>Ga0075163_10003385_pt1 | contig 21425 bp, 10 predicted proteins | sample JI1023141ADNA_FD_71478 | JGI IMG/M metagenome (GOLD analysis project Ga0075163, IMG submission 71478) | Wastewater effluent complex algal communities from Wisconsin, to seasonally profile nutrient transformation and Carbon sequestration -... | ecosystem: Engineered > WWTP > Effluent > Algae... | reverse complement strand
CTCTATGTGTTCTCCGCCGAGATTGCCCCCGGGGGCATCCCCATCGCGCAGGCCGTGCCCGAGCCCGTGTTGCCCACCGCAGCCGCGAGCGAGCGCCTGCTGGCCGCGGGGCTGGGGCGTGCTCTGGTGGCGGTGGGGGCGCCCACCCACCTGCTCAGCCTCCGCGACCGAGCGGGGGGCCGCCTGGATCTCCAGCTCGATCCGCCAGCCACCACGGTGGGGGCGGTGGACCTGACGCCCACCGGGTTTTCCGCCGTGCTCGACGATGCCCTCGTGGTGGCGGAGCCGGGTGTCCCAACGACCCGTGGCGTCCTGGTGGGGGTGCCCCCCCTGGCCGTGGTGGCCGAGGCGCCGGGTGCCCCCATGCCCGACGTCCTGCTCCCGCCCGCCGCGCCGGCGACGCTGGGGCTGCCGCCCGGACCGGTGGACGGCATTGCGGCCTGGACGCCGGTACGGGCGGGCCTGTGGCAGGGCGTTCGCTCCGACGGGATTCAACTTTTTGTGATGGATTCCCGGGTCTTGCAGCTTCGGTGGTCGGCCGGTCTGCAGGCGCCGATCACCGCCACCGGCCTCGGTGGCCGCGGTCGCAGTGCGCTCGAAGCGGAGGCGGTGGCGTGGTTCGACGGGCCCGCCCTGGGGGCGGGTGCGGCGGAGGAAGGTCGGCAAATCGCACCCCCGGTGCCGATGGCGGCCTCGGTGTTGGTGGAGGACGCGCGCACCCTCGTTGGCCTCTGGGATCGCGCAGCGCCGCCCACCGACGACCTGGCGCAGACGCCGCTGGCCCTGGTTCTGGACGGCGAGGTGCTCACCCGCCAGCGGTCCGAACCTCAGGACCACCTGCGCCTGCCCCGCTCGGCCCTGGGCGCCACGGCGGACGGTGCGTTGGTCTTTGCCTGGGCCCCCTCAGTGACCGCAACGGCGCTGGGCGATGCGCTGCGGCAGGCCGGCGTGCAGTTTGCGCTCCCTCTCGGGGTGGGGTCGTCCGCCCGTGGCATGGCGTGGCAAGGGGCCGCCGATCGCACGACCGGCGCGGGCATGTCAGCGCCGGGCGCTTGGGAAACCCCGCGTCTTGACAGCGCTTTTCTCCTGGTACCCCGCCACAACTCCGCCCTGGGTGGCGATCCGCGCTGGCAGCCGGTGCCGGGGCCGGGCCCGCTGCGGATGCTCACTCGAACGGCCGGCCCAGTGCGGCTCGCCCTGCTCGACAGCCAGGCCACGCGCCTGCGCGTGCGCCCTGGCTCGGCCGAGCCGTGGTCCGCTGCGGGTGCACCACCCCCTGCGACGGCGCCCGATCCCACCGCCCTCGCCCACCTCATCGTGGGGGTGCGTGGCATCCGCGCGCCTTTTGGTCTGGTGGTGGACGGCACGACCTGGCGCGCGCCTCGGCCTCAGGCCTTCACGCTGGCCCTGGATGACGAAGGCCACGCCCACTTCGGCCGGCACGGCCAGGACATCGAGGCCGATCGACCCTGGGCGGCGCTGGTGCAGGGGCCAGCGCTTATCGAGAACGAGCGCCGCGTCGTGGAGCCCGTGGTGCGCGATGGCTTGCCGGTGGCGGCCCTGGGGCGGCGCGCCGACGGCCACCTGGTCTTTGGGACGGTGGCGGACGGTGATGTGGAGGCGTTGACCGCGGCACTCGAGGCCGAGGGCGTGGTGGACGCTCTGCGGCTGGCGGATCGCGGCTGCCAGGATGGCGGTCGAGTGCGCCTCGCGGATGGCAAAGATGCGCACACCGGCCTGGCCCTCGCCGCGGCCCCCGTGGCGACCCTTCTCGAGGTCCTCCCCAGCCAGCCGCCTCCCTCAGTGGAAGTCCTCCCGGCCATCCGGTAGCGCTTGAAGGCGTGCCCGACACTGTCGGCAAGAAAATGCCGGCCAGTGACCTAAAACTGCCCTGATATCAGGTGGTTCGGTGGCTCAACCCGCCCGTCGGGCCCGCCCGGGGAGCCGTCGGCTCACCTTGGCCACCACGGCTTTCACTTCCGCCACGCCCAGCAGGTGGGCAGCCGCCAAGGTCACCCCGCATGCGACTCCACCCGCCACGGTGCCATGAATGAGCGCCGGCCAGGCCGGCAACACCATGTCGACGCCGGTGCCCGCCGCCCAGCCCGCGGCGCCCGCCAGGGTCATGCGCACCAACCCATCCCCGAGGGGGGCGAGCAACTCGACGCCATAGAGCCGGGCCAGATAAAACGCCAGCGCGATGCAATACACCGCCAAAGCCACCGAGGAAGCCACGGCCAAACCTTCGCCCCCCCAGCCATGGGCCAACACGGCATACATGGGGTAGCCCGCCACGGTGATGGCCGTCCCCAGCACCGTCGGCGCCCAGGTCCGGCCGGCCGCGTAGAAGCCCCGCGCGAGGAGCAGCTGCGCGGACCACGCCCACAACCCCAAACACATCAGGGCGGTGTAGCGGCCAATGTCATCGAGCTCCGCGGGGCTGAAGCGCTGCGTGCCCCAAATCACGCGGGCGACATCGTCCGCGGCCACCGCCAGCCCGGCGGCGGCCACAAAGACCAGCACCCAGAGCGTGCGCAGCGCGCCCGTCAACAGACCACGCGCCTCGGCCGTCCGGCCCTCGGCCCACATGCGGCTCAAGGTGGGGAAGGCGGCGATGCCCGCGGCCATGCCAAACACACCCAACGGCACACGCATCAGCGTGCGCGCGTATTGCAGCCGCGAGATACTGCCGGCAGCCAGCTCCGAACCAAAGTGTTTGTGGAACCAGTCATCCACCAACACCACCGAGGCCCCCAACATCACGGGGATGGATCGGCGGAACCAGACGGCCACATCGGGGTGGCGCAGGCTCAACCGCCAGCGCAGCCCCGTGCGCAGCGCACCCACCAACGGCAGGCCAAATGGCCCCAGGATGGAGCCCCCCAACACCCCCCAGGCGAAGCCCTCGGCGCCCAGGGTATTGGCCAGCAGCAGCCCGCCCGCGATGATGCCCCCCACGTAGATCAAGGGCGCCAGGGCGGGCAGGAGGTGGCGCTCCCGCGCCTGGAGGGTAGCGGACAGTAACCCCCCGAGAATATGGAAGATTTGCGCAGGCAGGACGATGCGGGTCAGGTAGGCCAGGCGGGCCTGACCGGCAGCGTCGAGGCCGGGCGCCACCCAGGGCACCACCCTGGGCGTGGCCCACCAGAGCACCACCGTGCCCACCACGGCTGCGATGGCCACCACGGTGAAGAGCGCCGAGAAGGACGCCCGGGCGGCCGCCTCGTCCTTCTGGGCCAGGTGGCGCTGGAACAGGGGGATGAACACCAGGGAGAGCAGGCCCGAGGCGAGGAGGCCATTGAGAAAGTCGGGAATGACAAAGGCGGCCCAGTAGGCGTCCGCCTCGGCACCGTTGCCCAGGGTGCGCCCGATGACCGCCTCGCGCACGAGGCCCAGGAGGCGCGACAGGAGGATGCTACTGCCGTACAGCAGCGACGCGACCCCAACCGCACGGCTCATCGCGGGGGCTCGGTATCGAAGGCCCTCAGCAGCGGCCCCGCCCCCGCCGCCAGCAGCACGGCGCCCAGGATGTCAAACCAGACCGGCTGCCAGGCGCTCTGCGTATCGTCGAACCCGGGGATGCCGAGCTCCAGGCCGCAGGCCGCCAACAGCGGCACGATCGCCTGCGGCAACATGGCCATGAGCGACGGCAGCAAGGCGCCGGTGCGGCTGAAGAGCCAGACCGGCAGCACCAACAACGCGGCCATTTGGATCGCGAGCCCGGTGCCCCCAAAGAAGGCGCCCAGGGCCACCGTGCCCACCACCGCCCAGCGGCCCGGCAGCCGCAAGCTCAAGGATCGCTGCACCACCCCGTGCAAAACCGCTGTCAATCCAAGGATTTGCACCAGGGTGAGCCCACCCAGGGTCCAGGGTTCCATGGGTTTGACCGCCTCCAGGGGCAGCCCGACGCGGCTCTCCAGGCTCATCAAGATGTTGCCCACCTCGCTGGCCAGGATCATCGTGCCCACGCCAGCGAGGGCGGCGGCGGCGCTCCACCAGTGGACGGTCGGCCAAAAGCGCGCGGCGGGACCCGCCGGCCCGACCCGCCGATCCACCCGCAGGAGCAGGAGCGTGGCGACCGCCATGCCGGGAATCAGCCACAGGGCAGAGGGCTCGACGGTGCCGTATAGGGCGGCGGCCAGGGCCGCGGGCAACATGGCCAGCACCGCCCACAGGGGCAGCGCGATCATCGCCCAGAGCATCGGGGACCAGCGGCGCGGGGTGCGTTTTTCCACCATGGGCGCGCAACCTATGAGATCCGCTCGCAATTGGCCAGTCCGAGCGGACGTGCGGGCGCCGTCCACCACCGCACCTATGGGGCATCGTTGGTGTTCCCCCACGGGCGCCGGCGGTCTAGACTGTGCCCATGTCGACGATCCGCACCGTCTATACGAACATCCGCGCCGCCCGCACGGCCATCAAGGACGTGGGCCGCCTGCGCCAAATCGCGGCGGTACTGGTCCGCCACGGCTTCGGCCATGTGGTGGAGGCCTGGAGCCTCCAGGACAAGGCGATCGTGGGGGCCCTCCTGGAGAAGAAGGACCCCGAGGCGCCCAAAAAAGGCTTGTATGTCCGCATTGTAGAGGCCACCCAGGAGCTGGGCCCCACCTTCGTGAAGCTCGGGCAGATCCTCTCCACCCGCTCCGACCTCATCCCGCAGGAGCTCTGCGACCAGCTCCAGACGCTGCAGGATCGCGTGGCGCCCATTCCCTTCGCTGAGGCGAGGGCGGCGGTGGAGGCGGCCCTCAAGGTCCCGCTGGAGCAGGTCTTCAGCGAGTTCAGCGAGGTGCCGCTGGCATCGGCCAGCATCGCCCAGGTGCACACAGCCCGCCTGGCCGCCACCGGCGACGAGGTGGTCATCAAGATCCAGCGGCCCGGCATCCGCCAGACCATCGAGTCGGATCTGCACATTCTCTATTGGGTCGCCCGCCAGATTGAAGCCACCATCCCCGAGGCCGCGGCCTTCGATCCGGTGGCCATCGCGGGCGAGTTTGAGCGGGCCATCTCCAAAGAGCTCGACTTCACCTTCGAGGCCAACAACCTCGAGCGGTTCGACCGCAACTTTGCGGCGTGGCCGACGATCCACATTCCCAAGGTCTATCGCGAGGTTTCGAGCCTGACCATCCTGGTGATGGAGCGCCTGCACGGCAAGAAGATCACCGAAGCGGCGCCGATGGGGTTCGACATGGAGGCCATCGCGCGCGAGTGCGTGCGGATGATCTTCAAGCAGGTCTTCGAGGATGGCTTCTTCCACGGCGATCTGCACCCCGGCAACCTGCTGGTGTTGCAGGATGGGCGCATTGGCCTGATCGACTTTGGCCTGGTGGGCCGCATGACGCCGGTCATGAAAGACGCCATGGCCGATCTGCTGCTGCACCTGGCCACGCGCAACCAGGAGGGGGTGGCGCGGGCGCTGTACGAGATCGCCATTCGCACCGGCAAGGTGGACTACAACCGCTGGGAGGCCGAGGTCTCCGAGCTCATGGACACCTACTTCACCAGTGCCTCGCTGGCCGACGTGGACTTCGGGGTCATCTTGCGGGAGCTGATCACGGGGGCCATGCGCCACGGTGTCCGCATCCCCGCCGACTATACGATGTTCTTCAAGTCCCTCATGACGGTGGAGGGCATCGGCAAGATCGTCGCCCCTGACCTCGATCTGCTCGCGGAGTGCCGCCCCCATGTGGAGCGGCTCATCGCCAGTCGCTACAGCCCCGACCGGGTGTTGCGGGCCTCGGTGGACACGCTGCAGGCCTTCGCGCGCTTCGCCCGCCAGTTCCCGGTGACCGCCAATGACTTCATGCGCTCCATCGAGGATGGCCGCATCAACGTGGGCATCGAGTTCAACCACCTGGAAAAACTGGAGAAATCTCGCGACCGGCGGCTCAACCGCGGTGTCCTGGCCGGCCTGACCGCCACCTTCATGCTGTGTGGTGTGTTGCTGCGGGAGGATGCCCGATGGCGGCTCTTTGGGGTCCCGGGGATGTCGTTCATCTGCTTCGTGGTGGGTGGCTATCTGTCGTTTCGGCTCTTCTGGCGCATCCGCAAAGAGGAGTGGTAGCGCAGGCCAACCGACTGGTGGGCGTAGGCCGGCCGATCAGCGCAAGCTGGCCGATCAGCGCAGGCAGGCCGATCAGCGCAGGCAGGCCGATCAGCGCAGGCAGGCTGATCAGCGCAAGCTGGCCGATCAGCGCAAGCAGGCGTTTTCGGCGTTGGTGAGGCTCCCGCCGGTGCTCAGGGCGCCGTAGGGATAGGCCACAACAAAGTTGTAACACATCTCATCGTTGGTGCCGGTACCAAAGCCGGCCAGACCGCCCTCATGCTGGAAGGTGCAGGTGGTCACCAGCGAGTCCCCCGGTTGGATGACCGCGGGCGTCTGGTACATGATCTGGTTTTCGAAGTCGAAGGGCTCGTCCAGCAAGATCTCGGTGCCACCGCCCCCCGAGCGATGGATTTCCGTCCGCAGCCGAATGCCGCGGCGGTGCATGTGCGGCGTAGACGTCAGGATGTGCACCGGGCCGTTGAGGCGCGGATTGCACGTCCCGCTGCGCTCGTGCTGATCGGCCCGCAGCATCAGCAGGTTCTCGGTGCCGAGCCACTGCATGCCGGCGGTGTTGGGGCGGCGGCGCGAGGTGGCGCACACCCGCACGCCGCTGCGGTCAAGGGCGTCGTTGTGGCTGGCGGCGTTGTTGTAGTGAATCTCCAAGACAAACAGGTTGTTCTGGCCCGAGCCCAGGTGCAGGCCCACGTCCTCGGGCATGATGTTGGGCTGCCCGCCGGGGGCCCAGCCCGCCACCAGCTCGGCATTGTCATGCCGCCCCAGGCACGGGTCGTGGTCACCGTCGCCAAAGCCAGCCCCGCGCTGCATGTAGAGCAGGTAGTGGTGCAGCACGCGGTCGTCGTCGACGATGGGCTCAAACGAGAGGCCGTGCACATCCACGTTCCACGGTGGGCGGAAGTAGAAGCACTCGTAGTGGTCGCTCTCCAGCGGCACGTGGAAGGGCGCATCATCGCCCGCGAAGCGGCCGCCATGGGCCTTCAACTCCACCTCGAACTCACAGTCCAGGGTGGGACCCACCGGAGGCACGTCTTCGGTGGGTGGCTCGGGCTCCATCTCGGCGTCACACCCGGGGCCCTCGGGCGCGCCGGCCTGAATCCAGGCCCGCAACACCGCGATCTCGGGCGCGGAAACCCGCGGGTTGGGCGGCGGCGGCATCGGGCTGGTCACGTGCTCGATGCGGGGCAGCAGGCGCTCGTACACCGCGCCGCCCAAGGGCGAGGGTGCGTGGAAGTCATCGAGATCACTGAGAGAAATGGGCGCCCCAAACCGCGGGGTGTCGCCATGGCAGTTGCCGCAGTGCGCCTCAATGATGTGGCCCACTTCACACGGCACGCCTGAGGTGTCGACGAGTGGAGGCTCCGCAGGCGGGTTGTCGGGCCGGTTGTCGGGCGGGTCATCGGCCGGGGGCGCGTCGGGCGCATCCTGCATCGGCGGGGGTGGGGCCGGGGGCTTGGCTTCCTCGTCCCCAACCGTGTCGGGACCACCAATGATGGCCGACTCGCCCGGATCCTCGGTTGCGCCATTGCCCGACAGCGTGCCCGCCGTGCAGCTGGCCAGGGCCAGCAGTCCAAGTATCCATCCCCGTGCCATGTGGCCTCCCCCCCGGTGTCCGCGGCGCACACCCAGGAAAGGCCAGCGGCCGGCACTTGTCAACCGCGCGGCGCTCGCGGAGCGCGGCGGCGGCGCCAGACAGCCACCAGGGCCGCCAGGAGGGGCCAAGTGACGGTGGATTCGGTGCCCTGAGCAGGGGCGGCCGAACACCCGCTGGAGCTGTTGGCGCGCACACCGCTGGCCCCGGGGGGCAGCGGAGGCACCGGCGTGACCTCCGCGTCATCGCCCTCCACGTCACCGGCATCCGGACGCGGGGGCCGGGGACCGGCATCGCGACGCGGCGGCGGCGGGGAATCGGTGCTGACGCCCATGTCGGGCGTGGGGGGCGGCGGCTCAACCCCCTGGTCGGGATCAGGGCCCGGCCCCCCCCCGGCAGGCAGGAACAACAGAGCATCCAGCGCGCCCGCCCGGTCGGGCTCAAAGCGCACCTGCTGGATTTCCCCTTGCCATCCGGCCGCTTCCGCCAGATCGGCCACCCCCTCCACCCGCGCCGAGCGGGCATTGTCGAAGGCCTCGCCGGCATGGCGCCAGAACAAGCGGCCCGCCAGGCCGCGGGCCTCCACGCGCTTGAGGCGGTTGGCGTCGAGGTGGATGAAGGGGCTCACCACGCCCTGGGCGGGCACCTGCAGCGCGCCGCCGCTGAGGTGGACGGCGCTGCGATCGGGGGCCTCGAAGCCTTCGGCCATGTCGGCGTTGCCGGCATTGAACTCAAAGGTGTCATTCGAGAACACATCAAATTCCGACAACAGCTTGAGGTCGCCGCCATTGAAGGTCTGGCCCTCGTTCTGCTGCGGTGGGGCGTTGTAGTCGGGCTTGCTGTAGAAGCCGTCGATGCTGGCGATCCACGAGCGGACCGGCGTGGGTGCGCCATCGCCGAGGCTGATGGCCGCCCCGCGCAGGGTCAGGCCCACGCGCTTCATGCCGCCGGCAGGCACGGCGCCCACGGGCACCTGGATGGTGGATCCGGCACCGCCGAGGCCCGGCGCGATGGCCTGGCCGTCCATGGTGGCGCCGGTGGCCACCAACGCGGGCGGCAGGTCCACGTGCAGGGCGACACCCGCGGGGGTCGCGGCGGCCCCGGTGTTGCTGACCTCAATGGCCAGCTCAAACCGGCGACCCACAAAGACGTCGAAGATGTCGACGCTCCACGCCTGGCGCACGAAGTCCGCGCAATTGTAGGTGTTTTGCGGATCGATGCAGGGCTCTTCGTCCACCCGAGCGAGGCGCTGGCGCAGCTGGACGTCGGGCACCGGGTCGGAACAGCCGTTGCCCACCGTGGCCCCGGGATAGTAGTGCTCCACCATCCAGCGGTAGGTCTGTCCGCGCTGGTCGGCCCAGCGCTGGGTGCCCCACTGGCACATGCCGCGTCCATGCCCCATCAACGCACGACCCGAGCAGAGCGGCTCCGCCACCCCGAACGCGGTGGGATCGCTGTTCTCGGCGCTGTACTCGGCGTTCACCAGCGCACCGCCTCGCACCACCACCTCACAGGCAGTGGCGCGGACGGCCTCGTCAGCCCGGGCGTTGCGGTCATCGCGATAGACCTGGCTGCGGGTGGTGTCGTCCACGTCGGCGCAGTCGTACTTGCCGCCGGCCACCACCCAGTTGGCGGCGTAGGTGCGCGCCGCTACGGCGCCCGCCTTCAAGCTCTCGATGTGCCAGGAAGGGATCCACTCGTGGGGCACCACGCCGCGGACGTACTCCTCAAGCGGCAGGACCTCCACCCGGCCCTGGCAGGAGTCGTTCTCAGCGCCTCGGCGGTACACCCGCACGGTGGCTGGCACCTCCAATGCGCCCTTGAGCACTGTGCGATGGGGGAACAGCTCGGCGTCGCTCAGCATGGGGGAGGCACGCCGGGCGGTCATCAAGACGCGGGCGGCCTCGCTGAGGTCGGGATCGTCGATGTCGTCTTGATCGCGGCCCATGCGGCCCAGCTCACGGGCATCGAGCACCTCGTCCTCTTCGGCCACAGTGGTCTGGGCCGGCCAGAGCCGCGCGGTGGGAGCGACTTCACCAGTGCCGGTGCGCACCGACGCGGAGAGGTAGTGGTCGACCGCAAAGGCGAGCTGTCCAAAACCACCTGGAATTTCAAGCTGATAGCGCCCATCGGCGTCGGTGGTGGCCGTGCGGAGCGTCCCCTCGATGGTGACCTGGACGCCGGGCAGCGGGGCACCGGTGAGGGCATCCACCACCCGGCCAGTGCGCTGGGTGGGGCCGGCCTTCTGGGCCGCGGGGGGCGTCCGGCTCTGGACATCGTCGGTGGGTTGGCAGGCCACCAGGGCAAGAGGCAGGGTCAGGGGGCGAAGAGTCCGAGCAATCCGGCGCATGGTACCTCCGGGCGAGTGCCGTCACGTTCAGGGACGCCCCTGACGGCTCGGCTTTCCCACTTCATTCGGGTGATTCTACCATCCTGCCGGGAGGTGAGGCGATCGCCGCCCCCTGATTGAGAGTGAGGCAGCGTGCGCGGGGTGATCCGAAGTCTGGTTGGCCTGGTCGCGGTGGCCGTTGGGGGCCTGGCGACCGGGTGCAGTGGATCTGAGGGGCCGCCCTGCACCTGGTGCGCGGCCGAGGCGCCCTTTGTGCGCACCTGCCACACGGTGCACATCGCGTCAGGTGGGCAGCCAGTGTGTGTGGATGATGGGGAGGGCCGCTTGTGCGAGCCCGCGTCGGCGTGTCGGCCGCCCGCTCGGCGCGACGGGGGCCGGCAACCCCCTGAACTCAAAGGGAATCTCAGCGGCCGCTGAACGCGCGACCCCCGCGGCGACGCACCACAAAGACGAGGCCCAAGAAGAGCCAGAGCGGGCTGCCGGGGGCGCCGGGCGTGCTCGAGCAGCCGTCGTCCGATGGCTTGGGGGTGTCGGTCTCGTCGCCCTGGTCGGGCGTCGTCGCGGCGGCGTCCCCGAACACAACCGAGTCGGTGACCACCGCGTCCACGACGGCGGCATCGGGCTGGGCGGCATCGGGCACGCCCTGATCGGGCACCTCGGGTGTCTGGCAGGCGTGGTCCACACAGGGCACGCCGTTGGGGCAATCCTCGGCCAGGTAGCACCGGTCCTCCACGAGGCAGCGGTAGGCGCTGGGGCAAACGCCCTTGCGGCTGGCATCGGGGTTGATGCAGTGGTCGCCCGCCGGGCCCGGCACGTCGGCGCACACCGAGTCACCGGGGCAGGTGCCCTCCACCCCAAACTCGCAGGGCTTCAAGCACCGCTGGCCGCGTGGTGTCGCCACGCAGAACTCCTCGCGGGCGCAGTCGTCGTCTTCCTGGCAGGGTGCGCAGATGTCGCAGCCGGCGCGGTTGGTGTCCGCGCGGCACGATCCGTCCACGCAAAACAGGCCGCCGGGGCAGTCGCGGTGGGCGGCACAGGGCTGGCGGAAGCTGGGATCGGGGAAGCACGAGGGATAGTAGTTGGTGGCCCCGCCGCCATCCCGGCGCTCGCACAAGAGGCCGCCCCGGTCTTGGTTGCAGAAGACCTGCTCCACACACTGGAAGCCGTCGGGGCAGGCGCCCTGGGTGCCCGGAATGCACTCGCAGGAGCAGAACTCGAGGCCGCCACCGACGACACGTACGTCGCCTTGGCAGCGCACTGAGCCCCACGGTGAGCCACACTCCTGGTTGCCCGGCACGCAGGCCCGGGGGGTATTCTGCCGTAAGGTCCGGCAATCAAAGCCAAAAGGACACTCGTCGTCGGTTTCGCAGGCCGCGCTGCAGACGCGCGCCTCGTCGAAGTTGCTGTCCACCGTGGTCACGCAGGTCTCGCAATCGGGCAGGCAGGGCTGGCCGATCTCGGTGGGGCCGGGTTGGGGAATCACGCAGGCCAGGCCGCCCTCCACTTGCTGGCAACGGCTGGCAGCGGGGCAATCGGCGTCGGTGGCGCAGTCGGGCGCGCAGCGGTCGTTGATGCAGCGCGGGCACTGGTCATCGCACAGACCGGCCACGTTGTCGGGCATGGCCACCGCCATCGCCACGGCGCGTGCCGCGTTGATGCGGCCATAACCAAAGCCCACCGAGAAGCCGTGCTCGTCGTAATCAAACTCGGTGGCCAGGTCGACACCCAGCTGCTGCTGCCAGGGGTTCTTGTCGGCGCGGATCTTCTCGGCGGTGCGCTCCATCACGAGGCGGACCTGCTGAGCGGTCAGGTTGGGGTTGGCCGACAGGATGAGGGCGGCGAGGCCGGCCACCACGGGCGAGGCGGCGCTGGTGCCCCCAAAGCCGCGGGTGAAGTCGTTGTTGCTGTAGCCCTCGGCCCCCACATAGTCGGTGGTGCCGATGCCGGACTCGCCGTCAAAGCAGCCCTGGCTGGGGCCGGCGACTGCGATGACCGTGCCATAGTTGCTGTAGCAGGCGAAGTCGTCCGTGCGGGTGCTGGCGGACACTGTGACCACACCGGGGTGGCTGGTGTAGGGGTTGGCGGTGGCGGGCGTGAAGAAGTCGTTGCCGGCGGCAAACACGAGCACGATGCCGCGGCCGTCGCGGCCCTGCGTGCTGACCCGGTCGAACGTCTCGCGCTCGGCCTGGGCGAGGGGGAAGAAGCGCGTCAGGTTGGGGCCCCAGGAGTTGTTGATGACCGAGACCCCGGCCTCGGCCGCTCGGCTGAAAGTGGCGGCGCTCGACAGGGACCGAAAGCCCCCCGATCCGATGAAACGAATCGGAAACAAAGTACAATCGGGACAGACACCCGAGCCCAGGAGGCCGTTGTTGGCCCGCGCCGCGACGATGCCGGCGACCGCAGTGCCATGGCTCTCGCGGTAGGGTCGGTTGGCGGGGCAGGTGCCGGCGGCGCCCGCGCCATCGGGGCTGTCGCTGCAATCGGCCTCGGGCACGCCGTCATCGGTCAGAGCGTCAAATCCGCCTACGATATTGGCTTCCAGATCAGGGTGGTCCAGGTCGAAGCCGGTGTCGATGATGCCCACCACGGTGGCTGGATCGCCGGTAGTCATGTCCCACGCTTCGCTGGTGTGGATGCTGCCCGTTTCGCCCTCGGTGTTTTCGAGGTGCCACTGATCGCCCAGGCGCGGATCGTCCGGCAGGGCCAGGGAAATGGCGTCGCGGATGAGGTCAGGCTCGGCGAAGCGCACGCCGGGCACATCGGCGAGCCGCCAGGCCGCCCCGATGCCGTCGCCGTCTATGGCCACCGCGGAGAAGAGACCGGGCGCGCCCGAGGGCCCCAGCAGCCGAACGCCGCGCTTCTCCAACTGGGCCGCGTCCGGCGTGCCAGCAACGATGAGGTGGTCGTCCAGGAAGCCAAGGCCACGCTCGCGGCTGGCGACGGGCCAGAAGTTTGCCACCGCCCCCGCCATGCGCAGCGCCTCGCCGTACTGGCGCAGGCCCTCCACATCCAGCCCCACCACCCGCACCGCCACCCGGTCGGCCACCAGCGGCAGCAGGCGCGCGAGGACCGCCGTGGGCGCCACCTTGCCCAACACCGACTCCAGCGCCTCGGGGGCAACCGAGCCGCGATCCAGCAGCAGCCACTCGGGAGACAGGTCGTACTGCAGGGCATGGCCTTCGTTAGGATACGAACGCCAGTCGTAGGGCGAAGCGCCCGCTGGGAGTGCCAGCAGAAGCAGGAGGCACGGCAAGTAGTTGAAACGCAAGGAAATCTCCAAGGCCGGACGACGCACGCCAAAGACGGGTGGGGCCCAAGTGCAACGGCCATGCCCGCAGGGCACCCCCGGGGGCAGGCGCTCAACCCGTGCACCGGTCAAGGCCGGGCGCGCCCGGAATGCTACACCCGTTTGCAACCACGCGTCCTCGCCTGCATCCTGGTCGGCCACATGCGATGCTTCGTCCTCTGCTTACTCATCCCAGGTTGGGCGCTCTCGGCGCCCCTTGGACTCGTTGATGCCCTGAACCTCGCTCGCAGCACCCACGAACGGGCGGCGTTGGCGGAGGTCGCCGTTCGACGCGCGCGGGCCAACGTGGAAGTCGCCTGGGCTGCGGTCTACCCCCGGGTGGCGCTCGGGGCAACGGGCCAGCTCAACGATCGCAGCATCGAGCGTCAAGGCCGTACGACTCAGCCCCTCGCCCTCGCAGGCACCCAACTGGTGGTGGACGCCCGCCTGTTTGAGGGGCGCGCACTGCCTGGGGTGGACCGTGCCGAGGCACTGGCGACCGCCGCTGCGCTTCAATCTCGCTTTGATATCGAGACCTTGGCCTTTACGGTGGCCGACGCCTGGTACGCCGCCTGGGTGGCCACGCGCCTCCGGGAAGCGGCGGAGCGCACGGTCAATACCGCGGCCGAGAACCTGGAAGTGGTGCGGACCCGCCGGGAGGTGGGCAAGGCCCTGGGCGTGGACGAGGCCCAGGCGCAGCTCCGGGCCGTCCAGGCCTCCGAGGTCCTGACTCGCGCCACGGCGCTGGAGGCCTCCACGCTGGACCTGTTGGGTGTGCTGGTGGGCCAGGAAGGTCCCCTGGAGTTGGGTGAGCCGCCCCCCGTGGCGGCCGAGGTGCAACCCGACGTGCCGACGGCGACCACGCGGCTCGATGTGCGCGCACTGGAGGCCACCGCCCGAGCCGCGCAGGTGCTGGTGGATGCCGCCTGGATGGAGTTCCTGCCCAGCGTGGGCCTGCGCGGCACCGCGGGCATCACCACCGCAGAGGCCGCAGACGGCGAGCACTACGCCGGGGCGCTGCTGCTGACGCTGGAGTGGGTCATCTTTGATGCAGGCCGCCGCGCGCGCCACGAACAGCAGGCGGTTGAGGTGGTGGACACGCAACTGCGGGCCGCTCAACGGACCCGCGAGGCGCGCTTTTGGGTGCGCCAGGCGCGCCGCGATGTGGCCACCCTGACGGCGACGGGCAGCACTGCGGAGCAGGCCCTCCAGCTCGCTCGCGAGTCGCGCACTCAGGTGTTGGCCCGCTACCGAGCGGGTCGCGCCACCGCCTTCGAGCTGGTCGAAGCCGAGGATGCCTTGCGGCAGGCCGAGCTGGACCGGGTCGCCCGCACCCTGGAGCTCTACCGCGCACGTCTCGCCCTGTTTGAGGCCCTGGGCCTCGATCCGCTGGGCCAGGAGATTCCCACACCATGAAGCTGCTCGTGCTTTGCCTCGGCCTCGGCCTGGCGCAGGGGGCCTTCGCCCAGGGGCCACCGCCTGCTGCGGTGGGCACCGTGCAGGTCGGATCCACCATTTTCTCTAAAGAAGTCGAAGCTCTGGGTACCGTCGTTGCGCACGATGCGGTCACGCTCACGGCGCGGGTGACGGAGAAGGTGGCCCAGCTGCACTTCACCGACGGCCAGCAGGTCCAGGCGGGGCAGCTGCTGGTGGAGCTGGAGCGCGGCGACCTGGATGCCCGCCTCAGCGAGGCGCAAGCGCGCCTCTCGGGTCACGAAGCGGAGTGGGATCGCGTACGACGGCTGGCCAAGGCCAACATGGCGACCGCCTCGGAGCGTGACGCCCAGCGCACGCTCCTGGAGACCGCCCGTGCCGACGTCGCCACCATCGAAGCCCAGCTCAAAGATCGCCGCATCTTCGCCCCGTTTGCCGGGGTGTTGGGGTTGCGGCGGGTGAGCCCGGGCAGCCTGGTTACGCCGGGCACAGCGGTGGCCACCCTCGACGATCTGACCTCCGTTTGGGTGGACTTTCCGGTGTCCGCGGTGCACCTGGGCCTCGTGGCACCGGGCCAGGCCGTGGAAGCTCGGGCGTCCGCCTGGGAGGGCGCCATCTTTGTGGGTGAGGTGGTTGCCCTCGATACGCGGGTGGATCCCGCCACGCGCCAAATCACCGTTCGAGCCAAATTTCCCAATGAAGACGGCCGTTTGCGCCCCGGTTTGTTGCTGATGGTGCTGCTGCGGGCGGGGTCGAGCGAGGCCTTGAGTGTGCCCGAGGGGGCGCTGAGCCCGGTGGGCACCCGCCAGCAGGTCTACGTGGTTCAGGGGACAACGGCCGAGCTGCGGGAGGTCCGAATCGGGCGGCGTCGGCCGGGCCTGGTGGAGATTGTTGAGGGCCTCAAGGCCGGTGAGCAGGTGGTGGTGGACGGGGTGCACAAGGTTCGGCCGGGCGCCACCCTCAACATCACCAGCGCGGCCGGGCCCGCGGTGCCGGCCGACGCGCCCATCTCGGCGATGCCGGTTTCGGGCGCCGTGCCGGGGCCGGCTGCCGCCATGCCTGGGTCGGCCGTCCAGCCCGGCTCGGCGCCCGAGGCGCCTCCGCCATGATGCTCTCCGATGTTTCGGTCAAGCGACCGGTCCTCGCGACCGTCATCAACCTGCTGCTGGTCACCTTCGGCGCCATCGCGTTCTACAAGCTGCCGCTGCGGGAGTACCCCGACATCGATCCGCCCGTGGTGTCGGTGGAGACGCAGTATCCGGGCGCCGCCGCACGCGTGATCGAGTCGCAGGTGACCCGGCTTATCGAGGATCAGGTGGCGGGGGTCGAGGGCATCGAGACCATCACCAGCACCTCCACCGACGGGCAATCCACGGTCACCATCGAGTTTGCCATCGGCCGCGACATCGACGCCGCCGCCAACGACGTGCGGGACCGCGTGGCGCGGGTGGTGGCCCAGCTCCCCGAGGAGGCGGACCCACCTCAAGTGGTGAAGGTCGACAGCAACACCCAGGTGATCATGTGGCTCAACCTCTCGAGCACCGTGATGGACACCCGGGAGTTGACCGACTTCGCCGAGCGCTCCCTGGTGGACCGCTTCTCCGTCATCGACGGCGTCGCGCGGGTCCAGGTGGGCGGCGGCCGCCGCTACGCCATGAGAATCTGGTTGGATCCCGCGAGGTTGGCGGCGCGCGGCCTCAGCGTCACCGACGTGGAGTCGGCGCTGCGCCGAGAGAACCTCGAGCTGCCCGCGGGTCGCATCGAGTCGGTGGATCGCGAGTTCTCGGTGCGTTTGGAGCGCTCTTACCTCGAGCCCGAGACCTTCGCGGCGCTGGTCATCCGCCGGGGCGCTGCTGACGGTGACATCGTGCGCCTGCAGGACGTGGCGCGGGTGGAGCAGGGCTCCTCGGAGCGGCGCACGTGGTTTCGCGGCAACGGCGAGCCCATGGTGGGCCTGGGCATCGTCAAGCAGTCCACCGCCAACACCCTGGCCGTGGCGCGCGCGGCCCGCGCCGAAGGCGAGCGCATCAAGAGCATCCTGCCGGCGGGCACCACGCTGCACCAGAGCTACGACTCCTCCATCTTCATCGAAGGCGCGGTGCACGAGGTCTGGGTGACGTTGGGCCTGTCCATCGTGCTGGTGGTGGCCGTCATCTTCTTCTTCCTGGGCTCGCTGCGCGCCACCATCGCGCCGGCCCTGACGGTGCCCATCTCGGTGGTGGCCTCGTTTACTGCGCTGTATGTATTGGGTTTTTCGGTCAACCTCTTCACGCTGCTCGCCCTGGTGCTGGCCATCGGCATGATCGTGGACGACACGATTGTGGTGGTGGAGAACATCCACCGGCGCATGGAGGGGGGCGAGTCGCCCCTGGTGGCCGCCTACCGGGGGGCGCGGGAAGTGGGCTTTGCGGTGGTGGCCACCACGGCGGTGCTGGTGGCCGTGTTCATGCCGCTTGCTTTCCTCGATGGGGCGGTGGGCCGCCTGTTTGTGGAGTTCGCCGTGGCCCTCTCCGCCGCGGTGATCTGCTCGAGCATCGTGGCCCTCACGCTCGGCCCCATGTTGTGCAGCAAAATCTTGCGCCACGGTGCGCCCACGCTGCTGGGGCGGACGGTGGATCGCATGGTCCGCCTCATCGAGCGGGCCTACCGGCCGTTGCTGGCCTTCAGCCTCCGGCGCGCCTGGGTGGTGCTGTTGGTGGCGGGCGGCTCCCTCGGGGCGGCCTTGTTCCTGGGTCGAGGACTGCCCCGCGAGTTTGCGCCGGAAGAGGACCGAGGTGCCTTCTTTGTGCGGGTGGTGGCGCCGGAGGGCGCGAGCTACGCCTACACCAGCCGCTGGATGGACAAGGTGGAGGCGGAGCTGCTGGCCCTGTTGAAGTCCGAGGAGGCCCTGCGGGTGCTGGTGCGCGTGCCCGGTACCTTCGGCAATACCTCGGTGGTCAACTCGGGCTTTGGCGTGGTGCTGCTCAAACACTGGGACGATCGCGTGCGCTCAACCCAGGAAATTTTGGCCGAATTGCGCAAGAAATTCAGTGGCTTGGCCGGTGTGCAGACCTTCGCATTCATGCGCCAGGGCCTCGGTCGCCAGGCTTCGGGTCGCCCCATCAGCTTTGTGATCGGTGGGCCAACCTACGAAACGCTCCTGGTGTGGCGCGACCTGCTGCTCAATGAGCTCAAGGCCAACCCCCGCATTGTGGCGCCCGACTTCGACTACAAGGAGACGCGCCCCCAGATCAGCGCGCACATCGACCTCAACCGCGCCGCCGACGCGGGCGTGAGCTACGCCGAGGTGGCCCGCACCCTGGAGACGCTCTTCGCCGGACGGCGTGTGACACGTTATGAGCGCGAGGGCGAAGAGTACGACGTCTTGCTGGAGGCCGAGCTCGACCAAAAGCAAACCGTGGACGACCTGCAGCGGGTCTATGTCCGGTCGGCCTCCACCGGCGCACTGGTGCCGCTGGCCAACCTCCTGGAGACCACCGAGCGCGCCGATGCGCCCTCCCTGGAGCGCTTCAACCGCAGCCGCACCATCACGCTGGAAGCGGATCTGGCGCCCGGCTACCGGCTGGGTGAGGCTTTGGAGTGGCTGGAAGCGGCCGCGGCACGCACCCTGCCGGGCAACGCGATCTACGACTACAAGGGCCAATCGCGCGAGTACAAGCGCTCCGGCGCTTCATTGAGTTTTGCCTTTGGTCTCGCGCTGTTGGTGGTGTTTCTGGTGCTGGCAGCGCAGTTCGAGAGCTTCGTCCACCCGCTGGTGATCTTGTTGACGGTGCCGATGGCGCTGGCCGGGGCCCTGGGGGGTCTGTGGTTGGCCTCCGACAGCCTCAACATCTACAGCCAAATCGGGATCATCATGCTGGTGGGGCTCTCGGCCAAAAACGGCATCCTGATCGTGGAGTTCGCCAACCAGCTGCGGGACCGGGGCGTCGCGTTTGACGCGGCCTTGGAGGAGGCGGCACGCTCTCGGTTGCGGCCGATCCTCATGACCGGGCTCTCCACGGCCATTGGCGCCCTGCCTCTCATCTATGCCAGCGGCGCGGGCGCCGAGACCCGTCGCACCATCGGGGTGGTGGTGTTTGGCGGCTGCACCCTGGGCACCTTCTTCACGCTGGTGGTGGTGCCCGCCGCCTACCGGCTGCTGGCCCGTCGAACCGGATCGCCGGGCGCTGTGGCCGCTCGCCTCGCAGCGGAAGAGGCCGCACGGCCTTGACACCGCCGGCCGGGCGCCCCCTGGGGGGGCTCGAGCGGGTGTGGTGGGCCGCCAGCCGCATCCATCCTCCATTCGCCATCCAAATCGTGATGCAAACCGGGACCTTACCCGCGCAGCGCTGGGCCGATGCGCTCACCACCGCAGCGCAGGCGCACCCGGGCATGCGTGGTCGGTTGCGGGGGTGGCTCAAGCGCACACGGTGGACGTTTGACGGCCCAGGCCCCCACCTGCGGCGCGAGCCCGGCCCCTGGGACGGGCAGGGGACCGCGCCGTTTCTAGAACGCCCGCTCGCGCTGCGTGCCGGTCGGGGGCTGGAGCTGGTCCTCGTGGGCGACTTTGCGATTCTGCGCGCCCACCATGCCCTGGTGGACGGCCGGGGCCTGTGGGCCATGGCCGAGGACACGCTGCGGGCGCTGGACGGCCGCCCCCTGGCGCCCGCCGACGGGGGCCCGTGCGACCTGGAGGTCGTGGCCGACCTGGCTGCGCCGGCTTTTGTGCCGCCCCCGGCGGACCAACCCTCGCCGTGGGGCGCTCCTGTCCGTGGGGCTTCGTCCGGCCTCATCTGGGCGCGCTGCCGGCTGCCCGCTGGCCCAGCGGTCACGCCCCGGCTCTTGGCGGCCCTGGCGGCCACACTGGGGCCCGTTCGGGTGGGCGTCCCGGTGGACCTGCGCCGCCACCGGCCTGCGCTGCGCAGCGACGCCCACCTCACGGGCGTGATCCACCTGGATCTGCCGGCCGGCTGCAATGCCGAGGCCGCCGGCGCCGCACTGGCCGCCGCACTGGCGCGCAACGAGGCCGTGGCGCATGCCCGCGCGGCGGATGCGCTGCGCGGGGTGCCGCTGAGCTTGATGGCGGCCGCCGGCCGGGCGGCCATCCGTAAGTCCATGAAAACCGGTCGGTTTCCGGTGGCCGTCACGCTCTCCAACCTGGGGCGGTGTCCACTGACGCTGCACGGCCAGCCGGTGCCCGCTTTCTGGGTCCCGCCGGGCAACCCCGGCATGCCGCTCTTCCTGGCCGTGGTGGGGGACGCGGAGGGCCTGGAGGTCTGCGCTCTGGCGCCCGCGGCACTGGCTGATGGCGGGCGTCTCACTGGGCTTTTGGACCGGTTGGCGGGGGTTTTTTAGCCCCTGCTTTACCCGCGGCCGCATTTTGTGGACCCTAGCGGGCATCGCAGTTGGGCATCGTGATCGAGCATCTTGCCCTGGAGGTCCCATGTCGCTCTTGGCTCGCCTGTCCGATGAGTACCGCGCAACCCCCCCGTCGGCCCGCCTCAAGGCCGCGTTGCTGTTCAACGGGGTGCGCTACCACCCTGCGCTGGCCGAGGCCGCGGATTGGGCATTTCCCAACTTCCTCCAGTACCACCTGCCGCCCGGCGAGCCCGCGCACCGCGGTAGCCGGCTGGTGGACATGCCCTACCTCCTGCGCATGGCCGACGACACCCAGGTGCGTCTGCGCATCAAGCCCGACAGCCCGTTCAGCGTGGTGCCCCACGAAAACCCCTTGGGTTTCGCGGTGTTTGAGAATGACACCTACATCACGTCCACCACCTTCGAGCCCCGTCTGCCCTGGGCCGGCCTGCTCACGGCCGACGGCACTCCCATGCGCGCCACGGGTCTGAGCCAGCACGGCGACATGCTGGTGCTCAATGTGGCGCCGGGCTGTGAGTACTTCGTGGTGCCCACCGAATCGGGCCGCAGCCGCAACCTGAGCTGCTCGTTCTGCCTGTACGGCCTGCCCGACAAGCGGATGGATCCCTTGGGCCAGTCCCTCTTCGTCAAGGAGGTGCCCGAGTCCACCCTCGCCCGGGTGGCCGAGGCCTGCAGCCGCCACGACACCCATGCCCGCCACCTCTACCTGGTGGGCGGCAGCATGCTGGACATGGCGCAGGAGGGGGAGCGCTTTGTGCAAATCGCGCGCTACCTCGCCGAGCGGGGCCTCACCGAGCGCTACTACGTCACCTGCGGATCCGGTGCCCTGCCGCGCGCCCAGATGTTGGCCCTCAAGGATGCCGGCGTGCGCGGGGCCTGCTTCAACCTGGAAGTCTGGGATCCCGAGCAGTTTGCGCGGGTGTGCCCCGGCAAGAACCAGATCGTGGGGCGTGACCGCTGGATCGCGTCGCTCGAAGAAGCGGTGGACGTGTTTGGCCCCCAAGAGGTCATGTCGGCTTTTGTGGGCGGAGTCGAGCTCGACGGCAACGGCGCCATGACCGACGTGGCGGCCGCCCTGGCCAGCAACGTGGAGGCGGGCGAGTACCTCATTCCCCGCGGGGTGCAGGCGGTGTACTCGCTGCACTGGAAGATGACGGGCAAACACCGCGGCGAGGAGCCGGTCTACAGCCTCGACTTCTTCCTGCGGCTCAACGAGCAGCTGGCGGAGGTCCGCCGCCGCCACAACCGCCCGATCAACCAGGAGCACTTCTGCCGACGCTGCGCCTATATGCAGCTCGAGCCCGACTACGACTACGCCCCCACCCCGGCGCTCCCGCCCCACGACCAC
>Ga0075163_10003384_pt1 | contig 21433 bp, 12 predicted proteins | sample JI1023141ADNA_FD_71478 | JGI IMG/M metagenome (GOLD analysis project Ga0075163, IMG submission 71478) | Wastewater effluent complex algal communities from Wisconsin, to seasonally profile nutrient transformation and Carbon sequestration -... | ecosystem: Engineered > WWTP > Effluent > Algae... | reverse complement strand
TCGGCTTGCGCGTGGGAGAGGGCCGCGAGGAGTTCGTCGCGCTCGTCCCTCAGCGCCGCCGAGCGGAGCGGTCGGGCTCTCGGCGGGGCGGCGGTCGTCACCGCGATCTGGCTGCCTGGTGTTCGATCGCGGACAGCGGCCGCGACGGCAGAATTGGGCTCGCGGGCGCGGGCCAACCACAGCGTCCACTGGCGAGCGCTGCGGCGTTCGAGAATTGGCGAGACGCCGGCGGCCAGGGCGAGTGCCGCCGGCAGCACCCGCGGGCTGGGCATCGTCGCGAGCAACCCATGCGAGACCAGCACGGAGAACATCGCGGGTCCGGTGCCCGTGATGTCTGGGAGTTGCAGCCGACACGCGCCCGGCAGCGCCGCGAGGAACAGGGCCGCCGTGGCGGTGCCGAGGACGCCGCGGGGAAGCTCGGTGACGGCGTCGCGGCAATGGGCCACGAGCAGCGCTTCGACATCCGGGCCAACAGACGGGGCTCTCGCACGCCGCCTTGGCGTTCCCTGGGGCGCCGCGTCGTGAAAATCGTCGGTCGCCTTCGTTTCCACTTCGTCCGCCATCCCGCCACCCCACCTCCGAAGCGACACATCATCCGGCAGGCCATCGCGCACCGCAACCCGCAGCCGGAGCGACAGGGGGCCCTACACCTTTCGTGACAGCGGAAGCAGCACGCGATCCGACACCTTCCCAGCGACGAGCACGGGCGGGATCGCGGGCATGCGAGCGGCAAGCGCTTGCGGACGCTCGATCCGTGTTCACCATCGCCCACTACCCTCCCTCGGGGTCCAGGAGCGGCGGCAACATCGAGCGTCGGTCCGTGCACCGCCGAGCTCGTGCGCGACGACGACATCGTGTCGTGCCTGTCGCGCGGAATCATCTCGAGGTCATGTGCAGGTTATCTCGAGGTCAATTGCAGGTTATCTCGTCGCCATCTGCTTTCCATCTGCCGCAGAACGCGACCTATTCGGGGCCCATGTGCAGAGAACAAGCCTCGACCGGAAATAGAGGTCGACGGCGCACCGCGGGCCCACGGGGGTGTGGCGAGCGGGGTCGTCGGCGCGGGCCCGCGGTGTCACGCGACCTCGGCTATGTGGCGGACATGTTCTTCGCCGGCTGTGGGCCCGTGCCGGTCCGGCAGGCTCGGGACGGGGCGCGACCTCGGGCGTCCTGGTTGTCCCCTATATCGGCCTTCACATGTCCCTCAGTTCGCCACCAGTTCGCCACCAAGCTCCCCCAGTTCGCCCTCAGGCTCCCTCCGTTCGCCACCAAGCTCCCTCCGTTCACCACCCGTCCGCCCTCAAGCTCCCTCACCTCGCCGCGCGACTTCAGCAGCGTGGGGCGTGTTGATGCGCGGCGGGCCAAAGGGGCTTGGCGACGGGCCGGGACGACGGGCGTCGGCGGCGGACGGCTACAGCTTGAAGCTGAGACGCTCGCCGTCGGCGATCTTGGTTCGGGCCGCGACCTGGCCGACGCAGCGGCCGAAGTCGCCTTGCGCCTCGCGCCCGCTGAACAGGATCCGCGTCGCCCCGCGGGGGTCGGCCTCCACGGTCACGGTCGACGCCGAGAACGGGAGCGGCGGCTTGCAGCGCTGGATGGTGCTGCGCACCTCGGCGACTCGTGGGTCGCTGCGCGGCTTCGTCGCGCCCTTGGGCTGCACGGTGATCGACTTGTACTCCGGCGTCGGCGGGGCGGCGGGGAGGAGGTTGGGCCCGGATGGCAGCTCGGGCGCCGGCGCAGAGCGGCGGAATATGACGGCATCGGTCGCCGGTGACGAGGCCGAGCTCATCGCCTGCTCGGCGACGAGGCGTCCGCCGCCGAGCGCCGCGCTCGCGCGCCAAAACGCAGCGAGCCCGGCAAAGCCCAGGACGACGCCGACACACAGGCTGACGACGAGCGGCGCGCGTGGGGCCGGCTGGCGCGCCGCCCCGCGGAACCCGGCCGAGAGTTCGGGCGAGAGGGTGTGCTCCGGCTCTTCCGCGGCCGAGGCCACCACCAGCGGGACCTGTACTTCCGCGACGAGCGACGCCGCGGAGACGGGCGCCAGGGGCACGGACGGGGGCGCCTCGCCCTCGATCACGGCGGGGGGCGGCGAGACCTCGCTGGTGCTTGCGGCCGCGAGCGGGGCCTCTGGCTGCGCGAGCGCGGCGGCGAGCGCCTGCGCCATCGCGGCGGCGGTCGGGTAACGGTCGTCGACGTCGCTGAGGGCCCGCATCACGATCACATCGATCGCGTGGGGGATCCGTGCGCCGGGGGCCATGATGCTCGGCGCGGGGACGCCGAGCTGCTCGGGGGCGTTGCTGATGTCGGGGACGCAGCGTGTCGTCAGCAGGAAATACATGAGGGCGCCGACCGAATAGAGGTCGGCGCGGCCGTCGGGATCGAGGCCGGCGAGGCGCTCCGGGGCGATGAAGCTGGGGGTGCCATGGACCTCCGCGGGTGGCTCGGCTGCCTGCGTGAGCCGGCTACAGCCGCGGGCGCTGGCGAAGCCCAGATCGATGACCTTAGCGAAGTCGTGGCCGAGCGTCGTCTGCTGGACGATCACATTCTCGGGCTGGATATCGCCGTGGATGACGCCCTCCTCGTGGAGCTTGGCGAGCGCGTCGAGCACCTGCAGAACGATCGTGGCGAGTCGTCGCCACGGGATCGGGCGCATGGCGGCGACCTGGGTGAGTGAGGTGCCGGGGACCAGCTCGAAGACGATGAAGGGGGCGCCGCGCCGCTGGCCGTAGTAGTGGGCGCGCAGCAGGTGCGGGTGGACGATCCGCGCTGCGAGGCGGCCCTCCTGCGCGAAGTAGCGGAGGGCCTCGGCATCGCCACAGAGGCTCTTGTAGAGGACTTTGACCGCGACCTCGCTCTTGGTCTCGCGGTCGCGCGCCCGGTACACCGCGGCGGTCGCACCGAAGCCGATCGGCGCGAGGAGTTCGAAGCGCCGGCACAGCACCTGGCCTGTGTCGTCCTGAGCGCTGATCTCGGGCATGTACGCCGTGCGGATATTGGGGTCGGGCTGCGCCCTCGGCGGGGTCCATAAGACTTCCATGTCTAAAACTCCAGGCGCAGACGGACACCGAAGGTCGGTCCGGTGACGGGGATGAGCGCGAGGCGGCGGTGTTTTCGGCGACGATTGGCGTCGACTGCGAGGAGCGTGATGCCGGTGATCAGCGAGGCGCCGGACAGGCTGCCGGCGACGATGGCTCGGCGGTTGGCCGCGTCGCCTGAAGCTTTCAGAGCTTCGAGCTGGCCGAACAATGCTCCGGGGGCGGTGCCGGGGACCGATGCGATCAACGCCGAGCGGCCGCGCTCGGTCAGCTCGCCGACCGCGAGCTCGGCCGCACTCCAGACGCCGAGCCCGAGGCCGACGGCGAACAGCGTCCAGCCAGAGATCTTGAGTCCACGCCGCGGAGCGGTCGGCGGCGGTGGCACGACATCAACGGAGGGAGGGGGCGCTGGCTCGGGCGCTGGCTCGGGCGCTGGCATGAGGTCCGGCGGCTTCTCGGTGCAGCTTCGAGTGCCGAGGTCCTTGCGGGCCGCGTCGAGGTTCTTCTGCGCGTCGAGGCGATCGTAGGGTCGCTCGCCCGCCGGTACCTTGCGGCCCAGGTAGTCGAGGAAGCGGATCATGAGGCGGATCTCGCCGCAGAGGTACTTGACCTCGCCGGTCTGGTCGTAGGCGTCGCGAAATGAGTAGCCAGCGTCGAAGGCAATGACACCGCGAGCGGTCAGGGCCTCGGGCAGGTCGGGCAGCGCGTCGTAGGCGGCCAGGCAGCGCTCGGCCGCCTGCACGTGCTCGCCGGCTTCGCGGTGCTTGTGGCACGCTGCCTGCTCGCGAAACGAGGGGGTCTCGGGCCCGGCGAGGGCCCGCGTCGACACGGCGACGCCGACGATGAACGTGACGCCGACGCGGGCACGGCTGAGAACGAGGGGGGTCCCGTTCATGATGGCCAAGCTACCGGGACACGGAGAGATTGCCAAGGGGCCGGCACCGACTTTCCACATGACAGCCGGCGACGAAACGGTTAGCGTTCTTGCATGTGTGTTCTTGGTTCCCAAAGGCATCGCAAAACCGTCGGTTGGTCCAGCCTGGGCGTGCTGGCGGCCCTGGCGGGGTGTTACCAGGACACGCCCTACCCGCCCTGCTTCGTCCCGAACGACCCGGATCCGGCCTGCCACGTCGGCCAGGACGAGGCGGGGACCGCCACCGCGACGGGCACACCAACCACGGGGACAGCGTTTCCAGGCGATAGCTCGGACTCGGGCTTCGGCGAGGACACCGGTTCAGGCGAGACGGCGGCCAGTCCGGGCGAGAGCAGCACGGGGACGACAGGGCCCGAGGAGCAGGCGGAGCCGGTGATCGTCGGCATGAGCCTGACGCCCGGGCCGGGCACGCCGGAGTCCTGCGTCCTCCAGTCAGCCGGACCCGTGACGGTGACGGTGCAGACCGACAGCGCCATGGAGGTCTGGATCGCCGTTGACGACGGGGAGGCTGTCGCGCTCGAGGTGGTCAGCGACGAGGGGGAGTTCGTCGGGGAGATCGCCGTGCTCGGGGAGTCGTGGAACGGGCCGCACTCGGTCTCGGCGGTCGCCAAGAGCGGCGAACTGGTGAGCGCGCCGTCATTCGACATGTTCACGGTATCGGCCCCGCCGGCGGGGTCGGAAGCGTGGCTCGAGAAGAGCGCCCTCATACCCAGCTACGGGAACGCGGTCGCTATCGACGCCCAGGGCGATGTCTATGAGCTGTTCACGTACTCGAGCAACCAGGGCGAGCGCTGCAAGCTCCGGCGACGCGACGCACAAGGCGTGGCCGTGTGGGCCGATGATGCACGTTCGATCGCCCCCAACGTGGACTGCGTCGGCGAAGACATCAAGGTCGGGCCCGACGGCAGCCTGTGGGCCCTGATCAACACGTCGCAGAACAACGCGGTGCGGTGGGAGCTGTGGCACCTGGACAACGAGGGGGTGCTCCTCGGGCTCAAGCCGCAGGTCGGCAGCATGACGCACGTCGGGACCGGCCTCGATGTGAACGCGGTCGGCGAAGTGCTGGTGTGCGGGACGCGGCCGGGGGCGCTTGACAGTGATGACGCATGGGTTCGGTACCAGCCGACGGTGGGTGACGGATGGACTGTACCGTGGGTATTCAACGCGATTCCCAACGTCGAGGCCGATGAGCGCACCAGAGACTGCGCCTTCGTAGAAGACCGCATCGTCGTGGTCGGCGAGGCGTTCGGAAAACTCCAGCAAGGGGAGTTCTTGGCCCAAGCCCGCGGCTTTGTTCTGGAACTCGGCCGCGACTCGACGAAGTTAGCCGAGACGATCGCCGCGGTGGGGCCGGCCTGGCAAAGCGGCCATGAAGCGGTCGCACCGGACGGTTCAGGTGGGTACGCCACGGTCGGCTACAGCTGCGATTCGCAAGTCGTGCCGTGCGCACCGACGCAGGGCATCGTGCGATGGTTCTCGCTCGGCGGCGCCGAGATCTGGAGCGAGTTGGTGCCGAAGGCGCGCAGATTCGCAGACGTGGCGCTCAGCCCTGGCGAACATCTTGTAGTCGCAGCCCAGGCCGTGAAGCAAGAACAGGGTATCATCGTGCAAGCATGGACGGCCGGCGTCGGTACCCCGCTATGGGAGTACCAAGGGGCACCGAGCGCGATGCAGGTGGCATACGGCGTTGCCGTCGGGCCATATGCCGCCGTATACGGGGTCGGCTTCTACCTCGAGGCGAACGATGTGCTCGCCTCGGGCGTCGTCAAGCTGCATCCGCTCTAACCCGGGATGAAGAGGCTACAGGCGTCGAGCGCCATTTCTGCGGCCTTGTCGAAGGTCGGGCCGTAGTCGTTAAGGGTGAGGTGCTCCAGTAGGCTGTTCGGAAGTGACGGGATCAACTCGCATAGGCGAATGTTTGGGTCCGTATTGGGGAGACACTCGTCCCCGCTGAGGATCCCGAGGGCGACGATCGCGTTCTCGTTGCCCCCCTTGGCGTCCACGACCGCTTGCCGCCACTCCTGCCACGTCCCCTTCGATTTACCAACGTCCACCGCGGAGTCCTCCGGCCCGATCATCGTCAGGACGAGCAACGCGTCGGGGCGGATGAAGCCCTCGTTGCAGCCGCCGGGGTCGTTCAGCGTCGGGCTGACGGCCGCGACGAGGGCATCGCCCATTTTGTTCGCACCGGCGGTTCCGACGCGGGCGAGGCACTCGAAGAGGCCCGGTGTGTCCAGATCCGCGGCGGTCATGTATCGGTGCTCATCGAGCCCGCAAGGGATGTTCTCGGTGTAGGGGCCCGCGTTGTAGACGGTGCCGGCGCCCATGGTCTCGTCACACGCCGAGGGGAAGTAGTCACACGGATAGCCCGGCGCGACGTCGCACGGCCCATTGCACTGGTCAAGGCACTCATCCACCGTCCACTGCTGCTCGCTGTCGACGACCATGATATGGACGTCGAAGTCATCGAACTGGCCACGGACGGTCTCGATGAATTTCGGAAATGCCTTGATGAAGTTGTTCTGTGACTCCCACATGACGCCGGTGCGCGAGACTACGAAGAGGAAGTCGATCTTACCCTTGCACCCCGCCGGATCTCCGCCGAAGTCGGGTAGTACCCCCATATCCAGAACTGGGGGGGCGCCACTACTGTCCGAACTGGCGTCCACTGGGCCGCTCGAGGTCGTGGTGCTCGAGCCCGAGGTGCTCGACGAGCCATCGCCAGTCGACGTCGAGTCCCCTGAGATGGTGTCGACCGGGCGTGTCGTCGCGCCCGGTGTTGTGAAGCTGGTTGACGACTCGTCGGGCCCATTGCAGGCGAGCCCTAACAGGCAGGTTGCGACGGCGAGGCGTGCCGGGAGCATGCTGGCCCAGTTTAGCGCGAAGCCGCGCCGAAGCCAAACACGGCCCATCACGCCCCCTCCATGGCAGAGGGAGACTCGTGGTGGAGCACGGCCTCCTCGAAGCCCCATCGATCGTCGTCCTGGCCTTGCTTCAGGAGGGCAAAAATCGGCTCGTACGCGACCTGCGCCGGGACGTTGACCGCCACCAACGTGCCGAATGCCTCGGAGTCGCATCCCAGGGCACGGAGCTCGGCGTGCAGCGGCAGGCGCTCGGCCTCAGCACGGAGCTTCACCCGGATCACGCTATTACCGGAGGCTTGCATAACCTCCTCAAAAAAGAGGTCGCCGCCATCCTCCTCGGCGCGCACGACGTCACCGACCGCGACATCGTACGAGAAGAAGGGGATGTTATCGATCTCGTATGTCCCATCTTCTCGGGGTGTCACCCAGACACGTTCGACTGAAAATGGCGTGAGGCCGTCTTCGTCTTGCTCGATGCGTAGCAAGAGCCTGCACTGGTCGGGATCGCGAGGGGGGTGCTCTTCGTGAGTCATTTTGCGCCTTTCGCCCGATTGCAGTTGCGGCAGAGTACCTCTCCGTTCAGGCGAGTACCATCGCCGTGATTCTTGCGAGAGATGATGTGCTCGGCCTGACCTTCGTTACTCGGAGGAGTGACCCCCTTCACGCTTTTTCTCGACGGCGCGGTTGGGGTCTTGCACTCTTCGCAGACGTTGATGCCCCCGTACCTGGCCCGGTTTTCCTCGAAGATCGCAGTGCGGTCCTGCTGCGGGAATTTCAGTCCGGGACGGACGCCGGTCTTTGATCCGGGCTTCCGAGCTAGCGTGGAAGCCCCGGAGCTGAGCTCGCGGGCGGCGTCCCAGGCCGATCGCTGGCTTGCGCGGGCGGACGCGGCGGCGTCGAGGATCTCGTCGCCGCCGCGAAACCAGCGGTAGCCGTCCTTGAGGTCGCCAGCGCTGACCGGGAGGATTTCGCTGCCGAGGGACAGGACGGAGAGCACGCGGCTGCCGAGGCCCGCCTCCGTGCTGACGATCGTGGCGGCGTCGTCGACGATGCCGCTGAACTCGTCGACCTTGTCGTAGCCCTTGTAGGCCCACTTGACGGCGGCTTTTCCGGCCTTGAAGATCGCTGAAAACCAGCCGTAGCCGGTCGGATCGACGTGCTGGACGGGGTTGTTGCCCGCGTAGCGGTAGAGGTTGCGCTCGCCGGGGCGCTCGAGGTTCGCGGCAGGGTTGAGGAGGTAGTACGGGTCGGGCGCGGACCAGCGACCCAGTGCGGGGAGGTAGTGGCGGGCGCCGAGCACGACAGCGCCGGAGTGCGGGGTGTCCTCGGCGCCGGTGAAGCGGTAGTCCGGGCCGCGCTCGTCGTTGGCGCGCCAGGCGAGCGAGGGGGCGCCGTAGGGGTCGTGGGCGTCGCGGGCGACGGGCTCGCCCTGGTGATCGAGGACGAGGGTTGCGCTGCCGAGGCGGTCGCTGACGTGGTAGCGCGTGTGCTCGTCGGGGAGCAACGGGTTGGCGGTGTCGCCGGACTGGCAGCTCACCGAGGCGAGGACGAACAGCGCGAGCTGGCCGGCGAAGCACAGGGGCCGGCCCATGCGGGGCCAGGACCATGCGAAGCGGTGGCGGCGAAGCAGCGCGAGGGCGACGACGAGGAGCGCGCCCAGGGCTGCGGCAGAGAGGGGCTGCGGGGTGTAGCCGGTTTTGGGGAGCTTCGCGGTGCTCTCGGCGATGCGCTCGCCGTTCCACAGGATCCAGCGGACGAGTTGACCGTCGCGGACCTCGACCTGCTTTGAGAAGTAGAGGGTCTCGTGCGTGAGGCTGCCGCTCGCGGTGTATTCGCGGCGGATCGCCTCGGTGCCGGCGTGATCGTAGATGTGCTCGGTGCGGTCGCCGTTTTGGGCGGTGAACGACTCGACGCGACCCTGTGGGTTGGTGCGCCAGGTGCCCGCGGGGACGGGTCCCTTCCCTGCGACGGCGGCGAGGTGGCCGGTGGCGTCGTAGGTGAAGCTCTGGCCGCGCGCGCTAGTGGCGGCGTGGGGCTGCGGGCCCGCGTAGCTGTAGGGGGCTTCGCTGCTGCGCGTGATGTTGTCGTCGTCGGAGTAGGCCCAGGTCTGGACGCCGTAGGGGCCCTGCGCGCGGGTGAGGCGGCGAAGGTCGTCATACGCGAAGCGCTGCGACTGGTCGGCGGCGCGGTGGTCCTGGGTCTGTGCGAGCAGACCTGCGGCGTCGTAGGTGTGCGTGAAGTTGAGGAGGTCGACGGGGCCTTGCGTGACGCGGTGGGTCTGCAAGCGGCCGGCGTGGTCGAGCGCGCGGGTGGCGCGGATGCTGTTGGCGAGCTCGTGGGTGGTCCAGCGACCGCGCGGGTCGTAGGTGGCGGCGGCGAGCCAGCCGGCGAGCGGCTTCTCGAGGCCGCGGGCGGTGTAGTCGCGCTCCAGTTCGGCGCCATCGGGGAAGATTTCGCGGAGGATGCGGTCCTGGGCGTCGTATTCGGTGCTCTGTGAGAGGGTGACGGGGCCGGCGTGCGCGGCGAATTGGCGGGTCACGCGGACGATGCGGCCGCGGGCGTCGTGGTCGAAGTCGATGCGGCCTGCGACGTCCTCGACGGCGGTGAGCTTGCCGAGGCTGTACGTCGCGGCGGGGTCCTTGCCGTGGTCGTAGGTGTAGCGGGCCTCGCTGGTGAGCTGGCCGGTGGGGTCCTGCGCGCGCTCGGTGAGCACGCGGCCGATGCGGTCGTGCGTCCAGGTGACGCGGGCGCCGGTGGCGTCGCGGCGCTCACGGAGCTGGCCGGTGGCGTCGAAGATTTGCGCGACGGTGCCGGCGTCGGGGGCGTCGATGCGGAGCAGGCGACCGGCGCCGTCGAAGGTGTAGCGGCTGGCGTGATCGGCAGGATCGATGTGCGCGCGCAGGCGGCCGGCGGCATCGTATTCGTAGCGGTGGGTGATGATGCGGTCGGGGAGGATCGCCCGCTGGGCGATCACGTGGCCCAGGCCGTCGAACTCGCGGCGCTCGGGGGTGCTGCTGTAGGGCGGCGCGGGGTGGATATCTTCGTTGTCGAATTCATCCTGCGCGAGCGGGCTGTGGCGGGTCAGGGTGTCGAAGCCGTCGGCATCACGCGTGGCGGTGACGCGGCCGAGAGCGTCGCGCCAGGTCTGCGCGCGCGGCCAGGTTGGGGACAGCGCGACGCGGATCCCGGGCGTGAGGGCGGCGGCGGGGAGCGGCTGGCCTTCAATCTTCTCAGCGACGGTGCCGGCGGCGTCGTAGATCAGGCCCTCGGCGAGCACGGCGGCCGTGCCGGCGTCGTCCGGTGTGACGCGAGCGTGCGGGCGGCCGAGGCCGTCGAGTTGCGTGACCTCGATGTCTACGTCGTCCTGACCGCTGATGCGGCGTCGCTCGGTGAGGATCGCGGGGCGCTCGGTGCTGCCGTCGAGAAAATAGCGGTAGTGCATCGTCGGGCGCTCGGCGCTGTCGCCGGGCTGGATCTCGGCGGTGAGGCGGCCGAGGCCGTCGTAGATGGCCTGCGCGGTGGCACCGTTCGGCGTGGTGACGGTGCGCGGGTGGCCATGTTCGGGGGCCCAGGTGGCGGTGGTAATGAGAGCGCCGTGGTCCAGGAGCAGGCGTTCCTCGACGGGGAACAGGCCAGCGATGTCGTAGCTGCGCTCGAGGGTGCCGTCCTCGGCGTCGCGGATGCGGGTGACGTTGCCGTGCGTGTCGTGGGTCTGGCGCAGCGACGGGAGCCAACGTTCGCCGTCGGTCCACGTCTCTGCGCGGGCGACCAGGCCGCGGCGGGCTACCTGACCGAGCGCGAGGCCCTGTTCGGGTTTGCCGTCGTAGTAGGTGCGCGTCGCAGAGACCTGCACGCCGTCGCCGTCGGTCACAACGATCTCGGCGGATCGGTCGCGGGGGCCGTCGGGCTCCGTAGGCTGGGCGTAGGTGGTCGTGGTGATCCGCTCGTCGCCCGGGATATCGGCGCCGGATTTGGTGTCGACGCGGCCCAGGGCGCGCTCCTCGATGACGTTGCCGGCCGCGTCGTGATCCCACTCGGTGCGCACGCGGGCGGCGGATTCTTCGGGACCGGCTTCGACGTGAAATGTGTCGGTGGCGATGCGCCGCGCGGTGCGGACGCCCGGGGCCAGTTCTTCGGCCTCGAGCGTGTGCAGCTCGCGGACCAGGGGGCCGCTCGGGCTGGACGTGATTTCTTCGAGGAGTTGGAGGCCGCGGGCCTCGTCGTCGCGGCCGAGATCGTAGCGGCGGGTGACGATCGCGGCGCTGCTGTAGTTGTCGCCGTCGCGGGTGTGGGTGTGCTCGGCGAAGCCGCGGAGTTCGCCGCGCTCCGGGTCGTGCCAGCCGTCGCGCGGGTGATATTCCGTGAGCCGCATCCACTCGCTGCCGTCGCTCTCGACCGTGGCGACGAGCACGGGCGCGGGCTCGGGAGGCGTGGTGGACCACGGCGCGCCCGCGGCAGCGTCGGCGGCGGCGACCAGCGCCGCCGGCTGATACTTCATGGCGACGCGGTAGCCGAGGCCATTTTCTTGCGCCTGCAGGAGCCCGGGACGCTGCAACATCGGCGACCAGTAGCGCCAGGGCTGCGAGCCATCGGTGTCGACGCGCAGCAGGTCCATGGTGCCGCTGCCGTCGACATCGCTCAAGATCACGACTTCGTCGGCCTCCAGCTCTGGCCAGTCGTGCGTGCCGCCAGCCACGTAGGCGCCGTTGAGATGATTAATCCACAGGCCGACCTCGCGGTAGCCGACCCGAACGAGATCGGCGGCGCCGTCTCCGTTCATGTCGGCGACTTCCCAGCGGTCGGTCGGCGACATTTCGGGGACGCCGGCCATTTCGGTCGGGTCGTCGAAGAAACCGAGGCCGGCACTCGGGGCGACGAGAATGCGGCGCTCGGTGGGCATGATGCGGACGAGGTCCGGGAGGCGGTCGCCGTCCATGTCCGCGAGCTGCACGTCGGGCGCACCCAGGCGCAGGCCGGCGGGGGGCGGCGGGACGGGGTCGGCGGGGTGAAATCCCGGGCTGTCCCAGCGTTGCAACCAGGCCCATCCGTCGCCGTCGTCATGGCGCAGGATGTCGATCCGCCCGTCCAGGTTGAGATCGATGAGCGCGACGCGCGGGTCGCCGAGATCGAAGCTGACGTCGAGCGTCAGGGTGATGGAATTGCTAAAGGGGGCCGCGCCGCCGCCGAGAAATAGGAAGGCGTCGCCCTCCCCCGGCCGGTCGAGGAGGTCCTGGACGCCATCGCCGGTGAGGTCCGCGAAGCGGGCGGTGGGTCCGATCGCGGCGGCGGGCGCATTTTTCAGGTCGATCCACGGGCCGAGCGTCAGGCCGCCGATGTTCTTGCGGTGGCGCCAGGCGCCGGGCTGGCCTTCGAGCAGGTCGGGCAGCGCATCGCCGTCCACGTCGACCCATGCGCGGCCTTCGGCGGTGGGGTCGAGTGCGGGCGCGTCGGCCAGCTCGAAGCGCTCGAGCGTTTCTCCGGGGGCCGTGTACTCGAAGCGCAAGGTCGGCAGCGCCGTGCCATCGGCGGCGGCGGTGGCGATCTCGGTGAGCTGACTGCTCGGGACGGCGATCGAGGTCGCGTAGCGGAGCTGGGTGGTGCGCACGGGGGCGCCCGCGGCCTCGGTGCGGATGGCGGCCAGGCGGTGGCCGAGCTCGACGCGAAAACCGGGCGCGCGGCTGATCACGGGGTCGGGGCGCAGCTCGTAGTCGAAATGCACGGCGGCGGCGCCGTCGTTCCAGGAAATGCTGGCGAGCAGGGGCGCGTCGCTGCCGTCCTGGTGCGCGTGCGTGAACTCGACGCGGTTGCCGTGCGGATCGACGATCGCGGACAGCTCCAGGCGGAAAATGTCCCCGCCGCGCGACAGCCGGGCGTCTGCGGTGAGGCCAAAATAATATTCGGCGCCGTCGACGGTGCGGGCGACCATGCTGCCGTCCGGCATTTCTTTGATTTCGACCGGCGGGCCCTGTTCGACCCGCTGGCGAAAAATGCCGGGCGCGACGGAGACGAGTTCTTCGCCGTCGCCGAGATTTTTCAGGGTCCAGGGGTCGGCGCCGCCGTTGTGCGGGAGGCCGGTGCGGAGCGACCGCTCGATCGCGGGCAGACGCAGCGACCAGCCGAGGCCGAGCACGTCCGCGCCGCTCCCGGGGTGGTAGTGCAGCGCCAGTTCGGGCGCGAGGCCGGCGCGGCCGGGCGGGACCTCCAGCGGGAAGGACATCCCGGGGAGGCCGCTCGCCGGGCTGACGTCGTAGCCCGCGCCGAAGCCTTCGATCGAGGCTGGACCGCGCGGGAGATTAATCGCGGTGGCCAGCGTGGCGCTGGTGTCCGCGCGGGCGGAAATGGGGACGCACAAGGCGAGCGCGGCGGCGAAGAGGCGGGAGAAAGATGTGTGGTGCATGGCGGTCACGTGCTGAGGGCGCACGGCGAGGCGGCGAGGCGGCGGCGCGCGCGAGAAATGAGGTCACGCCGCCGGACGGCGGCGAGCGGGGCCGTCGAGCGGGGCAGCGGAGGGAACTCGGGCATCGCCCGGACGAAATTTCCATCGCAGCGCCGAGGCAGCGGCTGCGAAATGCGGAAGGTTCCGGCGGCACCGCTGGGAAATCGGAGTTGTTGGCCGGGCCAATAGACGCACCTGGGCCAACAGACACACCCGACCCAACAGACCCAACAGACAGGCCCGACCCAACAGACAGGCCGACCAACAGGCGACGCGCCACCCGAGACGCCACCCGAGGCGCCGCCCGAAGCACCACCCGAAGCACCACCCGAACGCCCACCCGAACGCCCACCTGTCCCGCGTGCCGTGGAGCGCGTGCGCTCGGCGGCGTGCCGACCCCGGGCTGGGTCTGCTCGTGGATCAAGCATGCGATCAGGCGGCGAGCGGGTTTGAGGACGTCGAGGTGCATAGCGGTTGCGCGCGTGTGCCGGGGTTTCTGGTAGCCAACGGATCGCTGGCGGATATCTGAAAATCCGCGCGCCAGTCAGGAGGCGTTGCTGAGGCTCGGCGGCCGGGGCGGACGCTGAGTCGGGCGCTCGATGCTGCCGACCATGGTCCGCGCCGAGAGCGTGATCATGTCGCCGGAGGTGAACGCGACCTGCACGACGCCGTGAGGCCGGAGCTCGACCATGAACACGCGGCTGCGGATCGTTCGCCGGCCGGGCAGCGTGACGATGATGGTGGCCAGGCCCGGGGCGATCGAGGAGGCGGGGATGATGCGCGGTGTGGTCATGGTGTCACCCGCAGCTCGGCGTGAAGGTGCCCTGCCCCGCCGGCTCGATGGTGCCGGCGCGGTGATGCAGGCGCAGCACGACGTCGGAGACGTGCGCCGGATCGAGGTCGAGGTTCGCGGGGGCCTGTTCGGCCGGCGGGATCGTCAACGTCCACTGCTCGCCGTGCACGGGCCAGGCGGCGTATCCCGCGTTTGGCCCGGCAGTGCCCCAGTCGTTGACGCCGGCTTGAATGACGATCTGCTCCCGCTCGAAGCTGTAGGGCACGTAGGCCGACCATTGCGGGAGGTCGGCGCCGTCGCAGCGACGCACACCCGCGAGGCCCTGGCGCGTCAGTAACACCTCGGCCTCCTTGTCGCCGAGGTAGTCGCCGACGAGCTTGACCTCGATCTGGTCGATCCGATCGTCGCAGAGCCAGATCGAGAACTGGGCGTTCTCGAAGGCCGACAGCGCGAAGGGCAGCGCGACCGCACCGTCTGCCTGGCGATGCAAGGGATCTTGGAGCAGCGCGGTGAACTGTTCGGCCGGGGTCGCGGGGCTGCCGTCGACGTCCGGGATGTCGGCGGTCATGCCGAAGATGTCGGTCCGCAGGCTGACCTCGGTGACGTAGGGCTGGCCGTACCCGTGCTCGAGGCGGTAGTCCTCGGCGATGCCGTCGAGGCAGGTCATCAGGCCCGTGATGTCCTCGGGCGAGCGGGCGGCGGCCAGAGTGTCACGCAGCGCCGGCAGCTCCTGATTCAGCTCGTACTCGAGGGCGCGCAAGGCCAGGTACACACGGCGGATCGTCCGCTCGCGCGCGGGCAGGACGCGGCCTGCGGATTCGAGGCGGGCTTGCAAGAAGTGCGGACGAGTCAGCGCATTCTCCGGGCTGTCCTCCACCATCAAGCCGACCGCGTGGGCCTTCGACTGGGCGAGCGCAGCGACCTCCAGGTAGGCGCTTTGCATGGTCGCCACGGCGGTCCGGTGAGTGAGCTCGGCCTCCTCGGCCTCGATCTCGAGGAGCAGGCCCTCGGCGCGGATGTTCTTCACGAGGGCGACCGAGGCCGCGCGCCGGATCTCGAGGTCGCTGTTGCGGATGGCCTGGTCGATCTCGGCGTTGACGGCCATGATCTCCTGGTCCTCGCCGAGTTGCAGCTCGGAGAGTTCGTTTTGCAGGCCTGCCTGGCCCTTGGTGGTCTCGCACTGGTGATCGGCCGCCTCCTCGAGGCTGCGGTGCTTGTTCTCGCAGTCGACCTTGGTCGCCAACATGGCCCCGACGGCGGGGAGCTGGAAGCCGAAGATCGACACGCCGGAATGCAGCTGCATCATGTACTGGAGGTTGCAGCTGGTCGTGATCTCGTCGGACTGGACCATCTCGTTCTCCCGGATGCGGTGGCACTCGGCCATGGCCTCGGCCTGGACCCGCACCGAGCGGCTCTGTTCGCCGTCTTGCTTGATCTGGAAGATCTGGCCGTGGGCCGCCTCGATCTCCGCGGCGAGGCCGAGGGTGATCAGGATCTCCTTGCCGAAGCGCTCCTCCTCCACCGAGATCGCGTGCAGGTTGTTCTCGCTGGCCTGGGCGGCGTGGCGGATCCGCAGGCTGGCGGCCTCGATCGCGGCGCGCAGCTCGGCGATCTGGCCGCCTAGCGTACCGCACGAGGCCATGTCTGGCGCGCTGTCGCCGGGCAGGCTGCCGCACAGGGCGCGCAGCTTGGCGTCGTACTCGGACTCGATCTGCAACGCGGTGGCCGCGAGTGCGTGGGTCTTCTGCTCGTAGTCGCGAGCTTTTTGCCAGGCGTCGGCGGCGACCTGGGCGAACTGCGTGACCTCGTCGGCGGCGAGCGCCTGGACGGCGTCGAAGTTGCTGCGGCCCTTGGCGATGTCATCGGGGGCGAGCGCGAGCGGGACGTACGCGGCGGTGTAGCCGAACGGGGTCGCGCCGGAGACGAGTTCTTCGTGGACCACGCCGAGCAACTGCAAGGCAGGGCCGAGAGCGTTCAGGCCGGGGACGGCGGCGGGGTTGTCGGCGAGACGGACGTACAGCTCGGCGCTCGCTGCATGGATGGCGATCGCCGCGAGATGAACTGCGGCGCGCACGTCCTCGGGGTTTTGGCCGGCGCGGTGAGCGAGGCGGGCCCACTGCGCCGTGGTGCGGGCAAAGTCGGCGGCGAGCTGCAGGGGCGCGAGGTGGGCATTGGCCGTGGGGACATCGACGAATTTCGCTTCGGCCCATTCGAGGCCGGCGACGTAGGCCGGCGCCAGTGTGGGCGTGAGCGCGGCGGCGATGCGTGTGCGGTCGGCGTCGAGGATCGCCGGCTCGCGTGCGAAGGCGTCGGTGGCCGGCTCGCCGATCTCGTCCTTGAACGCGAAAGCGGTGTCGACCTGCGCCTCGGTGGCGAGTAGATCGGCGGCGAGGGCCTCATCGCCCGCGTAGACGGCGGCGAGGCTGACGAATGCCTCGCCCCACGGGCCTGGCGTATCGACGCTGCCGCGGCGGATCAGCGCGTGGGCACAGCGCATGGCCGCGAGGTCGAGGCAGGCCCGGCCCTCGTCGTTGTACTCGGGGGCCTCGGCGGCGCAGTCGTCCCACGTCCACTGTCCGCTCGGCGGCTTCACGCCGCCGCCGTGTAGCGCGGCGAGCACGGGCCCCAGGTTGTAGGCGGCGAACCGGAGATCGACGCCGCAGTCCATCATGTCCTCGGGCGAGCAGGCGCCCTGCTGGCACGCGTCGCAGGCCGCGGACGGTTCGGGGAGCGTCAGGTCGGTGCCGAAGAGGTCGCCGAGAGCGTCGCAGGCGTCCGAGTCGAGCCCAGGAGGCGCGAGCCAGGTCGGGGCGACCGCGTTCTCCGGGACGAAGTTGGGGGCGTGCACGAGGCCCGTGAGCGGGCCCTGGCGATGCAGCGAGAAGGCGCCCTGGACCTGCACAGGTACCGCGCGCAGGCCGGTGATGGTGAGGTACGAGGTGCCCTCCAGGCCGGTCCGGGTGCGCTTGCCGGTCAACACCAATTCGCGGCCCAGCTCGCGCGCCAGGGGGCTGTAGCGCCAGTCTTCTGCGGGCAGGCGGTCGCGCAGCACCAGCGAGATATCGCCGGCGGCGTTCCACGTGCCGGTCAGCGCGAGGGGCTGCGGCCACAGGAGGCTGGCGTCGGCGTCGACCCGCCCGGCGATCGTGCCGTCCTCGCGGAAGTCGAGGTCCGCGGTGAGCGAGCTGCTGCCGAGGCTGACGCTGTTGGCGTCGAAGCTCACGGCGCCGCGGAAGTTGCCGGCCTCGGGCAACGTGTCGAGCTGGAGCGACCAGAGGATGGCCCCGCCGCTGGTAATGATCTGGATCGGCAGCACGCGGTCGGTGGGCGCGAGCGCGGCGAGGTCGACCTCTACCACCAGCGGGGCCTCCGCTCCGGGGGCGAGCTGGGCGAGCGCGGTGTCCAGCGTGAGCGCCGGGTTAGCGGCCGCGAGGCGGTAGTTCAGGGGCCCGGTGCCGTCGTTGCGGAGGATCGTGCGGGCCTGCGTCTCCCCGAAGGCGAGGACGGTGACGCGGTCGATGAGCGCCGGGGTACCTGTGAGCGTGGGGTCAGGGCCGGCCTCGTCGTCGGGGACGGCGCAGCGGCCGTGCGGGTCGCAGATCTGGTCGGCGTCGCATGGGGCCGCTGCCGGGCACCCGGCGATGCAGATCCGCAGCTCGCAGAAATTTCCCGCGCCGCAGTCGGCGTCCAGCAGGCACGGGACGCCAGGTGATCCGGGGTCGTCTGCGCGAGGCGGCGATGTCGGGAGCTCGGGGCCTGGTGGGTCAGGCACGGGCTCAGGCTTAGGCGCCGCAGGGGTTTCGTGGGCGACGTCGTCTGCGGAGCAGCCGAGCGACAACAGCAAGGCCGACGCGGCGGCCTGGAACAGGGGCGTACGTTTCACGGCAAATCTCTCCTGTGGCGCTCGCTGAGCGCGGTGAATGTCAGCAATGAGGCCGCGGCACCGCGGGTCAGCCGTGCCGGTCAGGGAACAAACAAGTCGGGAAAGCCAAGATGAGGCGCGGCTACCTGAGCGCCGGTCCAGAAGTGCGGGAGTTCAGCGCGGCCGAGCCGCGGTGCAGGCCACGACGCCCCACCAGATCCGCCGCCTCGGCGAGACGGCCGAGGACATCGTCCGCGATCACGCAGGGGTCGCAGTCAGGCGGGAGGTCGTCCTCTCGCTGTAACGTCGCCGGCTGACCCGGCGCGCGGACGAGGTACACGGCCCCGTCCTGAGCGACGAAGTAGGTGCGCGTCCGGTTCGTGTAGAAGCCGGGGGCGCGCGCCGGGACATCGAGGACGACGAACTCCACGTCGTCCGCGGCGTCATGGCGGAGGGTCGCGGCCGGCCGTGCTTCAGATTTATGCTGTGCCATTGGGAACACTAATTCACTGCCAATGAAAACCAGTCAACCGACTTCTTCGCCACAAACGGGCGATCTCGCGCTGCATGCAGCCACAAGGTACCCAGTGGGTCTACTTTGGCGACTGGTGCCTGGTAGCGGCCTGGCGTAGGCTGAGTGGCCGTGGCAGCGAAGCGAACGAGGGCGCCGACGACGGCCCGCACGAAGAAGTCCAAGATCTTCTGCTACACCAAGGACTTGACGGAGTTCCTCGGCGTGAGCCGCCGGACGCTCTACAAGTACGTCCAGGGCCGCCTCTTGCCGGCCCCCACCCTGGTCTCCAACGGGAAAACCGGCGTTCGGGCTCGCTGGAAGCTGTCTGCGATGGAGATCGCCGAGTTCATCGTGGAGCAGCGGGCCATCGGCTACACCCTCGGCGAGGTCCGGGCGATGGTCGCCGCCCGCTGGGGCACCCGCGACATGGTCCCCCTCGCTGAGCCGAACGGGCCGCCCCCGGCGACGCCCAATGGGAACTCGTCGGGGGGAAACGACGCCTCCGGCTCCCCTGGCTAGCGTTCCGGGGCTGCCTGGCCTACCATCCGGGGCCGTGGCAGCGAAGCGAACGACGACAAGGAAGGCGGCGAAGAAGAAGGTCGCCAAGAAGGTCGCCAAGAAGCCGGTCAGGAGGAAGCCGGTCCAGGCGCGTAGCCCGTTCATCTACATGGCGGACATGGTCGACGCGCTCGGCGTGACGCGGATGACCATCCACAAGTACGTGCTGATGCAGCTGCTCCCGGCGCCGGTCATGGTCTCCGACGGCAAGTCCGGGGTCCGGTGCCGGTGGACGCCGATGGCCCTGGACCACGCGGCCTTCATCCTCGAGCAGCAGGAGCTCGGCCACACGCTCCTCGAGATCGCCGGCATGGTCGCGGCTCGCTGGGGGACCCTCGACAAGCTCCCGCCCAAGGCTCCGCGGCCGGGCGCCTTCTGACCACGGGCCGAGGCTCGGTCGAACGCCGCAGTTGTAAGAGGCGAGGCAGGGGTCCGCTGACATCTCGACTCGCATAGGAGGCCCCTGCTCGCTGCATTGCGGCGGCGATCGGCCGAGGCTCCCGTCACGGGAGTGGGAACTGGCGTCTCCCGGGCGATCTGCCGTGACCAAGAGTCCGCGGCCGCAAGGTAGCTTCGCGAACCCCTGCGGCAGGCCATGGTCGGGGGCCTCACAATTCAATTGAATTCACTCACCCGGATGTTACGGTCTGCCGTCATGACGGAAGTTCCATCGCCCCCTTCGTTTGTTCCTCCAGACCCAGTGGAGCGACCAGAACTCTTTTTTGCATTCATCGGGCCGACTGGGACGAATCTCGAGCGGGTAGCGCAAGCACTTCGAGCAGAGCTCCAGATCGTCGGATACGAACACAAAGACATCCAACTCAGCGATCTTCTCACTGGGCTCAAGCCGCACGAAGATCTCGCCAATTTGAAAGGTAAACCGGAAAATGAGCGGATCACGGCGTTCATGGACGCGGGCGACGCCGTTCGCAAAGCGTTAGGGCATGGAGGTGCGCTCGCAGCGCTCGCGGTGGCCGAGATCCGACGACTTCGTGAAGGTGATGTTGCTCGGCCTGCCACAGCATATCTGCTTCGTTCGTTGAAACATCCAAAGGAGGTTGATCTGCTCCGAGGGGTGTACGGTGCTTCGCTGATCGTCATTTCCGTATTCGAACCGGAAGAGGCGCGCTCGCATCACCTTGAAGTCCGGATCCAGCGTACGGGAGGCCCGCGAGAACACGCTTCGGAGATCGCAAGGTCCCTCATCGGACGCGATCAAGGTGGCGGGTCAGACCATGAGTATGGTCAGAACGTCCGCAAGGCCTTCCCTTTGGCCGACTACTTCGTCGATGCAACGCGAGATCTACGTAAAGAGGTCGAGCGACTCGTACACCTATTCTTTGCAAACCCTGAGGAGAGCCCGACACGGGACGAGTATGCGATGTTCTCCGCGCACGCTGCGGCCTTGCGGTCCGCAGATATGTCGCGGCAGGTTGGTGCGACGATCGTCGATAGGGAGGGGGAGATCGTGGCGGCTGGCTGCAATGAGGTACCCAGGCCCGGAGGAGGGATCTACTGGACCGGGGACGCGACAGATGGTCGGGACTTCAAGCGCGGATTGGACTCCAACGCGCTTATGGGGCACGATATTCTCCATGAGATATTCGTTCGGCTCAAGGATGTGGGGTGGCTTGCCGCGGAGCCCGCTACGAGAGATCTGCGGGCCTTGGTGGAGGATGCCCGCAAGCGCGATCTGTTCGGCGACGCTCGTGTGGGCAACCTGATCGAGTTCGGTAGGGTTGTTCACGCGGAGATGAACGCGATTCTGGCCGCGGCACGGAAAGGGACGGCGGTCGTCGGGCAGAGCCTCTATTGCACGACGTTCCCATGCCACGGGTGTGCACGGCACATTATCGGTGCCGGAATCGCCGAGGTCGTCTACATTGAGCCGTACCCGAAGAGCCTAGCCGTGGAGCTGTACCCAGAGGCGATCACCTTCGAGACTGCCAAGAAGACACGCAAAGTGAAGTTTCGGCCGTTCACGGGGGTCGCGCCGCGTCGATACCAAGAATTCTTCGGATTCGGGCGACGCAAAGATGCCCGTGGCTTCGCTATGACGTGGGATAGCGCATCGGCCAAGCCACGGGCCCGTCAACTCGGGAACCCCCACCTCTTGGCGGAGCGAGATCTACTTGATAGACTCGAAGCAGCTCTCAAGGCGCGAACCTGGATCTAACAGACCTGGATCTAACAGACGGAGTGCAAAAATGACCGAAAAGACCCGACGTGAAATGCTCTCCGAAACCCTTCAAAGGAACGCCCACGAGGTGTCCTCTTGGCCTTCGTGGATGAAGGGCGCTGTCTCCACCGCTCGCATCTTCGAGGTCACACCAGCGGCGGCACCGGCACCGGCACCGGCGGCGGCACCGGCAGTGCCTGCTGAGCGTGCGAGGGATCAGCACCGCTGAGCGCAGCATGGGACCCCTCTTCATAT
>Ga0075163_10003383_pt1 | contig 21436 bp, 37 predicted proteins | sample JI1023141ADNA_FD_71478 | JGI IMG/M metagenome (GOLD analysis project Ga0075163, IMG submission 71478) | Wastewater effluent complex algal communities from Wisconsin, to seasonally profile nutrient transformation and Carbon sequestration -... | ecosystem: Engineered > WWTP > Effluent > Algae... | reverse complement strand
TTTCAAGCAAAAAATTCAAAGAGAACGGTGAGGGGTTGACTCATATCCCATCATTGCGGCTAAACCGTTCATGCCTCAATGACCAAAGAGTCGGGTTCTGCATTTGTTCCGATGGGAATAAAACAGGAGTTGCCTAAACTTATTAGGATAGCGAGTAGCCAAATAGGTGTAATTGCTAAGGACCGATGCTGACAAAACGTGTAGACGGCCTATTTAAACTAGGTGCATTGCGAGAGAAGATCAGTTTAAGAAACGATAGTTTCAACCACTGACCTAGTACGGGATGCTTTGTCCTCAAGGAATAAAATTAAATACCTTTATGAAAGGATGTTAAATGAATATTCAAGAGTTTCTGGTCGGAAAATCTACCTCTGTAAGCAGTCAATAATATTTGACTCAAGCTGGTCGATAACTAGACTTAGATCGTCTGTCGACATTTCACAAATCAAGTCACCGCACTTTTCTTTTTGCTCTTCAAAGCAAGCCTTGACCCTGGATAGTTCCGGGGTTTCTTTTTTGAAAAATGCCAAACTGAAAAAAGCCATTGCGAATAAAATTGAAATTGTAATCAATCTTACCATGGGAATGCCTTTGGTTTCACAACTGCAACGATGTCTTTTCTTTGGCCGAATGGTCTTAGGCGAATAAAAGCATTTTGATCAATCGCATTTTGTTGAGTATTGGTTTTCGAACCGCCGCCGCCTGCCTCAATAATGATTTCAGGGGTTAAACACAAAGCTATGTGAGTGATTTGGGTTAAAGATTTTCCAAAGAAAACTAGTGACCCAGTGTAACCGGAAAAATTCGATAGCTGAGGCAGACCATGACCTTTGGTTTTGAAATGGTCATACAGACCTTGAGCCGTCTGGTCACCGATTGGATCAAGGCCTAGGGGTGCAAGTGCCTCTTGCACAAATCCTGAGCAATCTAGACCTTTGATTGGATCGTCACCGCCCCAAATATAGGGTCTATGTAAATATGTTAATAAAAATTGTTGGAATAATTCTTTTGTCATTTAGTCACCCCTGGTAATGGAATCAATTTTTCAGCGATTGAATCCAAAGTCTGAATTGTTTTTTTAACTGAATCAAGTTGAACATTGCAATCCTCACCTGCCCATCGACAAGCTTCGGACCATTGCTCAAATATTTGGCGTTTTCCTATAGGGTCAATCATAATCATTAAAGGCCTTTGTAGCGCCCATTGATCACAAGGGATGATTCCACGCTCTTTGGTTAATGAATCAACGTAGACCCCTTCCTGGCAGTCTAGGAATGGAATTTCAGCGTAGAATCGAACATTAGGGATTTTGGTTGTCTGGCAGGCCGTTGCCATAAGTAGCATACTTACTAAGAGCATCCAGGTACTCTTTGCGAATGGCCTCTTTTTCCCATTCTGCATAAACTCTTTTTGTGGCATTTTTATAAGCATTTTGGGCCTCTTTTCGCCATTGGGGGTCTCTCATTGCCTCTTGAATTCTGTCCATAGTGATATCTAAAACAATAATACCATTGTCTAGCATACTTCCTAGAACCCTTTCGGCTATAAAAGCAATAAAGGCCCCGAAAGGCCCTGAAACACCCATAGAGATTAACCATAGGTGTATTGAATATTTTACGACGAAAGAGTTTTTCAACTACTTACCGTCACCGTCCAAGTCGATTTTGTCGATTTGTGGAAGGATATAGCCGTCTAAGAAATTCAAAGCTGGCATTACGAAATTGTCTACTGGGTTAGCTGAAATTACAGCCGACTCATTACCCCATTCCTTAACCCCTGCCCATACAGCTTTAATTAGAACCTCTAAAGATTCCTCAGCCATTGTCAGGCCTTGCTCTGCGGCTTTTGCTTGAACTTTTTTTAATAGTTCTTTTGCGTCATAAGCTACTTCCATATTACCCCCCTAAAGGATGTGTTACTTGTTCGACCCTCGTTAATCGAGTTTCGATGTTTTGAAACCTAGTCTCACCCGCCTGAAATCCTTTTTCAACTGTATTGTTGACGGCCTTGACCTCAGTCTTAAGTCCTTTAATTTGTAAATAGAGAACTAAAAAAACCAGAATATTAAACAGGCCTTTTTCATAATTACCGTCACCGATAGATTGAATAATATGGTTTATAAAAACAACTTCCATTAAGCCCCCCATTGCGTGATTGGCACTTCACATCTTAAATAAACTTGCTCACCGTTTCCTAATAAGGCATTACCAGCCACATCACCGTGAGACGATGCGCCGCCGCCGAAAGTCACGTAATCATTGCCGTGAACTGCCATAATAGTTACTCGAGTGCCCCCTGCTCTAATTAACTCACCTGCATACATTCGAGTACCTGACCCGCCCGGAGTCGAAATTGTTAAACCAAAAGGCAGACCCCATCTAGCCGCATTGCCGTCCGTAGTCCCGGAAGTCCATTTTCCTTCCATAAGAAGTCTTGTTTTATTAACTCGGTAACAACTTATATTTGGTGACCCTAAAATTCCAAGGCCTTGAGTAGTTGGGGCATTGTTAGTGCCTATATATCCATCCACGTCAGAAATGATTCCATAATTGCCTAATGCTATAGACGAAACATTAGATGCCCAAGTCCCCGCTGTCGTTTGAGTCGATGTAAGCCGTCCAATCATTCTAAATGCTACGTTTGATCTAGCTGAAGCTGAATACATTACATTCGCAGAGTCGGCCGCGCCCGCCCCGCCCTCAGCGGTCGTTGAAACTAGACCTCTTTCGTCAAAGATAGATTGCGAAACGGCTAACTCTAAAGTGCCTGCATTGTCGATTAAATATACAAATATATCACGCGCTTGACCGCTTGTATGCCCTAAAGTAGATCCGGAAGAGATAGTCAAACTTAATGCCGCCGCGACCTCTCTTAAGTAAACTAAACCGCTTGTAATGGTAGATGATCGCATCCCTACGAATATTTTGTCGGTAGAGCTAGCATTATTACCCTCAGCCGTTTTAAGGGCAATGGTTAAAGCATTTGATGAAACCGAAGTACTTAATCCGACATTATGTAAGTGCTGAGGCGAGTATCCTAAAAGATTTTCTATGTAAGAAAAAGCCTGTAACATTGTCGCTCTATAGGTTTGAATCCCATTGTCTACCGGAAAACTTACCGAATCAGTTAAGGCGCTTATAAGTTGTAAATCAGATATTTTTTTTTGTGCCATTTATTACCCCAAAGTTAAAGTTATTGTTGTCCAGACACCCGCCGGGACCATTTCAAAAAGCATTCGCTCCAATTCATATTGGCTTGTAAAACCTTTAATTGATTGAAACATTATTTCGTCTACCCCATCCTGAGTAATCACATCGTAAAGGACATAGGCCTCGGATTCAATAATTCTAGCCGCAAAATTATTTAATTCTATTCCAGCAGCGGTGATATCAATTTCTAATTTTCCAGGCGCGGGTACAGTGAATTGAATGTCTACATCAACCCCGAAAATCTTTTCGAAAACTGATATATAAGATTCAAAACTTCCTACCTCTACGAATGAATCAAAGATGCCCTCAAAAGAGGTCCTGAAAATATCCCTAGCAATAGCATTTGAAAGAGGTGACCTATTGGAATCCCAAAGCACTTCCCCCAAAACAAAACAAGCGTACGCCTCATCAAAAAAATCGTCCCTTTCGGTGCTCAATATATCAAAGAGAGGGGCAGCGCCTTGGTAGAATTTTTCCTCGATTGCGTCCGTTGCTTTATATTTCTGAGGGTATGCCATTAAGACTCCACTAGTGTCACATCTGCCAGTGAACACTCAAATAAATCGTCAAAATTAGCATCGTAAACAGCACTCGACCAGTCAGCACCCGCATTGATTGAATATTCTAAAAGGGTAGTAGCTGCCCACGGCGCATCGGTAACACCGAAATATCTTTGCGGTTCAAAGTTTTTTCCTAAACGATATCTAGCCGCAATATTAGCTAAAAGGGTCGCTTTTGTCGTGTCGGGGTCACCGATGACAAGTTGATTATTTTCTGAAAGGACCGTTGTCAGCCTTAGCAGAGTCGTTTTTCTATCAGGTAAGTGAAATTTAAAATCAAAGCTTTGGCCGTTTGATAGGACAATGGCCGATGTTTCAGTCCCCTGAGTCACGCACCCCGCCGCCGTTGAATCCTTGATTATTGTATTTATGGCTAGCTTAAAATCTTCATAGTCTGGGTCTGAATCGTCGACATCGACACAAATATTTATTTTGCCCGCGTCTGCCTCAATCATAGGCTTAACCGATGCAATCCAGTCCTCAGTTTCTAGCTTTTCAATAATGCCTGGATTTGTAGCAACTGGTCTAGAAATTCTTTCGTTAGTGAAATCAATATACTCTTGAAGTTTGAGGAAAATTTCAGCCGTTTTGGTTTCATTTTCCGCAATCCTCTGAGCAAGAGCATAAAAATATTTATAAAAATTAGTGCCTACAAATTGTTCACTTGTGTAGGTAGTCCCAAACTGAGTATTAACATACCCTCGAATGGCATCCATAATCGCTGAAATATCTACTGGGACGTAGCCCTCATCTTGTGAAAATGGCATTTATTACCTCGCTAAAAGCCCTGTACTCGTTTCCAGTGGCGCAATGTTAAAAATCATACTCTGAAATAAGTTCTCGAGTGTCTTAGAAACCGAAGTGACGTTCACGCCGTTCTGCGCTAAGACCTGAATGCAGTAAGCCTCAAAACTCTCATTTTGTATTTCAAAATCATTCGTTAAAAAGAATTTTAAATCAATTCCTAAGTCGGGGGCATACTCTAAAGCACCTAACTGGACGCCTAAAATATTAGCCGCCTTAAAAGTTTGAGTGTCATAAGTACCTAGATCAACTGCCTGAGCATCGTAACCAATATCAATCATTTTAGCCCTGCCTTAAGTAATTCTAACGTGGCTTTTGTCGCTGTCAATTCTGCGCTTTTTGCCGTCAATACTGCTAATTCAGCGGCTAATGTCGGTGGCGGGGCAGTCGTAGGGCCTGTCATGGCCGCAGCGAATGAACCAAAGGTAGTTATTAACTGGGCTATGGTCGCAGTCAGAGAAGTGATGGCATCCGAAACGCCGTCCAAAGTAGCCTCAATATCAGTCGCATTGGACGTAATATAGTAAGCATTCCCATCTTGCATGATCAAAAGACCTTCACTTGAGGCAATTCCCGCGCTGAAAATCTCTGCTATCGGTACAGGTACACCCTCTGCGGTTACAACACTAGCGACACAAGTCGCAGCTAAAATTTTAGACATAGTACACCGCCGTATAGTTCCAAGTTTTAATGTCACGAGAATACCAGGCCGAGTACCCCGTCACTCTTTGCCCATCGTCCGTGATAGAGCCTGGTAAGATTAAACCATTAGCAACGTATTTATTCCCGGCCAGACTTATGCTAGTTTTTTGAACAACTGAAATAATTGGCCTTACAATTCCTAAAACGAAATCATAAACAAAAGCATTAGCCTCAAATACATCCCAAATATTACCCTCAAAAGTTTCAACTGCGGGGACACCCAAGTAAGGAAGTCCAGCCAAAGAATAATTTTTCGCATTTTCGCAGAATTCAAAAGTGTAATAGGTATCTTTTTTAACTAGGCTTAAGCCAGTCTGGGAAACAAAGTCAGAGATTTGACCCGACTTAGTTTCTGTAAAAATAAAATAACCATGCAGGCAATCTACTCTCACTCTTCATCCTCAATGCCTAAATAAACGTCATTTAATTCATCCATAAAAACAGCATAGCCGTCTTTAAAAAATGGATTCTTTGAGTTTAATTGTAAGGCTAAAAAAACACCCTCAAAAGTAATCGCTAAAAGGTTGGCATTAGTTACCAGAACGTCTTTTTGACCTAGGTCTGGAAGGTTTACAGTATAGGTTTTTGACCCTAATTCCAGGGCCTCGAAGTCGTCTTTGTTAAATATTAAGTAAGCACTATATGACAATTTCTACTCCTATGCTGGCAAAATTAAGTTAGGGATTGCAGGCGGTGACGGTATGATAGCCGATTTTTGCGGTTTTGATTCCCCTGTAGTTATTTCAAGCCTTATGGACAGTTTGTCAGTGCCCTCGACTTGATCAATTGCGAATGATTTTAAAAGCCCCCTAAATACTGTAGTGGCCCCATGTAGGTATGTTATCGCGTACTCTTTGGAGCTAACTTTATAGTAAACAAGGTCAATGAATGCAGACAAAAGAGTGATAGGAATAGAATCTTTTTTCCCTGTCATGTTCACTGAAATTGACGAATTAGCGCCTCTCTGATTCACGTTTACAGGGGTGCCATCTGTCTTAGTGTCGAAATCAGTTAGGACATCGACATTCTTTGACTCTGAATCAATAACAATGCCGAAAATTCTCTCACTTAAATAAATAGGAATCGGGGGGAAGTCTATTAAGCTATCAATGGCCGATGATACTATAGGTATCAGTCCAGTGACCCCGCTTAAGGCCGCAACGTCCGTTCTTTTTGAAAGATGAATCAAAATTATTGGATCAATTCCGTTTAACATTATTCGTCCGATGAAAAAGGGTTTAATTTATTCAGTACGCCGCCGATGCCTTTGCCAATGCCAGACTTTTTAAATGCATCTATGATCATTTTCCAGCCGTCTACAGACATTTTTAACAGGTTAGTAATTCCATTTAGGACCGTGAAAATTTCAGGTATTGCACTCAATAATTGATTGGCTAGCTTTTCTAAATTCTCGGTCATGTTAGCTATATTTTCCTCAGCACTAAAGGCCGCCGCTGACCTAGCTATTTGTCCATTTTCACGCCTCAAAGCATTGACTTCGGACCTGTTTACATTGGCCAAAGTGCCTTGATTTATTACCCCGGCCTTGTCGTTTAGATCATTGAGGCCGCGAATTACTTTATTATTGCGGTCAATTTGCTCTAAATTAGCTAGCTTTTCGGTGCTTTTTGCGACCTTTTCAAAGTTTATATCTTTTAAAGTTTCAGCACTTTTAGAAAAATCAGCCTGTAGGAATTCAGCCATTTTCAAGATTTGTTTTTCCCCGAAAATTTGGGTCTGGACTAATACTTGTTGTTCTTTAGTCATCTTTTGCAGAGACGTAATGAATTCAAAAAAGCCGACTGCAATATCCTTTTGACTAGCAAAATTAGCCACTGAGCTGACTGCCTCATCTTTAGGATTGGCATTAAATTGAGCAACGGCCCCCTGGAATTTTGTAAGCAAAGTATCTAATTGCTCACCGCCTAGACCATTCACATCGGCCAAGGCCCTTAACTTAACAAGATTCTTTGTTGAGGTATTGAACTGACCCGCATTTGTTACGATGTCATCGGCCTTCCCTAAGGTCCTGTCTATGGCCGCCTTAACGTCTTGTAAGGGATTGATCAACTTATCTAAAACAGCCGCACCTAGGGCCAGTCCAGTAGCTAATTTGAGTCCTTTTCCGAACCCCTTAGCTATCTTAGAAAAACGCTGAGACAATTTCTTATCCATTGCGTTTAAATCTTTGTCGTCCAGTTGTGGTTTGATTCGCAGAATATCAGTAAACACTCGCCGCCGCCTTTTCGTAGAAACCTATATTTAAACACTCCTCTAGGGTCATGTCAGGTTTTTTTAGGAATTGCCTTCGAGGGTCTACACTAAAATTTTTAAGTTTTTTTTTTCTTCTTTTGTCACTAAGTCGATCTTGATTTGTGAAATCTTAAAGCAGACCGCGACAATGATTTCTAGGATTTCTTTCGGGTTCAAATTGGCTAGATTCTCAGGTCCATAAGGCACCCCATTGGCATCGGCGCTAAAAGAAATTAAGGCCTCGACCTCTTCTTTTTGCAGCTCAACGAAATTGGCCGCCTCTCGAATCATGTTCATTTGTTCATTTTCAGTCATCGCTTGAATGACCGAAAAGAAATCCTCATAGGTATAGTGGTGATAAGAAGGCAGCATTTTAAGGCCGAGCATTAACGCGTGAAAAGCGTTTAGCGCCCGAAGTGACTTATAACCTTTTAATTCTAAAACCTTCATTCATAGTCCTATTCTTTTAAAACTTCCTCAGAGCGGAATGATTCAAATTCTAACGATACATTCATTGATTCAGGGGTAGCATCTAAGGTCAATTGTTGGGGGGCATTACATAACACCGCCGAACGTAACCATTTAGTTGACCCATTAGTTCTATCAACGCAATAAACGTCTAGTCTGTCAGCATTCGCAAAAGCGCCGTCTAACACTTCTTTTAAGGCTACTGACATTTCTAGAATTGGAATGGTCCAGCGTTTTGGATCTTTCAACCCATCACGGTAGACAATGCCCTCTTTGTTAGTGGCATTTGAACCGCGTGTAAGACGGTTTCTTTCAGGGTCCTCAATTTGTAATTCGTCAACGTCTGGAAAAGAGTAGCTAACGCCATTCTTTTTGAAACCAAATTCGCAGTTGTAAATTTTAAATCCCATCTATTCCCCCTTAAGAAGTTTGAGTCATTTCGCCCGCAATTCTCCAAAGTGCTTTTGGAGTCGGTACGGTAATGCGTCCAGCGGCCACAAAATTGTCCTCTTCTAAAGTGATTTCAATTTTGCCTGAGCTGATTAGTTTAGTAGCAATGTAATCCTCATTGATTACCTTTTGGCATTCGTCCTCAATCAAGGCCGCCTCTGTCAAAGTGTAGTCTGGGTTATTAGCTGAAACATAAGTCAAAGCCGCAGACTGCAAATCAATTTCAAGGTTTCTTAAGATGTAAGGGGCTGTAATTGCCTTAGAACCACAAGCGAAAAGAGCAAGTCTTTTGCCGAATTCATCGTCATTAAGAGCGAATGAAATCTTGTCGTCAAAAAGACTTTCAGCCTCGCCTAGAGTGTCGATTTCGTCGTCAAAAGGCATAGTGATGTATTGTTGATTTTTCCAAGATAGAGCATTTGAAAGAAGTGAACCAAAGGCAAAGCACATATTCTTAGCTTTATTGGTTGAGTTACCGTAAAAAGCACAACGCTTTTCAATGACTGCCTGGTCAGCTAGCAATGACAAATCGCTAGACCATACACCGATCACGCCGCCGAAAGATCCAGCCGAAAGACCGTCCCCGCCTGTCATCGCTGTACCTGTTTTGGTAGCGCCCAGGTTGGTATCATTGTCAGTGTAGTTTATTGCGTAGTTTCCAGTTGAATAAAAATCGACCGCTGTAAGGGTAACAACTGCGCCCACAACGCTAGCCACAACTTTGGCCGCCGTAGCTGCATGACCGTTGATTTGTGCAGCTAATGAGGCCGCCGTTGCATCGTTGGAAGTCGCTGCCTGGAATGTAGTCTCACCCAGAACCGCCGCGCCTGCCTGAGCTGTAAAGACTACGCCGTCAATTGTTATTGAGTCGTCTGTACCTGAAACCAAGTTAGCGTAATTCGTAATTGTGAAACCGCCTGTCGCTTTGGTAGGTGTTACAGCCGCCGCCGCGTAGTCGCTTGAAATTAAAACGGTATAGAACTCAGTGTCTTGGCCGTCTAAGTAATCCTCTAAATAAAGATCATTAGCGAGTAAGATGAAAACCTTGCTCATTCCAGCATTGAAAAGTTGAGTCGCATCTAAGTTGTCAGTTCTAGCCGCGACCTGAGCCGCTGTAGTGCATTCATAAATCGTCCCTACGTTACCCTCTTGACCTGATTTTGGAAGTGCCACAAGGCAGACTTGCTTTAAAAAAGCAGTTGAGGCCGCAGGGGTCGGGTTGATTGTCGTGATCTTGAAAAAATAGTCTAATAAAAACTTCATTATGGCTCCTCTATGATAGTTTCAAATTCTACCGAAGTAACTAGTCCAGTGTCAGGATCATACTCAGTTTCGAAAAAGTAAACAAAACTAAAGTCCCTCTGGACTAAATTCTGATAGTATTTTGTATTCGCGTCAATTTCTGAAAAGTGAAACTTAGCGTGTAACTCTTTTGAGGCACCCGCTATGCACCTAGCAAAATAACCAAAGGTCAGCTTGTCCGAATTACCGAACATGGTGCAAGTACCAGTCACTCGAAATCTTGCTACCTTGTCTCTGAATGTAGGCGTGGGTTGTTCGACATTAACGAATAAAACCGATTGCTCTTTGATGTCAGAGGGTTGTTGATAGGTAACCTTTTCAGGTTTGAAAATAAGTTGTAAGTCTTCTTTTAATTGAGCCTCAAACACGTTTAGCCCTCGCTCTTATGGCCTTAAACATTTGTCCAGTATCGAATAAATGTCTGTCAAAGCCTTTATTGTCAGCCGTTGAACCCTTGTTTTTCCCATACTCTTGTCTGAGAATTGGATTTCTAACGACTGCCTGTAATAGATTTTCGACTCTTCTTAGCGTCCCTTTTTTAGCAGAGGCAAAGCGCAGAAAAGCAGTTGTGAACCTGTTTAATTCTGATTCTGGATTCTGAAATGGTTGTAATAAAAGATTGATCCCAAGCCGTTTCATATTCTCAATCAAAACGTCACCTATTGTTAATTCAGAGGCAATTCTACTTGTAGGACGTACTTGACCGCCTGCATATTCTTTCAAATTAGGGGGGCCGAATAGTGGTGATTCAATAGGCAATTTATGAGGCTTATCGTCTAAAATACCGACTTCGAATTCGTACCCTTCGATACTTTTTTCTAGTCGTTTATAAAAGGTTTTGCTCATTTCTATTTTCAATCTAAAACCGCACCTATAAAAATATTTGTTTTTCCAGCGTCCCAAGATTCAATCAATGCGCCCCTAGCCTGGTAATAAGCCAAAAGCCTAGCCTGCGTTAAGGAAACGGCCTCTCTAGCCTCTAAAATTCTAGCAAGGTCGTCATAGGTCGCTTGAGTGTAATCGGCAACGGTAGCCTCAACGGTAGCGAATTCGCCGTCTGTCAAAGATGTGGCCCCGATAACTGATAAGATTGCGTTTAAAAAAGATCTCATGTAACCCCCAAAATAGAAAGCCCTGGTTTCCCAGGGCTATGAATACTCGTGGGCACTGGCCCTGTATTTAGTTAAATAATATTCGCTATTAAGCGAATGTATGAGGTTGGCGAATAATTCCCTTATATGCCAACACTTCGACCATTGCCGAACCCATTAAGAAGTTATGCCATACTTCCATGTTTCTTTCGTCAACACCCTGAGCCGATAACTTAGGCGGAGTAGTGTAATGCAATTTAATTTGATCTAAATTTATAATCATAAAACCGTAGCTTGTAGCTGGAGTCACTTCGCTAGGCATTTCAACAATCGAGTAATTAGCTCCAATTGCGTTTTGCAAAGCCGATTTAAAAGTAACACTTGAATCATATATTCCACAAAGTTTCGCTAACATTGTGTCACCGTAAAACACAATCACTTTTCTTCCAGCTACCGAGTCAGCTAAAAGCTTTTGAGTAATCACACTTGCGTGTAATGCTGGAAGGTGACCGCCTGTAGAGGCTAATGCGCTAGATGATTGCAATAAGTAGTTAGGGTCCGCTGACCAGTAAAGACCATTGTTGATCATTGTTGAGGCAGAAGTCCCCTCACCAAATAATACTAAGTCGTCCATCAACTTGTTATTTTCGTCCAAAACTTGTTTAACTACGTCCTCATTTTGGGCGCGGTCTTGCAAAGTTGATTGAACATATTGAGAGGCAAGGAAGTATTTCTTAAACTGCTTGGTTTTTTCCACGACCGAAATTTGGTGTATGTGGGTATCCTTAGGATTATAGTGCTGATTTCTTATATTTCCGACAGCCTCTAAACGCTTGAAATTTAACTTCCCTACTTCCTCAGGGTAAGATTGAGACTTACCTAGTAAAAGCGGCCACAATGGTTGATACGTCGGAACGTAATCGGCCATGATTTCATCGACATCTCTTAAAACAATTTTATTTGTAGACATTTATTGTCCCCCTGCATGATTAAATTTAGAAAACTTTGGATGATTTTGGTAGTCATTTTTTTCAAGGTCCTGAATTTCAGGCATGACATCCTTTTTTTCGACTTCCTTAGGGGCCGCTTTTTGTGCAAGCGACTCCTCAGAAATCTTTTGAGTTTTAACTTGAGCCTTTGCCACTATAACCCGCCTGTCATATCAACAATGACCGCCGCGACTTCAGAGGCGTCCTCTGCAATCCCAGTCAATTCAATGCCTCTATAAATAGCATCTGAAATAGTAGTGAAACCCGAAATATTAGCATCTGCTTTGCCAGTGACATCGTTAATATACATCTTTGCGCCGTCTGCAATGTAGTCGATTGACGAAATTGTATTAGACCCGCCCGCTAGCTTACCGCCTGTAAGTCCTGCTAATGTAATCCCGATATTACCGCCGCCGTTGTCAGTATATGCGACCGCAACGTCATTGCCAGTCGCAGCACCCTCAACAATCGAGTAGAGAGTAACAACCGCCGCCGATGCAACCGCATAAACTAAAGTGCTAGCCGTCGCATGAGAATTGATTTGAGCCGCGAGACTTGTCGCGGTCGCATCGTTTGAGGTAGCCGCTCTGAAAAACAAAGTTCCAAGAGTAGCCGCGCCCGCCTGAGCAACGAAAACACTCGAGCCAATTGTTACACTGTCAGGAGTAGTGGTTAATAAATTAGAAAAGTTTGTAACCGTAATGGTGCCAGTTGATCTTTTTAAAGACGCTCTTACAGGTACTTTTAAACCCGATCGAGTAACCGCCGTTTTTTTATGGTCTGAAAGAGAGGCACCCCGAGAGACGCCTATTCTCATACCCGCTGATTTTAAAAGCGAAGGCAGGCCGTCATTTCCTAAACTAACGCAAAAACCTGCCAAAAAATTGGCTGGATCTACTGCGAAAGATTCAGAGTGATGGGCAGAGCTAAGATGCCCTGCTAAAACTACCTTGCTAACATCGTAACCCATTATAAGCCGCCTATGTAATCAATTAACGCGCATCCGTCTGCGATTACAACGCCGTCCTCATCGTAAGCAGTTAAAACCGCAGTTCTATAAACCGCGTTCACCGCTGTACCTGAGGAAACTGCCTTACCTGTAGTTGTAGAGATTTGAACCTGAGCACCTACAGTAGGAGTAAAACCGTTAGCTAAAAGAATTGGCACTTTAAGGCCTTTAGAAATAAAAGTTGTTCTCTTGGTATCTGAAAGAGACTTACCCGCTGAAATACCAATCTTAGAACCGTCTGCACTCGCTAGTGAAATTGTACCGTCACTTTTTAAATGACCGCAAAGTCCAGCTAGGAAGGTAGCAGGGTCAGCCGCGAAATTCTGCGACTCGATTACGTTTGATTGATGTGAACCCATGTAAACAGTTGTTGCACTATGCATCTTTTTCCCCCAAGTAATGTTTCTTACTCATTTTCATCATTCTGTCAGCTAATGCTTTTTCGCCGTCAGTCTGATTCTTTGCACCATTATTGAGCTGTTTAGCCTTTTCGATCTTTCGGACCATCTCTAGGGTAGGTTCAAAAATCATCGAATAGATATTGTCAACTCGCTCTTGTTTCCCATTGTTCGTAAGTTTTAGGAAATTTTCAACTTCAATTTTTTGGGGTCCAGTCAAATGTTCGACCCATTCCTTGACTACGAAGACCTCTGAAATGATAGCCGCTTTGATTGCATTGGCCTTTTGCATGGCAGAATCATAGTTCTGTTTTTCAGCCTGTACGAAAATGCTATCAATGGTTTTAGGTAGCAAAGAGGCATTATTTTTAACGAAATCTTTTGACGAAATGTTAAAGTTAATTGCCGATTCCATAGCCTTTTGACTAGCCGCTTGAGCATCGTTAGCCTCACGCTCTTTTTTAGCCTTATCAGCTAGACTAGGGTCGTCATTTTTGTCCTTATCCTTGTCTTTGCCTTTTTCTATGGCATCTAGTCGGGCCATTAAAGCCGCGTTTTGCTCTTTTAGTGCTGCGATATCTTTTGCAGAGTCATTGCCCCCGCCGCCGCCCTTATCGTCTTTGCCTGCCTCATCCATTAGGATGATTGATCCCATTAGGAAGTTTAAAAATCTCATGTATTCCCCTTATGTTATTCCAAGTTTAACTTGGTTTGTTTAACTAAAATTCTCATTCCACATCTACAGCCTATTCTTTCGCCTGGTATTTCGCCGTCACCGATAGTAAATATTTTCCCATAGTTCAATTGATGTTCTGGGTCTGGCTCCTCTGCGTCTGACGGTAACCATTCATATTCCTCACCGTCATAATTTTCTTTAATAGAATTACTGACCTGAAAAATTACTTCATTTTGAACCCTTTGAATCAATTGCTTTGGATCGGCTAATATTGCTTTTTCAAGAGCCTTACCTGCACCCGATTCTAGACCCGCCTCTATTTGTTCATTCGCAATTCTTTTCTGATAAGAGTCGATTGTTTTAAGTGCAATCTTAGAAACCGATTTCTTATCAATAAAATCAACTGAATCAACGAAATTAAGAGCCGTTTTTTTTAAAGTAAGCCTCTTTGAAACTAGTTTTTTAATCTTAGTTTCAGGGGCTATCTTTTTAAGCAGCTCTTTCGGGTCGTAGTCTATTGCCATTATAAAATTCTCTTTTTAGCTATTTCAAAATATTCTGCGCTTAGTTCTATTCCGACAAATTTAAATCCTAAATTTTTAGCTGCGACGCCTGCTGAACCACTTCCCATGAATGGATCTAGTACTGTACCGTTTGGTGGAGTAACTAGATTGATAAGATATTGCATGAGCTTTATTGGTTTTACTGTGGGGTGGAAGTTAGCTTGTGTCGCCATCGCTTTTTCTGGCATCCCGCTTGATAAACCACTAGAGCGCCCATCATTCGGTGTTTTTTCTGGCATTCCCTCAAGCCCAGCATTGCGTTCACTCTTACTTGCTTTTGCTACGTAGAAAAATCGGGATGCGCCGCCTGAGTCTCCCTTTAAATTGTCGTAAGTTTTGCCGTCTAATTCAGAGCCATAAATTGATTTAGCACCAACCTTGGAGCCTACCGACTTGCCAGAATTTGTTTTTAAAACCCCACTCTGTTCATCCAGCATTTCGGCTGCAGCTTCATCTAAGATAATATTTGCGGGCCAGCGGCCATGAGGATTTTGAATGTAATCTTTTGAACCATCTGTATTAGTAGAGTAGATTGAAGATGCTAACTTTGAATCCCCTGGCATTGCCGATTTTTTATCTGCCTCGCTAGCGTAATCAATCCGACTCCCATCAATATTAATAGCGCCGCATCCATACTTAAGAACATTATCGGCAACAGTAAGTCCTTTTTCTAAAGGCTTTCTTGCAACAACTATAGGCTCATTTGCTGGCTTAAGCGCAGTACCCCAACCTTGCCATTGTTCTTTTAAATTATGAGATTTTGGAAATCCGCTACCGTACAACCATTGGATGCAGTCTCTTATATCAAAGCCAGCATCTTCAATGTTCACAACAAGTCTATGATAAGTGCGAGTACCGCCGAATGATAATAGGTGTCCGCCGGGTTTAAGCACTCGAAGCGCTTCTTTCCAGATAGCAACACTAGGAACATCGTAATCCCAATGCTTCCCCATGAATGACAATCCATAAGGCGGGTCAGTGACTATGCTGTCCACAGAACAGTTTTCAAGTTCTTTTAGTTTTTCTAAGCAGTCGCCGTTAAATAATTGCATTTTTAACCATTAAGCCTTTTCAAAAGAAACGACTCGACAAAAGACCTAGATTTCATCTTGATTCTTTGCCATAAACTAGGCTTTGGCATAGGCAAAACCCCTTGCAATCTCATTTGATGAATGTAGCTTTGTAGGCTTTGGATTCTGCGCTGTTTTGACCGTTGATCACGTTCAAGTTTTCGTCTTTGTTGACGGCTAAGGCCTGTCATAAAGTCCCCTTAGATATTTGTTGTTGTATATGCTCATGCTCTAGAGCATTAACGACTAGAACAATTTTCGTATTGAATGAATATTCAAAATGCCCATCGTCATTTTTTTTATACTCCAATAATCCTTTGCTCTTTTTCAGGTCCTTAAAACGTGTCAGAATATGACTTCGAACTTTCACTTTGCCCCCTTACTAGTTAAATGCCAATGCCCACAAATAGGACATTCGTATTTTCTTTGATTAAATCTTTCGGCGTACTTAGACGCTCGATTGGATTTCAACTTTAATTTTCGCCCACACATATTGAATTTCTGTCGATCCCCTTTCGACAGATACTCCTTATTGCGGCGGCGGCTGACTCGTTTGTCCTGGACGAGCTGTCGGGTTTTGACCCGGCACTTTGGAGTCATTGACCGCATTTGGATCTACCTTAGGCGGGGGGTCACCTTTTGCATCCTCAGGTAGTGAGTAAAGCTTATTGATGATCTTGAGTTTATTCTCTCTTGATACCAATTCGTCGCTTGTTAACTCGAAGGTTTTTATTGTTTCATTCGCAACGCTAATATTCTCGTTGTCCTCTGATTTGAAATCTACATTGATCCCGAAAATGTTATCTAAAACAGGCTTAATAATCGAAAAGAAATAAGGCTTGAGACCTCTATCAATTGCCTTTGAATCCTTTTGACCTGAGTCACCCAGACCGCTTTTTGATTCGCCTAGAATCCAAGACGCTGGAAGGCCTAAATAGAATGACTGTTTATGAGCAATGAATTCCATTGTAGATTGAGTCGCGGTCATGTCTGGCTTTGCGGTTTCGATTAAATCTTTTTCGTCCAGCATAACGGACGCGCCGCCTTTTAAACCCTCTGCGATTGCCTTAGCGTCTGTAATTGCCCTCTCAGAGTCACCGTTTCCAATACTGGCCCTAAGTTGAGCTACCTTGATTTGGATTGCATGGCTCAAAGACTGGCTCTTATACAAGCCCCCTACAGTGCAATACTCGAGTGATGAATAGAATTTAACCATTTCAGATAGAGAGTATTTTTTAAACGAAATATAAACGCCTACGCTAGATTTGGCCTGCTTTGCGTAGTCTGCTCTTATCTGACTTTCCTCTTGTGAGGTCGCCTTTCGAATAACCTCAACCGCTGGGACGTAAACCAAATAAAGGTCTGACATATCGGTCATGGCCTTGGCTATCATGGTGATTAAACCGTCCTGACTTTGGTCCTTAACGCAGCTATCCCATAAGAGATTTTGCTTTTTATCTGGCACCCCTTGAGTACGTTCTAAAACGTCTGTCAAAATTCTTTTAAAAATATTCTGTACGTCAATTGAAACAAAGAGACTTTGTTGAATTGGAATAGGGAATATTTCAGGCAATCGAGTATCAACCCCGGTCTGGAAAAATGAAAATACGCCCATTATTTAACTACCCATTTATTTAGTTCGGCCTGGTAGTTTACAGTTGTTAGGTTCAAAGCTTTTTCAGCCGCATCTAGCTCTAGTTTTGCATCGGCTAATTTTGTTCTAGCTTTAACGAAAGCATTATAAGTCACCTTATGGGCATCTACAGCGGTTTTTAGTGCTGCGGGTGCCAGTGCTGGAAACATAATTAAATCAATTTCTTTTGCCATTACTTTTTCCCCCATAGTAAGCCTAGCCATTCCATACAACGCGCTAGGGAGTCGGGAGCGTCATCGGACTTTGCTCCATACTCATATTGTATTACGTGATCAGTGTATGATTGACCAGACTGCTTTGACAAATGAATCCTCTGAGCATAGGACCCCGCCTGCATGATAACGGCGTGTTTATTTGAATCTGAATGCTTACCCACAACGCCTATTTGTAAGGCTTTGAAATGCTCTTTTAGCTGGATTATTGGTTGAGTACCTGTCGCGTTAGTTTCAAAACAGACTCGACCTACGTCAAATTCCTTAAACTTTTTAGTTATCTCATCGAGGCAATGATACCAGGCCATTTTCCACTCGAAACCGACACAAGCAACGCCGTCAAAATATCCTAACATGATAGTGATAGCCGTATAGTCCCCGCCGTCCGATGGGTCGATGAATGCAACGGTTTTGCCCGCTGGAAGTTTGTCGATGCGTTTAATTTTAGCAAAGGCCGCAGTCCCCGAAACTGGCACTCTTAAGTGATAAGACATTTCAATTGAATTCTGGTCTACCCCTGCAATTGCCATTGCCTCAAGATCGGCGTCCAGTTCTTTGATTGATCCGAAAGGCACTTCCATTGTTTTGATTATGCCTCTTAATTTAGCATATAGGTCATGGGCATGGGCTGGCTGGCCTATTATGATCATGTTTTTACATAGTTTATAAGCCTCATCGTAGCGCCTTTTGACCAGGGTCCTCATTGCCTCTGATACGTCCTCATCGGTTACCGGGTCATCCATTACGATGCGCTTTGGATGTCTACCCCTCATTGATGATTTGATAGTAATGGCCTCAACTGAATGGTCCTGACCGATTAAGCCCTGGACCCTGATTACTGATTCTGTACGTTTGTCTAGAGCGATGCCATTGGCCTCTAGAGCATCGGCAATTTCGTTTATGATAGCCGCATTTCTGGACCTCGACTTTGTGATTATGAGGTTCGTATATTCGGACATATCCAGACCGGACCGGACAGCCCTATAAAGGTCATAGGCTATCGACATAATTGTGCAGAAATCGGTTTTGCCGTAACCCCTAGCCCCTAACAAAAGTCTAGTCTCTGATTCATTCAGGCAGAAATCAGACATTTCTAATTGCTTAGGGAATGGCTCAAAGTATTTAGCCTGGACGCAAAACTCAGAGAATGACCTAATTTTAGGCATTTCTATTTTTTTCCCCTCATTTGAGGTCGGGTTTTCAGGCTGGATCTTGTCGGGGTTTTCGTTAGGAAACATTTTCTTATCTAGCCAAATAGCCATTGCAGCGGCCCCCGGACCCATCTTTTCGACTATGCCAAACTGCGCTTTTCTTAGTCGAACCCTGCCCATAAACCTTCTTTTCTGCCAGAACTCCCCAAGTTTGGTATTATGGTCCCTTAGCAAGATTCTCTCAAGCGTCTGTAAACTGATTTTAAAAAAGGCAGCAATCTCCTCTTGAGTACATTGCATTGACGCAAGGTCCTCAAATTGCTCCCAGTTTATTGTTTTCGGTTCGGGTCCTGGTTTAGCCATATCTTTAAGCTACCAGACTATTACTTGGATTTTGATTGTTTTGTGGGTAAGAGGCTGAAAACTACCGTCTGCGAGTCGAGGACATGAACATACCCGATCTTAAATCGAAGGTCCTTTGATCCAGTATAGCCTTGTGGGGCCTTGCTAGTGGCGTTTATAGGGTCTGGATTCCATTCTCTGAGTAAAACAGTGTCACCATATTGGAATTCTCTGTCGTTTTTTCTGATTTCAAAGGTCTTTGAGCCGTCTAAAACTCGATTGTACCATTGCGGCCAGATTTTTAATTCATGCTCCATAAATCTAATCCCATTCTTAAAATTAAAGTTGTGATCCAAAAACAGAAAAAACCCCAAACTAAATACATTGAGGTTTTTAGTAATCTATCGAACTGACTAGGGGGCTGTACTTTCAGCATTTTTCTTTTTCCTTTTCGCTCTAGAAACGCCTAGCTTTTTAATTAAATGCAAGGGCTCCTCTGATTTGTAGGACATATCTGCCAGAATTCCGAGCATCTCTCGAATGTCACCGATGATTGCCTCAGACTTGTGGCCCTCTTGTTTAGCTATGGCCGAGGCCAATTGTTGAATATTCATAAACCTTCCCTTGGTTAAAATGGCAATTCCAATTGACCTTCATTAGCCAGTTGGACTTTTTCTTTTAAAAGTTTCGCTTGATTCTGCCAGTAATATTTTCGGTCCCTGGCCCTATTTATGACATCGTTTTCGCGGTCAACTAGTTTGATTGCCTTTCGATATCGCTTAAGTAATTCTCTTTTTGCCTTGTCCATAAGCAATCATTAAATGATTATTTTTTCCGGTCAATATTTTTATTGCTTTTGGCCGTAAACCTTAAGCCAATATGAATGGGCCTCATTGATGTCATCGAACTGTCTTTGTCCAATATGCTTATTCCTATCGACAACGATGTTCACATAGATTCGATTTATTTGGTTATGTTTATAGGTGAGTTTTTTTTCCTCACCCCACATATTAGGAAAATCAGGGAAGTGAAATACTCTATAGAAACCCCCTTCTTTGAGGGTCTGCCAAATAGTGTATTTCTTTTTCACTTAGATAGCCTGCGCTTTTGATTCCAGTCATCAAGGGCCTTTAGTGGAATTAAAACAGGCAATAAAATAGTAGCGATAACAAGGAATCCAGCTAGCAGAATTATGGCTAATCGGTTTTGGTTCTTTTCGCTCATTTTTTAACTCTATGATCAATGAATTCAAAAACCATTACGTTATTTTTTTCGTCAAAATTTGATTTAACTTCAATCGCTTTGTTGACTGAAAGCCTAAAGGTGCCAGAAATCGGAGCACCTAAATCTTTTAAAATCCTTAATAAGATTTGATCTCTATATTTTGATGACCTAACCTCATCACCGCTGATTAAGAACTTCAATTTTAACCCCCATTTTTCTAAGACACTTCTTACAAGTGACCTCATCAATATTGTACGACCAACCGTAACAATAAGTTTGATTTTGAATGAAACATGCCATTTCAAAGACCGTTCGTCCATTGTCATTGATGTAAGTGCGTTTAAAGTGAACTTTTTTCAATTTTCCAGCGTAGTTTTTCATAAAAATCCCATCAATTTTTCAAATGCTTTTTTTGCCTGGATCGGTACCACTGAATTGCCCAACCCTCTAAGGCGGTGACTCCGAAATTGTATCCCATTATCCATTCTATGAAAGAAACTGGCATATTGGTCCCAGTCGTTGCCTTCCAATAACTCGATACTGAAGGGCTCTTTCGATTCATCTCTGAATTTAAGCCGGCCGACTTCCCCTCTCTCGCTAATGGGGTAGGAAGTCGACCCATTTTCCAAAGTTGAGGTATCATATATCTCTTCTCTCCGTTGCCTTGACTTTGATAACCGCACTGGCTCGCCATTGGAGTAGGCAGCAACGAACCATCGTCGTCGCAAGTGATGGGCTCCAACTTCTTTGGCTGAAACAATTGTCCAGCGCGTGTCATACCCCATGCTGGTAAGCTCTCCAATGACGTTTGGAAGTCCTCTGACAGTAATAGCTGGGACGTTTTCCAAGAAAATGAATTTTGGTCGAATTTCAAATGCAAGTCTTGATATTTCATAAAAAAGGCCGCTTCGCTTACCTTCCAGGCCTTTTCCATTTCCAGCAGTAGAAATGTCCTGACATGGGAAACCGCCGTAAATGATATCGATGCTGTTTTTTTTAAATTGCTTACCACTGAGCGTCCTAACATCGTCCCAAATAGGGGCAATATAGAGCTCACCTCTAGACATTCTTGATAAGAGTACAGATTGAGCGAACTTGTCGTTTTCACAATAGGCAATTGGCTTGACCCAATCTGAAATGGCCTCTGACAGGCCGCCGATTCCACTAAATAAATCCAAGCCATTTAAAATAACTCCCCCCACAAAAAAATAATTGCCGCGGGTTCATAACACCCGCGGCACCGCCACAACGGAGCTATCCAATTGCAACGGTTTTAAAATTACTTAACCCCGACACTCTGAAAAAACAG
>Ga0075163_10003382_pt1 | contig 21442 bp, 17 predicted proteins | sample JI1023141ADNA_FD_71478 | JGI IMG/M metagenome (GOLD analysis project Ga0075163, IMG submission 71478) | Wastewater effluent complex algal communities from Wisconsin, to seasonally profile nutrient transformation and Carbon sequestration -... | ecosystem: Engineered > WWTP > Effluent > Algae... | reverse complement strand
AGCAGTACCTCGGGCTCCTGCGTGTCGTACAGGCCAATCAGGCGTTCGGCCAACGCAATCGTCTCGGGTGGCTCGCGCAGAGCCAGCATGTTGCTGCGCTCATCGACGAACGGCTCCTTCAGCTTGAGCATGGACTTGAGGAACGATGCGGCGCCCTTGGCCTCGGCACTGGCCAGGTAAAACACGCGGATGATCTGCTCCTGATACTCGCGCTGCTTGTCCGGAGTATTGGGGTAGAGCAGCACGGTGCGATCGTCCAGAACCTTGCGCGACAACTGGTGCGTGCTGACGATCAAGTCGAGCGCATCCTCCACACGCACTTGCTTGAGGTAAACGGTGATGCGCAGGTCTTGCCGGATGTCCTTGTCCAGCACGAAATTCAGGCCGCTGTGGCGGGTGACCAGATCCAGCACCTGGCGCAGGCCCGCATCCCGGAAATCCAATGAGATAGGCCGCTGTTCGGCCAGGCCGGTCTGGGCGACGCGCAGTTGCTGATCGCGCTGCACGGCCTGGGCCTGGCGCTTCACGGCCAACAGGCCCTCGTGGCGCGGGTTGGCCTTGAGTGCTTCGTCCACCAGCCGCAAGGCGGCAGTGACCTGGCCCCGTGTGACGAGGCCTTCCGCGTCCTGCACGACGGCTGCCAGCCGCCGGTCGCTGCGAAGGGCTTGCAGCATCGCGGAAACACGAGGGTTGGCCGGATCCAGCCCCTGGGCCCGCGTCAGCAGGCGTTCGGACTCGTCCGCCCGGCCTGAGTCGCGCTGGCGTTGCGCCTCGGCGAGCCACCGCTCCAACAGATCGTCGCGCAGGCGCAGGAACCGCGCACGCAGCGAGGCGTCTTCGGGGTACTTGCGCAGGCCCTCTTCGAGTATGCGAAGTGCCTGCTCGGGCTGACCCGCAGCCACCTGGTCCTGGGCCTCGCGCAGCACCAGGCCTGCGCAACCAGCGAGCCCGACCATCGCTGCCAGGAGCAAGTGCCGCAAGAGGCGCCCCCCATGAGGCAGGCGGAGCTTCACGGCATGGCGCATGGGTGCAATTCGGACATCAGGGCGCATTGTCATCAGGCATGGGCATCGACACGGCCTGCCCGGCCATCGGGTGGCGCAGGCGCAACTCGCGCGGTGTCACCGTATCCACTGCATAGCCGCTGGAAAGAACGGCACCTGATACCGCCAACACGGTCTGGGGGCCGTCTTGCAGAAAAACCATGCGCTGTCCGTCGGGCGACACGAAGCGGCCGACGATGCGGTGGTTCATGGGCGGCGCAACGGGCGCCACCTGTGCCAGTGGTTGCATTGGTTCGTTCTTGGTGGCTTTTGCCGTGGCCCGCGTCACCTCTGCGGATACGGGTGCAGGCGCCGGATGGAAGGGGTCACGCGAGGCGGGGCTGAGCAATCGTGGCCCGTCGTTGGCAACAAGCGCGTTCGGGCTGGCCGCCGCCTCCGACGCCATGCCGGCCGATGGAACAGGTGCCGGAAGCACATTCGCCGATCGACGAGCCACCGCAACATGTTCCCCGCTGTCGTCACTCACATTCGGCCACCAAAGGGCCCAGGCGCTCGCCAGCACTGTCCCTGCCAAGCTCCAGGTCAACGCGGGGTTCATCTTCGAACGGGCTGTCATCGGCCAGCCCCTTGGGCCACACGCTCGAACAAACGAAGCTCAATGCTGGCCTCCACGCCCGCCGCAGTGTTGTTGGCCGCGCGCCTGATGTCGATCGATTTCAGGGCCAAGGCATCAGGGCGGCGTGCCAGCAACTCAGCCAACCACCGCTTCACATCCGGGTAAGCGCCACGCAGCTCGGCGTGAACTGACGTACCGCGGTAAGGTGTGCCCGTCACGCTTGGCAGGGGTGTCAGATCCAAGCGCAGTACCTGCACCCCAACCTTGGGCGCCGATTCCAGGGCGTCGGCGGTCAATTGCTCGGCTGCATGACGCTGCTGGTGATCAGCCAAGGGCAACCGCGTCCACCACGACCCCTTGGCCGGCTGAGCCATGCGAGCCGCCTCGGCGCCCCCTTGTTCAGCCCGCGCGGCTTCCTCCTGAACAGAATCACGTGCCAGCCGAGCCTCGCTCAGCGGCAAGGCTTGCCATCGCCAGGCCAGAATGCCTATCGAGGCAACGAGACCTGCCACCATGACCCAGGCCGTCAGCCATTGGCGATCAGAAGCGGTCAGCCGCCACCACGCAGGATAGCTCGCGAGCAGATGACTGACACGATGCCATCTCGCCCTGGTGATGCCTTGACCATTCATGGCGTGACCCTGCAGCCCTCAGCTCCAGGGGTTGATCAGGTTGACCTCCAAATTCTGGAAGTCGGCTACGTTGCTAGTCACCACCTGCATGCGGCGAACGAGTGCTGTGGCCGCCATGAGCGCATCTCGCTCTGCGTGCGGGCCTGGTCTAGCAGATTGCATATGCCCGGTGCCTGCCCCGTCGGGCGCCAAAATGGTGGTGACTGTCACGGATGCCTCACTGTCGGATCAGTTTGGAATGTACCTACAAAACTACAAATTGGACGGGCATCAAGCAACGGCTCCAGCATCCCAGCGCGGCGTGCAACGCAAGACCTCGTCGAGCGATGTGACACCCTGGGCCACCTTGGCCAGGCCGGCCACGCGCAGAGGCTGCATGCCCTCGGCCACGGCCTCGCGGCGAAGGCGGGCCGGGTCGAGCTGGGGGTGGATGGCTTGGCGAGTGGGCTCGTTCACCATCATCAGCTCGTAGAGGGCGGCCCGGCCCCGGTAGCCGGTGCCGCGGCATGCCGGGCAGCCCACTGCCTTGTGAGGCCGGATCGCGCCGCCCAGGCCCCACGGGGCTGCCAGGGACTGCAGCATCTCCTCGGTGACCGACGGGTCCGGTTGCTTGCAACTCGGGCACAGCGTGCGGGTGAGCCGCTGCGCCAACACGCCGATCACGGTGGCCGTGATCAGGTAGGCCGGCACGCCCAGGTCGATCAACCGCGTGATCGAGGCTGGCGCGTCGTTGGTGTGCACGGTGGAGAACACCAGGTGGCCTGTCAGCGAGGCCTGGATGGCCATCTCGGCGGTCTCCAGATCGCGGATCTCACCAACCATGATGATGTCCGGATCCTGCCGCATCAGTGCGCGCAGGCCTTCGGCGAAGCCCAGGTCGATCGACGCCTGCACCTGCGTCTGGTTGAACGCCGGCTCGATCATTTCGATCGGGTCCTCCACCGTGCAGACATTGACCTCCTCGGTGGCCAGCTTCTTCAGGGTGGAGTAGAGCGTGGTGGTCTTGCCCGAGCCGGTGGGGCCGGTGACCAGGATGATGCCGTGCGGGTGCTCGATCAGTTCCTTCCAGCGCCGCGCCTCGTCCGCCGAGAAGCCCAGCGCATCGAAGGGCTTGTCCGCGGTGCCAGGGTCGAAAATGCGCATCACCACCTTCTCGCCAAAGGCGGTGGGCAGGCTGGACAAGCGCATTTCGACCTCGCCACCGCCGCCCGGCGCACTCTCGGGCCGGCGCGTCTTGATGCGGCCGTCCTGGGGGCGGCGGCGCTCGATCACGTCCATCCGGCCGAGCAGCTTGATGCGCGCGGTCATCGCCGCCATCACCGCCTGCGGCACTTGGTGCACCAGGTGCAGCACACCATCGATGCGGAAGCGGATCACGCCGGTGTCGCGCCGGGGCTCGAGATGGATGTCGCTGGCGCGCTGCTCGAAGGCGTACTGCCAGAGCCAGTCGACGATCTGCACCACGCCCTGGTCGTTGGCATCCAGGCTGTCCTTGGTCTTGCCCAGGTCGACCAGTTGCTCGAAGTTGGACAGCGCGCTATTGCCCTCGCCGGTCTTGCGCGCCACGCGCACGTTCTGAGCCAACGCATAGAACTCGGCGGTGAAGCGGGCCAGGTCGTCGGGCGTGACCAGCACCAGCTTCAGGCTGCGCCGGGCATGGGCCTCGATCTCGGGCAGCCAGCCAATGTCGAAGGGTTCGCAGGTGGCCACCGTGACCTCGGTGGGCCCGACGTTCAGCGGCAACGCGCGACGGCTCTCGGCGTAGGCCAGCGACATCACCTCGGTCACGCGGCTGGCATCCACCCGCAATGGGTCGATACGCTGGAACGGCAGGCCGAAGCGGCGGGCCAGCCAACGGGTCAGCGACTCGGCTTCCAGGCTGCTGCCGTCGCGCGCGTCCTTCAGGCCGGCCCCGCCCAGACGCACCAGCGGGTGCAGGCTGGAACCGGCCTGGCCGAAGCGCTTGGCCAGCATGTCGGCCTCGGCAGGGGCCAGCAGGCCGTCGTCGCGCATCCACTTCAACAGTTGCCGCATGTCCAGCCGGCCCTGGGGCGTGGCCTGGCGCAAGGCCTGACCTGCGGGAGTGTCTGAGGTCGAGCTCATGGGCTGTTCACTCCGTGGGCAAATCCGGCGGCAGCGGGCGCACCATGCGCAGCCACTTGCTGGCCGGCAGGGCGTAGCGTTCTTCGATGCGTGCAGCGCGGGCACTCAGGCCGGCGCGGTCCGGCACCTGGACATTCCGGGCGGCGACGATCACCGTGTTGCCTTCGCGCGTGGGCCGCAGGCTCCAGACCTGGCTCCGGCCGAACGCGGCGGCGATGCGGCCGGCGCTGCGATTGAAGCTGGCATCGCGGCCGAACAGGTTCACCGTCATCACACCACCGTCGTCCAGCACGCCACGGCAGGCGGCATAGAAGTCGGCATCGTCCAGCACCGGGGCCGCGGCTTCGTGGTCATACAGGTCGACGTTCAGCACCTGCACGCTGGCCAGGTGGGCCGGATCCGCCACCCAATGGGCGGCATCGCCCTCCACTACCGCCAGCCTGCCATCGTCGGCCGGCAACCGAAACCACAGGCGGTTCGCGGTGATCACCGTCGGGTTGATCTCCACCGCCGTAGTCCGCATGCGGAGCACCTTGTGACAGAAGCGCGTGATCGCGCCGGCGCCCAGCCCCAGTTGCACGGCATGCCCTTCGGCGACCTGTTCTTCGGGCCGCCAGAGCATCCAGGCCATCATGCGCTGGATGTACTCCAGCTCCAGAGACTGCGGCTTGGCCAGGCGCATGGCGCCCTGGACCCAGGGCGTGTCGAGGTGCAGGTAGCGCACGCCGTCATGCTCCGACATCGTGGCACCGGCAAGCTCCTGGGTTCGATCGGCCATGCGAGCACTGTAACAAGGGCCGCGTGCCGGACGCGGCCCCTGCCGTCTCAGGTGGTCTGGTGCCCGGCCGGCGCGCGCCAGCGTGCCATCAAGTCGGCCCATTGGCCGCGCACCGCCGCCAGGTGGCGTGCCTTCACGTGGCCATAGCCGCGGATGTCCTCGGGCAGCCGCGCGATCTGCACCGCCAGCGCCAACTTGTCGTTCGACAGACCGGCCAGCAACTCGTCGACCGCCGCACGGTAATCGACGATCAGCGCGCGCTCGGTGCGGCGCTCCTCGGTGTAGCCGAAGACATCGAAGGCCGTACCGCGCAGGCCCTTCATCTTGGCCAGCAGGCCGAAGACAGAGCGCATCCACGGGCCAAAGGGCTTCTTCACCAGTTCGCCCCGGTCGTTCTTGCTGGCGAACAGCGGCGGCGCCAGGTGGTGCACCAGCTTGAAGTCGCCCTCGAACTGGGCGTTCAGCTTGGCCAGGAACGTGGCGTCGGTGTGCAGACGGGCGACTTCGTACTCGTCCTTGTAGGCCATGAGCTTGAACAGGTAGCGGGCCACGGATTCGCTGAGCCGGGCGGCATTGCCCAGTCTGGCTTCGGCCGCGCGCACCTTCTCGACGAAGGCCCGGTAGTCGGCAGCGTACGCTGCGTCCTGGTAGGCGGTGAGGAACTCGACGCGCTTGCTGATCGTCTCGTCCAGCGAGGGGCGTTTGACGAACTGGATCACCGCGGCGGCCTTGAACAGCGCCCTCACCGCAGCCAGGTCGTGGGCGCAGCGGCGGCCCCATTCGAAGGCCGCCTTGTTGTTGTCGATCTGCACGCCATTGAGCTCCATGGCCCGCATCAGCGAGGCCAGGCCCAGCGGGATTCGGCCCTTCTGCCAGGCAAAGCCCAACATCAGCGGGTTGGTGTAGATCGAGTCGCCCAGCAACTGGGTGGCGGCTTCCTCGGCGTCGAAACTGGCGAAGTGCTCGCGGCCCACCGCCGCGGCGATGGCCTCCTCGCACTGGCCGGCGGGGAAGGTCCACTCGGTGTCGGTAACGAAGCTGGCCGTGGGCGTGTGGTGGTTGTTCAGCGCCACGAACGTGCGCTCGGGGTGCATGGCGCTCAGCGTCGTCTTGGCGGCAGCCACGATGGCGTCGCAGCCGATGATCAGGTCGGCCTTCGCGGTGTCCACCTTGGTGGTGTGGATCGCCTCGGGGTTCATGGCGATCTGCACGTGGCTCCAGGTGGCGCCGCCCTTCTGCGCCAGGCCGGCCGCGTCCTGCGTGACGATGCCCTTGCCCTCGATGTGCGCGGCCATGCCGAGCAGTTGGCCGATGGTGATGACACCGGTACCGCCGACACCCGCCACCACGATGCCCCAGGCCGCGTCGCAGTCCGGCAGGCTGGGGTCGGGGATGGCCGGCAGGTTGCCCAGGCTCGGGCCGCTGCCCTTCTTGGGCTTCCTGAGCGCGCCACCTTCGACGGTGACGAAACTCGGGCAGAAGCCCTTCACGCAGGAGTAGTCCTTGTTGCAGGAGTTCTGGTTGATCTGGCGCTTGCGGCCGAACTCGGTCTCCAGTGGCTCGACAGAAACGCAGTTGCTCTGCACCGAGCAATCGCCACAGCCCTCACAGACCAGCTCGTTGATGACGACACGCTTCTCGACGTCGGCCATCGTGCCGCGTTTGCGGCGGCGGCGCTTCTCGGTGGCGCAGGTTTGGTCGTAGATGATCGCGGTGGCGCCCTTCAACTCGCGGAACTCGCGCTGGATACGGTCCAGTTCGTCGCGGTGGTGCACGGTCACGCCGGGGGCCAGCGCCACACCGCTGTACTTGCCAGGGTCGTCGGTGACGATCACCAGTTTGGCCACGCCTTCGCTGACCACGCTGTTCATGATCTGGATGACCGAGTGCCCCTCGGGCCGCTCGCCCACACGCTGGCCGCCGGTCATCGCCACGGCGTCGTTGTAGAGGATCTTGTAGGTGATGTTCACGCCAGCGGCGATGGACTGGCGGATCGCCAGGATGCCGCTGTGGAAGTAGGTGCCGTCGCCCAGGTTCGAGAAGATGTGCTGCTCGTTGGTGAACGGCGCCTGGCCGACCCAGGGCACGCCCTCGCCGCCCATCTGGGTGAAGGTGTCGGTGTGCCGGCCCGGCATCCAGCTGACCATGTAGTGGCAGCCGATGCCGGCCACCGCGCGGGAACCCTCGGGCACGCGCGTGCTGGTGTTGTGCGGGCAGCCCGAGCAGAACCAGGGTGTGCGGTCGCCGGTCTTCACTTCCAGTGCGGCCAGCGACCGCTCCTTGGCGGTGATGACGCCGATGCGCTCGTCCATGCGGGCGGCAATGTCGGCAGGCACGCCCAGCTTCTTCAGCCGGCCGGCGATGGCCTTGGCGATGATGGCTGGCGTCAGGTCGGCCTTGGCGCGCAGCAACCAGTTGTCGCTGGGGTTGGCGCGGCTCCACTCGCCGCCGGTGGCGTCGCCCTCGGGCTCGTCAAACTTGCCGAGAACGTTGGGGCGCACGTCGGAGCGCCAGTTGTACAGCTCTTCCTTGAGCTGGTATTCGATGACCTGGCGCTTCTCCTCGACCACCAGGATCTCCTGAAGGCCAGCGGCGAAGTCCCGGGTGATGGTGGCCTCCAGCGGCCAGACCACGTTCACCTTGTGCAGGCGGATGCCCAGCGCGCGGCAGGTGTCGTCGTCCAGGCCCAGATCGGCCAGGGCCTGGCGCGTATCGTTGAAGGCCTTGCCGCTGGCGATGATGCCGAAACGGTCCTGTGCGGTGGCGATGACGTTGTAGTTGAGCTTGTTGGCCCGCACGTAGGCCAGCGCGGCGTACCACTTGTAGTCCATCATCCGCGCTTCCTGCTCCAGCGGCGGATCGGGCCAGCGGATGTGCAGGCCGCCCGGCGGCATCTGGAAGTCCTCCGGCATGATGATGTTCACGCGGTCCGGGTCGACGTTCACGCTCGAGGCCGATTCGACGACCTCCTGGATCGTCTTCATGCCACTCCACAGGCCGGAGAAGCGGCTCATCGCGAAGGCGTGCAGGCCCATGTCGAGGATGTCCTGCACATTGCTCGGGAAGAAGGTCGGGAAACCGCAGGCCTTGAACACATGGTCGCTCTGGTGCGGCGCGGTCGAGCTCTTGGCCACGTGGTCGTCAGCGGCGATGGCAATCACGCCGCCGTGCTTGCTGGTGCCCGCCATGTTGGCGTGCTTGAAGACGTCGATCGAACGATCCACGCCGGGGCCCTTGCCGTACCAGATGCCGAACACGCCGTCGTACTTGGCCTTCTCCTTGAACAGGTCCAACTGCTGCGTGCCCCAGACGGCCGTGGCACCGAGTTCCTCGTTGACCCCGGGCTGGAACACCACGTGCTGCGCGGCCAGATGCTTCTTGGCGGCCCACAGGGCCTGGTCGTAGCCACCCAGCGGCGAACCGCGGTAGCCGCTGATGAAGCCCGCCGTGTTCAGGCCGGCCATCGCGTCACGGGTGCGTTGCAGCATCGGCAGGCGCACCAGCGCCTGCACGCCGCTCATGAAGGCGCGGCCGGTAGGCAACGCGTACTTGTCGTCGAGCGTGACCGATTCCAGCGCTTTTCGGATCGATTCGGGCAGCGGGGCGTTCATGGCGGGCGTGCTCCTGAGGGCGGCGGCGAAGGGCCGGGCGCAAGCGCCGTGCCGGCTTGTGGCCGTGGGGCTTGCGCGGGTTGAAAGTGTGCGCCGAGTGTAGAAGCAAGGGCGCGACAGGTGCTTTCTTTCAATTGCCTTGTCGCAGCACTCTGAGCAAGAATCTTGCTCCAACACGCAGCACAGAGAATTCGCTTTGCCGAAGCCCGCAAAATCCGGGATAACCAGTAGCCCCGACGCCCTGCCCGCCGGCACCGCGCTGGACCGTTTCGACGTCGCCATCCTGGAGGCCTTGCAGCGCGACGCACGGCAGTCCAACGCCGACCTGGCGGCGGCCATCGGCCTGTCCGCCGCACCCACTTGGCGCCGCGTGCGCCGGTTGGAGGCGCTGGGCGTGATCACCGGCTACCGCGCCGAGATCGACCGCCGCAAGATCGGCCTGGGCGTGTTGGCCTTCGTGCGGGTGGACACCGACCGCGACAACGCCGAGGCCACACGCGCGCTGGAGGAGGCCATCCGCGGCCTGCCTGAAGTGATCGCCTGCCACTACATCAGCGGTGCCGGCACTTTCGAGTTGCAGGTACTGGTGACCGACCTCGACGCCTACTCGCGATGGACCATGGACACCTTGTTCAAGCTGCCCAACGTGAAGGATCTGCACACCAGCTTTTCGTTGGGCGAAGTCAAAGCCGGCGCGGCGCTTCCCTTGGCTCACCTGCGCCCGCTGCAAAATCCCTGATAGCCTCACGGGAATGGATCTGACGCCGGCCCGCCGAGAAATCACCACCGGACGCCTGCTGCTGCAGGCTGGCGGCGAGGCGCTGGCAGATGCCGTGGCGGATTTTCAGGTGCGCAACCGCGCCCACTTTGCGCCCTGGGATCCGCCGACCCCCGAGTCGTTTCACACGGCAACCGCCCAGGCCGAGCGCATTCGCCTGGGTCTGAAGAGCTTTGCAGAAGGCGCCGCCTTCCGCTACTGGCTGTCGCCGGCCAATCAACCTGGCCGGGTGATCGGATCGGTGCATTTCAGCCAGGTGGCGCGTGGCGCCTTCCACAGCGCCGTGCTGGGCTACTCACTGGACGAACGCCACCAAGGCCAAGGCCTGATGCACGAAGCCCTGGCCGCCAGCATCGAGGAGATGTTTTCGCCGCGCGTGAACCTGCACCGCCTGCAAGCGGCCCACCGGCCCGAGAACCTGCGCAGCGCCGCAGTGCTCCAGCGACTGGGATTCCGGGTCGAAGGCCTGGCACGCGACTACCTGTTCATCGACGGCGACTGGCGCGACCACGTGCTGACCGCCCTGACGAACCCTGGCTTCGCTGAGCCAGCGGATTGGTGATTGAATCGATCTATCGGCACCAGCAAGTAAGAGGCATATGTTGCAGGACTCACCGCTGACATTCTTCGAGCATCCGATCCTGAATTCGCCCTACGCCTACCCGGGCCGGCATTGGGAACTGGACGCCGATGGTCAGCCCACGAACAAGCTGATCGAATCGCGCCGTCGGTCGGACTTGATCACGCCCGTGCCCAAGGCGAAGAAGCGCAAGGCCCCAAAGGGCCCAACCGCGCAGGCCGAGTTGGAGCTGACGGCCGAAGACGATGGCCTGGTGCGCGTGCGCGTGAAGGGCGTGGACGTGTTCCGTCCGCAGAACGGCGAGATCGAGAGCGGCGGCACCGACAGCATCGCCCTGTGGATGATCGACACCGAGTACAACGAAGAAAGCTTCTTCGTCCGCCAGGCCTACTTCCTGGGCGCCTCCGACCCCTACAAGGCGCTGAAGACCACGCTGGAAGCCGAGATCGACGCCGAGGCCTGGGCCACGCTCAACAGCGATGTGTCACGGCCGTTCGAGAAGCCGAAGACCGGGCGCATCGCGGTGAAGGTGATCAATCACCTGGGGGATGAGGTCATGAAGGTGTTCGGTGTTTGACGCGAAGGACGAGTCATGGATGACCGCAAGTCTGAGATCGTCGGTCCGTACACCCTTGTGGCGCTGCCCCTCCAAGGCGGCTTCCACGGGGTCATCTGGCAGGGCGGCAAGAAGACCGAAGCAGTCACCGGCAGCAGCGTTGACGACTGCTTGAACCAGCTTCGCGAGCTCGTGGCGGACCTGCTGCAGGCCGAAGCTGCCGCGCGCGGGGATTCGTCTCCCACAGTGAGTGCCACCGTCGCGGCCCTTCATCGCGTGGCCCCGCGTCTGACCTCGGGTCAGATGCGGATGCTGCGTGCCCACTACAACGCGCCTGACCGCTGCATCACGGCAACGCAGCTGGCCGAGGCTGCCGACTACCGGGGCTACCAGGCTGCCAACCTGCAGTACGGCCGCGTGGGGCTGCTGTTGTACGGCGAGCTTCCCGTGCTGCTTCCCCGGCGTGCGAGCGATGGCAAGCTGATCTTCACCTGCGCCCTGGCCGAGGCGACCGACCAACGGTCAGACGACGAGACCCAATGGATCTGGCGCATGCGGCCGCACGTGGCGGAGGCCTTGGCAGCCGCGAAGCTGGTCTGAGGAGCCCCCATGTCCAAGGACCAGGCCAGAAGCCCGAAGTCGTACGAGAACGAACAACTGCTGCTGGCCATGCTGCCGGAGCTGCTGGAGCAGAAGGGCTTTGCCGGCGTGGCGACGATACGAACCGGAGGCATGAAGTTCGTCGACGCCAGAGCGTGGGATGGGTCGAAGGTTCGGTTCTGGCTGAAGCAGGGGTGGACCGACTCGCGCAACTACTCGGCCATCCAGTTCGGGCTGTTCAGCGTGCCAGAGCCGAGCAAGCTGCCGGACTCCCACTTCACCGACTATGTGGCCGATCGCGTCGCCAGCGCGAAGGCCAAGGGCGCGACGCACGCGTTGCTGGTGCACATGGTCAACTCGCGGATCACGAACTATGTGGCGCTGGCCGTGGACGATGTGGCCGAGGCCTACCGGCAGCAGATCGCGCACTGGCGAAAGCGCGCGAGGAACACCAAGACACCGACGCTGTGGTTCGAGGACGCGCGCGGTGGCCATGATGCCGACTGCGTCACGGCCGTCACGAGCCTGGAGCTGTCACTTTCGTCCATCTGCGGCCTGAGCGACGACCCCAAGGGCGCACCTGGGTCGAAGAAGATCACGGCCGAGCTGGAGGTGCGCATGCGACAGCAGGCCTTCCGGATGCTGGTGGGCAACCGCTGCAAGTGGCGTTGCGTCGTCTCAGGCACGGAGGTGAAGGCCGTGCTGGATGCGGCGCACCTCCCGGGGAAGAACTGGCGGCACGACAACGCGGCCGACGATGGCGTGCTGATCCGTACCGACTTGCATCGCCTTCTCGACCGCGGCCTGGCGGAGTTGAGGAATGGGAAGTTCTGGCTGGCGGAGAGTGTTCGGGCTAGCGAGTACGCCAAGTTCCATGAGCGATCGCTCGATGCCTGACCCACAGCGACAAGCGACCCAGGGGTTCGGATGACCATGCAGGACGCCAGCGGCAGCGAGCCGAGTCGGACGCCGGAGGTCGACGAAGTCCTCCGGCGCATTGGCCGGAACCTGCTTCTCTTTCAACACATTGAGCACCTGCTCAAACAGTTGATGACCGGCGCCCGATTCGAAGGGACTATCCAGTCGCTTCAGCCCAATCTTGAGGAACGGCGAGCCCGGATCCACAAGCAGACCCTCGGCCAGCTGGCCGGCCAATTCGTCGATGACGTGCTTTCCGATGCCGGAGAGCGCGATGCGCCCGAAAGCTTGAGCGAAGCGTGGTTCTCGTTCGGCTTCACCATCCAAACCGACAGCGCGTTCGTCGAACAGCACACGGCCGAGATGAAGTCGGTCGTCGATGCCCGGAACGATCTGATTCACCACTTCCTGCCCCGATGGTTGCCGACTTCTGAAGACAGTACGCGTGCAGCCCTGGACTATCTTGACGAGCAACGCGCCAAGGCACTGCCGATGCGAGATCGTCTGCAGGGCTTCGCAAAGTCAATTCAGGAAGCGACGAAAATGTATGCGGAATTCATGGCCTCCCCTGAATGGATCCGACAGCACGATCTGCTGCGGCTGCGCCATAGCCGACTTGTCCTCCTGCTGGGGGAACTCGCCGCCAAGACGGACCGCGCCGACGGCTGGATGATTCTGGCTACAGCCTGCAACATCATCAGTCACCTGGAGCCGGAAGAGTTGACGGATCTGTTCCTACGCTTCGGGCATCGAACGTTGAAGAAGCTGCTGCAGGCTTCGGAGTTGTTCGACATCGAAGAAGAGCCGACGCCTAAGGGCGGCACTCGGACCATCTATCGCATCAACCCGAGCTTTGAGTTGAAGATTTGCGCGGAACCTTGAGCGAATTGCATGAAGGGGGCCAAGTCACAAAAGCAACCCAATACGGAAACTCTGGTGCCGACCACTCATGCCCACCAGGGTGGATGCTTGGTTGATCGGCGGCTCAACGTCCCTTCGGCACGCTGCCGACCACACCCTGAACGAACCAGTCCATCTGGGCGATTTGGGCGTCGTTCATCATGGCGCCCTTGCCCTGCCGCACCTGTCCGGTGTTGTCGACCAGGATGCCGGCAAAGGGCTCGAAGCGGCCGGACACCAGGGCCTTCTCGCGCGCCTGCACGGCGTCGCGCGCGGCCTTGGGCAAGGAGGGGCTGAGCGCCGTCAGCCGAACCAGACCGTCCTTCATGCCGCCCCACACCGGTTGGGGCTTCCAGGTGCCGGCCAGCAAGGTCCGCACTGCATGCAGGTAGTACGGGCCCCAGTGGTGGGTGACAGCTGCCAACTGTGCGGTCGGCGCGAACTGGCTCATGTCGCTCTGGTAGGCGAGCAGCTTGACGCCCTTCTCCTCGGCCACCTGCGGCACGGCCGGCGAGCCGGAGTGGTTGGTCAACACGTCGGCACCCTGCCCAACCAGCGTCAGCGCGGCGTCGCGCTCGCGTGCCGGGTCGAACCAGGCGTTCAACCAGATGACCTTGACCTCGGCCTTCGGGTTCACCGAGCGCATGCCCAGCGTGAAGGCATTGATGCCCTGCACCACCTCGGGTACCGGGAAGCCGGCCACGTAGCCCGCCACGCCACTTGAGCTGGCGTGGCCGGCGATCATGCCGGCCAGATAGCGTGCCTCGTAGTAGCGGGCGTTGTAGGTGTTCAGGTTGGCCGCCGTCTTGTATCCGCCTGCATGCTCGAACTTGGCACCCGGGAACTCGGCCGCCACGCGCAGCGCGGGCTCCAGGTAGCCGAAGCTGGTGGCGAAGATGAGCTGGTTGCCCTGGGCCGCCAGATCGCGCATCACGCGCTCCGAGTCGGCACCTTCGGCCACGGCCTCGACCACGGTGGTCTTCACCAGCGGGCCCATTTCGGCCTCCATGGCCAGGCGGCCCTGGTTGTGCTGGTACGTCCACCCGGCCTGGCCCACCGGGCTGACGTAGACAAAGGCCACCTTCACCGGCGGTGCCAACGGCGTGGCGGCGTTCAAGGTGGGTGTGGCAAGGCTCGTGAGCGCGACGGCCGAACAGGCGAGCGAGCGCCAGAGGTTTTTGAGCATGGTTGTCCTCGACATGGCCCCGGTTGAAAAGACAAACCGCTCGCGGGGGCACGCGAGCGGTTCGATGGGTCGATTATCCCAGAGCGGCGGGGTGCCGGTCAGTGCGCTGCCGCCTCGTGTTTCGCATGGGTGGCGTGGCTGCGCACGCCGGTCTGCGGCAGTGGCCGCCGGCTGATGGCCTGCAGCGTCTGCGCCTCGCGCCGGCTGCGGGCGGCCACGCCGTTGCTGGCCTCGGCCGCAGTGGCGTCATAGACCACTGCACCGTCGAAAATGGTGTGGGTGACGGCGATCTGCATGATCTGGCCGGCGTCCACACCCAGAGGATCCTGGTCCAGGATCACCAGATCGGCCAGCTTGCCGGCTTCGATGCTGCCGACGCGGTCGTCCATGCGCAGGGCACGCGCGGCGTTGATCGTGTAGGCGGCGAGCATGTCGGCCACCGGCACCACCTCCTCGGCGTGCAGGGTCTGGCCGAAGTAGGGCGAATCCGCATACGGGCCCTTCCGGGTGGCGGCGATCTGGGTGGCCGCCATCGGCGTGTTGGGCATCGGGTCGCCCGGCGCCGCGTCGACCGGCCAGTCGCTGCCGCCCACCAGCGTGGCGCCGGCCGCCTTCAGGCTGCCGGCCGCGTACATGTAGCGGTGCGTCTCGGGCAGGATGAAGGGCTCGACGGCATCGACCGAGTATTCGTCCGGCTGGGCCCAGAACATCTGCAGGTTGGCGTAGACGCCCAGTTGCGCGAAGCGCGGGAAGTCCGCCGGGTCGACGATCTGCAGGTGCGAGATCTGGTGCCGGTTGTCGGTCACGCCGTTGGCCTGACGGGCCACGCCAAACGCGTCCAGCACCGCGCGGGTGGTGAAGTCGCCGATCGAGTGCACGTGGACCGAGAAGCCCTCCTTGTCCAGCCGCGAGACATAGGCGTTCAGCGTGGCCTGCTCGAAGTAGCGGCCGCCGAGGTTGCCGGTGGGTTGGCCATTGAGATCCAGGTAGGGCTTGATCATCGCGGCGGTCTGCGTCGGGTACTCGATTACCCCGTCGGAGAACAGCTTGACCGAATCGGCGCGGATCAGCGGGTGCTTCTCGTACTTCGCCCGCAGGCCCAGCAGGCGCTGGTACTCACCTTCGCTGTCGCCGATGTCCGACATCAGCGAGGCACGCATGCGCATGTTCAGTGTGCCCGCGTCCGCCATGGCCTCGTAGACCTCCAGCGCGCTGTCGCTGGCCCAGGCGTCCTGCGCCGAGGTGATGCCCTTGGAGCGCATCAGATCCAGCGCCTGCGCGGCGAGCGCCACCCGCTCGTCCAGGCTCAGCGGCGGGATCAGCGCGGTCACCAGGCCCTGCGCCGCATCCTTCAGGAAGCCGGTGGGCTCACCCTGCGGGTCGCGCTCGATCTGTCCGCCCACCGGGTCGGGCGTGGCCGCCGTGATGCCCGCCAGGCCGAGCGCCACCGAGTTCACCCAGGCCGTGTGGCCGTCGATGCCATGCAGGACCACCGGCCGGGTGGCGCTGATGCGGTCCAGGTCGGCCGCGGTGGCCACGAAGCTGGTCGGGTTGACATTGACAATCTGGATCCACTTGCCTTCGGGCACCGGCAGAGGCTCGTAGGGCAGGCAGTCCGACAGCACATAGCCGACGAGCTCGTCCACGCTCAGCGACACGCCCTCGACGCTGCATTGCGCCAGGCGCTCGGCGCCCATCGCCGGGTGGATGTGGCTGTCGATGAACCCGGGCAGTACGGTGCGGCCGCCCAGTTCGATGACCTGGGTGCTGGTGGCGATGTACTCGGCGATCTGCGCGTCCGTGCCCACCGCGACGATGCGCTGGCCGCGCAGGGCGACGGCGGTGGCCAGCGTGCCCTTCGCGTCCATGGTGCGGACGTTGCCGCCGCGCAGAACCAGCGTGGCTGGCTCGGGGCGGTTCAGGTCCCAGTCCAGGCATCCGGCCAGGCCGGCCACCACGGCGGCGGCGGCGATCCAGGCGGTGCGGGGAGAGCGGCGTACTTGAGGTTTGATTCGATCGGGATGCACGGGAATGGTCTCCTTCAGCCCATCGGGGCCTTCCTACAATGCAGCGACTCTCGCAGCCCGCCCGTGCCGTGCGTACCCTGCAGATGCAGGGTCGCGTACCCTTGCTCCGGCCCGTGCCCCTCATGCAACTCGATCGCTTCTCAGCCCTGCTGCTGGCCTGGCACCGCCTGGCGGCCGATGCGCCGGCTGGCGGCTTCCATGCCGAGGCCCTGGCGCTGCTGGAGCAGGCGGTCGCCTTCGACTCGGCCTGGTGGGGCACCGGCAACCTGCAGGCCGGCCAACCCGGTGTCGTGCAGGGCTACCTGCACCGCCTGCCGCCGGAGTTCGTCAACGACTGGTGGGGCATCGCCGGCGTGGACGCCCTGGCGCGCCGCGTGGCCGAGCAGCCCGGCGTCACCGTGCTGGCCGACGGCGGATTGCCGGTCGACGACGCGGAAGACGCCTTTGATGAGCGCTACGGCCTGGCCCGTGCCCTGTCCACCGGCCTGCCCGACGAATCCACCGGCCTCAGCACCTTCCTGTCGCTGTTCCGCGGCAATGCGTCACCGGCCTTCGACGAGGCCGAGCGTGCGCTGGTCGAGGTGCTGGTGCCCCATCTGATGCTGGCCGAGCAGACGCACTGGCGCACCGCCTTCCGGCGGCAGATCCACGCGGCGGCCGAGCACGGGGCCCAGGTGGACGAGTCGGGCTTCCTGACGCAGGCCTCACCCGGGTTCTGCCAGGCCCTGGTCCGCGAGTTCCCGGGCTGGCCAGGCGGCCTGCTGCCGGAACCGCTGCGGCCGCTGCTGATGGCGCGCCAAGGCACCTGGGCCGGCCGGCGCATCGAGGTCCGGCTGGAACCCGTGGCGTTGCCGCTGGGTGGCGGCCACCTCAGCGTGCGCCCGCGCATCGGGCACGGCCTGACGCCGCGCGAGGAGGGCATCGCCCGGGCCTATGCTGCAGGCGACTCCTACAAGGAAATCGCCCGCCAACTCGGCCTCTCGCCGGCGACCGTGCGCGGCTATCTGCGCGATTGCTACCTGAAACTGGGCGTCTCAAACAAGGCCGCCCTGGGCGGTGTGCTGCAGGGGGGTGGCGTGCCGGGCCGCTGAAATGTGACTTGTCGAGACAAGTTCGTGCCGGCCTTACAGGAAACCCCCAAGCCCGGGCATGCGGATTGCGTACCGTTCGGTCGTAGGATGCCGCACCTTGCCTGGAGACACCGCATGAACCGATTCCTTCGCACCTCCTCGATGCACACATTGGCCATCGCTGCGACGGCCTTGCTGGCAGGCGCCGTGCAGGCCAAGACCTTTGTCTACTGCTCCGAGGGCTCGCCCGAGAATTTCACGCCGGCGCTCAACACCACCGGCACCAGCTTCGACGCTGCGCGCCCGATTTACGACAAGCTGACCCAGTTCGCGCGGGGCAGCACGCAGGTCGAACCCGCTCTGGCCGAAAGCTGGACGGTGTCGCCCGACGGCAAAACGCTGACCTTCAAGCTGCGCAAGGGCGTGAAGTTCCACTCCGGCGTGGGTGGCTTCACGCCCACGCGAGACTTCAACGCCGACGACGTGGTGTTCTCGTTCGAACGCCAGTCCAAGGCCGACCACCCCTATGCCAAGGTGTCGGGCGGCAAGTACGACTACTTCGCCGACATGGGCCTGAAGGACGATCTGGTCTCGGTCGAGAAGGTGGATCCGCTCACCGTGCGCCTGACGCTGAAGAAGGCCAACGTCACGATGCTGGCCAACCTGGCGATGGATTTCGCCAGCATCCATTCGGCCGAGTACGCGGAGTTCCTGCTCAAGGCCAACAAGAAGGAGCAACTCGACCAGGTTCCGGTGGGCACCGGCCCGTTCAGCTTCGTCACCTACCAGAAGGACGCGGTGATCCGCTACAAGGCCCACAAGGCTTACTGGGGTGAGAAGGCCCTGGTCGACGACCTGGTCTATGCGATCACGCCCGACCCGACGGCGCGTTACTCCAAGCTCAAGGCCGGCGAGTGCCATTTCGTGATCGCCCCGCGCCCGGCCGACCTGCCCGAGATGCAGAAGGACGCCAGCCTCAAGGTCATCAACCAGCCGGGCCTGAACATCGCCTACTGGGCCTTCAACACCCAGAAGCCGCCGTTCGACAAGAAGGAGGTTCGCCAGGCCTTCTCGATGGCGATCGACAAGGCCGCCATCCTGCGCGACGTGTACCTTGGCGCCGGGCAACCTGCCAAGAATCTGGTGCCGCCCACCATGTGGGGCTACAACGACGCGGTGAAGGATTACCCCTTCGACGCCGCCAAGGCCAAGGCCCTGCTGGAGAAGGCTGGCGTGAAGGCGCCGCTGGAAATCGATCTCTGGTACATGCCGGTGCAGCGGCCTTACAACCCGAACGCCAAGCGCATCGCCGAGATGATGCAGGCCGATCTGGCCAAAATCGGCGTCAACGCCAAACTGGTCACCTACGAGTGGGGCGAGTACCGCAAGCGCATGCAGCAGGGCGAGCACATGACCGGCATGCTGGGCTGGACGGGCGACAACGGCGACCCGGACAACTTCTTCTTCCTGCACGGCTGCGACGCCGCGCGCCCGGGCGGCCAGAACCTCTCCAAGTGGTGCTTCAAGCCGTTCGACGACAAGCTCGAGCAGGCGCGCAGCCTGACCGACCAGAAAGCCCGCACCAAGCTCTACGAGGAGATGCAAGTCCTCGAGCACGAGGAGGCGCCGGACTTCAAGATCGCCCATTCGGTGGTCTACGAGGCGATGCGCAAGGAGGTCAGCGGCTACAAGCAAAGCCCGTTCGGCTCGCACCAGTTCAACGGCGTCGAACTGAAGTGAGGCCCGGCCCCCGCCGATGCTGACGTTCCTTTGGCGCCGGCTGGCGCTCACGATCCCGACGTTCATCGCCCTGATGTTCGTCACCTTCGTGGCCATCCGGCTGGTGCCGGGTGACCCGGTGGAGGTGCGCGTCGGCGAGCGCGGCATCAGCCCCGAGCGGCTGGCCCAGTTCCGCCACGAGCTGGGCCTGGACCAGCCGGTGTGGAAGCAGTTCGTCGACTACATGGGGCAGTTGCTGCAGGGCGACTTCGGCACCTCGCTGGCGACCAACCAGAAGGTGCTGACCGAGTTCGCCGCACTGTTCCCGGCCACGCTGGAACTGAGCCTGTTCGCGATGCTGTTCGCCGCGTTGATCGGGCTGCCAGCCGGCACCATCGCGGCAGCCCGGCGCGGCAGCCTGTACGACCAGACGCTGATGGGCCTGTCGGTCACTGGCTACTCAATGCCCATCTTCTGGTGGGGCCTGCTGCTGATCATGTTCGTCGGCGAGCGCTGGGGGCTGACCCCCGTCTCCGGCCGCATCGACCTGATCAAGTACTACTTCGAGCCTGTCACCGGATTCATGGTCATCGATGCGTGGCTATCGGGCCAGGAGGGCGCGGTGCTGGATGCCCTGCACCACCTGGTGCTGCCAGGCATCGTGCTGGGCACCGTGCCGCTGGCGGTGATCGCCCGCATGACACGCTCGGCCATGCTGGAGGTGCTGGGCGAGGACTACGTGCGCACCGCGCGCGCCAAGGGCCTGCCGGCATGGCGGGTGGTGGGCCTGCACGCGCTGCGCAATGCCCTGATCCCGGTGGTCACGGTGATCGGCCTGCAGGTTGGCGCACTGATGGCCGGCGCGGTGCTGACCGAAACCATCTTCTCCTGGCCCGGCGTCGGCAAGTGGCTGATCGAGTCAATCGGCCGGCGTGACTACCCGGCGCTGCAAGGCGGCGTGATGCTGGTGTCTTCCGTCGTGATCGGGGTCAATCTCGTCGTCGACCTGACCTACGGCCTGATCAACCCACGCATTCGCCATGGGTGAAGTCAACGTGAAGCTCGCTGCATGTGGTGGGGTGGGAATGTCGGCAAACGACCCGTTGCAGCTGTTGGGGGCCTGGTGCCGGGTGTGCGGCTCGCGCGTGCGGAGGTCGGCGCGTGGCTGGGGGCCCGGGCATGCGTTCTCCGGCCCACGCTCGCGGGCCACCGCCTTTAGACCACCACCGTCGCCTCGTCAACACAGCGTTCTCGCGCCACCGCCTGGGCGACCGCGAATGGGGCCTGCGCCCGCATGCCCGAACCCCCTGCCAAGGCACCACCGGGGCGTGCCTGCAGGTATGCCACCAACGTCGCCCGCAGGGTGGTGGTGGCGCCTGCGATCGCAGGCCCCATTCGCGGTCGCCCAGGCAACGGCATGGCGAAGCGGTGTTGATGCGGCAACGGCCCGCCTCGCTCGGTGGTCGACCGCGAGCGTGGGCCGGAGAGCGCAGGTGCCGCCGCCGCCCTGCCGCCACCATGCTGTCAGGGTGCACGCAAGTCACCCGCCGAGACACCTGGCATGACCACCCTCACCCCCGTTGCTCCGCAAGCCGTGCCGCCCTCGCCGCTGCGCGCCTTCTGGTCCGCCTTCAGCGAAAACCGCGGCGCGGTTGCCGGGCTGGCGGTGGTGGTGGTGATCGTGTTGCTGGCGATCTTTGCCGACCTGGTGGCGCCCTACTCGCCCACCGAGCAGTTCCGCGACGCGGTGCGGGCACCGCCGGCCTGGGCGGAGGGCGGTTCGTCGCGCTTCCTGCTTGGCACCGACAGCCTCGGGCGCGACATGCTGTCGCGCCTGATCCACGGCGCACGCATCTCGCTGTTCATCGGCGGCTCGGTGATGGGCGTGTCCTTCGCCATCGGGGTACTGCTGGGACTGGCCTGTGCGTCTCTGGGCAACGCGGTCGACGTGGCCATCACCCGGGTCATGGACCTGATCATGGCGGTGCCCAGCCTGGTGCTGGCGATCCTGGTGGTGGCGGTGCTCGGCCCGAGCCTGACCAACACCATCGTCGCCGTCACCATCGTCTACCTGCCGCGTTATGTGCGCTTGTTGCGCGCCTCGGCGCTGGCCGAGCTGAGCAAGGACTATGTCACCGCCGCCCGCGTGGCCGGTGTCGGCCCCTGGCGGCTGATGTTCGTGACCGTGCTGCCCAACTGCCTGGCGCCGCTGATCGTGCAGGCCGCGCTGGGCGTGTCGGATGCCATCCTCGAAGCGGCCGCGCTCGGCTTCCTGGGCCTGGGCGCACAACCGCCCACCGCCGAGTGGGGCACGATGCTGGCCGACGCCCGCGAGTTCATCCGCTCCAACCCCTGGTTGGTCAC
>Ga0075163_10003381_pt1 | contig 21443 bp, 17 predicted proteins | sample JI1023141ADNA_FD_71478 | JGI IMG/M metagenome (GOLD analysis project Ga0075163, IMG submission 71478) | Wastewater effluent complex algal communities from Wisconsin, to seasonally profile nutrient transformation and Carbon sequestration -... | ecosystem: Engineered > WWTP > Effluent > Algae... | reverse complement strand
CAAAATAGCGCAGCAGGCGCAACGCCTCTTGCTGGCGTTCCTCGATCAGGCCCTGCCTGACGGGCGCTTCACCGCCGGCCAGCAGCGCCCGGCAGGTGCACCTGAACAGTTGCTCAAGGAGTTGGCCCTTCCAGCTGTTCCAGACTTTCGGGCTGGTGCCGCGAATGTCGGCGACGGTGAATAGGTAGAGCGCAGTGAGATGGCGCGGGTCCTTTACCGTCGTCGCGAACGCGCCGATGACTTCGGGGTCTCCGATGTCCTGCTTCTGGGCGACGGTGGACATCAGCAGATGCTGCTCTACCAGCCAGACGATGAGTTCACTGTCGGCTGCAGCGAGGCCGTGGTCGGCGCAGAACCGGGCCGCATCAACGGCGCCGAGACGCGAGTGGTCGCCCCCGCGTCCCTTGGCGATGTCGTGGAACAGGGCCGCGACGTAGAGCACCCACGGACGGCGAAAATCGCTCATCAACTCGCTGCACAGCGGATACTCGTGGGTGAACTCATCGGCGAGAAAGCGTCGCAGGTTGCGCAGGACGCGCAGGATGTGCTGGTCTACGGTATAGACGTGGAACAGGTCGTGCTGCATCTGGCCGACGATCTTGCCGAAATTTGGCAGGTAACGGCCGAGAATGCCGAACTGGTTCATGCGCCGTAGTTCATGCAGCACGCCGCGTCGCTGCTGCATGATCTCCAGAAAGCGCGCGCGATTGCCGGGATCGCGGCGAAACTCGTCGTCGATCAGCGTGCGCGCGTGCCACAGCGCGCGCAGTGTGCGCGCTGTCATGCCCTGCAGTGCTGGATTCTTTTCCATCAGCAGGAAGGCTTCGAGGATGGCGGCCGGTTCGCGGTGGAAGATCTGGTCATCCGCGACGTCGAGAAAGTCGTGCGTATTCTGGAAGCGTTCGTTGATTGGCTGTGGTGGTTGATCCGGCAGCGGCGATATGGCGGCACCGATATTCAGGAGCAGGATGGCGTTGATCTGAGTGACTTCTTTCGCCGTCCGGTAGTACTTCTGCATCAGAAGTTCGCTGGCCCGCCGGGTTGCCGTTGCCCGGTAGCCAAGCTGCTCCGCGAGGGCGGTCTGGTAGTCGAAGAGAAGTCGATCTTCGCGGCGGCCGACATGAACGTGCAGACGGGTCCGCAACTGCTGCAGGAACCTGATGCTGCGTTGCAGCTGTGCTTCTTCTTCGTGGGTCAGGAAACCGTATCTCGCCAGTTCGGCCCAGGTAGAACCGTAACCCGCTGCACTGGCAATCCACAGTATCGTCTGCAGGTCACGCAGCCCGCCCGGACCTTCCTTGCAGTTGGGTTCCAGGCTGTAGGGGGTATCGTCATAGCGCAGGTGGCGCTCGTCCTGTTCGCTACGTTTGGCTTCGAAAAAAGTGAGTGGATCAAGGACCTCTTCGAGTCCGGTCGAGAATTTCTCGAAGAGCTGGTTGCTGCCAATCAGCAGGCGCGCTTCGAGGAGCGCCGTCTGAATCGTGAGGTCGCTTGCCGCGGCCTGTGCGCACTCGTCGACGGTGCGCACGCTGGGGGCGATTTCCAGGCCGATGTCGTAGCAAAGGGTGACAGCCTGTTCCAGTTGCGTCGTCAAATTGCCGTCGGGCGGTGCGGGGAGCAGCAGCAGCAGGTCTACGTCCGACGCTGGGTAGAGCTCGCCACGCCCGTAGCCACCGACGGCGAGCAGAGCCAGGGACGCCGGCAGGTGCAGCGATTGCCACAGGTCGCAGAGAACTTCATCGATCAGAGCGCAACGCTCGTGCAACAGGTGCGGCGCGTCGCTGCTGGCGAGGTAGCGTTCGCGAATCGCTGCTTGACCCAGTTGCAGGCGTGAGCGGTAGTGCGCGACCAGCGCCAGCGGGTCGACGATGTCAGCGTTCACTGCCGATGCCCGGGGATTCCGTCGGGTGGCGGGCGCGTAGCCGCGGATACGGTGAGTACTTCGTAACCCGTTTCCGTCACCAGGATGGTGTGCTCCCATTGTGCGGACAGGCTGTGATCCTTGGTCACGATGGTCCAGCCATCGGCCATGGTCCTGATCGGCGCCTTGCCGGCATTGATCATCGGTTCGATGGTGAAAACCATTCCCGCCTGCAACTCGAGACCCGTGTGTGGGCGACCATAGTGAACTACCTGCGGTTCTTCGTGAAACTTGGCGCCAATGCCGTGACCACAGAACTCGCGGACGACCGAGTAGCCCGATTTTTCGGCCTGCTGCTGAATGGCATGGCCGATATCGCCGAGATGCGCGCCGGCGCGTACCTGCGCGATGCCGAGCCACAGGCATTCAAAGGTGATCTCGCACAGCCGCCGCGCCTGAACCGAGGTTTCTCCAATCTGAAACATGCGGCTGCTGTCACCGTGATAGCCGTCCTTGATTACCGTGACATCAAGATTGACGATGTCGCCGTTCTTCAGCTGGCGATCGCCGGGAACGCCGTGGCAAACTTGGTGGTTTACCGAGGTGCAGATCGACTTCGGATAGGGCTGGTAGCCCGGCGGAGCGTAGTTGAGTGGCGCCGGAATGCTGCCCTGAACATCGACCATGTAGTCGTGGCAGAGGCGATCAAGCTCGCCGGTCGTGATTCCCGCTTTGAGGTACGGCGTGATGAAGTCGAGCACTTCGGCCGTGAGCCGGCCCGCGACGCGCATTTTTTCTATTTCCAGGGGAGTTTTCAGTGTGACGCTCATGCGTTTTGGTCGCCGCCAAGTGTAAGAGGAGCAAGGATAAAGGAAGCCACCCGCTTAGGCAATTTGCCGAGCGCTGACCGTGCGGCGTGAACTTCTCGTCGGCGTGGCAGATCCGCGACCGGCGAACGACCTACGACGTCAATTGAACTACAGGTGCCATTGATGGTAGTATCGCCCGGTTTTGCTGGCTGCGGTCAGCAAGGCAGGAAGGCGTGCCGCTGTGCTACGCCGGGTGTGCCGACCGCGGCACGCTTCATTTCGCACATTCGCCTGTTCAAGGGTGTCTGCCAACACAACACGGCAGGCTGTAGCTGGGCGAATGGTGGTCCAACCCTGATAGTGAGAGTAAAAACATATGTCTACAACGATGCGTCAGATGCTCGAGGCCGGCGTTCACTTCGGCCACCAGACACGATTCTGGAACCCCAAGATGGCGCCCTACATATTTGGCGCCCGCAACAAGATCCATATCGTCAACCTGGAAAGGACGCTGGCCAAGTACAACGAAGCCATGACTTTCGTTCGCAAGCTGTCCGCGAACAAGGGCAACATTCTGTTTGTCGGGACCAAGCGCCAGGCGCGCGAAATTATGGCCGAGGAAGCCTCTCGTTGCACTTCGCCGTACGTTGACCAGCGATGGTTGGGTGGAATGCTGACCAACTTCAAGACGATCAAGCAGTCGATCAAGCGCCTCAAAGAGATGGAAGGCATGGTCGAAGATGGTTCTCTGGAGCGCCTGGGCAAGAAAGAGGCACTGATGACCACGCGCGAACTGGACAAGATGCTCAAGTCCATCGGTGGTATCAAGGATATGGCGACCTTGCCCGATGCGCTGTTCGTGATTGACGTCGGCTACCACAAGATCGCCATAACCGAGGCCAGCAAGCTGGGTATTCCGGTGGTGGCGGTTGTCGATACCAACCATTCGCCGGACGGTGTCGACTACGTCATCCCGGGTAACGATGATTCTTCGCGCGCCATCCGTCTGTACGCGCGCGGTGTCGCCGATGCCGTTCTTGAGGGGCGCAGCCAGTTTGTCGAGGAGATCATCGAAGCGGTTTCTGGCGATGAGTTCATTGAAGAGGCCAGCGACGACTGATCGTCGCCTGCTGCGGCCGTGCGGCGTGCTGTCGCCCCCGGCCTGTTTGTCCTGAACTGTTCAGTGAGGCGCGGCCGGCACTTCCGGCCGTGTCCACAAGTGGAGATTGCAATGGCGGAAATTACCGCAAGTATGGTGAAAGAGTTGCGCGAGAGAACCGACGCGCCGATGATGGAGTGCAAACGGGCGCTGACCGAGGCTGCTGGTGACCTTGGCAAGGCTGAAGAAATTCTGCGCGTCAAGCTTGGTTCGAAAGCGAGCAAGGCCGCAAGTCGAATTACCGCCGAGGGTGTGGTGGCAGTTTATCTGTCGGACGACGGCAAGGTTGGTGTTCTGATCGAAGTCAATTCTGAGACCGATTTCGTCGCCAAGAACGACGAGTTTCTGAAACTCGCCAGCGATAGTGCGGCGCTGGTCGCCAGCCACGACCCGGCCGACGTGGCTGCCTTGTCGGCCTTGCCGCTGGGTGACGGGACCGTCGAGTCGACGCGTACTGCCTTGGTCGGAAAAATTGGCGAAAACATGTCGATTCGGCGCTTCGTGCGCATGCAGGCCAAGGGCAGGCTCGCTACCTACATTCATGGTGGCGCCAAGATCGGCGTCCTGCTCGATTTTCAGGGTGGTGACGAGCAACTGGGCAAGGATCTGGCCATGCAGATCGCTGCCGGCAAGCCGAAGGCGCTGGATTCGACGGGGGTCGCCGCTGATCTGATCGAGAGCGAGCGGCGCATCGCTATCGAAAAAGCAAAAGAAGCCGGCAAGCCGGAAGCGATGCTGGAAAAAATTGCCGAGGGCACGGTGCAGAAATTCCTCAATGAGGTGACCCTGCTTGGCCAGGTCTTTGTCAAGGCCGAAGACGGCAAGCAGACGATCGCCCAGTTACTCAAGGCCAAAGGGGCATCGGTTGAGGGTTTCACGCTGTTTGTCGTTGGCGAAGGCATTGCCAAGAGGAGCAACGATTTCGCGGCCGAGGTGGCTGCCCAGGCCGCTGCGGCCCAGAAGTAAGCGAAGACCCGTCGCCACACCGACCATGGAGCTAGACGCCAATGTCCAATAAATCGCCAAGATACAAGCGCATCCTGCTCAAACTCTCCGGTGAGGCCCTCATGGGCTCTGATGCTTACGGCATCAACCGGCAGACGATTTCCGGAATCGTTGCTGAAATCAAGGTGATCGTCGACATGGGCGTTCAGGTCGGCGTGGTGATCGGCGGGGGCAACATCTTTCGCGGTGTTGCCCCCGCCGCGTCGGGCATGGACCGGGCTCAGGCAGACTACATGGGGATGCTGGCGACGGTGATGAACGGCTTGGCCCTGCACGATGCCATGCGCTCAGCCGGAATGGCCTCGCGCGTTCAGTCGGCACTGAACATTGAGCAGGTCGTCGAGCCGTACATCCGTGCCAAGGCCATTCGCTACCTGGAACAGGGTCGGACGGTGATCTTTTCCGGTGGGACGGGAAACCCCTTCTTCACGACCGATACGGCCGCCGCCTTGCGTGGTGCAGAAATCGGTGCTGAAATCGTGCTTAAGGCGACCAAGGTAGATGGCATCTACTCGGCAGACCCGAAGAAGGATCCCCTGGCCATTCGCTACGACCGGATCAGCTTCGACGAGGCGATTGCCCAGAATCTGGCGGTGATGGATGCCACTGCTTTCGCGCTCTGTCGAGACCAGAAGTTGCCGATCAACGTCTTCTCGATTTTCAAGAAGGGCGCTTTGCAGCGGGTTACGATGGGCGAGCATGAAGGCACCCTGGTGTATTGCTGACGGAGACCAAGATGTCCATAGCAGATGTAAAAAAGGCTACAGAGAAGAAGATGCAGAAGTCCCTGGACGCGCTCCGGGTGGACCTCGCCAAGGTGCGCACCGGGCGTGCTCATATTGGGCTACTCGACCACGTCCAGGTCGAATACTATGGTTCGATGGTGCCGATCAATACTGTCGCCAACGTGACCTTGATCGATGCCCGTGCGCTAGGGGTTCAGGCCTGGGAGAAAGGCATGGCGGCGAAGGTCGAGAAGGCCATTCGTGACTGTGACCTGGGGCTCAATCCGTCGTCGCAAGGGGATCTGATCCGGGTGCCGATGCCGGCGCTGACCGAGGATCGGCGGCGCGACTTGATCAAGGTGGTGAAAGCCGAGGCCGAAGGTGCCAAGGTGGCGATTCGCAATTTGCGGCGGGACGCCATTGCAACACTGAAAGAAATGCTCAAGAACAAGGAGTGCTCCGAAGATGAAGAGCACCGCGCTCAGGACGACATTCAGAAACTCACCGACCGTCACGTTGCGGAAATCGATCAGCAACTCAGCCACAAGGAAACCGAGTTGATGGCTATCTAGGGCTAGGGGACCAGTTATAGCAATGGCACTTTTCGCCAGTTCCACTCGCGGAGTTCCGGCAACTTCGGCGGTGCCGCGGCATGTGGCGATCATCATGGACGGCAATGGGCGATGGGCCAGGAAGCGTCTGTTGCCGCGCTTTGCGGGCCATCATCGTGGCGTCGAAACCGTGCGTGCGACGGTCAAGACCTGTCTTGAGCGGGGTGTCGAGTTTCTGACCCTATTTGCATTCAGCTCGGAGAACTGGCGTCGTCCGCAAGAGGAAGTTTCCCTCTTGATGCAGCTCTTCGTAAGGGCGCTGAAGGATGAAGTCAGCAAGCTGCATCGCAACGGCGTTCGCCTGCGGGTGGTCGGCGATCTGTCACGCTTCGATGTGGACCTGCAGGCGCTAATCCGCAGCTCCGAGGAGCGGACGGCAGGCAACACTCGGCTGATCCTGACCGTGGCTGCGAACTACGGCGGGCGCTGGGACATTCTTCAGGCCGTCAACCGCATGGTGCTTAGTGAGCCGGAAAAGATTGGCGAGTGGGCCGAGAGCGATCTCGCGCCACACCTGGCGATGAGCTACGCGCCGGAGCCCGATCTGTTCATCCGCACGGGTGGCGAACAGCGGATCAGCAATTTCCTGCTCTGGCAGCTGGCCTATTCCGAGTTCTACTTCACCGAAATGCTCTGGCCGGAGTTTGATGCAGCCGCTTTCGATGCCGCGCTGGCGTCTTTTCAGAAGCGCGAACGCCGTTTCGGACGAACCAGCGAGCAACTGGTTGACGGTTCTCCGGCGACCAGTGCAGCAGCGACGGGCCGGCGTATAGATGCTTAGGACGCGGGTAATCACCGCGGTCGTCCTGTTCGCCGCTTTCTTTACCGCCCTTTTCTACCTGCCGCCCGCGGGTTGGCTGGTCTTCGTCACGGCGATAGCCGCCGTCGCCGCCTGGGAGTGGGGGGCGTTGATGCGCCTTGCTGCGGTCGCACGGATCGCGCTTGGGGTTCTGGTCGTCGCGCTGTGCGCCTTGCTGAGTGCCGTCGAACCGGCTGCTGTCGGGCTTGGCGCGGGTTTTTCGCAGCCGGCAGCGTGGCGTCTGGGTGCCTTCCTCTATTTGCCCGCGGCCGCTTTCTGGCTCCTCGCGGTACCGATCTGGCTGGGCCGCCGTTGGCTTTTGTCGAACGCGCTGCTTGGCCTGCTGACCGGCATGGTCTTGATCCTGCCGACGTGGCTGGCCCTGGTGCAGCTAAGGCAAGCGGGGGCGCTGGCCTTGCTGGCGATCATGGTCGTCGTCTGGCTGGCGGACATTGGTGCCTACTTTGCCGGTCGCCGTTTCGGGAAACACAAGCTGGCGCCCAATATCAGCCCGGGAAAAACCTGGGAGGGGGCCGTTGGCGGTGGCATCGCAGTCCTCGCGTATGGCTTTCTGTTGTCGTCGAAACTGCCGGTGGCGCTGGCCGAGAAGCCATTTCTGCTGCTCGTGGTACTCGTCGCTCTGACCTCGATCAGCGTCGTCGGCGATCTCTTTGAGTCCTTGCTCAAACGCCAGGCAGGCCTGAAAGATAGCAGTAACGTCTTGCCCGGGCATGGGGGGGTTCTTGATCGTATCGACAGTCTCACTTCGACGCTGCCACTGGTTGCCCTGGTCTGGCTGGTGACTTTTCCATGAATGCGGGCAGCGCCGTGCAACGCTTGACGATCCTCGGATCGACCGGGTCGATCGGGGTCAATACCCTGGACGTCGTTCGTCGCCATCCGCAGCGCTATCAAATTGTGGCCCTGTGTGCGCATCGGCAGATCGATCGCCTGTTCGAGCAGTGCGTCGAGTTTGAGCCGCGCCATGCCGTTGTCGGCGAGGCCGCCCTGGCTGCCGAACTCGCGGCGCGCTTGCTCGCCGTCGGCTCCAGGACCGAGGTTGGCTACGGCCCTGATGCGCTGTTGCGCATGGCGGCGCTGCCCGAGGTTGACACCGTCATGGCGGCCATCGTCGGTGCGGCCGGCTTGCCGCCGACCTTGGCAGCGGCCGTCGCCGGCAAGAAGATTCTGCTCGCCAACAAGGAAGCATTGGTCATGGCTGGCGCGGTTTTCATGCGCGCCATTCGTCAGAGTGCTTCCATCCTGTTGCCGATCGATAGCGAGCACAATGCGATCTTTCAGTCGTTGCCGAGTGGTTATTCGGGTGATCCTGACGACGGCGGGGTGCTGGGTCTGTATCTCACGGCCTCGGGCGGTCCGTTTCGTCTGACGCCGGTCGCTGACCTTGCTTCGGTCAGTCCGGAGCAGGCCTGTGCGCATCCGAACTGGGTGATGGGACGGAAGATTTCGGTGGACTCGGCGACGATGATGAACAAGGGTCTCGAGGTGATCGAGGCGCATTGGCTGTTCAACGTCCCGGCCGAGCGCATCGAAGTGGTGATCCACCCGGAAAGCATTGTCCATTCGCTGGTTCAGTATGCTGACGGCTCGGTGATTGCCGAACTGGGCAATCCGGACATGCGTACGCCGATCGCGCATGCGCTGGCCTACCCGCAGCGTATTGCTGCCGGTGTCGAACCGCTGGACCTGTTCAAGGTGGCGGCGCTGCATTTCGAGCGCCCCGACTTGCAGCGCTTTCCCTGCCTTGCCCTTGCCTATCGTGCGCTCAAGGAGGGCGGTTGCGCGCCAACGACGCTGAATGCGGCCAACGAAGTAGCGGTCGAGGCTTTCCTCGACGGGCGCATCGGCTTCACGGCAATTCCCCGGGTGATTGCCGGCGCCATGGACGAGTTGCCGGCAAGCTGCGTGCCAGGCTCGCTGGCCGAAGTCCTGGCCGCCGATCGAATGGCACGCATCGCCGCCGAGCAGTTGGTCGTCGTGCTAGGCCGTCAATGAGTGGCTTTCTGTACTACCTGGCGGCGTTTGCCCTGGTCCTCGGAATTCTGGTCGTGGTGCATGAGTTCGGCCACTATCTCGTCGCCCGTTGGGTCGGCGTCAAGGTGCTGCGTTTCTCGGTCGGTTTCGGCCGGCCGCTGTGGTCGAAGCGCTTGGGGGCGGACGGCACCGAGTGGGCGATTGCCGCCTTTCCCCTGGGCGGTTATGTCAAGATGGTCGACGAGCGCGAAGGCGAGGTTGCTGTCGAAGACTTGCCGCGCAGCTTCAACCGGCAGCCGGTGCTGTCGCGAATTCTCGTCGTTGCAGCGGGACCCGCAGCCAACTTCCTGCTCGCTATCGTGCTCTATTGGGGACTCTTCTGGCACGGTACCGAGGAGTTCAAGCCACTGCTGGGAGCGCCGGTGGCGGCCAGTGCTGCCGCTGCAGCCGGACTGGAAGACGGCGAGTTGGTGCTCAAGGTCGCCGGGGAAAAGGTTCAGACCTGGCAGGACATGCGTTGGTTGTTGCTGCAGCGGGCGGTCGATCAGGACCTGATCGACCTTGAAGTGATCAATGCCCGCAACGAGATCAGCATCCGTCGTCTCGACGTGTCGCCCGTCCGGCAATCGGGCTGGGACGGTGACGCCCTGGCACGCCTCGGTTTGGGCCTCTACCGTCCGCAACTGCCCGCGGTTTTCGGCACGATCAGTGGCAACAGCGCTGCAGCCGACGCCGGTTTGCGTTCCGGAGACACGGTGCTGGGTGTTGATGGCCAGGCCATCGACAGCTGGGCAGACTTCGTGCGCATCGTGCGCCGCTCGCCGGGGAAGCCTCTTGCGCTCGATCTTCTGCGTGACGGCAAGCAAATGGCGATCACCGTGACCCCGGCCGCGGTCGACGAACAGGGGAAGGAGATCGGCCGCATTGGCGTCGCCGTCAGCGATGGCGACCGGTCGCACGCCGCGCTGATGGTCACCGTCAGCTACGGCCCTCTCGTGGCATTGACCAAGGCGGTCGTGGAGACTTGGGAGAAGTCGACCTTCACCCTGTTGATGATCGGCAAGATGATCACTGGCGAAGTATCGTGGCGAAATATCAGCGGCCCGGTGACCATTGCTGACTACGCCGGCCGCTCGGCGAGGCTGGGGCTGGACTACTACATCAAGTTCCTGGCGCTGGTCAGCATCAGCCTCGGCGTCCTGAATCTATTGCCAATCCCGATTCTGGATGGGGGCCATTTGTTGTATTATCTCGTCGAAATCATCAAGCGTGGGCCAGTTTCCGAGCGCAGCATGGAAGTCGGTCAGAAGATCGGCATGGCGCTCCTGTTCATGTTGATGGCTTTCGCTTTCTACAACGATATCAATCGACTGTTTTCCGGCTGAACTCATGAACAAATCCCTGCTTGCAGGTCTGGTTGCCACCTTTTTTGCGACTGGCGCCACGGCCATGCAACCGTTTACGGTCAAGGACGTTCGTGTCGAAGGCATTCAACGTGTCGAAGCCGGCACCGTCTTCAGCTACCTGCCGGTCAAGGTCGGCGAGACAATGAACGACGAGAAGGCGGCGCAGGTCATCAAGACCCTGTTTGCGACCGGATTTTTCAACGACGTCCGCATAGAAGTAGATGGTGACGTGCTCATCGTCGTCGTTCAGGAGCGACCGGCAATTGCGCAGATCGACTTCGTCGGTCTGAAGGAGTTCGACAAGGAGCAGTTGCTCAAGGGTCTGAAGGAAGTGGGCATCGCCGTATCACGCACCTTCGATCGAGCGACACTCGAGAAAGCCGAGCAGGAACTGAAACGCCAGTATCTGTCGCGGGGCAGGTATGCGGTGACCATAACCACCACCATCACGCCGCTGGACCGCAATCGCGTGGCAATCAACTTCGATGTCGACGAAGGTGACGCCGCCAAGATCAGACAGATCAACATTGTCGGCGCGCATGCCCTCAAGGAAAAGGATCTTCTCGGCGTGCTGGAGCTGAAAACGCCAAGCTGGATCAGTTGGTACACCAAGAGCGACCAGTACTCGAAGCAGAAGCTTGCCGCCGATCTCGAAACGCTGCGTTCCTACTACCTCGACCGTGGCTTTCTCGAGTTCAACGTCGAGTCAACCCAGGTTTCGATCAGTCCCGACAAGCAGGACATCTACATCACGATCAGCATCAACGAGGGGGATCGTTATCTTGTCTCATCGGTGAAGCTGGCCGGTGACCTTACCCTGCCGGAAGAAGAGTTCCGGGCGTCGGTCAAGATTAAGCCGGGCGACGTTTTCTCCCGCGAAAAGCTCAACGAGAGTACCAAATCGATCAGCGACAAACTCGGTGCGCAAGGCTACGCGTTTGCCAACGTCAACGCGGCGCCGGATGTCGACAAGGAAAAGCATCTGGTTGCGTTCACCATTTTCGTCGATCCCGGCAAGCGTGCCTACGTCCGGCGGATCAACGTTACGGGAAACACCAAGACCCGCGACGAGGTCGTTCGGCAGGAAGTGCGCCAGATGGAAGGCGCCTGGTACGACGCAAGCCGGGTTGTTGCATCCCGTGAAAGAATCGATCGGACCGGTTACTTCAGCGAGGTTAACGTCGAGACGCCGCCCGTACCTGGCACCATTGATCAGGTTGACGTCAACATCAATGTGGCCGAGAAGTCGACCGGCAATATCTCCCTCGGAGCCGGCTACTCGAGTGCGGAGAAAGTGATTCTCTCGGGCTCGATCTCGCAATCAAATATTTTTGGTAGCGGCAAGTTCCTTGCCCTGCAACTGAACACCGGCAAGTTGAACCGAACTCTCGGAATCAACTACACCAATCCTTACTTTACCGTCGACGGTATCAGTCAGGGTTTCGATCTCTATTACCGCACGCTCAACCCGACCTCTCTCGGCTACGCATTTCAGTCAACCTCATACGGAGGCGGCATCCGCTTTGGTTATCCGATCAATGAAAAGGAAACGATCAATCTAGGGCTGGCGATTGATGAGACGACGATCGACATTACGCCGGTTACCGCTGCAACGCCGAATCAGTATGTCACGTTCCAGGCCGAGCACGGCGACTCCAATGTCACGTTGCCGGCGACGGTGGCCTGGGTCAGCGACACTCGGGACAGCGCCATCTATCCGACCAAAGGGGGAACCCAACGCGCCGGAATAGAGGTGGCAATTCCTGGGGCAGACCTGACTTTCTACCGAGCGACCTATCAGCATCAGCGCTACTTCCAGATCGTCAAGGATATGGTGCTGATGGTCAATTTCGACTTCGGCTACGGGGGCGGCCTCTCGGGCCAGACCCTGCCGTTCTACAAGAACTACTTTGCCGGTGGCGTCAGTTCGGTACGTGGCTACGACACAGCCAGCCTCGGCCCGGTCGATCCGCAATATCCGGATACGCGCCTTGGCGGTACGCGCAAGGCGGTGTTCAATACGGAGATCCTGATGCCGTTTCCGGGCGTCGACAAGTCATTCCGCTTCGGTCCATTTTTTGACGCTGGCAACGTTTTTACCGACAACTATACCTATGCCGAAGAAGGATTACGGAGTTCGGTCGGGCTGGCTGCAGCCTGGATTTCGCCCCTCGGGCCGCTGAAATTCAGCTACGGCCAGCCGATCAACGAGCAAAGTAGTGATAAACTCCAAAAGTTCCAGTTCCAGTTTGGAACGACTTTTTAACTCAGGAGAATAAGCTTGAAGAAGACGATTGCCAGACTGCTGGTTGCGTTGATGGCTTCGCTGCCGGTGTCCTACGCGTCGGCGGTGGAACAACTCAAGGTCGGGTACGTCAATACCCAGCGTCTTTTCCGTGATGCACCGGCAGCGGTGCGAGCGGCCAAAAAGATCGAGCAGGAATTCTCCAAGCGCGACCAGGATTTGCAGCGTCTGGCGAAGCAGGTGCAGGGCTTGCAGGAGACCCTCGAGAAAAATGGTGTGACCATGGCCGAACCTGATCGTCGCGCAAAGGAGAAGGACCTTGGCGAGTTGTCGAGGGAGTTCCAGCGCAAGCAACGCGAGTTCCGTGAAGATCTGAACCTGCGCCAGAACGAGGAGAACGCGGCGATCATTGAAAAGGCCAACAAGGCGATCAAGCAGCTTGCCGAGAATGAGAAATACGACCTGATCGTTCAGGACGTCGTCTGGGTCAGCCCGCGACTCGACATCACCGACAAGGTGATCAAGGCCTTGTCCGATCCCAAGGACGGGAAGTAAGCCTAAGCTCGCCGAGCCACGGAGTTGAGGTGTCAGGAGGCCTGCGGCTAGACGAGATCGTTGCCTGTCTCGGCGGCGTCCTTGTAGGCGATGGCTCGGTCGTCGTCTCGCAGGTTGGTAGCCTGCTTTCGGCAGGCGAGGGGCGCATCGCCTTTCTCGCCAATTCCAGATACCGCCAGCAACTGAAAGCAACGCGCGCGGCGGCGGTGATCGTGCCGCCGCAGTTCTCGCAAGAGACCTCGCTACCGCGAATCGTTCATCCCAATGCCTACGCCTACTACGCGCGCGTTGTTGCCCTGCTCAATCCGATCCGGCAACGTTGCCCGGGCGTCCATCGCGGCGCCGTGGTCAAGTCGGACCTGCCGCCATCGTCGAGTGTTGGCGAGAACGTCGTCATCGGCGAGCGCGTTCGCCTTGGCGACAATGTGACCCTCTACCCCGGTTGTGTGATCGGTGATGATGCCGCGATCGGCGACGATTCCGTGCTCTACCCGAACGTCGTGCTCTATGACGCCTGCGTGATTGGCAAGCGGGCGATTATCCACGCCGGCGCGGTTCTCGGTGGCGATGGCTTTGGCTTTGCCAAGGAGGGTGAGCGCTGGGTCAAAATCCCGCAGATCGGTCGGGTCGTGATTGGTGACGATGTCGAAATCGGGGTCAATACTTCAATCGACCGTGGTGCGCTGGACGATACGGTCATCGGCGACGGCGTCAAACTCGACAACCAGATTCAGATTGGCCACAACGTCAGTATCGGCGAGCATGTGGCGATGGCAGGCTGTGTCGGGATCGCCGGCAGCACCCGGATAGGGCGTCGCTGCACGGTCGGTGGGGCGGGCATGATCATCGGTCATCTCGAACTCGCCGACGATGTGCACATCTCGGCGGGTAGTATGGTGACCAAGAGCCTGTCTAGAGCGGGACAATACACCAGCATATTTCCGCTCGAAGGGCACCAGGAATGGTTGCACAATGCAGCACAGATCAGGCGTCTGGCAAGACTCGCCGAGCGGGTCGCCGACCTTGAAAAGAAACTCGAACTGAGGGAGAACGCGCCTTGAACACAATGGATATACACGAAATCCTCGAGCATCTGCCGCATCGCTATCCCTTTCTCCTGGTCGACCGCGTGCTCGATTTCGAGCTCGGCAAGTCTATCCATGCTTACAAGAACGTGACGGTCAACGAACCGTTTTTTGTCGGTCACTTTCCGCATCACCCGGTGATGCCGGGCGTGTTGATCATGGAGGCTCTGGCGCAGGCGGCCGGAATCCTGTCTTTCAAGACCATGGGCGCCAAGCCGGACGCCAATTCCGTCTTCTATTTCGTCGGCATCGACGGCGCACGCTTCAAGAAACCGGTGACAGCGGGTGACCAGTTGCACTTGCACGTACTCATTCAACGTCAAATGCGCGGCATCTGGAAATACAAGGCGGAAGCCCGCGTCGACGGTGAAATCGTCGCCGAGGCCGAGCTCATGTGCGCCAAGCGCGATGTCGGCGGAGTCGGCGGATGACGGGTGCCATGATTCATCAAAGTGCACTCGTCGAGCGCGGCGCGCAACTGGGCAGCAAGGTTTCTATCGGCGCGTATTCAATCATCGGCGAGCATGTTGAAATTGGCGACAACACGGTGATCGGTCCGCATGTGGTGATTTCCGGGAGGACGCGCATTGGTCGGGATAACCGCATCTTTCAGTTCAATTCGCTCGGCGAGGTACCGCAGGACAAGAAATACGATGGCGAGCCGACGCGACTCGAGATTGGCGACCGCAACACGATTCGTGAATTCTGCACTTTCAACCTCGGCACTGCCCAGGATGTCGGCATCACCCGCATTGGCAACGACAACTGGATTATGGCCTACGTCCATGTTGCGCACGATTGCCAAGTGGGCAGCCATACCGTATTCGCCAACAATGCACAGCTGGCCGGCCATGTGCACATCGACGACTGGGCAATTCTCGGCGGCTACACCGGGGTGCATCAGTTCTGCCGGGTCGGCGCGCACACCATGACCGCCGTCGGGACGGTGGTTCTGCAGGACATCCCGCCTTTCGTGATGGCGGCTGGCAACACGGCCAGTCCCTTTGGGATTAACGCCGAGGGACTCAAGCGGCGAGGCTTTTCTCCCGAGGCGCTACTGGCCTTGAAGCGTGCCTACCGGACGCTCTACAAATCCGGGCTGATGCTTGACGAAGCGCGCGCCAAACTGGCTGAAGAGGTGCTCGTTCATCCAGAGATCCAGCCGCTGCTGGATTTCCTCGCGGCATCGAAGCGCGGCATCATACGATGAGCGTAGCAGCGCCGCTGCGGATCGCCATGGTCGCTGGCGAGGCCTCGGGCGACCTCCTCGCCGGTCAGTTGATCCAGGCCTTGCAGGCGAGACTTCCTGGGGCCGTGTTTTTTGGTGTCGGTGGCCCGAAGATGCTTGCCATGGGGTTCCAGGCCTGGCATCCGCTCGAGAAGCTGGCCGTCCGCGGTTATGTCGAAGTGCTCAGGCACTATCGCGAGATTGCCGGTATCCGCCGCGATCTCAAGCGCCGCTTGCTCGCCGATCCACCGGACGTGTTCATCGGCGTAGACGCGCCGGACTTCAACCTGTCCCTGGAAAAGGCCCTCAAGCGGCACGGCGTTGCCAGCATTCATTATGTCAGCCCGTCGATCTGGGCCTGGCGCGGCGAACGCATCCACGCCATCGGTGCAGCCGTTTCGCGGGTGCTGACGCTTTTTCCTTTCGAGACGGCGCTCTACGAGGCGCAGCGCATTCCGGTGACCTATGTTGGCCATCCGCTCGCCGACATGCTGCCTCTTGAGGACGGCCGCAATACGGCGCGGGCGCTGCTCGGCATTTCGCCAAGCGTACCGGTCTTCGCGCTCTTGCCCGGCAGTCGCCAGTCGGAACTGCAGTACATGGCGGAGACCTTTATCGAAACCGCCCGCCGGATGCACGAGCAGATTCCCGAGGCGCTTTTCCTCGCCCCGCTGACGACGCGCGAGACGCGCGTACTGTTCGAAGCCGCGTTGCATCGCCGGGGCGCGAAGCAGTTGCCTATTCGATTGCTGTTTGGGCACGCGCATCAAGCGATGACGGCTGCCGATGCGGTGCTGGTCGCCAGCGGCACTGCTACCCTTGAGGCGGCACTGCTCAAGAGACCGATGGCCATTGTCTACAAGATGGCGCCGCTCTCCTACCGGATGATGCGTCGCATGGGTTACCTGCCCTATGTCGGTCTGCCGAACGTGCTCGCCGGAAGATTCGTCGTTCCGGAGTTCATCCAGGATGAAGCGACCCCCGAGAACCTGGCGCAGGCACTGCTCAATCTCTATGCCGACAAGGCGGCGTGCGAACGGATCAAGGCCGTGTTCACGGATATCCATCGGCAGCTGCGACAGAATGCTGCCGAAAAGGCGGCGGTAGCAATCATTGCCTGCTTGCCAACGGTACTGCGCGGCGATGCCGTTCCTGCTGCCGGCTGAGGGTCTCGTCTGCGGCGTCGACGAGGCTGGCCGCGGGCCGCTGGCGGGGCCGGTGGTCGCCGCCGCAGTGATTCTCGATCCCGGCCGGCCGATCGCCGGCCTGAACGACTCGAAAAAACTTTCGGCCCGCAAACGGGAAGCGCTCGCCGAGCAGATTCGCTGCACGGCGCTGGCCTGGGGCGTCGCCGAAGCAACCGCCGCCGAGATCGATCAGATCAATATCCTGCAAGCCAGCCTGCTGGCCATGCAGCGGGCTGTCGCGGCGCTCACTGGCGCGCAGGGTCGTGTGTCGCCGAGCCGTGTCCTGGTAGACGGCACACATTGTCCCTCGCTGTCGTGTCCTGTCGAAGCCATTCTCGGCGGCGACGGCAAGGTCGCATCAATCGCTGCCGCGTCGATTCTCGCCAAGACATTCCGCGACGCTGGCATGCTCGTGTTGCATGCCAGCCATCCACAGTACGGCTTCGATCGCCACAAGGGCTACCCGACCGCGATGCACCTGCAGGCACTGCGCGAATACGGTGCAAGCGTGCAGCACCGCCGCAGTTACGCGCCGGTGGCGCGGCTCGGCCAGCCATGAGACGGATCGCCTCGCGCGACAATGCCCATTACAAAGCGCTGCTGAAACTTGCCCGCAGCAGCCGTGAGCGGCGCAAGAGCGGGCGCGTGCTGCTCGACGGCATGCACCTGATCGCGGCCTACGAGCAGCACTACGGGACCCCTGAAGAGGTGCTGGTCAGCGAAAGCGGCGCCGAGCGGACAGAAAACGCCCGCTATCTCGAGAGCCGGGCGTCGCTTGCCGTTACCCGAATGGGCGACGCGCTGTTCGACGCCCTGGCCGTGGTGGACACACCAAGCGGGATCATGGCCATCGTCGCCCCGCCGCAGCCGGCCTGCAGTCTTGATCATGATCGGGATGCGGTCCTCCTCGACGGCATTCAGGATCCGGGCAATCTTGGTTCGATTCTGCGCAGCGCCGCCGCCGCCGGTTTCCGCCAGATCCTGCTGTCGGATGATTGCGCGCAGGTTTGGTCGCCGAAAACCTTGCGGGCAGCGATGGGCGCTCATTTCCAGCTTGAACTCCATGAGCACGGCGATCTGCCGGGTTTCCTCACTGCCTTTCGCGGCCAGTCAGTCGCCACCGTGCTCGCCGGATCGAGCAGCCTTTATTCGGCCGCTCTTCGACAACCGCTGGCCTGGGTGTTTGGTAGCGAGGGGCTCGGCGTGAGGCCGGCAGTCGCCGCTGCAGCCGATCTACGATTGTGCATCCCGATGCCCGGTAGCAGTGAATCGCTGAATGTTGCCGCAGCTGCTGCGGTCTGCCTGTTCGAGACGCTGCGCCGCCGCCAGGCCGCTCAGCCATGAGCGGAGGAAAGCCGACCCAAAACAGCATTTCCTGTTGTCCGACCGAGCACGACGCGTTTGGTGTTGGCGTTGCCTTCTGCTAGAATTCGCGGTCTTCCGGAGAGATGGATGAGTGGTTTAAGTCGCACGCCTGGAAAGCGTGTTTAGGATAATATCCTAACGCGGGTTCGAATCCCGCTCTCTCCGCCAGTGAAAAAACCGCAGGCCCTGCTTCGCACAGGGCCTGCGGTTTTTTTCGCCTGATGTCCGATTCGTAGCCGTTTCGCTGAGCGGAAAAGCCGATTCGCTGCTTTTCCGCTCTTTCAAACCCCTGTCGGACTACTGCTCGGTGACCAGTTCGCGCCAGGACACGCGACGGGTATCGAGTGGGGTCGCCGCTGTTGGTACGGGCGCGCTGACGGTGCTCGGCGCGTCGGTGCGGACCAGGGCCCTGATTGTGCCGTCCAGCAGGCGGACGATGCTTGGCGAGGCGCTGAGGTAGTCGCCAAGGCGCCGAGCCGCCATGCCATCCGTTCCTTCGACGGCTGCCCCGCTGCGGTAGTCAAGGTAGTAGGCGAAGCTCACGCCGACCGGTCTGCAGGCTCCTACGGTTGGCGTGTTGGTGTTGAACGCCAGGGTGCCAAGCTGCAGGCGCATTTCGGTATTCACGCGTTCGCCGAACACCGGAAAGTCGATGTACCAGCCGTCGTGAGTGTTGAAGTCAACGGCGTTGTTCGAGCTGGTCACGATTGAATCGCCACTGGTGCAGTAGGCGTTGCCTTCCGGACAGGTGCCTGAGGTCAGGGTTTGGGCAACGAAAGTTCCCGGCGTGGGTATCGTCTGGGCAGGCGTCAGGGGCCGTGGGCTGCCATAGTCACTATCCAGGAGCCGGTCCTTGATCGCGTACATCGACTGCTTCTGGGTGGTCCCCAAATCATCCGAGCCGAGAAGCTGTCCGGTGGCGACAAACACGACCGGGTGGCTACTGACCTTGCCCAGTTCCGGTTTGGTGGTGATCGGCTGCGCTACGCCGTCCGCATCCTTCAGCGTAGCCAATCGCTGGGCGTCGTAGACCGGTGGGTCGGCGACCAGCGGTATGTCGCCATTCACATCAAAGCGCCACAGGTTGCCGAACTGGTCGCCACCATAGATACGCTGGGTCGTGTTGTTGTTGTCCGGGAAGTTGGCCCAGGCGCTGATTCGCGACAAGCCGCTCGGCGTCGTCGTATCGCCGACACCGGTGCTGATCGTGCGGATCAAGGCGCCGGTACTGGCGTTCAGAACGAACAAATGTCCGCCGCCGTCGCCGGGGGAGATGTTGTTGTACCCGGAGGTCACCATGACTACCCAGGTTCCATCCTTGAGCTTGCTGATCACCGGGTTGCCATAGCTGTAGCCGAGGTTCTCGTTGCTATCCTGGGTGAACTCCCACAGGGCTTTTGGCGCGACCGGATCGGTGACGTCCAGGGCGTAGTAGCCACGGCCACCATTGTTCAGGCCGCCGACCAGGATCGTCTTCCACACTGCGCTCGAGGTCCCACAGTCGCTGATGCAGATATCGCCCATCACCGGCGTGCCATCGACGGTAAATTGGTGCGCGCCCTCGAGGTGGTAGCTCTTGTCAGCCAGTTTGGCAAGCTTGGGGATGACCACGGCAGGGATGTACGCCCATTCTTCGGCACCGCTTGTGGCATTGAAGGCGTGCAGCATGCCGTCGTTGGCGCCGATATAGATCATCCCCGTCCGCGTGTGGTTGGCGGTCCGGAAGGCACCGTACTGCGCGTCGGCGTAGTTCCACGGCGAAGCCTGCACGTACGCGGCCTCGGAGCCGACGATGTCGCCGAGAATGTGCGTTCGCTGCCGGTAGTAAGCGGACGTGTCGATAGCTGATCCCTGGTTGCTGGTGTCGCCACGCAGGAAGTTCACCAGAGGTTCACCGCTGGCAGCGGTTTGTGTCGTCGCCGTCAGGCAGATCGTGCCGGTCGAACAGAACTGCGACAGGTTGCCGGCCAGCGCGTCGGTCGCAAAGTAGGCCCGTTGCGCAGTAGTGAGGTTGGCCCAGGTGAAGAATTTCAAGTTGTTGGCCGCGTCGGCGACGCTTTCGCCACCCGGATTGTAGGTGTAGATCTTGCGGCTGGCATAGCCGTCGGTGGCCACCTTGTTATCCAGCCTTTCCCTGGCAGACCAGCCCGGAGAGACGTGAGCTTCTCCTTCTGCGGGGAGCGCCGAGAGGGCGCCGGTGCTGCCGTTGATCGTTCTCTTGACCACGTCTCCGGACCACTCCCCGACCTTGAATGACACCTCGAAGAAGCCATTGGCGTCGGCGACGAGGTTGGGGCTGACGACCGCAACGGCGGCCAGCGCACCGGCCTGGATTTCGATGTTGGACAGGGCGTCGCTGATCCCGGCGGCCAGAGTCGAAGGGTCGGAGGCACTGAAGTAAATGCCTCGACCATTGACGGCGGCGTGCCACAGGTCGTCGATGTTGGTCTGCTTGTCGCTCTCCGGCTTTGGCCAGTTGCAGGGGCCACTTCGTTGCCACGGGCAGACGCCGGTGCTGGGGTCGGCGGTAAGTCCTTCCCGGATGCTGTAGAAGTCACCCGATGTTTCAGCCCGCGACAGGTAGTTCGGGTTGTACTGCATCAGCCCGGAGGCGCCCAGGCCCAGCGTATAGGTGGTCATGTGCTGGCCGGTCGGTTGTGCGTCGGGATCGTTGTAGCAGACGTCGTTGTAGGTGGTCACCCCACCCGCGACGACGGGCCCGCCGGAGCAGCTGCCGGGGATCGTGACGCTATCGCGCAAGTCGGTTTTCCAGTAGTACTCGGCGACGTCGGCGAGCGTGTCCGGGGTGGGACCCAGCGATGCCACATCGCAGGCGATCTGCAGGTAGTTGTTGCCGGCAACGGGATCCTGGCGGGTGCATTGCGCAACGTTGGTGGGACCGCTCCTCTCGGTGTGGCAGGTAACGCCGACGCCGCCGTTGGTTGCCGCGTCAGGCAGCTCTTCAACACAGGTGTCGGGCGGGACGAAGTCCACCTGCGGGGGGGGAACGGTGAGGGCGCCGCAAAGGGTGATCAGACCGGTGTTGCTGGTGCCTGGCGTACATCCGTTGGTGTCCGTCCAGTTGCTGATCAATCGCGTTGAACACTGGACCGCGACAGCGGGCCGACCCGACCGCGGAGCCTCGGTGCAGGAATTCGCATCGGCATAGGCGCTCCAAGCGGTGTATTGACACTGCCTGGCATTCGGGACCAAAGGCGAAGCAGGAGTCGTGGCCGTACAGCTGGTGGTGGCCGTCCAGTCCGTAAAGACGTACTGACAGAGCGTCGTGGCGCTGGGGACGCAGGTCGCGGCGTTGTTGTAGCCGGTCCAGACCTGCTGACACTCCCTGGCAACCCCTTGCCCGGCTGATTGAGGGACCGGCGTGCACGAGCCGACCTCGGTCCAGGG
>Ga0075163_10003380_pt1 | contig 21443 bp, 3 predicted proteins | sample JI1023141ADNA_FD_71478 | JGI IMG/M metagenome (GOLD analysis project Ga0075163, IMG submission 71478) | Wastewater effluent complex algal communities from Wisconsin, to seasonally profile nutrient transformation and Carbon sequestration -... | ecosystem: Engineered > WWTP > Effluent > Algae... | reverse complement strand
CGGGCGCAGGCCCTCGCGGCCCGCGGCCGCTCGGTGATCAACCTCGGCATCGGTCAACCCGACTTTCGCACGCCGCCGCACATCGTCGAGGCCGCGTGTCGGGCGCTGGTGGACGGCCACCACGGCTACACGCCCGCCAACGGCATCCCCGCGCTGCGCGAGGCGATCGCCGCCGACGCGGCGAGCCGCCTCGGCGCGCAGGTCGACCCCGATCGGGTGGTCGTCGTGCCGGGCGGCAAGGTGACGATGTCGTTCGCGATGCTGATCGTCGGCGGCCCCGGCCTCGAGATCCTTCACCCGGACCCCGGCTTCCCCATCTATCGCTCGATGATCGAGATGTCGGGCGCGACCCCGGTCGGCTATCCGCTGCACGACCGCACCGGCTCGTTCTCCGCCGACGAGGTGCTCGCCCGCATCACGCCGCGCACCCGCCTGCTGATCGTCAACAGCCCCGCGAACCCGACCGGCGGGGTCGTACCGGCGAGTGAATTGGAAAAACTGGTCGCCGGCCTCGCGCGCCACCCGGACGTGTTCGTCCTCTCCGACGAGATCTACGGCCGCCTCGTGTTCGACGGCGCCCGCCACACCAGCCTGCTGACCTTCGAATCGCTGCGCCCGCGCCTGATCGTCCTCGACGGCCTTTCGAAGACATATGCGATGACCGGCTGGCGCCTCGGCTGGGGCATCTGGCCCGGCGCCCTCGCCGAGGTCGCCACACGCCTCGCCATCAACCTCTACTCGTGCGTCAACGCGGCCGCCCAGCACGCCGGCGTCGCCGCGCTCACCGGGCCGCAGGAGCCGGTCGACCGCATGGTCGCCGCCTTCGCCGTGCGCCGCGCGGCGATCGTCGAGGCGCTGAACCAGCTCCCGGGCGTCCGCTGCGGCCTGCCGGGCGGCGCGTTCTATGCGTTCCCGAACATCGCGGCGACCGGCTTCTCGGCGCGCGCGCTGCAGGACCGCTGGCTCGACGAGCTCGGCGTGGCCACCATCGCCGGGACGAGCTTCGGCGCCCGCGGCGAGGGCCACATCCGCCTGGCATACACGACCTCCCTCGAGGAGATCCGCGAGGCGATGCGCCGCCTCGACGGATGGCTGCGACACCACACCCCCGCCCTCCGGCGCTCCGCCTGAGGGCCCAAGAGGACCACCACCATGCTCCACACGATCACCCCCGCGCTCGCCCACGTCGGCTGCGACGCCAACCTGCTCGTCCGCTCCGTCGAGGCCATCGGCGAGCACACCTTTCACAGCGTGTTCGCGATCGACGGCACGCACCCGTACCTGTACGAGAACCCGGCGATCGCCAACCACGTCTCGGGCACGACGTTCATCGACATGGGCCGCCAGGTCCTCAAGGCGATCTCGCACATCTTTTATAATTTGCCGATCGACAGCCGCTTCGTGCTCCACGGCGTCGACGTCGAGTTTTTGCGCTGGGCCAAGCTCGGCGTCGACATCGACTTCACCGTCACGGTCGAGATGTCCGCGGCCCGCCGCGCCGACGCGCCCCGCACCTGTCGCGCGGCGCTCGCGTGGCAGCAAGAGGGCCACCCGGTCGCCCGCGCGCGCTCGAGCTTCACGAGCTTCTCCGCCGCGCTCGAGGCCAAGCTGATGACCCGGCAATACGCCCAGGCGCCGGCCGACCGGCTGCTCACCGGCTGAGCCGTCCGCGGGTCTCGCGGCTCCGGTCCGGCGCGACCTCGCATGGGTGGATCACGCGGGGCGAGGGGACGGCGAGCACCCCCCTTGGTGCATGGCCGATCCATCACCGCGCGAGCCGCTCGCAGATCCTTCGGTTGGCCTCGTCGGTCCTCACATAAACATCCTGCTGCTCGGTGCGCAGCAGGACGCCCTCGCGCAGCCACGCGTCGATCGTCCGCGCGGGCAGCCCGAGCACCCGCAGATATTCGCGTTCGACCTGCTTGCGCGCGGCCGGGGGCACCGGCGTATTCGCGGCGACTTCGGGCGCGACGCCCTCGAGGTCGATGCCGAAGATCTCCGCGAGGTCACCGGTGAGCGGCTCGCTGTCCGCGGCGAGCGGGCCGGGCCCGATCTCCAGCAGCTCGAGGCCGCGGAGGCGGACCAACAGCCCCGGCTCCGCGTCGAGGCGGGCCCCGAACGCGGCGAGCGCCAGGATCGCGTGCGGGCACACCGGGCCGGCCCTGCGACACGGGCAGCGGCCGCGGATCCTCGCGGGGTCGGGCATCAGGAGGGCGGCGTTCGCCCTCATGTGCAGGCGGAGGGCGTCGCGCAGCGCGGCGGGGCCCTCGCTCGCCTCCTCGGCGAGGGCGGTGCGCGTCGCCTCGACCGCGGGGCCCGGGTCCGGGGGCGGGACCTCGACCTCGAGGCGGAACTTGCCGTGCGTGGCGACGATGCGGCCGCAGGCGACGTCGTGGATGCACACGTCGCGGGCCGCATGCGCCGTGCGCACCGTGCCGATCTGCATGTACGCGGCGCTGTGGCGCTCGAGATGCGCGACCCAGCGGTCCTGCAGCATATCGGTGGGCCGGACCTCGCCGTATCTCATGACCCGGGGCAGGGGCTGCTGCGGCGCGTCCTGCCGCAGCGACCGCATGAAGGCGGCCAGGTACGCCGCGCGGGCGTGCTGAGGATAATGGGGAGGGCGGGGCTGCTCGGTGTCTCGGGTCATGTCAATCCTCGCTCAGGGCGGCGCGGAGGTCGAGGGCCACGACGCGCAGGAGCTCGTCGGTGCTCAGCTCGGTGAGTCGGTGCTCGCCGTCGTCGGCGAGCACGCCGTCGGCGAGGCCCTGCTTGGCATCGATCATGGCGTCGATGCGGTCCTCGAGGGTGCCGCGGCACACGAACTTGTGGACGAGCACGTTCCTGTGCTGGCCGATGCGATAGGCGCGGTCGGTCGCCTGGTTCTCGACGGCGGGGTTCCACCAGCGGTCGAAGTGAATGACGTGGGCGGCGGCGGTGAGGTTGAGCCCGGTGCCGCCGGCCCTGAGCGACAGGACCATGAACGGCGGGCCGTCGTCGCGCTGGAACTGCTCGACGATCGCGGCACGGCGCTCGACCGGGGTGCCGCCGTGGAGCACGAGCCCGGGGCGGCCGAAGCTGCCGGCGAGCAGCTCCGCGAGCGGCTCGCACATCTCCCGGAATTGCGTGAACACCAGCGCCCGCTCGCCGGCCTCGGTGATGGTGGCGCACAGCTCCTGCAGGCGCAGGAACTTGGCGCTGTCGCCCGGGACATAGCGCCCGTCGCCGCTGTAGTGCGAGGGGTGGTTGCAGATCTGCTTGAAGCGGGTCAGGTACGCGAGGATGAGCCCGCGCCGCGCCATGCCGACCGCGGCCGCGGCCTCGCGCGCGAGGCTCTCGACCGCGGTCGCGTACAGCGCCGCCTGCACGCGCGTCAGGCCGCAGTAGACCCGCAGCTCGGTCTTGTCGGGGAGGTCGGCGATGATGCGCCGGTCGGTCTTCACGCGCCGGAGGATGTACGGGCGGACCAGCCGGCGCAGTGGTTCGAGGCCCGCGCGGTCGCTGCCGAGGCGGCGGACGAAGGCCTTGAACTCGCCGGCGCCGCCGAGCAGGCCCGGGCTCGTGAAGTCGAACAGCGACCACAGGTCCGCGAGCGAGTTCTCGACCGGGGTGCCGGTGAGGGTCAGTCGGTGACGGGCGCGCAGCGCCTTGACGGCGCGGGTCTGCCGGGCCTCGGCGTTCTTGATCGCCTGCGCCTCGTCGAGCACCACGAGGCCCCACTGCTGCTCCTGCACCCACTCCAGGCGCAGCAGCGTCGCGTAGGTGGTCAGCACGACGTCGACCTCGCCCGCGGGCGGCGCGTCGACGTCGCCGGCGCTGCGGTGCGCGACCGCGACGCGCAGGCCCGGGGCGAAGCGCGCCAGCTCGGCGCGCCAGTTGCCGAGCAGCGAGGCCGGCAGGACCACCAGGTGCGGCCCGGGCCGGCGGTGCTTCCTCAGCACCAGCAGCAGCGCGATCACCTGGATCGTCTTGCCGAGGCCCATGTCGTCGGCGAGGCAGCCGCCGAGCCCGAGCCGCACCAGCAGCCACAGCCAGCCGACGCCCTCGCGCTGGTACGGCCGCATCTCGCCGCGCAGCGCGTCGCCGGGGTCGGCCTCGACGCTGCCGCGCGGGTCCTGCAGGTCGGCGAGCGTGCGCGCGAGCCACGGCCCCGGGCGCACGACGGTCCACCCGACCGGCGCGGCCTCGCCGAGCGCGCCGCGGGGCATCCCGGCGAGCAACCGCATGCCCTCGACGAAGCCGACCTGCCCGCGCGCCGCCGCGGCCTCGACGCTGTCCCAGTGCTGCAGGGCCTCGGCGTGCCGGCGCGGGTCGAGCTCGATCCAGCGGCCGTGCAGGCGGTGCAGCCCGGCGGCGCCGCGGGTCAGCGCGCGCCACTCCTCCGCCGAGATCTCGTCGTCGCCGACGAAGTAGCCGAGCTTGAAGTCGAGGAGCGCGTCGAGGCCGAGCGTCGGCTCCTCGGCGCCGAGCTCGACGCGGACCTGCAGCGCAGGCCGACCCGCGCGCCACCAGTCGGGCACGCGCACGCGGATCCCACACGCCTCGAGGTCGCCGAGCGCCGACAGCAGCGCGTACGCCTGCGCGGCTGTCCACGCGACCGGATGAAACACCTCGCGGCGGGCGACGATGTCGCGCAAGGTCGCGTTGCGCTCGCACGCCCGCCGCAGCGGCGCGAGCAGCCGCCGCTGGCGCGCCGGGTCGTCCGCCAGCTCGGCCCACGCGGTCGCCAGCGGCGCGTGCTGGACCCGACCGTGCGCGCCGCGGCTGCGCCCGTGCGTGACCAGCAGCGCGAACGGACGCCCGTCGGCGGCCTCCGGCCGCTCGGCGAGGTGAAAGTACAGACGACCGAGCTCCGGGTCCGCGCCGTGGCGCCGCAGGAGCTCCTCGCGGTCGTCGCTCGCGCGCAGCGCATCGGCGAGGGCCCCGGCGACGCGCCGCCAGGCCCGCTCGAGGCCCTCCTCGCCGAGCGCGGGGCGCCCCCTCATCGCCGGCGTCACGGCGAGCAGCTCCGCCAGCTCGCCCGCGCCCGGCATCACCTGGGCCTCCTCGCCCGGAGCCGCCGCCGCGGCGCGGACGACCCGCCGCGCGAGCTCCCGCCCGAACGCGAGGTCCGCCGCCGCGGGCGCGTCCGGCTCCTCCGCGAGCCGCAGCAGGCGCTCGCCGACCGGGACGAGCCTGTGGACCACCCACGGGGGCATGTTCAGCGCCGGCTCGCCGCGGAGAAGAGGCAGGAGGTCGCCGTGGCGATTGACCGCGAGGGCCACCGGCAGCGGCATCGAGGGGGTCCCGTCCATGGGCATCCGACGCGCGATATAGCACGCGAGATCCCGTCGCGCACGTGGAAATATCCCGGCACCATCGAGGGGAAATATCGTGGTGCCGCGGCCGTGGAAACGACGTGACGCGGACCGCCGACGCAGCCCGCACCGCCGTCACGCGATCAAGGACCGCCGCGATAACCTCCGGCTCGTCGCGCACGCGACCGCCGCGATCGTCGGAGATATCGCGGCACTGCGGCCCGCATTCGATCGCGTGGATGCCGGTCGGCAGATGCGGGATCCGCCGATCGCGGGTGCCGGAATCGCAGGCCCGGGCGCCGCGTGGCGCCTGCGACCCGCGCGTGGCGTGTTGAAGTTCGCGGCGCTTCGCGATACACGTCCCGCGTTTCGGTCGGTCCTGTGATTCACAGCGATTCGTTTCACACCAGGTTCCTGCCGGGCACGCACGGCCGGATGACGGACTTTGGCAGGACATTCGCAGAGGGCCTGTCGTGACCGACGTCTCCGCCGTGTCCGCAGGCGCCCCGCTCGTCCCGGCGTTCGCCACGCTGGTCGACCTGCTGCGCGAGCGGGCGCGGGCGACCCCGGAGCGCCTGGCCTTCACGTACCTCGAGGGCGGCGAGCGCGAGACCGACGCGATCACCTACGCCGGCCTCGACCAGAAGGCCCGCGCGATCGCTGCGTATTTGCAGCAGCAAGGATTCGCGGGCGAGCGCGCGCTGATGCTGCTGCCCTCGGGCATCGACTTCGTCGCGGCGTTCTTCGGCTGTCTCTACGCCGCCGTCGTCCCGGTCCCGGCGCCGCTGCCCGAGCGCGGCCGCTTCGGCCGCATGCTGCCGCGCCTCGAGGCGATGGCGGAGGACGCCCGGGCCCGCGTCGTGCTCACGCTCGAGTCGGTGATCGAGGACACCCGGGCCGCGCTGGCCTCGACCGGGCTCGGCGGGCTCGCGTGGCTCGGCGCCGACGCCCTCGGCGAGGGCCCGACCGACGGGTGGGAGGCGCCCCGGCTCGAGTCCGGCTCGCTGGCTTTTTTACAGTACACCTCGGGCTCGACGCGCCTGCCCAAGGGCGTGATGGTCGGCCACGGCAACCTGCTCGCCAACCTCGAGGCGTTCGCGCGGCTGTGGGCGTTCACGGCCGACGACGCGATGGTCAGCTGGCTGCCGCTGTTCCACGACATGGGCCTGATCTTCGGGGTGCTGCTGCCGGTCTATGGCGGCTTCCCGTGCCACATGATGACGCCCGAGGCGTTCGTGGCCCGGCCGATGCGCTGGCTCGAGGGCATCTCGCGCTACCGCGGCAGCGTCACCGCGGCGCCCAACTTCGCCTTCGACCTGTGCGTCCGCAAGAGCACGCCGGAGCAGCGCGCGGCGCTCGACCTGCGCAGCTGGCGGGTCGCGTGGAACGCCGCCGAGCCGGTGCGCAAGGTGACGCTCGACCGGTTCGCGGCGGTGTTCGCCGCGAGCGGCTTCGACCCGGCGGCGATGAGCCCCGGCTGGGGCCTCGCCGAGGCCACGCTGCACGTCACCGTGCTCGGCCCCGGGCGCGGGCCGGCGTTCACGGCGCTGGACACCGCGGCGCTCGAGCGCCGGCGCGTGCGCCTGGTCCCGGGCGCGCGCGAGGGTCAGCCCGGCGTGCGCTCGTTCGTCGGCTGCGGTCACCCGTCGATCGACGTGCAGCTGCTGATCGTCGACCCCGAGACGCTCGCGCCGTGCGCGGCCGACGAGATCGGTGAGATCTGGGTCGGCGGCCCGTTCGTCGCGCAGGGCTACTGGAACCGGCCCGAGGAGACCGCGGCGACCTTCGGCGCGCGCACCCGCGACGGCGCCGGCCCGTTCATGCGCACCGGCGACCTCGGCTACCTCGTCGACGGCGAGGTCTACCTCGCGGGGCGCCACAAGGACGTCGTCATCCTCCGCGGGCGCAACCACTACCCGCAAGACCTCGAGACCACGGTCGAGGAGAGCCACCCCGCGCTGCGCCCGGGCTGCAGCGCGGCGTTCTCCGTCGAGGTCGGCGGCGAGGAGCGCCTGGCGATCGTCGCCGAGGTCGACGAGGACCGGCTCGCTGACGATCGCGCGGCCGCGACGGCGCGGCTGCTCGACGCCATCCGCCGCGCCGTGGTCACCGACCACGAGGTCGTGCCCGCCGTCATCGGGCTGATCGGGGCGCGGCAGATTTCAAAGACGTCGAGCGGGAAGATCCAGCGCCGCGCGACCCGGGCGCGGCTGCTCGCGCGCGAGCTGCAGATCGTCGGCATGTACGTCGAGCCGGCCGAGGAGGCCGCGGCGGCCGCGTCGCGGGCCGTCGACGGCGAGGTCGCAACTGATTCCGCGTCGCGGTCGGTCGACGCTGTCGCAACCGCTTCTGCGTCCGTCGACGGCGAGGTCGCGCTCGCGCTCGCGGCGGCCGAGCTCGCTCCGCCGCCCGCGTCGCTGCCGGCCGCGCCGCCTGTCGCCGAGGACGCGCTGCGCGACGCGCTGCGCGACGCCGACGAGGTCGGCCGCGTCGCGCTCGTGCGCGGCTACCTCGAGTGGCTCGTCGCGCTTAAAACCCGCCAGTCGGGCCCGCCACCCTCGGACCTGCCGCTGTCGGACGTCGGGCTCGACTCGCTCGCGCTCGTAGAAGTCGCCGAGCGGCTGACGTACCAGCTCGGCGTCGCGGTCGAGGTCCAGGAGCTCGCCGACGGGCGCACCCTGCCCGACCTCGCGGCCGCGCTCGCGGCCCGCCGCACCGACGTGCTGCCCGCGGGCCCCGGCGACCGCTTCGAGCCGTTCCCGCTGTACGGCATCCAGCAGGCCTACTGGGTCGGCCGCGCGGGCGGGGTCTCGTGTCACCTCTATCAGGAGCTCGAGCGCGACGGCCTCGACCTGGCGCGGCTCGAGCGCGCGTGGACGCGGCTCATCGAGCGCCACGACGCGCTGCGCCTGGTGGTCGACGCCGACGGGGCCCAGCGCGTCCTGCCCTTCGAAAAGGTCGGGCCCTACGCGATCGCGTGCGAGGACCTCGGCGGCCTCGCCGACGACGAGCGCGAGCGCAGGCTGCTGGCCGCGCGCGAGCGAATGTCGCACCACGTGCTGCCCTCGGACCGCTACCCGCTGTTCGAGATCCGCGCGCTGCGGCTCGGCGGCGGGCGGCTGCGCGTGCTCGTCAGCATCGACCTGCTGGTCGCCGACGGCGCGAGCATGGCGCTGCTGCTGGGCGAGTGGCGGCGGCTGTACAGCGCGCCCGAGCGCGACCTCCCGCCGCTGCCGCCCTACACCTTCCGCGACTGCGCCCTCGCCGACCAGGCCGCGCGCCACGGCGACCGCTACCGGGCGTCGATGGCGTTCTGGGCCGCGCGCCGCCCGGCCTTCGCCACCGCCCCGGACCTGCCGCTCGCGCGCCGCCCCGAGGACGTCCCGGTCGCCCGCTTCACGCGGCGCCGCGCCGTGGTCGCGCCGGAGGTGTGGAACCGGCTCAAGGTCGAGGCCCGCCGCCGCGGCATGACGCCGTCGGTCGTGCTGTGCGCCGCGTTCGCGGAGGCGCTCGAGGCGTGGTGCACGCGCAAGGAGTTCCTGCTCAACCTGACGACCTTCCGCCGCGCGCCGGTGCACCCGCGCGTCGGCGAGATCGTCGGCGACTTCACGACGATGGCGTTCCTCGCCTGCCGCCGCCCCGCCGACGAGCCGTTCGCCGCGTTCGCGCGCGCGCTGCAGGTCCAGCTCCACGAGCAGCTCGACCACCGCATCGTCCACGGCGTCGAGGTCCTGCGCGAGTGGGGCCGCTCCGGCCCGATCCAGGTCCCGATCGTGTTCACCAGCATGGTCCGCGGCGACGGCACCGGGCAGTGGGACACCGCCTGGCTCGGCGACGAGGTGTACGGCATCAGCCAGACCCCGCACGTCTGGCTCGACTTCCAGGTGCTCGAGCAAAACGGCGACCTGGTGTGCCGCTGGGACGCGATCGAGGCGCTGTTCCCGGCCGGCCTGCTCGACGCGATGTTCGCCGCGTTCATCGACCGCCTGGAAGAATTATCAAAGGACGCGGACTGGGACGGGCCGCGCGTCGAGCTCGTGCCGCCGGCGCAGCGCGCCCTGTTCGCGGCCGTCAACGCGACCGAACGGCCGCTCGCGATCTCGACGCTCACCGGGCTGTTCGCGGCCCAGGTCGCGGCGCGCCCGGACGCGCCGGCGTTGATCGCATCGGAGCAGGCGCTGTCGTACGGACAGCTGGCAGCGATGGCCCGCGCGCTCGGCCGCCGCCTGCGGGCCCTCGGCGCCGAGCCCGACGCGCTGGTGGCGATCGTGATGGAGAAGGGCTGGGAGCAGGTCCCGGCGGCACTCGGCGTGCTCGAGTCCGGCGCGGCCTACCTGCCCGTCGACGCGACGCTGCCGGCTGAACGCTGCCTGCACATGCTCGCGCGCGGCCGCGTGCGCCTCGCGCTGACGCAGGCGGCGATCGACGCGAGCTTCCCGTGGCCCGCGAACATCACCCGCGTCGTCGTCGACGATCGCTGGCTCGCGGACGAAGAAGTTGAACAGGTCGAGGTCGCGCGCCCGGTCCGCCCCGACGACCTCGCCTACGTGCTGTTCACCTCCGGCTCGACCGGCGCACCGAAGGGCGTGATGATCGAGCACCGCAGCGCGGTCAACACGGTCGTCGACGTCGACGAGCGATACGGCGTCGGCCCGGCGGACCGCGTGCTCGCGCTGTCGTCGCTGTCCTTCGACCTCTCGGTCTACGACCTGTTCGGCGTGCTCGGAGCGGGCGGCGCGGTGGTGATGCCGACGGCGGCCGAGCGCGAGGACCCGCTGCGCTGGGCCGCGCACCTGCGCCGCGGCGTGACCGTGTGGAACACGGTGCCGGCGCTGCTGCAACTTCTGATTGACCACGCGCGCGACCGGGCCGAGCTCGCGGCGGCGATGCAGTCGCTGCGCGTGGTGATGCTGAGCGGCGACTGGATCCCCGTGCCCTTGCCCGACGCCTTGCGCGCGATCGTGCCGCACGCGCAGGTCGTCAGCCTCGGCGGCCCGACCGAGGCGACGATCTGGCAGGCCACCTATCCGATCGGCGCGGTCGATCCGGCGTGGCCGAGCATCCCGTACGGGCGGCCGCTCGCCAACCATCGCATCCACGTGCTCGACGCCCGGCTCGCGCCGTGCCCGGTGTGGGTGCCCGGCGAGCTGTACATCGGCGGCCTCGGGCTCGCGCGCGGCTACTGGGACGACCCGGCGCGCACCGCCGAGTTGTTCATCGTCCACCCGCGCACCGGCGAGCGCCTGTATCGCTCCGGCGACTGGGGCCGCTGGCTGCCGGACGGCACGCTCGAGTTCCTCGGCCGCCACGACCAGCAGGTCAAGGTCAACGGCCACCGCATCGAGCTCGGCGAGGTCGAGGCGTGCCTCGGGCGCGACGACGAGGTCGCCCACTGCGCCGTGGTCGCGGTCGGCGAGCGCGCGCCGCGGCTCGTGGCCCACGTGGTCGCGCGCGGCGGGTCGACCGGGTTGATCGCGCGGCTGCAGCGGCGCTGCGGGGAGAGCCTGCCGGCGTACATGGTGCCGTCGGCGTTCCAGGTCCACGAGCGCCTGCCGCTGAGCGCCAACGGCAAGGTCGACCGCGGCGCGCTCGCCCGCCTCGGCGTGGCCGTGCGCGCACCGACCGCGGCGTCGCGCCCCTCGGGCCCGTCGCGCGACCTCGTGCTTACAATTGCCCGCGAGGCGGCCGCGGCCTTCGACCTCCCGGCGGTCGACGTCGACACCCCGTTCGGCGACCTCGGCGTCGACTCGGTGATGACGCTGCGCCTGCGCAGCCGGCTCGCGCGGGCGCTCGGGCGCGAGCTGCCGCTGACGCTGGCGTACGACCACCCGACGGTCACGGCGATCGCCCGCTTCGTCGGCGGCGGCGACGAGCCGGTCGGCGCCGAGCCGGTGCGCGCCGCGTCCGACGAGCCGATCGCCGTCATCGGCATGGCCTGCCGGCTGCCCGGCGCCGTCGACTCGCCGGAGTCCCTGTGGGCGCTGTTCGACGCCGGCCGCGACGCCACCGAGGACGTGCCCGCGCACCGCTGGGACCTCGCCGCCGTCCACGACCCCGACCCCGCCGCGCCGGGCAAGACCTACTGCGGGCGCGGCGGCTTCCTCGGCGACGTCACGCGCTTCGACGCCGCGTTCTTCGGCATCACGCCCCGCGAGGCCCGCGGCCTCGACCCGCAGCAGCGCCTGCTGCTCGAGGTCACGTGGGAGACGCTCGAGCGCGCCGGCGTGCGCCCCGACGCGCTCGCGGGCCGCCCGGTCGGCGTGTACCTCGGGCTGTCGACGCATGAGTACCTGTGGCTCGGCGGTCACGCCCCCGAGGAGGTGCTCGACGGCTACGGCATCACCGGCTCGACGTTCAGCGTCGCCTCGGGGCGGCTGGCGTACGTGCTCGGGCTCGAGGGTCCGGCGATCACCGTCGACACCGCGTGCTCGTCGTCGCTGGTCACGATCCACCTCGCCTGTCAGGCGCTGCGCGCGGGCGAGTGCGAGATGGCCCTCGCCGGCGGCGCGAGCCTGATCCTGAGCCCGGAGCTGTACATCGAGTTCTCGCGCCTGCGGGCCCTCGCGCCCGACGGCCGCTCCAAGGCGTTCTCGGCCCGGGCCGACGGCGTGGTCTGGAGCGAGGGCTGCGGCATGGTCCTGCTCAAGCCGCTGTCGGCGGCCGAGCGCGACGGCGACACCATCCTCGGGGTCGTCCGCGGCCTCGCGCTCAACCAGGACGGCCGCTCCAACGGCCTGACGGCCCCGAGCGGGCCGGCCCAGGAGCGCGTGATCCGTCGCGCCCTCGCGGTCGCGGGGCTCGGCGCGTCCGACGTCGATTTGATCGAGGCCCACGGCACCGGCACCACGCTCGGCGACCCGATCGAGGCCGGGGCGCTCGCTGCCACTTACGGCCGCGACCGCGGCGACCGCGGCCCGGCGTGGCTCGGCTCCTCGAAGTCGAACATGGGCCACACGCTCTCGGCCGCGGGCGTCACCGGGCTCATGAAGGTGCTGCTCGCGCTCGAGCACGAGCGCATGCCGCAGACCCTGTTCGCCGACGAGGCCACGCCCCACGTCGACTGGGCCCGCAGCGGCCTCGCGCTGCTGCAGCGCCCGCGACCGTGGCCGCGAGAGCCCGGTCGGCCGCGCCGCGCCGGCGTCAGCTCGTTCGGCATCAGCGGCACCAACGCCCACGTCGTCGTCGAGGAGGCCCCGCCGCGGGCCGCGAGCGTCCCGGCCGAGCTGCCGGTCGGCGCGACGCTGGTCGTCAGCGGCCGCACCGACGAGGCGCTGCGCGACCAGGCCCGGCGCTGGGCGCAGTGGCTGCGCGCGCACCCCGACGCGCGCGTCGCCGACGTGCTGCACACCGCGGCCCACCGCCGGGCCCCTTTTAAAAGTCGCGCGGCGCTGCTCGTCGCGGACCACGCGGGCATGGTCGACGGCCTCGCCGCGCTCGCCGACGGCCGCGCGCACCCGGGCCTGGTGACCGGCCAGGCCGGCGGCGCGACGGCGGTGATGTTCTCCGGCCAGGGCAGCCAGTACGCCGGGATGGGCAGGGGCCTGCTCGCCGACTGGCCGGTGTTCCACGACGCGCTCGAGCGCGCGTGCGAGGCCCTCGACAGGTATTTGCGGCTCGACCGGCGCCTGATCGCGCTGCTCGACGACGGCCCCGCGATCGACCGCACCGGGCTCACGCAGCCGGCCCTGTTCGCCGTCGAGGTCGCGCTCTACCGCCAGTGGGAGGCGTGGGGCCTCGAGCCGGCGCTCCTGCTCGGGCACTCCGTCGGCGAGCTCGCGGCGGCCCACGTCGCCGGCGTGCTCGCGCTCGACGACGCCGCGCGCCTCGTCGTCGCCCGCGGCCGGCTGATGGACGCGATGCGCAGCGACGGCGCGATGGCCTCCATCGCGGCCAGCGAGGCCGAGCTCGCGCCGCTGCTCGACGCGCGCGTCGACCTCGCGGGCCTCTCGGGGCCGCAGCTGTCGGTGATCAGCGGCGACGCCGACGCCGTCGACGCACTTTTAAAAAAGTTCCGCGACATGGGCCGCCGGGTCCATCGCCTCACGGTCAGCCACGCCTTCCACAGCCCGCACATGGACGCGATGCTGGACGACCTCGCGGCCGTGGTCGCGGGCTGCCGGTTCTCGCCGCCGCGCGTACCGATCGTCAGCACGCTGACCGGCCGGCGCGCGACCGCCGAGGACCTGGCCCGCCCCGCCTACTGGGTCGAGCAGGCCCGCCGCACGGTCCGCTTCGCCGACGCCGTCCGCGGCGCGTGGGACGAGGGCGTGCGCGCGTTCATCGAGTGCGGGCCCGACAGCACGCTGTGCGGCATGGGCCCCGGCTGCTTGCCAGAGGACGCGGACGCCGCGTTCATCCCGAGCCAGCGCCGCCGCCACGACGCGAACGAGACGCTGGCCCGCGCCCGCGCCGCGGCCTTCGTCGCCGGCGCCGCGATCTCGCCGGAGTCGTTCGCGCCGGCCCGCGGCGAGCTGGTCGCGCTGCCGACCTACGCCTGGCAGCGCGCGCTGCACTGGCGCGAGCCGCCCGCCCGCGAAACATCCCCGGCGACGCTCGGCGGCCGACCGGCGCGCTTCGAGCTCGGCGGCCGCTGGCGCGCCCTGCCCGACGGCGGCGTGCTCCACGAGCTGCCCGTCGGCGTGCACGCCCAGCCCTACCTCGCCGACCACCGCATCCACGGCCACGTCGTCGTCCCCGGCACCTTCCACGTCGGCGTGCTGCTCGCCCTCGCCGCGGAGCGCTGGCCCGACGCCCCGGTCGCCCTCGAGGCCCTGGTTTTCAAAAATCCGCTGCTGCTCGACGCCGACCGCGACGCGCTGCTGGTCGCCCAGCTGCGCCCCGACGGCGACGGCTTTCGCGTCACCCTCGACACCCGCGACGACCGGACCGACGCCTGGCGCACGCACGTCGAGGCCCGCATCGCGCCCGCCGCCGACCTCCCGACCGCCCTCCCGGACATCCTTGAAAAAGACGCGGAGCTCTCGATCGGCTTCGCGGAGATCGTCGCCACGCTCGCGGCCGGCGACGTCGACTGGGGCCCGCGCTGGGCCGCCACGACGCTGGTGCTGCGCAGCGGCGACGTCGTGACCGCCCGGCTCACCCGCCCCGCCGGTGAGTCTCTTTTGAAACACGCGCCCGTGTCGCCGGTGCTGCTCGACAACGCCTCGGCCGCCGGCATGGCCCACCGCTGGCCGCCCGCCGCGACCGACGACCCCGCGCCGCGCCTGCCCTTCGCCATCGAGCGCCTGGTGTGGTCGGGCCGCGTCACCGACATCACGACCTCGCGCCGTGTCCGTCGCCCCGGAGAGAGCGTCGAGGTCGAGGGCGCCGACCTCTCGCTGCACGCCGCCGACGGGAGCTGCGTGCTCGCGATCTCCGGCATGACGATCAAGCGCGCCCCTCGCGACCGCTTCCTCGGCGCCCCGGAGGCCGACGGCCTTTATGAAGTCACGCTCGAGCGCGTCGACCTGCCCGCGGCCACGCACGACTTCGTCGTGATCGACGACCCGGCGCTCGCCGAACGCCTCGCCGCCCCGCACCACCCCGACCTCACCACCCTGCCCGCGATCCCCGGGCGCGTGGTGTGTTCTTTAAAAATTGAGCACGGAGCGCGCGCGGCGATCCACCGCGCCGCGCAGCAGCTCCACGACGCGCTCGCGCTGCCGACCGTCGAGCTCGTGTTCGTCGCGCGGACCGACGATCGGCTCGAGCTCGAGCTCACCGTGGCGGCCGTGCGCGCCCTGCTGCGCGCCGTCCGGCTCGAGCACCCCGACCGCGCGCTGCGGCTCGTCGAGCTCGATGAACCTGCATCTCTGCCCAGCGCCCTCGCACTCACGAGCGAGCCCGAGCTGGTCCTTCGCGCCGGCGAGGCCCTCGCGCCGCGCCTACAAAAGGCCGCGCGCGCCCCCGCGACGCCGCCCGACCTCGCGAGCGGCACCACCCTGATCACCGGCGGCACCGGGGCGCTCGGCCGCGCCCTCGCCCGCCACCTCGTCGCCCGCCACGGCGTGCGCCGCCTCGTGCTCGCGTCGCGCCGCGGCCCCGACGCGCCAGGCGTGCCCGCCCTGGTGGCCGAGCTGCTCGCCCTCGGCGCGACCTCCGTCGACGTCGTTCCGTGCGACGTCGCCGACCGCGAGGCCGTGCGCGCCCTGCTCGCGCCGCTTCCCGACCTCCGCGCCGTGTTCCACCTCGCCGGCCAGCTCGACGACGGCCTGTTCGCCGGCCTCGACCACCCGCGCATCGACCTCGCCCTCCTGCCCAAGCTCGACGGCGCGCTCCACCTCCACGAACTGACCGCGCAGCTCCCGCTCGCCGCCTTCGTGCTGTTCTCGTCGGCCGCGGCGCTGTTCGGCAGCCCCGGCCAGAGCAGCTACGCCGCCGGCAACGGCGCGCTCGACGGGCTCGCGACCTGGCGCCGCGCCCACGGCCTGCCGGCGACGAGCCTCGCGTTCGGCCCGTGGGAGCCGACCGCGGACGCCGGCATGACCGCGGCCCTCGCCCCCGCCGACCTGACCCGCATGCGCCGCCAGGGCCTGCTGCCGCTGGCGCTCGCGCGCGGCCTGGCGCTGCTCGACGCCGCGATCGCGCGCCCCGACCCCGCCCTCGCCCTCCTCGAATTTCAACCGCGCCTGCGCACCGGCGCCGTCCCCCCGCTGCTGCGCCGCATGATCACCGCGGCCCCCGCCGCGCCCGGCGGCGAGCTGCGCGAGCGCCTCGCGGCCCTCCCCGAGGCCGAGCGCCCCGCCGAGCTGCTGGCCCTCGTCCGCGAGGAGATCGCCGGCGTCGTCGGCCTCGCGCCCGCGGCCGTCCCCGGCGACCGCCCGCTGCGCGAGCTCGGCCTCGACTCGCTGATGGCCGTCGAGGTCCGCAACCACCTCGTCGCCCGCACCCGCGTCCCGCTGCCCGCGACCCTCGTCTTCGACCACCCGACCCCGCGGGCGATCGCCGCCCACCTGCTGACACACCTCGGCGCCCTCACCCCCGCGCCGACCGTCATCACCCCCGCCCCGACCCGCGCCGACGAGCCGCTGGCGATCGTGGCGATGGCGTGCCGCTTCCCCGGCGAGGTCGAGACCCCCGAGCAATTGTGGGATCTGCTCGCCCGCGGCCGCGACGCGATCTCCGACGTCCCGCGCGCCCGCTTCGACGTCGACGCCTGGTACGACCCCGACCCCGAGCGCGTCGGCACCACCTACGCGCGCACCGGCGGGTTCATCGGCGACGTCGAGCGCTTCGACGCCGACTTCTTCCGCATCGCCCCGGTCGAGGCGCGCGGCCTCGACCCGCAGGGCCGGCTGCTGCTCGAGTGCGCGTGGGAGGCGATCGAGCGCGCCGGGGTGCGCCCGGACGCGCTGGTCGGCAGCGCGACCGGCGTCTACGTCGGCCTGTGCGGCACCGAGGTGCTCGTCGACGCGATGGCCGACGCCCACGCGATCGACGCCTACTCGCTGCTGGGCGCCGCCCACGGCGCGATCGTCGGGCGCGTGTCGTACTGCCTCGGCCTCCAGGGCCCCAACTTCCCGATCGACACCGCCTGCTCGTCGTCGCTCGTCGCGCTCCACCTCGCCTGCCAGGGCCTGCGCGCCCGCGAGTGCGACCTGGCGCTCGTCGGCGGCGTCAACCTCCTGCTCGCCCCCGAGAGCTACGTGTACTTCAGCCGCCTGCGCGCCCTGTCCCCGACCGGGCGCAGCCGGGCCTTCTCCGCCGACGCCGACGGCTACGCCCGCGGCGAGGGCTGCGGCGTGCTCGTCCTCAAGCGCCTCGCCGACGCCCGCCGCGACGGCGACCGCGTGCTCGCGCTGGTCCGCGGCACCGCCGTCAACCAGGACGGCCGCTCCAACGGCTTCACCGCCCCCAACGGCCCGGCGCAGCAGGACGTCATCCGCCGCGCGCTGCGCTCGGCCGGGGTCGCCCCGGCGAGCGTCGGCTACGTCGAGTGCCACGGCACCGGCACCCCGCTCGGCGACCCGATCGAGGTCCAGGCGCTCGCCGCCGTCTACGGCGAGGGCCGCGGCCGCGACGACGCGGTCGTCATCGGCTCGATCAAGTCCAACATCGGCCACACCGAGGGCGCGGCCGGCATCGCCGGCGTGATGAAGGCGGTCCTCGCCCTCCAGCACGCCGAGATCCCCGCGACGCTGCACGTCGGCGCCCCGAACCCGCGCGTGCCCTGGGACGAGCTGCCGGTCCGCATCGCGACCGCGCCGCAGCCCTTCGTCGCCCGCGGGGCGCCGCGCCGCGCCGCGGTCAGCTCGTTCGGCTTCAGCGGCACCAACGCCCACACGATCCTCGAGGAGGCGCCACGAAATTCGGCCCACGTCGCGCCGCGCCCAGCCGCGCTCGTGCTCTCCGACCAGGCCGCGCCGCGCCCATCGGCGCCCGTGCTCTCCGGGTCGGGCGAGGCGCCGTCCGACCCGGCCGCGCCGCTCCCCCTCACGCTGCCGCTCGTGATCTCCGGGCAGGGCGGGGCGCTGCGCGACCAGGCCGCGCGCTGGGCCGCGTGGCTGCAGGCCGACCCCGGGGTCGCGCTCGTCGACGTCGTCCACACCGCCGCCGTCCGGCGCACCCACTTCGAAGATCGCGCGACCCTGCGCGTCGCGACGCTCGCGCAGGCCGTCGAGGCGCTCGCGGCCGTCGCCGCCGACCGACCGCACGCGCGGGTCGTCCGCGCCACCGCCCGCGAGCGCCGCGACCCGGTGTTCGTGTGCTCCGGGCAGGGCGGGCAGTGGGCCGGCATGGGCCGCGCGCTCGAGCAGCAGTCGCCCGCGTTCGCGGCGGTGCTCGCGGCCGGCGAGGCCGCGTTCGCGTCGCTCGTCCCGCTGTCGGTGGCCGCCGTGCTGCGCGGCGACGTCGAGGCCCCGCAGGACCGCCCCGACGTCGTCCAGCCGGCGCTGTTCGTGCTCGGCGTCGGGCTCGCGGCCGCGTGGGCGGAGCTCGGGGTCACGCCGGCCTGCGTGGTCGGCCACAGCCTCGGCGAGGTGGTCGCGGCCGTGGTCGCCGGGGCCCTGACGCTCGCCGAGGGCGCCCTGGTGGTCGCGCATCGCAGCCGCCTCGTGCAGGACCTCGCCGACCCCGGCGACATCGCCCACGTCGCGCTCCCCGAGGCCGAGGCCCGCCGCCGCATCGCCGCCCGGGGTGACGCGCTCGCGGTCGCCGCGGTCAACGGCGCGACCGCCACGGTCGTCGCCGGCGACACCGACGCGCTCGCCGAATTCATCGCCACGCTGCAGGCCGAGGGCGTGTTCTGCCGCCGCATCGCCATGGGCTACGCGGCCCACTCCCGCCACGTCGAGCCCGCGCTGGCGCCCCTCGCCGCGGCCCTCGCCGGCCTGCGCCCGCGCGCGACCCGGGTCCCGTTCTGGTCGACGGTCACCGGCACCGTCGTCCCCGGCGAGTCGCTCGGCGCCGACTACTGGTGCCGCAACCTCCGCGCGCCGGTCCGCTTCGACCGCGCGCTCGCGGCCCTGCGCGCCGCCGGCCACGCGGTGTTCGTCGAGCTCGCCCCCCACCCCGTGCTCGCCGCGGCGCTCGCCGAGCAGGCCGGCGACGGCGTGGTCGTCGGCTCGCTCGAGCGCGGCGACGGCGGCCTCGGCCCGCTGCTCGCCGCCCTCGGCCAGTTGCACGTACACGGCCTCGCGGTCGACTGGGCCCGCGCCCTGCAGCGCTTCGCGGGCCAGCGCGTGGACCTGCCGACCTACGCGTTCCAGCGCGAGCGCCACTGGCCCGCGCCGCGCACCGGCGCCGCGCGCCCCGGCGACCTGCACCACGGCGCGCTGCGGACCGCGACGCACGTCGCCGCCGACGGCCGCGACCTGTTCACCGGGCGCCTCGCCCTCGCCGAGCAGCCGTGGATGGCCGACCACGTGATCCTCGGCCAGCCGCTGTTCCCTGCGACCGGCTGGCTCGACCTGGCGCTCGCGGCCGGCCGCGCGGTCGGCCTGCCGGCGCTCGAGCTGCTCACGCTCGAGGTCCCGCTGATCGTCGGCCCCGACGCGGCCGTCGAGGTCCAGGTCGCGCTCGACCCCGCCGACGCGACCGGCCGCCGCGCCCTCGCCATCCACACCCGCGCCGCCGGGGCCCCGTGGACGCGAAACGCCCGCGGCAGCGTCACCCACGCCCCGCCGCTCGAACCCCCCGCCGCCCCCACGCCATGGCCGCCCCCCGGCGCCACGCCGATCGACCTCGACGACCTCCACGCCGAGATCTCCGCCGCCGGCCTGACCTACGGCCCGGCCTTCCGCGGCCTCGTCGAGGCCCACCGCGCCGGCGACCACCTGCTCGCGCGCGTGCGCCTGCCCGCGTCCCTCGCCGCCGAGGCGACCCGCCACACCCTCCACCCCGCCCTCCTCGACGCCGCGACCCACCTGCTCGCCCTGGCCCGCCTGCGCGGCGGACAGGGCACCGCGCTGCTCCCGGTCGCCTGGTCCGGCGTGACGCTGCGGGCCACCGGGGCCGCCGAGCTGCGCGTCCGCGTCGACCTCACCCACGCCGGAGACGACGCCGCCGCGCTCGCCCTGCACCTCACCGACCCCTCCGGAAGGCCCGTCCTCGACGTCGACGCCCTCGAGTTCCGCCGCACCCGCGTCGCGCCCCCGCTCGCCGCCCCGGCCCTGCACCGCGTCGCGTGGGAGCCGATCGCGCTGCCGATCACGCCCGACGCCCGCCCGCTCGCCGTGATCGGCGACGGCCCGGTCGCCCGCGCCCGCGGCCACCGTGGCCTCGCCGACCTGTCCGCCCTGCCGGGTCGCGTCCCCGACCTCATCCTCGTCGACGCGACGATCGACCCCGAGGTCACCCTTTCAAAAAACGCCGCCGAGCAGGCCCGCCGCTCGGCGCAGCGCGCCCTGCAGATCGTCCAGACCTGGCTGACCGACGTCCGCCTCGCGCCGACCCAGCTCGTGTGGATCTCCCGCGGCGCGCTCGGACCGGGCGCCGCGGATCCGGGCTCCGCCGCCGCGTGGGGCCTGCTGCGCGCCGCCCTGCAAGAGCACCCCGATCGCGCGCTGCGCCTGATCGACCTCGACCCGCGCGCCCCGATCGACCCGACCCTGCTGGCCCGCGCCCTCGCCCTGCCCGGCGAGCCCGAGCTGCTGCTCCGCGACGGCGAGGCCCGCACCCCGCGGCTCGTCCGCGCCCCCGCGACGACCTCCGCATCGACCTCCGCGACAACCTCCGCATCGACCTCCGACTTCGCCTCGACATCGCCCGCGACGACCTCCGCGACAACATCCGCATCGACCTCCGACTTCGCCTCGACGTCGCCCGCATCGACCTCCGCGCCAACATCCGCATCGACCTCTGACTTCGCCTCTACTTCGCCCGCGTCGACCTCCGCGCCCGGCCTCGCCGACGGCGCCGTGTGGATCTCCGGGGCCACCGGCGCGCTCGGGGCCCGGGTCGCGCGCCACCTCGTCGCGCACCGCGGCGCGCGGCACCTGCTGTTGAGCTCGCGCCGCGGCCCCGACGCCCCCGGCGCCGCCGCCCTGATCGCCGATCTAAAACACCTCGGCGCCGCGACGGTCCTCCTGCTCGCCGGCGACCTCGCCGATCGCCCGACCGCCGCGGCCCACCTCGCCGCGCTCGGCGACCGCCCGCTCGTCGCCGTCCTGCACCTCGCCGGCGCGCTCGACGACGGCGTCCTGACCGCGCTCACGCCCGACCGCCTCGACCGCGTGCTCGCGCCGAAGGTCGACGCCGCCGTCCACCTCGACGCCCTGACCCGCGACCGCCCGCTGCGGGCCTTCATCCTGTTCTCGTCGCTCGCCGGCTGGCTGGGCGGCGAGGGCCAGGCCAGCTACGCCGCCGCCAACACCGTCCTCGACGCGCTCGCCGAGCACCGCCGCGCGCTCGGCCTCCCGGCCACCAGCCTCGCGTGGGGCCCGTGGGCGGGCGACGACGCCGACGCCCTCGCCGGCATGGCCGCCCGCGTCGGCGCACACCACCAGGCCCGCATGCGCCGCCGCGGCCTCCCACCGATCTCCACCGACCTCGGCCTGCGCTGGCTCGACGCCGCGTGGGCCGGAGACGACGCCGTCCCCGCGCTGCTCGACCTCGAGGCCCTCCAACGCTCCGTCGACACCTCCAAAACCACCGGCGCCCTGTGGCGCCGCCTGCTCGGCGTGCGCCTGCCCGACGCCGCCCAGGGCG
>Ga0075163_10003379_pt1 | contig 21448 bp, 33 predicted proteins | sample JI1023141ADNA_FD_71478 | JGI IMG/M metagenome (GOLD analysis project Ga0075163, IMG submission 71478) | Wastewater effluent complex algal communities from Wisconsin, to seasonally profile nutrient transformation and Carbon sequestration -... | ecosystem: Engineered > WWTP > Effluent > Algae... | reverse complement strand
GACGGCGGCAGCTCGAGCCTGGCTGGCGCGGCGACCTTCACGACCAGCGTCGCGGACGCTCCCGCCGCCGGCGGCTCGACGACGCTCACCGGAGATGCCGTCTTCGGCACCCTGGCGGGAGACGCCCCCGCCGACGGTGGCGTCTCCACCTTCACCGGAGGCACGTCCGGTGCCGCGACCTTCAGCACCGTGGAAGGCGCCGCCACCGCCGACGGCGGCAGCACGGCGTTCACCGGCACCGCGACCTTCACGACCACGGAAGCGACTGCCACCGGCGACGGCGGCTCGAGCGCGTTCACTGGCGCGGCGACGTTCACCACCGTCGGCGGCACAGCCACGGGCGACGGCGGCACCTCGACGCTGACCGGCGGCGCCACGTTCGCCACCACGGTCGCCCTGGCGCCCGCTGACGGCGGCTCCGCCACGTTCACGGGCACCGCGACCTTCCAGACCACCGTCGCCACAGCGACCGCTGACGGCGGCTCTGGGGTGTTCACCGGAGAAGGCTCCACGTCCGTCGGCACAGCCACCCCGACCGCCCGCACCGGAGTCACCGCCGGCGTCGGAACCCGGGCACACGCAGACGCCCGACCCAGCCCACGGGCCGGCACCTCGACCAGCGTCAACGAACGCGCAGGCGCCACAGCTGGAGCCAACGACCGCACCACCTCGACCGCCACCATCGGAGGCTGACCGTGAGCTACGACCTCGGCGACCCGATCCCGCTGTCGGTCACCGTCCGAAACCCTGCCGGCACTCCCGAGAACGCCACCTCGGCGGCCTACACGATCACCAAGCCCGACGGCTCCACCTCGGGGCCGACGACGATCGCTGGCGTGGCCGGGGTCTACGACTACGACTTCACCGGCGCCGACACCGCCGGGTGGTACACGTACCGCTTCGTCGCAACAGGCACGAACGCGTGCACCGTCACCGACGGCTTCCAGGTCCTCGACCCCGCCACGCAGCTGCCGATCGTTTCCCTCGCCGACGCGAAGGCCCAGCTGCTCATCCCGACCACCGACATCACCCGCGACGACCAGGTCCGCCACATGCTCTCCGTCGCGACATCACATGCCGAGCGGTACTGCAACGCGTCCTTCCGCCGGCAGAGCTTCACGAAGACGTTCAACGGCGGCAGCGCCACCCTCAGCCTCACGGCGCCGGTGCTGAGCATCACCAGCGTCGTCGAGGACGGCACCACGCTCACCTCCGACGACTACGACCTCGACGCCGTCTCGGGCCTGCTGTGGCGCGGTGAGATGGGCAGCGGCCAGTCCTGGGCCCGAGGCGCCGGCATCGTCACCGTGACCTGGCTCGCCGGCTACGCGAACCCGCCCCTCCCCGTTCAGCAGGGTGTCCTCGAGCTGCTCTCCCACCTTTGGGAGTCGCGTCAGGGCACGGTGCCGCGGTTCGGAGGCGGCGGCACCATCGACCCGGCTGACGCGAGCAACGGTGCACTCACCTTCCTTGTGCCCTACCGGGTGCGAGAGATGCTCGACCCCTACGTCATGCCGGGGATCGGCTGATGTCCTCCGCCGCGCCCGCACTCAAGGCAGCCCTCTTCGCCGCCTGCCAGAGCCTGTTCGCCGCGCCCATCCTGGTGTCCTACGGCTGGCCGCAGTCCAACCCGCCCGAGCTCGTCGTCGTCGGCAACGTCATCAGCGAGCAGGACATCGCGACCATGTCGCCGCAGCGTCGCCGCGAAGAGCTGCTCACCGTCGAGGTCGCAGTCTGCGTGTTCCAGGGCGGAGTCATCGACCAGCAGCCGGTCACCGAGCGCGCCTACGAGCTGGTGGCCCTGCTCGAGGACTACCTGCAGGACTCCGGCGTCATCGCCTCGCTGCAGGTCACGCTCGGCAACTCCGTGCGTGAGGCGCGGGTGATCCGTGCCGAGCTCACTGAGTCTGACGACCCGGACCTCCTCGCCACAGGTCGCGCCGCGACCCTCATCGCCACCGTCCAGGCCACCGCTCGAGTCTGAGGAGTCCCGCTCATGCCCCGCTTCACCTACGTCGGCCCGTTCGACTCCGTCGAGGTCCCGCTGATCCGCCGGCACGTGAAGCCGGGCGAGGAGTTCGACGTCACCGACGAGCAGGCCGCGCTCCTGGCCGAGCAGCCCGACAACTACCGACCCGCCACCAAGGCCCGCAAGGCCGACAACGCCCAGGAGGGCTGATCCATGGCAACTCCCCAGGACTGCAGCATCGGCCTGGTGAACGAGGGCACCTACGGCACCTACGTGGCGCCGACCCGGTTCTACGAGTTCACCGACGAGGGCTTCGGCTGGAAGCCCAACCGCAAGCAGGGCCAGGGTCTGCGCGTCGGTGGCCGCGTCGCCCGTTCCGGGCGCCGCGTCACCACGACCGTGCAGGGCGAGGGTAACCTCGAGCTCGAGGCCGTGTCCAAGGGCCTCGGCCTGCTCCTCGCCGCGGCGACCGGCTCCGGGACCTCGACGCTGGTGTCCGGCTCGACGTACCAGCAGAACTTCGTCCTCGGCGACACCCCCAACAGCCTCGCGATCCAGAAGGGCATCGTCGACGCCGGCGGCACGGTGCGCGCGCACTCGTTCCTCGGCTGCATGGTGTCCGGCTGGTCGTTCATGGCGCCGAGCGACGACGTCGCGAAGTTCAGCTTCGACTTCGACATCCGCGACCTCGACACCGCACAGTCCTACGCGGCGCCGTCGTACCCGTCGGCCCCCTCGCTCTACAACTTCTCCCAGGCGGCCGCCACCTACGCCGGCACCGTCACCGTCCCCACGGCGACGGCGCTCGCGTCCGGCGGCACCGCGGCCACCGACATCCGCGACTTCGAGCTCAACGTCAACAACAACCTCGCCACGGACCGGTTCAACTTCGGCGCAGCGGGGAAGAAGGCGAAGCCGACCGTCGGGCTGCGGGAGATCAGCGGGAAGTTCACCGCGGAGTACGCCGCGAACGGCTACCGGGACGACTTCATCGCCGACACCGAGCGCGCGATCGTCGTCACCCTCACCTCGAGCGAGGCCCTCTCGGTCGGCACCGCGACCCTGCAGGTCGTCCTGCCCGCGGTGAAGCTCGACAGCGGCATCCCGGTCAGCAACAACGGCGACTTCGTCACCGTCGAGCACAACTTCACCGTGCTCGACAACCTCACCGCCGCGCAGCCGCTGTACGTGGTGCTCCGCACCGCCGACACGGCCCTGTGACGATGGCAGCCCGAGGTCGCAGCGGCCCGGCGGCACCCCCGCCGATCCGCATCGACGCCCACGCCTTCGCGCAGCTCATGCGCGACGCGAAGGCGTTCGACCGCGACCTCGGGCTGCGACTGCGCCGCAACATGCGCCTGGCCGCGAAGCCAATCGTCGCCGATGTGAAGCGCAAGGTGCTCGAGCCGCCGCCCGGCGGCGGGGAGCGCACGGCCGGGACCCGCGCGGCGATCGCCCGCGGCGTGGGGCTCAAGATCGGCACCGGTTCCAAGGGGGGCAGGGTCACGATCGCCGCATCCGGGCGAGCGTTGCCGGCCAACCGCCGCGCGATGCTCAAGGCGTACAACAGCAAGGGATGGCGGCATCCCGTGTTCGCCGATGCCGTCAACGGCGACCGCGACTCGCGCACGCGCGGGTTCCGTGCGCTCAACGCCGCCCGAGGTGGTGGCCTCAAGTCGTGGGTGTGGGTCTGGCAGGAGGGCAATCCCTACTTCAGCTCGATCATCCTCGAGCACAAGCGCGACATGCAGCTCGCCGTGCTCGCCGCCATGGACGAGGCCGCCAGGGCCCTGGCCCGCAAGAACCCGTAGCCACCACCACTGAGGGGTCCACCTCATGAAGTTCGTCATCGACGACACCGAGTACGAAGCCGTCGCGTTCGACCGGCTCAAGCCGTTCGACCTGCTCGAGCTCAAGCGGCAGACCGGCATCGGACTGCAGACGATGATCCGCCTCCTGCAGGAGGGCGACCGGCTCGCGTTCGACGACGACGGCGAGATCACCGTCCTGCCCGAGGGCCAGGCCGGCGACTTCAAGCTCGTCACCGAGTCCGTGCCCCACCTGACGGCGTTCCTTGCGTTCTTCTGGACGTCGCGGCGCCTCAACGGCGAGCGGACCCTGACCTACGAGCAGGCCTGCGACTTCCAGTTCACCTCCCTCAACCTCGCCCTCGACGACGGCGACGAGGAGCCGGAGGAGGACCCGGTGCCGGACCCTCCCGCACCGGCGGCTTCCGCTCCGGACGAGTAAGCCGCCGCGCGAAGGTCCTCGACCTATTCGACGGCCTCGACGACGTCGAGACCTACCTCGCCGAGTACCTCGTCGCGCTCTGCCAGCTGTTCCCGTCGATCTCGCCGTGGAACGTCTACGACCTCGAGCTCCGCCACCTCCTGGCCTTCACGGCCGAGGTGGACCGACACCGGAAGGCGGTGAACGACGGTGCGCGGCAGCAGTAGCTCGATGACGTTCAACATCTTCGGACGCGACGTGTCCGGGTCGAAGGCACTGCGCGGCGTCGCCAACGAGGCCGGCCGCACAGGCCGCGCCCTGGACCGCGGCGGCCCGCTCGGCAAGGGCACCATCGCCGCCGGCACCATGCTCGGGAACCTCGCCACCGCCGGCATCGCCGCGGCCGGGCTGGGCATCGGCGCGATCATCAACACCCAGGGCGACTTCGAGTCGACCATGAACGTCTTCCAGCAGATGACCGGTGAGACCACCGAGTCGATGTCGAACCTGTCGCGGTTCGCGATGAAGATGGGTCAGGACACCGTCTTCTCCGCGAACGACGCCGCCGGCGCGATGCTCGAGCTCGGCCGCGCCGGAGTGGCCACGGCCGACATCACCGGCGGCGCGCTCGCGGCCGCGCTGGCGATCGCCGCGACCGAGGGCATGGACCTCGCCGACGCCTCGGCCGTCGCCGCGAAGACGATGAACGCCTTCGGCCTGCAGGGCAAGGATGCCGGCCTCATCGCCGACGCGCTCGCCGGGGCGTCCAATGCCTCGAGCGCCTCGGTGCAGACCCTCGCCGACGGCCTCAAGTACGTCGGCTCCACCGCGCACAGCTTCAAGCTGTCCCTCAACGACACCACCGCAGCCCTGGCCGCGCTCAACAGCGCAGGCCTCGACGGCACCACGGCCGGCACCTCGCTCAACCGCATGATCATGGGCCTGGTCCCGTCGACGAAGAAGGCCGGGGAGGCCTTCGACCGGCTCAAGCTCGACGACAAGTCCTTCTTCAAGGCCAACGGCGAGATGAAGGACATGACGTCCATCGTCGGCGTGCTGGTCAAGACCTTCGGCGGTCTCGACGACGCCACCCGCGCCGCGGAGATGAAGAAGGTCTTCGGCGTCGAGGGCATGCGCGCCGCGCAGATCCTCTACGCGTCGGGCACCAAGAAGGTCGGCGAGTACGTCGAGGCGACGAAGAAGCAGGGCAGCGCCGAGGCCCTGGCGGCCGCGCGCATGAAGGGCACCAAAGGCGCCATCGAGTCGATGATGGGCTCGCTGGAGACGCTCGGCCTGCAAATCGGGGGCCTCCTCGCCCCGGCGATCACCTGGCTCGCCAAGGGCGCCGCCCAGGCCGCGAACTGGCTCGGCGAGCACCTCGGCCCCGCCATGGACGCGATCGCGCCGTTCGCCCAGCAGCTGGGCACCTGGATCACCACGAACCTCGTGCCCGCCGTGCAGGACCTCGCGCGCGGCTTCATGGAGAACGTGTGGCCCGCGCTGCAACAGGTCGGCGCCATGGTCGTGGAGAACCTCAAGCCCGCGTTCGAGGCCTTCGTCGAGTACTACAAGAACGACCTGCTCCCCGCGATCCAGCGCGCCATGCCGTTCTTCCAGAAGGTCGTCGTCGTGCTCGGCGCCATCGTCGCCGCAGTCGCGATCGTCGTCTCCTGGCTCATGGGGAAGCTGTACCCCGCGATCGCGCGCGTGATCGGCGTCGTCGTGGGCTTCGCGTCCCGCGTCGGGGAGGCGGTGTCGACGGTCCTCGACAAGGTCGGCGACATGGTCGGCGGGTTCGGGTCCGTGCCCGGCAAGATCAAGGCCGCCTTCGAGGGCCTCGCGTCGATCATCACCTACCCGTTCCGGGTCGCGATCAACAACATCCGCGAGCTGTGGAACTCCACCCTGGGCGGCTTCTCGGTGCACGTGCCCGGCATCCCCGGCACCGACATCGGGAACTACGACATCTCGATCCCGAAGCTGGCGACCGGCGGCATCGTGACCCGGCCGACGCTCGCGCTCATCGGCGAGGCCGGCCCCGAGGCTGTCGTGCCGCTCGGGCGCGGTCGCGGCATGGGTGACACCTACATCATCCACGTGACGCAGCCCCTCGGGACCCCGTCGCAGATCGCCCGCGCGGTCGCAGGGAACACGACGCGGGCACGCCGCAACGGGTCGGTGTCCTGATGGCCGCCGGCGCCCCCACCTCCGTCGCGGTCGAGATCGAGTTCACGGCCGGTGTGTGGACGAACATCGCCACCTCGGTGCGCGGCGACTCCCTGGAGATCCGGGTCGGCCGCGACCAGGGCGGCGACGCGCAGCCCGGCACGTGCACGTTCGACATCGACAACTTCGACGGCACCTACACCCCCGACAACCCCCTCTCGACGCTCTACCCGAACCTCGTCGAGGGCAAGAAGGTCCGGGTGGCCGTCACCAAGGGCACCACCTCCTACCGGTTCCACGGCTGGATCGTCGTGCTCGAACCCGACCTCGCGGAGTCGCCGAACCAGTCGATCACGCACGTCGAGGCCGTCGACCTGCTTGGGATGATGGCGCGCATCGACAGCCTCCCAGGATCCCTGCACGCCTACGTCGTGGGCCGCGGCCTCGGGACCGCGTTCTGGCCGCTGTCGGACAACGGCTTCGTCGCCCAGGGCGTCGACGCGCTCGGGAACCTGCCCGCACTGACGCTGCGCAACGTCACGCCGGCCGCCGGGACCCTGAACTGGTCCGGCTCGGGCTTCGGCGACAGCGATGACACCTACGTGTCCATGTCCGCGGGCAAGGGCCTCTGGACCGCAGGCGCGGTCCTGTCGATGCCGGACCTCACCGCGTTCGCCGTCACGATGGTGTCGAAGCCGGAGGCGACCGCGTTCGACGAGGTGTTCAGCCTCACCGCAGGCCGGTGGGCGGCGAGTCGCACCCGGATCAGCCTGCAGACCGGGGTCGTGGGCGGCGTCGTCTACTACTGGCTGAACTACTACTCCCTCGGCGTGCTCTCCGCGCAGTCCCCGTCGATCCCGGTCGCCACCGGGGTGTGGCACTACGCGTGCATCTACGACTACGGCGATGGCGTTGCGCGCCTGGTCGTCGACGACGACCTCGGCGGATCGACCGAGGTCACGGTGTCCCACTCGGGCCACGAGACCTACACGCACCTCTCCGTCGGCGGGAACGTCTCCCAGGCCGTCGGCGCCCTCGGGGTCTATCAAGGCTCTGCCAGCGCGCTGTACCCCAATTACCTGGTCAACGGGGGCGCGCTGGGCACGCAGCTCCCGACGGCGGTGGCGCGAATCGCGAACCTGTCCGCCCTCGACGCGGATCTCGCGCAGTACCCCGTGGCCGCCCCGTACTCCTACGGCAGCATCCTCACCACCGGCGGGAAGAACGCGCTCGAGGTCGCGCAGATCCTCGCCAACGGCTACGCCGGCATCCTCTATCACGCCTACACGGCCTCGGGCACGCAGACCGCGCGCATCACGCGACGCTCGTCATCGCGCTCCGCGACCGTGGCGCTGACCCTCGACGCCGAGGCGGACCTCTCGGCCGCGCCGACGCTGCTCCGCGAGGTCGGCAAGCGCGCCTCGATCGCCGTCGCGTCGAACCCGGTCACCTTCGACGTCGCCACCGACCCGACCGCCCCGGCCACGAACGGGTCAGCGCGAGTCGAGGTGCCGACGTTCCTCCGCGACGACGTCGAGCTCTACTCGGTGGCGTCCGACGCGATCGCGCGGAACCGCGACAACAAGCTGCGGGTGGCGTCGGTCGAGTTCGACCTGTGGACCGCTGCCAACGACCTCTACGCCGCATGGTTCGCGCTCGTGCCGGGTGACCGGGTCCGGACCGGGAACCTGCCGTCGACCTACCTCGGGCGCACCTACATCGATGGCTACGCCGCCGGCTGGGTCGAGCGGCCGATGGTCGAGGGCTACCCAGTGGTCCTCGACCTGGACCCGACTCCCTACGACGAGGCCGTGTGGGACACGGCCCGCTGGGGCTGGGGCGACGGCGTCTGCACCGCGTCCGCGCTCACCTCGAGCGGCACGTCGGTGACGCTCACGTGGACCGGTGGCCAATCCCTGTCGACGTCGGCCGGGGACTACCCCATGGACATCAACATCAACGGCGAGCGCTGCACCATCTCCTCCGCGCCCGCCGGCGGCACCTCGCCGCGGACGGTGACCATCGTCCGCGGCGTCGCACCGACCGTCGCTCGCGCCCACTCTGCCGGGGAACCGGTCGAGGTGTGGGACGTCGGGCGCTGGGCCTTCTGACCGACCAACCCATCAACGAGGGAGCACCGTGGCCACCGTCCCGAGCCAGTCGACCGTCACCGTCGGCAGCAAGATCACCGCCGCCTACGGCAACGACGACATCCGCGACGCGATCAACTTCATCCTCGACCCGCCGCGGCTGCAGGCGTCGCTGTCGGCGAACGTGTCCCTGGCCACCTCGGGGACGTGGCAACTGATCTCGTGGGACACCGAGACGTGGGACAACGACTCGATGCACTCGACGTCGGTGAACACCTCCCGCCTCATCGCCCCCACCGCAGGCAGGTACCTGGTCAGCGTCAACGCGTTCTTCGCCCCCAACGCCGCCGGCACCCGCGGCATCAACCTCACCCCCAACGGTGCCGGCGCGAAGACCGCGAACAACCCGGTGCTGTCCGACGGGTACTTCGCGCCCGCGAACAACACCAACAACCTGGTCAGCGCCACCGTCGAGTGGTCCGCGGCCGCGAACGACTACCTCGAGCTCTGGTGCGTCCAGTCCTCCGGTGGTGCCCTCAACCTGGTCGGAGGCGCCAACGGCTCCAAGGTGTCGATGCGGCGGATCTCCGCATGAGCAACCCCGACGACGGACTCCTCGCCCAGATCCTCACCGAGGTCCGAGCCACCCGGGCACAGGTGTCCGGCATCGAGATCACCGTCGCCCAGGCCGTCGCCGAGATCCAGCACCGGGCCACGCAGACCGACGACCACGAGGACCGCCTGCGAGCCCTCGAGCGGATCGACACCGTCACCAGCGACGACCTCACGAAGTCCCAGGCCGAGCGCCAGACCAAGCAGCGAGCCTGGATGGCGATGGCGCTGACCATGTTCGGCCTCATCGAGACCGCCGTCATCGCGGTTCTCATCCGCACCTGACCCACCCACCATCAGCCCCGTACCGGACTCCGGCGCGGGGCTTCGGCATGAGGAGTCCACCCATGTTCGACCGTCTCGGCTACCTGTGGGACTCGATCCCCACCCCCATCCGCACCGTCCTCAACGTCGCGATCGCCGCCGGCGTCCTCGTCGTCGTCTCTGCCGTCATCGACGCGCAGGGCGTCACCGGGGTCGACTGGTCCGGCACCGGCGTGGCCGCGCTCAACGCCGTCGGCCTCGGCATCGCCACCGCCGTCCTGCGCGCGCTGAACCCGCTCGACGACGCCTACGGCCTCGGGAAGCCGAAGGCCGAGGACCCCGAGGTCGGCGACCACTGATGGCCCGGGTCACGTTCCGCTCCGCGACCACCGACGCCCGCACGGCGGCGATGCTCACCGAGGTCGAGAAGATCGTCGGCCGCCGCCTGCGCATCGCCCAGGGCTCCTACTCCGCGCGCGTCTCGGCCTCGGCGTCGACGCACAAGGGTGGCGGCGCCGTCGACGTCGCCACGAAGTACCAGAGCCTGTCCCGCCGGCAGAAGCTCGACACCGTCGCCGCGCTGCGCCGCGTCGGGTTCGCCGCGTGGCTGCGCGAGGAGACCCCAGTCGTGTGGGGCGAGCACATCCACTGCATCGCCATCGGCTGCCCCGACCTGTCGGCGTCGGCTGAGCACCAGGTCGAGGCGTACCACCGCGGCCGCGACGGCCTGCTCGGCAACCGGCCCGACCCGCAGTCGTCGCTCGGCGTGAAGCCCACGACCTGGGAGGCCTACCTGCAGTCGAAGAAGCCCAGCCGTGGCCGCGCCACCATCACCGCGCTACGCGGCGCGTGGTCACGCCGTGAGCCGTCCCCGACGGCCCGGGGCGTCCGGCACCGCAAGGTCGGCGAGTCGTTCACCTACGTGGCCGTGCGCGTCGTCGACGGCATCACCTGGCTGCGCACCCCGGCCGGCAACTGGATCCGGTCCGCGAAGACCTCGCGGGGTGCCTGATGTACGTCGAGCAGCTCACCAGCATCGGCCAGGCCGCCGACGCCACCATCGCCGCCCAGGCACTCGCGCTGCGCAACGCCGAGACCGAGCGCGACATCGCCCAGCGGGAGGCCGCGGCCGGGGTGACGGCGCTCAACGCCTGCCAGGCCGCGCGCCTCACCCTCGAGCAGCGGGTCCGCGACCTCGAGGCGCAGCTCGCGAGCGGCGTGCCGGCCGGGTTCAAGGTCGCGTTCGAGGACCGCTTCGACGGCACCGCGGTGGACCTCGCGAAGTGGAACGTCCGCTCCGACACGCAGTCGAACCACCTCGGGAAGAACCAGCCCGCGAACGCGCGCGTCCACGACGGCGTCCTCGACCTCGTCTGCGAACGGCTCGCCACCCCGATCAGCGGGAAGCCCTACTCCACGGCGTACCTCGACACCAACGGCAAGCCCGGCGCAGTCCGTCACGGCCGCTGGGAGATCCGTTGCCGCCTCGGGAAGGCGAAGGGCGGCTGGCCGGCGTTCTGGCTCCGCGATGCCGCGCTCCCCGGCGAGCTCGACGTCATGGAGGCCGTCACAGACGGCAAGGGCACCGGGAAGATCGTGTTCACCGTGCACCAGTCGACCAACGGCGACCAGGCGAAGAAGGGCTTCACCTTCACCCCGCCCGCCGGCTTCGACTGGGCCGGGCTCCACGACTTCGCGGTCGAGTGGGACGGCACCACGATGACGTGGTTCGTCGACGGGAAGCCCGCGGCGACGACGAACGTCACGCAGCTGCCGTGGCTCGCGACGTCGTTCGGCCCCGCCGGGATGAACATCCGCCTGAACTACCAGGCCGGCGGGTCGATGCCGAACTACTTCGGCCTCCCCATGGACGCCGCATCGGTGCTGCCCGACGTCTTCACCGTCGACCGGGTCCGGGTGCTCACGAAGGCCTGACCGAGCCCCAGCCCGTCGACAGAAGGGTCCACCCCATGTCACTACGCGACACCCTCGACGCCGAGAAGGCCGCCGCCCGCAAGGGCCCGCCCTGCGGCATGTCCGTCCTGCTCGCCAAGCTCGACAAGGCCGACCACGCCACCCTCGAGGCGTACCTCGCCGACCGCGAGGGCGTCACCACCGCCGTCATCCACCGCGCGCTCATCCGTGAGGGCCACCAGCTGGGGAAGAACACGATCGAGCGGCACCGTCGCGGCGAGTGCTCCTGCGGGCGCTCGTGACCCTGTCCGACAACCTCGCCGCCGAGTACGCCGCGGCCGGGCCGACACAGACCGCGCCGTCCCGGGAGCGCCCGGACTACACGATCACCTACGACGAGCGCACCGGCCGCCCGGCCACCGTCACCGCGGTCCTCCCGGCCCTGCCAGCCGAGGACCAGTGGACGGAGACCCTGCGGGGGTTCGGCGTCCACGTCGAGGCCGGCTACCGCGCGGTCCTCGTCGAGGCGAAGACGAACCCCGCGGCGTGGCGGCGCGACCACGCCGACATCGGGAAGCCGCACACCGCCTACTCGACGGTCGCCGTGACGTGCCGGTGGGCCATCGTCGTCGACCAGGTGCAGCAGACCGCCGACGACCTCATGGACGTCATCGCCCGATGGAAGCCGCGGCAGAACCGTACCGCCAGTGGTACGGATCTGCCCGCGGCCGACACCTTCACCGTCGTCTACGCCGACATGCAGATCGGGAAGTGGGAGGCGACGGGCGGCACCGAGCGCACCATCGCTCGTGTCCTCGCCCTCACCGACCAGGCTGTCACCGAGTACCGCGCGCTCGCCAAGCGCGGCGCAGTCGGCCCGGTCGCGCTGATCTTCCCCGGCGACGGCTGCGAAGGCTTCGTCTCCCAGGGTGGCCGCCTGGTCTGGCGCACCGACCTCGCCGTCACCGAGATGGTGCGGGTCTACCGGCGCCTCCTCGCGCACGCCGTGATGACCTTCGCCAAACACGCACCCGCCGTCACCGTCGTCGCCGTGTCCGGCAACCACGACGAGGCCTCGCGCCAGGTCGCCACCCGGCACGACGACTCGTGGGACATCGACGCAGCTGCGGCCGTCTCCGAGCGCCTGGCCGACCAGCCCGAGAAGTTCGGACACGTCCGCTTCGCGTTCCCCGGCGTCGACAAGGACGTCGTGACCCTCGACCTGTCAGGCACCATCGTCGCCGTCGCCCACGGCCACCAGTGCAAGGGCGGCGCCGAGAAGTGGTGGGCCGGGCAGGCTCACGGGATGCTGCCGGCGGGCGACGCGACCGTGCTGCTCACGGGTCACTACCACTCGCTCAAGGTCGTCGAGACCGGATGCCGCACCTGGGTCCAGGCGCCAGCGCTCGACAACGGCTCCGAGTGGTACACCCGCGAGACCGGCGAGAACAGCGCACCCGGCCTGCTCACCCTCACCGTGGGCTCCGGCGGCTGGGACCGCCTGCGGGTGCTGCGATGAGGCTCACCCTGACCGCGCTCGGTCGCACATGGCTCGATGTCCGAATCCTTGAGACAGACGACACCGACGACGATGCGCAGCGCGAACCGTGGCCCGTCGACTCCCAAGCCGTCCTCACCGACCAGCGCATCGGCTTCCTCGACGACGTCGGCCGCGGCTCGACGTACCCCTACGAGTGAGCGGCATCGGCGACGAGCTCGCGACCCGCGCCGGACTCGACCCGGCCTGGGACGCGGTGCTCGCCGTCTACCTCGCCGGGATGGCCGAGTGGCCCGAACCGTTCACCGCACGCTCTCCCTGACCCCGCAGCCGTCCCGGACCCTCCGGCTGCGCGTGACGACGCCCCCCGACCTGCCTCGCGCAGCGTCGGGGGGCGTTTCGTCGTTCGTCAGGCGGCGTCGATCACGGCCCGGCGCAGCGCGTCGTCTGGCACCTGGGTGTAACGCTGCGTCGTCGCTACGGATGCGTGCCCGAGCAACTGCTGCACCGTGAGCAGGTCGCGTTGCCCCGCGTAGGCCCGTGTGGCGAACCGGTGACGCAGGCTGTGCGCAGTCCAGTCGTCCCCCGGCAGCGCGTCGGCCATGATGCGGCCAACACGGTCGGGGGAGAGGTGACCGCTGTCGCGTCCAGGGAAGACGTAGCCCCGGGGGAGTGCGGCTAGCGCCTCCTCGAGGATCGGATGCGCGGGCACTCGGCGCTCCTTGCCACCCTTCCCCGTGACGTGGAGGGTTCCGCCTGAGAGGTCGTCGGTGTGCAGCCCCGCGATCTCCGCCCTGCGCAGGCCGGCCAGCGCCGCTAGGTTGAGCATCAACAGGGTCCGCTCGTCGGCGCACGACTTGGCCTCGGAGAAAACCGCGTCAGGTGTCGGGTGCGGCTCTGGCGGTGGCACGGGCACGGTGGGCAAGCGCTTGGCGGGATTGTCCACCACGTGGCCCGACTCCCACGCCCACCGGTAGAAGCCTTGCAGGCTCGCCCGGACGCTTCGCCGAGACTCCGGTGCCCACTCGTGTGCGGCCATGTACCCAGTGAGCTGCTCCGCCGTGACCGTGTACGGGTCGCAGCCGAGCCAGGCGAACGCCCGCGCCAGATGCTGGCTGCGCAGCCTGATGGTGGTGACCGCGCGGCCCGCCGCGCGCATATGCTCGACGTAACCGTCAAGCGCCTGGTACCACATGCTCCGATTGTGCCGCAAGATCCTAACGTTGCGCATTCCGCGCCGTCGCATCCCCATGGGTGAACATCTCGGCTCATCGTCACGCCGCCTGTAGGGCGCGGGGGAACAGTGTTCCGAGGACCACATGCCGCAAACCGGGCGGTTTCTGGTTCGAATCCAGACGCGGGAGCCCAGGGCCGCTTCGTGGCGGCGTGTCTCCCGTCAGCAGCCACGTCAGGGGCACGCCCGTCGCGTCGGCCCACGCGCGCAGCGTGATCGGCAGCGGACGCCGTTCCCCGAGCTCGCCGTTCCCCACTGTGTTGCGCGACACGCCGATGGACTCTGCCAACTGCTGCTGACTGAGGCCGGCGTCCTCGCGCGCCTTGCGGAGACGGTCGCCCAGCGTCCACTCGGGAATGCGGACTTCATGCTGTGTGGTCATGGGTAGAGCGTGCGCGCCGTGCCCAACGTTGGCAATAGGGGAACCTCACGTCATGTGCGGAAACCACCCGAAAATGACTAGTGCGTTGTGCTTGTGCCCAAGGCGCACCCGCCCTAGGTTAGGCACATGCCCAACACCCCCGACATCCTCATCCCAGCCAGCGAGGTCGCCCGCATCTACGGCTGCCACGTCCGCACCGTGCATCGACTGGTAGCCAAGGGCGACCTCACCCCCGCCATCAAGGCCCCCGGCGCCAAGGGCGCGTACCTGTTCCGCCGCGGCGACGTCCTCGCGCTCGCCCGGTCACAGCGGGCCGCCTCGTGAGCGCCACCTATGAAGACTTCCTCGCCAACAAGGCGCAGCTGACCAACGCGGGCGGGTTCGAGCCCGTCGACCTCCCCGCGCACCTGTTCGACTTCCAGCGAGTGCTGGTCGAGTGGGCAGTGCGCCAGGGTCGCGGCGGCATCTTCGCCGACTGCGGCATGGGCAAGACGCCGATGTCGCTCGCGTGGGCCGAGCAGGTGTACCGCCACACCGGGCGCCCGGTGCTGCTCCTCACCCCTCTCGCGGTGGGGTTCCAGGTCGTGCACGAGGCCGAGAAGTTCGGCCACGACGCCGCCCTGTCCCGCACCGGCAAGGCGGTGGCGCCGATCACGGTCACCAACTACGAGCAGCTGGGCAAGTTCGATGCGTCGGACTTCGGCGGGGTCGTCTGTGACGAGTCCTCGATCCTGAAGTCATTCGACGGCAGTACCCGTGCCGAGGTCACCGAGTTCATGCGGCTACTGCCGTACCGGTTCCTGGGCACGGCGACGGCGGCGCCCAACGACTGGATCGAGTTGGGCACGTCGTCGGAGGCGCTGGGCGGCCTGGGCTACATGGACATGCTGAGCAAGTTCTTCACCAACAAGGCCCGTTCCGCGACGTCGCGCGGGCCGCGCCGGTTCGTCACTGGCGCATCGGCGGACGACGCCTACCGGCTCAAGGGTCACGCCGAGGAACCGTTCTGGCAGTGGGTATCCACCTGGGCGCGAGCGATCCGCAAGCCCTCCGACTACGGCTACGACGACGGACCCTTCACCCTCCCCGCGCTCACCGTCCGCGAACACCTCGTGCACCCCGCCGCACCCGCCGAGGGCGCCCTGTTCGACGTCCCCGCCGTAGGCCTCGCCGCCGAACGCGAAGTGAACCGGCGCACCCTCACCGAACGATGCGAAGGCGCAGCCGCCGCCCTCTCCGACGCGGCCACCGGCGTCGCCTGGTGCCACCTCAACGACGAGTCCGCGCTACTCGCCCGACTCATCCCCGGCGCCGTCGAGATCAGCGGCAGCGACTCCCCCGAGGCCAAGGAAGACAAGCTCCGCGCGTTCAGCGACGGAGAGATCCCCTTCATCGTCACCAAGCCAACTATCGGCGCCTGGGGCCTCAACTGGCAGCACGCCCACCGCATGACGTACTTCCCCAGCCACTCCTACGAGCAGTGGTACCAGGCGATCCGACGCATGTGGCGCTTCGGTCAACGGCACGAGGTCACCGTCGACGTCATCACCACCGAGGGCGGCAGCAACGTGCTCGCCAACCTCCAACGCAAAGCCGACCAGGCCGACGCGATGTTCACCGCCCTCGTGGAGCACATGAACGAGGCGCGCGACGTCGAGCGCGGCAACTACGACAAGACCGTGGAGGTGCCCGCATGGCTGGCGTCATGAACTCGCAGATCACCGACCGATGGGCGATCTACAACGGTGACTCGATGGATGTCATGCGGGAGATGCCCGATGCGAGCATCCACGCCTCGGTCTACTCCCCGCCGTTCGCCGGTCTCTACCACTACTCATCCAGCGACCGCGACGTGTCCAACGCCCGCAACTACGACGAGTTCCGCGAGCACTACGGGATGTTCGTCCAGCAGTTGCACCGACTCACCAAGCCCGGCCGCTGCACTGGCGTCCACGCCGCACCCATCCCGTCATCGAACTCCGGGAGCGACTCGCTGTTCGACTTCCCCGGCGACGTCATCCGCCTGCACGAGGAGAACGGCTGGGACTGGATCGCACGGCACGCGATCTGGAAGGAGCCCCTCGCGGTTCGCAACCGGACGATGCAGCACAACCTGTCGCACCGCACCATCGTGGAGGACGGCGCCCTCGGCGGCGTCGCATCCGCCGACGAGCTGCTCATCTTCCGCAAGCGCGGCGCGGCCGAACCAGCCGCGCACCCCACGGGCCTCGACTACTACGCCGGGTCCGAGCAGGTGCCGGCGGACCTGCTGCGCTTCCGCAACTGGACCGGCAAGCAGACCGAGAACCGCTACTCGCACTGGATCTGGCGACGCTACGCGTCGTCCGTCTGGGACGACGTGCGACTCGATCATGTGCTGCCGTTCCGGGACGCGAAAGACCCCGACGACGAGAAGCACGTCCACCCCTTGCAGCTCGACGTCATCGCCCGCTTCGTGCAGTTGCGGACCATGCCCGGCGAGGTCGTCCTGACGCCATTCATGGGCGTCGGTTCCGAGGTCTACGAATCGGTGCGACTGGGCCGCGTCGGAGTCGGCATCGAACTCAAGCCGTCCTACTACGAGCAGGCGATCCGCAACCTCGCCGCCGTCGACACCGACAACCTCGAAGCCGAACCCCTGTTCGCCGCGGACTACGCCGATGCCTGAGCACACGCCGAGCCTCGTCCTCGAAATGCTCGGCACGCCACCGGCATACGGCGAGTTCTGCCTGACGTGTCAGCAGCCCTGGCCGTGCCCCGATGCACCCACCCTCGCCGAGGTCCTCGACGGCCACACCAGCCCGGTCGACACCGAGTGGCTCTCCGTCGCCTGCGACGACTGCGGCCGGACGTTCCCCGGCATCGCCCCGCTCGAAGCGCACTGCCTCGCCACGCACGGCCATTCCCACGACGGCGACACCGCCACCTAGACCCGTGCGGCGCGTTGAGGCGTCCCCCCTTCTCTCCGCCTCCGCGCCGCATGGCAAGCCACCTCACGACCACTACTGAGGAGTCCCAATGTCTTACTGCTACAAGCGATCCGAAGGCCCCGTGTGGGTCGAGATCGAGGCCGAGTCCCCAGCCGCGCTCGCTGATGCGCTGGAATCCCTTGCCGCTGAGGCACTGTCCGCCGCGAACGCCCTGCGCGGTGCGTCGTGAAGCACCTCACCTGGCCCGAGCTGATCCTCCTCGGCTGCCTCCTCGTGTTCTCCATCGCGGCCGGCGCCGAGAACCCCGTCCTCGGTGTCGCCGGCCTGGTCGCCCTCGCCGCGACGGCGCGCATCCTCGTCGCCGAGGCCCGACCAGCCCGCCCGCTCACACCGCTCGAGCAGCGGCAGCGCGAGTCGCTGCGCGCCGGGAAGTGGGACGCATGAGAATCAAGGTTCGCACGCAGGCTGAGCTCGACGCAGCCCTCGCCGTCACAGACGTCCCGGCGGGTGACTGGCTCTACATCGACATCGTGTCGGAGTCGGGCGTGTGGTTGGAGGTCGGGAAGCGACCGGCCTCCGGCTCCGCGTCGGTGAGGGCCTACGGCTCCGCGTCGGTGAGGGCCTACGGCTCCGCGTCGGTGACGGCCTCCGACTCCGCGTCGGTGAGGGCCTACGGCGCCGCGTCGGTGACGGCCTCCGGCTCCGCGTCGGTGACGGCCTCCGGCTACGCGTCGGTGAGGGCCTCCGGCTCCGCGTCGGTGAGGGCCTCCGGCTCCGCGTCGGTGAGGGCCTACGGCGCCGCGTCGGTGACGGCCTCCGGCTCCGCGTCGGTGACGGCCTACGGCGCCGCGTCGGTGACGGCCTCATCACACGTCGCCGTCCACCTCCACGACGCCCGCGTCACAGTCGAGGGCGGCGTCGTCATCGACGTCACCAAGGTCAACCAGCGCGACGTCACCACCTGGGCCGACTACACCGGCGCCGAGACCACCGACGCGGGTGTCGTGCTCTACAAGGCCGTCGACGCTGACCTCAAGTCCGAGCGCGGGTTCGCCTACCCCATCGGCGAAACCGTCGAGTGCCCCGACTGGACCGACACCAACGACTGCGGCGGCGGACTGCACCTGTCGCCCCACCCGCACCAGGCGCTCGCGTACTTCTCCCACGCGACCCGTTTCCTGCGTTGCGTCGTCGCCGTCGACGACCTGCGCCCCATCCCCGGCTACGCGGGTGACCCGGCGAAGGCGAAGGCCCGCCGTGTGACCGTGCTCGCCGAGGTCGACATCGACGGGAAGGACGTCCGATGAGCCTCGCCAGCGTCGGCACCGTCGTCGACACCATCGTCCGCGCCCTCGGTGACGCCGGAGTCTCCGGCGACGTCGAGGTCCGGTTCTCCGCAGCGGGCGGCGTCCACGTCACCCCGACCCCGACAGCCGATGACCTCGCCTGGCGCATCGCCCGCGCCGTCGTCGCGGACCTCACCGACGCGGTCGGCATCGTCGACTTCGCCGGGCGCGCCGTGCGCCACCTCGGCGCGATCGACGACGTACCCGTCGCGGCGTACTGCCCGCAGCGGATCGAGGTGGTCGCATGAGCCGCCGCGAGCGCTGCTGCGGGAAGCGCACCTACCTCACCCGCGCCGCCGCCGAGCGGACCCTCGACTCGATCTGGTCGTCGGTCAAGCCCGGACGGCGGTTGGAGTCCCGCGCCTACAAGTGCGAGCACGGCGGCTGGCACCTGACGAGTCAGGCAGTGCGGGAGGTGTCGGTCTAGATGCCACTCCTCGGTGTTTTCAACGACGCGTCGGAGATCTCAATGGTTCAGCGCAAAGTTCGGGAGTTCATCGCCACGCCCCGCGCCAACGATGACGCTTGCTGGCTCTGGCCGGGTGCCGCCGGCCGCGATGGCTACGGAAGCGCGGCGGCGACGGTCAACGGCGTGCGTAGGCGCGGCATGGTCCACCGACTGGTGTACGTGCTGACAACTGCGCCGGTCCCGGCAGAGATGGTCCTCGACCACCTCTGCCGCAACCGGGCTTGCTGCCGCCCAAGCCACCTCGAACCCGTGACTCAGCACGAGAACGTCCAGCGCTCGAATCCGGTGCAGAAGGCTCACTGCATCCGCGGTCACCTGTATACGCCGGAGACGCTCATCCCATCCAACCTCGCCGCGGGCAGGCGGGCTTGCCGCGTCTGCTCTCGCGAGCGCGCAGCAGCTCGACGCGCACAGAGGCGGGTGGCCGCATGAGCACCGAACTCGCGATCTACGGCGCATCCGTGCCCGACCGGATGCAGTACGCGCAAGCCCTGTCCGGGTCCGGGCTGCTCCCCGAGGCGTACCGCGGCAAGCCCGCCAACGTCCTGGTAGCGCTGGAATACGGTGCGGCGCTGGGCATCCCGCCGATGGTGTCCATCCAGCAGGTGCACGTCGTGCAGGGAAAGCCGGTTGCGTCGGCGCAGCTCATCGGTGCGCTGGTCCGCAAGGCCGGGCACCGGCTGCGGGTGTTCGGTGACGCGACGAAGGCCCGCTGCGAGATCACCCGCGCAGACGACCCGGACTTCACGTTCGTTGCGGAGTGGACGATCGAGCGGGCGCGCGACGCGAAGCTGACGGGGAAGGAGACGTGGCGCGCGTATCCGGCGAACATGCTGAAGGCGCGTGCGATCACGGAGTGTGCGCGTGATGCGTGCCCGGAGGCCCTGGCCGGGGTGTCGTACACGGCGGAGGAGCTGGACGCTGACGACGTTGTGGTCGAGGCGTTCCCGCAGACCGACGACGGGGCGGAGGACGCCCCTGCTACGAACAGGGACGAGCCCGCCCCGTCGTCGCCCGACATCGAGGATGCCGTCGTCGTCGAGGACACCCCCGACGCGCTCGCCGACCCGGCCACCGCCGCCGAGAAGGTCGCAGCCGGGAAGTACCACCACGAACCGTCACGACCACCGACCGACGCCGCCTTCAAGGCACTACAGGCCAGCCTCTCGGCCTACGCGAAGACCGAGGGCATCGACCGGCCCGAGGTGCTGACCCGCGTCGCGGGCATCGTCGGACGCGACATCGAGTCGACCCGTGACCTCAACGCCACCGAGGTCAGCCTCGTGCTGAACCGACTCAAGGCCGCGTCATGACCCCCGAGTCCCGCCGGGCGTCGATCCGGCTACTTCAGCACCTCGCCGACTTCACCGACCGCGACCTGTATGCCCTCGCGTCCGCGGTCGCCGGCCGCCGCATCGCCGACGTCGCCGACATGACCGCCGCCGAGACCGGGCGCCTGGCGTCGCGGCTGAACCTTGAGGCCCGCGACGACGTGAAGGCCATCCGCCGCGCATCCCAGCGGCGCATCAACTCATACCACCCCCAGGAGGACTGATGCTCACCGCTGCCCTGTTCCTGCTGCTCGCCGTCCTCGTCGGTGCCGGGTTCCTCGCCGTGCTGCTGGCGATGGGCGCCACGTTGATGCCCGACGACGTGGAGCTGCCCGACACCGACCCCATCGACGCCGACCGCGCTGACCTGCCCTACGGCGGGGGGTGGGGAGCGTGACAACCCCGAAGCCCGGTGACGTGCTCACCACTGAGCAGGCCCGCACACTCCCGGACGGTGCCGTCGTGGACGTGCGGATCGACACCGCTGCCCGCGGACTCGCGGTCTGGCACATGAGGTCAGGCCGCACCGTCACCCTCGTCTCCCTCCCCACCCCGCCCGACATGGCCCCCGGCTCCGTCGTGCTGGACGAGGACGGCGCGGCGTGGTTGCGCTGCGCCAGATCCAACGTGTGGTGGTCCGAGGTGGACGCTCGCTATCGCAACTGGTCCGGCCTCGCCCCCAGGGTCGCCCGCGTTCTGCACGACGCCGGAGGCGCGTGATGGGTGACTACGACGGCAAGCCCAACACATGCGTTGACATGAACGGAGCCGAGTCGTGACCGCCCCGGACCTGACGCCGATCACCGCCGCTGCGGCTGAGGCGCTGGGCGTCGAGTTCCCTGACGCTGCGCGCGTGCGGACCAAGCGCGAGCTGACCGACCGCGCAGAGGCCGTCGTCGCCGCCGTCTACGAACTGATCGCCGCCCAGGTGCGCGAGGAGTCGCAGGCCGAGATCGAGCGGTGGGTGGATGCGCACGCCGTCCTCGCCCGCGAGGTGGCTGAGCTTCGTGCCGC
>Ga0075163_10003378_pt1 | contig 21449 bp, 17 predicted proteins | sample JI1023141ADNA_FD_71478 | JGI IMG/M metagenome (GOLD analysis project Ga0075163, IMG submission 71478) | Wastewater effluent complex algal communities from Wisconsin, to seasonally profile nutrient transformation and Carbon sequestration -... | ecosystem: Engineered > WWTP > Effluent > Algae... | reverse complement strand
GGCCACCGGCGCGATCTCCATCGTGCCGTCGGCACCGAGGAAGGGACCGGCGGTGACCTTGCCGCCGGCGTCGACCACCAGGCTGCGCACCCGGACCTTCAGCGTCTGCCCCACGGCCACCGCGGTGATGGTCTTCCAGGTTTCACTCACCAGGGTGTAGCCACTCTTGCGGGTGTAAATGCGCAGCGGCGACTTCTCGCCGGGGACGTCCAGGCGAATCTCGAAGAGGTTCTCCTGGTTGGGGGCGGTGAAGCGAAAGCGCGGGCGAATCCAGTTGCGCGGAATGAGGGAACCGAGCTCCGGCTCGTGCAGGCACGGGCCGGTGCTGGCGGTGTCCTTGCCTTCGAAGAGCGCCGGCGCATTGCCGGGGACGTCCACGTCGAGCACCGGTAGCGCGAAGTCGTCGCGGTCGATGGTGGGGGGGACCGTGGGCTCCGCCTCGACGCTGGCGTCGGGAAAGGCCGAAGGCATGTCGCCGGAGGACCCATCGCAGGAGGCGAGCCCCGCGACCAACCCCGCACCCAGCGCCGCCCACAGCGGCAGCAACCGTTGCATCCATCTCACGCGGCTTCGATCGATCATGGCGTTCTCCGGCGCGGCGGCGCTCCGCCCGCGCGTTCGCGAGAGCGCCGTGAAACGCTCCGCAGGTCCGAGCGAACTATACGCCAGCTCGCGCCCCACGGGGACCCAGACCGCGCGCCGCGCAACTCTTACGCGGCCTCGCGCGCCGTCAGTGCGTGGTCGTCACCACCAAGGCGTCGCTATCCGTGTCGCCTTCGCCTTCACCGAGGAGCTCCCGGGCCTTGCGCGCCGCCTGCTCCAGGGTGCCGGGCCGGAGGCTCTCGAGCACCCCCACGCCCACCGCGCCCGCCGCCATCCCCGCCGCGAAGGTGGCGAGGAGCGTCGTCTTCCGTGTGCGGCTCACCAAGCGCAAGGCGGGGATGACCCAGGGTGCCGCCTTCCAGGCGACGCGGAGCAGACGCCTCGCCAGGTGGGGAGGGCGCGCACCCTCGTCGGTGCTCGGGTAGAGGGCGTCCATCGCGGCGGTCACGAGCTGGTGCATGTCGGTCGGCATGGCTCCCTTCGAGCGAGCACCGTGCCACCGGAAGAAGGCGGTCTGCGCCCACGAATTCGCGGAGCGACCCGGCGCCCTCCCGTGGCGCTTTGGCCCGCCGTGGGGCGTTTTCGCCGCCCGCCGCCTCGGTTTCTCCTTCTGCCGCGCACCCGGCAGAGGGTAGGCTCGCCGCGATGCGCGCGCTTCCTGGACGTTGGCTCTTGCCGCTCGTGGCGACGTTCGCGTTCGCCTGCTCCGGAGAGGTGGCCCGCGCGCCTTCGCCGGCCCCATCGTCGGCGGTGGTGGTCCCCGACCCGGTGGGCCCTTCGGTCGCTCCGGAAGCCCCGCAGGAGCGGCAGTGGGTCGCGCCGCGCCGGGCGCTCCGTGGCGCGTGGATCTCGTCCGTGTACAACGGCACCTGGCCCAGTCGCACCGGTCTCGGCGAGGCCGCTGCCGTCGCCGAGCTCACCGCGCTGCTCGACGGTCTCGTGGCCTCCGGCGCCAATGCCGTGTTCCTCCAGGTGCGGCCGGAGTCCGATGCGCTGTACCGGTCGCCGCTCGAGCCGTGGAGCCGCTTCCTCACCGGAACCCAGGGAAAGGACCCCGGCTACGATCCCTTGGCGCGGGCCATCGAGCTCGCCCACGCCCGCGGCCTCGAGCTCCACGCCTGGCTGAACCCCTTCCGGGGCATGACCTCGGCATCGGTGCAGACTGCAGACAATCATCCGACGCGGGTGCTCGCCGAGCACACCCGCACCTGGGGCAGCCAGCTCTGGATGGATCCCGGTGCTCCGGCGGTGCAATCCCACGTGCTGGCGGTCATCGAGGACCTCCTCCGCCGCTACGACGTCGACGGCCTGCACTTCGACGACTACTTCTACCCGTACCCCATCGCCAGTAAGTCGTTCCCCGATGACGATACCTTCGCGGCCTACCAGAGCGCCGGTGGCGCGCTCGCCCGTGACGACTTTCGCCGCGCCAACGTCGACGACTTCGTGCGCCGGGTCTCCGAGCTCTCGGCGCGGGTTCGGCCCGACGTGCGCTTCGGCGTCAGCCCCTTCGGCATCTGGCGACCCGGCTACCCGCGCGGCATCGTGGGTCTCGATGCGTATGCCGAGCTCTACTGCGATGCGCCCAAGTGGATCGACCGGGGGTGGGTCGACTACCTGGCGCCGCAGCTCTACTGGCCCACCACGCGGCCGGCGCAGGACTTCGCGGCGCTCCTCGACTTCTGGGCAGCGCACGCCAAAGGCGGCCGCACCATCGTGGTAGGGCACGACCTCGGCAAGCTCGGCCAGGCCGAGTTTCCGCCGAGCGAGATCGACAAGCAGCTCGCGCTGGTGGAGGCGGCGCAAGCCAAGGGGGTGGCGGGCAGCATCTTCTTCACCGCGCGCCCGCTCGCCCAGGACGACCAGGCCATCCGCACCTCGGTGGTGGGGCCGCGTTGGTCGCTCCCCGCCGTCACGCCGACCGTCGCCGCTGCGTCTGCCGAGCCGCGTCCCGAGCCCCCGGTCGTCGAGTGGGTGCGCGAGCCCGGCCAAGAAAAGCCCACCGCGCGCATCTCCGTGCCGCCCGGTACGCGGCTCCGCTCGGTGCTGGTCTACGCACAGGGCGACGGCGGGCTCGCCCTTTCCCGGGTCGTCCCCGCGGAGCAGCTTCCGTTGGGCCTGCGCATCTCGGGACGCGCGGCGATCGGCGTGCTCGATCGCGCGAGCCGCGCCAGCGACGTGCGCGTGCTCCGTTCACCGCCCTGACGCGTGCAAAACGACGACGGCCGATCCTGCTTCCAGGACCGGCCGCGCCGCGTCGACCTTGGTACGCTCAGGGAGCGGCCTTGCCGTGACCCTGGCTGTAGCCTTCCCAAGGAAGGGCGAGGTAGGGGAAGCTCGCGAGGTACGGCTTGTCGTTGCTGTTGACGCCGTCGCTCACGGTGAGCGTGCCCTTGGCGAGGATCACCGAGAGGAGAACGTCGGTCACGTCGGCTTGCTCCTTGGTGGCGTCTTTGCCCCCGGGAATCGATCGGCCGTTGGGGAAGCTCGAGTCGAGACCCATGTCGACGCGCAGCACGTCGCCGGTGGCGGAGAGGGGAATGTCGTGGCCGCTTCCGCGAAGGTTGATGGTGTCGATGATGTCGAGGCGGTTGTTCTTGAGCGCGTCGACCGTGGCCTGCGGCACCCCCAGGGCGGTGTAGATGCCCACCGCCTCGGCGTCGCGCACGATGACCGGGCTCAGGAAGTACGACCCGAAGCGCTGCACGTCGCGGTTGGGGCGGGTGCGGTTGAACTTGTCTTTGTCCTGGATGCCGATGAGGGCCTCGTTCACCAGCGGCAGACCGAGGCGCGAGACCTGGACCCAGTCGCCGAGGTCGTAGTCGACGCCGTTGTTGCCGCGGATGGTGGCGCGGGGGCGGCTGGCCGAAGCCCAGATGCCGAGCGTGTTGTCGACGTTGGCGCCGGCGGCGGGCGGTTGCCCGTTGGCGGTGAGCTCGGTGGTGGGAATCTCGAGCGCGATGGTGTGGCAGTTGAAGCCGGAGACGCCGTCGGTGGCCTTGCCTTCGAGCAGGTTGGCGAGGTCGAAGGTGCGTGCAAGATCCACGTAAAATCCGTCGTCGCGAGGGCCGGCCCATACGCGGCCGGCACCCATCGGGTTGATGAACGTGCTGGCGAAGGCGTCGGTGTATCCGCCCTTGAGCTGGTAGGCCACGGCGCTGGTGCGCGGGCCGATGTTCACCGGCGCCACCGGGATGTCACGGGCCACCACCTGGCGCTTGCCGTTCGCGAGCACCTTCACCACGTTGTAGGTCTGCTTTTGGCCGGAGAGCTGCGAGAAGAACTCTTTTCCGCCGCCGAGCGGGGCCGAGAGGTCGGCCGGGTCGACCCGGCCGACGCGGCTGGTCTTGAACTTGATCTCGTAGGTGACCCCGTCGTCGAGGCTCTTGTTGCCGCGCGCCACGTGAATCTCGTAGAGCACGTCGTCGGAGAACTTGTGGAAGTTGGGGCCGCCGGAGGGCTCTTCCAGCGGGTTGTACGAGGCCACGACGTAGAGCTTGTCGTGGGTGCCGGGCGTGACCCAGGCCCACAGGTCGGTGTTGTCGGCGGCCGGGTCGAACGAGATCGACGGCGCCTCGCGGTGGCTGGACGCGCTGGCCACGGCGGCCAGCGAAGAGAAGGCCAGGGCGGCCACGGAACCGGCGAAAAGATGACGAGCTTTCATGAATCTTCCCTCTTTCACTTGCCGAGCACGTACACGGTGCCGGAGTTGTTGGCGGAGCGATCGGCCCAGGCGAACACGTCCGCGCCCTTCGCGCGGTGGAGGCCAGCGGCTTCTTCGAAGTTGCCGAAGACGTCGGTGAGCATGGTGGTGCTCTTGTCCGAGACCTTCACTTGATACACGGCGTCGGTGCCCTTGCCCGGCTCGCGGCCGGAGATGAAGAGCGTCTTGCCGTCTTGCGAGAGCGCGACGCCGGCCGGATAGCCGAGGCCGATGCCGTCCTTGAACACCTCGGGGGCGGCGGTGGCGGCGGCGATGCGGTACACCGCGGAGCCGGCCTGGCTGCGCGCGTCGGCCACGAAGATGGTGCCGTCGTCGGCCAGGGTGATGCCGCTCGGTGCCTCGAAGGGCTCGCCCATGGCGACCGCGCTGCGGCCTCCACCGGCCACGCCGATCTTCATGACGCCCACCCGCTCGTCGGCTTCGCGACCGGTGAAGTACACGGTGCTGCCCAGGACCTCGAGACCGCGCGGCTGCGTCTTCTCGCTGCCCGCGAGCACCGCCGGGGTGCCGCCGGAGATGGGGAGGGTGAAAATTGCGCCCTTCTCCTCGTCTTCGCCGTTGTCGGCGCCGGAGTCGGCCACGAACAACGTCTGCCCGTCGCCGGAGATCGCGATGCCGAAGGGCGCCACCAGCGGAGCGCCGGAGGCGAGCTTGGTGACGCCGCCACCGGTGGCCGCAGACACGAACACCGCGGGCGTTCCGTCTGCCGATATGGCGGTAAAGTACACCTTGTCGCCCTTGGGGTCGGGCGTGGCGTCGAGCGGCGAGACGAAGTCCGCAGAGTTGGCGGCCGGCGTCACCGTGAGCTTCTTGGGCTCCGCGTCTCCGTCACTACTGCAAGCTACGACCACCGCGACGCTGAGCAGCGCGGCGCCTTTGAAGCTAGCGGCCCATCGTCCACGCGTTCTTCCCGAGCGCTCGGACGTGCGCCTCGTTGGTTTCATCATGTCCCGTGACCTCCTCGCGCATCACTACGAGGCAGCCTCCGGTTGGTTGCGCGAAATTCCGCAGGGTCGGTCACAACCGGCGAAAGTGTGGACTTTTCCCGCCTTCTACGGCGCTCAGCCGAGCACGCCGAAGACCAGCTCCACCGTCGCGAAGAGCGCGCCGCCGGCCACGAGCCCGATGACGATGGCGGCCCCCTTGGCGACGATGGAGTCGCGGGACCACATGCGCCGCCCCTCGAAGACGATGCGGGCCCAGATGGCGAGCACGATGATGGCGAGACCGAGCCCACCGTAGCGCGAGAAGGTGAGGTCGAGGACCTCGCCGCCGACGAGCGCACCCAGCAGCAGCGCGCCGGCGCCGCCCAGGGCCACGGTCATCTGCTTCTCGCGGAGGCCGAGCAGGGCGCTGGCCAGGCCCGCGGCCCCGATGGTTCCGCCCACGATGGCTTGCACCGAGCCCGGATACGTCTCCGGCGCCAGGTTGGATACCACGGGCCACCCTTCCGGCTCGTGCAGGCGACGAAACAAGCCGGCTCCCGAAGCCGCGCTGAAGAACCCGACCACCAAGGTGGGGACTACGCCACTGCCTCCGCCGTCGTGCGACCGATGGTTGAACTCCCGCGCCGGCGGCTCACCGCGCAGTTGCCGGCCGTAGGCCACCGCGGACCGAGGCTGGATCTGCCGCAGCGACTCCGGCGCGGCTTCGAGCTCGATCTCCATGTTGCGGCGCGCGCCGGAAGGGGGCGGTGGCACCGGCGAGGCCGCGGGCCCGTGCGCGGAGATCCGTGCGGGCGACGACGAGCTGGGCACCGCCGCCGGGATCTGCCCCGAGGAGTGACGCACCGGCCCGAGATCGGGCACGCCGCCGCTGCCGCGCGGGCTCGACGCCGGCGCCACGGCGGCCATGCGCACGGAGGGATGCGACGGAGGGAGCCCCAGGCTCGGCACTTCGAGGCCGAGCGGCGGCGCCGGGGGCATGGGCGACGCGCGCGGCACCGGCGAGCGCGGCGGCCCCGACGCCGCGCCGGGGAGCTCCAGATCGGGCACCACCGGGGGCGGGGAAGAGATGGGGGCGATCTCGTCGTCGAGCTGCGCCAGCTGGAGATCGCGAAGCAGGTGTCGGGTGGAGGTGTAGCGCTCCGCCGGGTCCCGACGCATGCAGCGTGCGACGATGCGCGACACGCTGCGGGGAATGTCGCGAACGATCTTCTCGAGCGGCGGCGGTTCGTGGGTGGCGATGGCCACGTAGATGGCGCCCGCGGACTCGCCGTCGAACGGGTGGGTGCCGGAGAGGAGCTCGTACATCATGATGCCCAGCGACCACACGTCGCTGCGCGCATCGGCGTCGCGGGTGAGCCGCACCTGCTCCGGCGCCATGTAGCGGGGCGTGCCCAGGGTGTTGCCGGTGACGGTGACGCGCTGGTCGTCGTTGCGAATGGCCGAAATGCCGAAGTCGAGGAGCTTGGGCACGAGCCGCTCGCGCTCCGAGGAGAGGAAGACGTTGTCGGGCTTGAGATCGCGATGCACCACGCCCTTCTCGTGGGCCTCGCCCAGGGCTTCCATCACCGGGCCGAGGAACTCCAGGACGTCGGCCACGCTCAAGAGGCCGCCCTTGGTGGTGTGGTACTCCGCCAGGCTCACGCCTTCGAGGAGCTCCATGACGATGTACGGAACGCCCGAGGCGGCGTCGACGTCCAGCACCTCCACCACGTTGGGGTGACGCACCATGGTGGCGGCGCGTGCTTCTCGGAGAAAGCGCGCGACGAAGCCCGGTCGCTTGGCCAGCTCGTCGTGCAACACCTTGACGGCGACGGGCAAGTTCAACTTGACGTTGCGGGCGCGGTAGACGACGCCCATGCCGCCGCTGCCGAGCTCCGCCTCCAAGACATATTTGCCGCCGAGGAGGTCCCCGACCTGCGTGCCCATACCGGTGAGCGTACCTGTTTCGCTCCCCATCGGGATATCCAAAGCGTGCAAAACGCCGAATCGGATCCTAGCGAAAGAGCCCGTCGGCGTCGGCCTTGGCGAGCGCGGCCCGGAACGCGTCGTAGTCGCTCCCGCCGTCCGAGCGAAAGGCGTCGGCGCCGAAGATTTGCCGGATCTCCTCCTTCATGGGGCCCTCGCCGGCGGCCACGAACGCGTCGCGCAGGGCGGTCCGGTCTTCCGGAGCGAGCGCGGTTCGCACCGCGATGAGGTCCGAGGGCACCGCGCCGAAGCTGTGGAGCACGCGCATGGCGACGCCGGTGACGACGGTCCACTCCTCGCCGCTGTCCTTGGCCTCGCGTGGGCGGGCGTGTGTGCCGGTCACGTCGGCCGCGCCGTCGACCACCGCTCGGATGGCGGCGCGGTGCGAGCCATGAAAGGCCTCCACCCGGAAGAGCGTGCGCGGGTCCACACCCAGCGACTTGAGACCTACACGTGGCACCACGAAGCCGCTCGCGCTCCACGCATCGACCCAGGCGGCGCGGCTCTGGCGGAGGTCGGCCAGCGTATGAATCGGCGAGTCGGCGCGCACCAGCAGCACCGACTCGTAGCCGGTCTGCTCGCCGCGAATCACGGAGACCAGCGGCTCGGCGCGGCCTGCGGGGACCCGCACGTACACCACCGGTGGTAGCCACGCGACATCCACCGTGGCGGCGTCCACTTCTCGCGCGAGGGCCTCGTAGCCGCCGGCGTAGCGCAAGACCATCGGCTTGCCGATGCGATCGCTCATCCAGACGCGCAGCCGCTCGGCGGCGTCACGGGTCCCCGAGTCTTGCGAGAAGTAGCCGAATGTCACGCTCATACGAGCTCCTAGCGTACCGCAAAAGCCGGTGTAAATCTGCGCACCTCGCGTGCAGGGCGGGTTCCCCTTCTCCGGGCTGTCTGCAACCGCCCGAGGTGCTAAGGTCGGAGCCCGAGCGTCTCCGTGGATTTCGTCTACTTCGTCGTCCTCACTTCCGCCCTCATCTTCGTCCACGAGTTCGGTCACTTCGTGGTGGCGAAGTTTTTCGGCGTGAAGGTGCTCACGTTCAGCATCGGCTTCGGGCCGAAGCTCCTGCGCTTTCGAGGGAAAGAGACGGAATACTGCCTGGGCATTCTGCCCTTCGGCGGCTTCGTGAAGATGCTCGAGGAGTCGAAGCAGGAGGGCCCGCTCTTGCCCGAGGAGCGCGCGCGCTCCTTCGAAGCCCAGGCGGTGTGGAAGCGCATCCTCATCGTGCTGGCCGGGCCGGCCATGAACCTGCTGTTCCCGATTCTCCTCTACACGACGGTCTTTCTCGAGGACCGCACGTTCTCGCCGCCGGTGGTGGGCACGGTGGAGTCGGGCAAAGCCGCCGACGGCAAGCTCATGCCGGGCGACGTGGTGGAGGCCATCGACGGCACCCCGGTCACCAGCTTTCCCGAGATCGAAGCCATCGTCGCCGGCAAGGCCGGCGTACCTCTCAAGTTCGCGGTGCTCCGCGACGACAAGAAGCTCGACGTGTGGGTCACCCCCAACGACGAGGTGCACTACCGGGAGCCGCGGGAGCTCGATCTGGTCGTGCACGCCGGCCGGGTCGGTATCTCGCCACGGTTCGCCGCGCCGGTCATCGGTGTGCGCTCCGACTCCCGCGCCCACAAGGCGGGCCTCCGCACCTTCGACCGCGTGGTGGCCATCAACGGACGCCGGGTGGAGCGCTACGTCGACCTGGTGGCCATCCTGGCGCAGAACCGCGGCGACTCGGTGCGTGTAGAATACATGCGTCCCACCGGGGTCACGGTCCTGGGCGGCCTCGCCGACATCGCGGTGGTCGACGCCGGTGAGATCGACCTGACGCCTACGCCCAAGGACCCCGAGGCCAAGACCGACGATTTTGCGCTGCGGGAGCGCGACGTCATGGCACGCATGGGCATCGAGAGCTCGGAGATGTATGTCTCGTTCGTGCCCAACGGCTCGAGCGAGTGGCAGGCCGGGCTTCGGCCGGGCGACCGCATCCTCACGCTCGACAACCTGGAGCAGCGGCGCTGGAAGGCCTTCATCGACGAGCTCGAGCGCAAGCCGAACGACGTCCACGCGCTCAGTTGGAGCCGCGACGGGCAAACCCTCTCGGGGCGCTTCCAGATTCGCAAGGAGAGCTGGAAGGACGACGCCGGGCAGCCCCACGAGCAGTACGTGTTCCGAACCACCCACTGGCTCCCGGAGGCGCCGTCGCGCTCGGTACCGAACCCCCATCCGTTCCTGTATGCGGTGCGGCGCGGTGTGGGTCAGACCGGCGACGTGGTGCGCTTCATCCTGGTGGGATTCCTTCGCATCGCGCAGGGCAGGGTGAGCCTCGCCACCGTGAGCGGTCCCATCACTATGTACGACGTGGCCGGAGAGGCGGGCGCCAAAGGCACCGCGGACTTCTTGTGGGCCATGGCCCTCGTCTCGGTGAACCTGGGGCTGGTGAACCTGCTTCCGATTCCCGTGCTCGACGGGGGACACCTGCTCTTCTTCGTGATCGAGGGCATTTCTCGCCGGAAGATGTCGGTGAAGATCCGCGAGCGGGCCAGCCTCATCGGCATGGGCATTCTCCTCGCGCTCATGCTCGTCGCTTTCAAGAACGACGTCACTCGCCGCTGGGACGACATCGTCATCTCGGTGAAGGACGTCTTCACCTGAGCTCAGAGGCCACGCGCGGCGAGGGTCTGCGCCACCGTCGCGTACAGCGTGCGGGCGTCGAACCCCGTCGACCAGCCGATCTGCGCCCAGTGATCGGCGTCGATCTCGTCGAGCACCTCGCCCCAGCGCTGGGATGCCGCAGGCACCACGCCGTCGTTGGCGCCCGCGCGACGCCATAGGAACGCGTAGCCCGGGGCGAGGAGCGCGTTGACCGGAAGGAGCCGGTGGTTCACCGAGCCCACCACGCTCGCGTAGAGCACACCCGGGTGATCGACCACCTTGCGATTGAACGCGACCATGTGCGGCGTCGTGAGATCGTAGAGCCCGTCGAGGTTCAGCCCCATGGTGCCGAGGAGTCGCCGGGTGGTCTGGAGATCGCCGAGCACACTCGCGCCGCTGTCGGCCAGGGGCGTGCCGAAGTGCGGGGTGCCGACGGTGACGAGCGACGCCACGGCGTCCGCGAGGCCCAGCTCGGTGATGGCGTAGCGTGCGTCGAGGCCACCCATGCTGTGGGCGATGATGTTCACCCGGCCGTTCAGCCGCCGCACCTGGGCCTCGAGCTCGGCGGCTCGCATGGCCACGCTCGCGGTGGGGGAGACCCGGGCCACGTGCACCACGTGACCGGCAGCCTCCAGCGCCGCGCGAATGCCGCGGAAGTACTCCGGTCGTCTCGGTACCCCCAGGGCGTCGAACCCGAAGTACCCGTGCGCGAACAGGATCGGCAGCCGGGTGGGGCCGACCCGCACCGGGAGCCGCGAAGGAACGCGCACGAGCGGCTCTCCCGCGTTCGGGGTGGGCTCGGCCTCGGGAACGCGTGTCTCGCGGACTGCCTCCGGTCTCTCTTGGGCAACTTGCGCGAGTCGGGGCGGGGCTTCTTCCGAGCCGCGTGCAAGCGCCCCGCGCCCCACCCGCCACCGCACCAACGCGCGGAGGAGGGCGTCTGCGGCGGTCGTGAGCGCCCACACCAGGAAGAAGGCCAGGACCGCGGACCCCATGTCCTCACCATGTAACGCGACGCGTTAGCGTGTCAAGCCGTCTCGCAACTCCGCGAAATCACCTGAGGGTTCGAGACCGCACGTCGGCCAGAACGGCGATCCACGTCGCCATGGTTCGCGCGTCCTCGCGAGCCCTCGCGACCCCGTGATGGCCTCGCGAGCACCCCCGCTGCGAATGGAACCCTCAGCAGTTTCCACGCTCCAGCCGCGTGCGGATGGCACCTTCGTACCGCTGGCTTGTGCCTTGCACTTCTGCCATTTCGTGAACCTCCGTCGAATTGCCCCAGTCCTGGTTCTCCTCGCTGCCGGTGCCGTTGCCCTTCGAGGTCGCTCGGCGAAAGCCGACGATCCCGATCCCAAGGGACGAAATGAGCGCTGCGCGACTCGGCTCTCCATCACACTCCTCGGCAAGAGCGCCGACGCTGCGCTGCTCGCCGCGGCGAAGCCCGAAGACTCCATCGACTCCATGCTCACGTCACCGGCCTTCTACGATCGCCTCGCGAGCTTCGTGAACGCGCAGTCGAACGGCGCGCCCGCCGCGAGCCCGCTGCAAGACCCGGTGTACTTCATGGCGCGCCACATGATCGAGCAGCGCAAGCCCTGGCGCGACCTCTACATCGGCGCGTACAACGTCCGCGCGGCGGCCGACGGCAAGAGCCTCGAGGTCGTCGAGGACGCAAGCGGCCTCGGCTACTTCCGCACCGCTCCCTGGATGGTGCGCTACGCCGGCAACGAGTCCGAAGGCGTGCGCATCTCCGCCGCCTACCACATGATCCACGACACCACCGGCTTCCAGGTCCCGGCGTCGGTGGCCAAGCCCGGCGAAGATCGCACCGCCACCGGCCGCAAGGCCGACGCCTGCAAGAACTGCCACTTCGATTCGTGGTTCGCGCTCGACAAGGCCGCCGCCGTCCTCTCGCGCAAGAAGGTGGCCGCCGACGGCACCGTGACCTTCGACCCCACGACCATCACCGCCACCACCCTGCTGAACAAGAACCTCGCCAGCGACAAGGATCTGGTCACCACCCTCGTGAGCTCCGACGCCTGGAAGTTCACGCAGTGCCGCATGGTCTTCAACTTCCTCTACGGACGCCCGGAGAACCAGTGCGAGGCGCCGCTGTTCGACCAGTGCGTCGCCGCCCTGGAGAAGGACGGGACCATCAACGCTGCCCTCGCCGTCGTCGTGAAAGACGCCTCCTTCTGCCAGTGAGAACCACCATGAAGACGATCTCTCTCACGACCGTTTCGCTCGCAGTCTTGCTCGCGTCGCCGCTTTTCGCATGCGCCTCCGAAGAAGACACCCTGGAGACGCCGGCGCCCGGCGCGTCCAGCAGCTCCGGTGGCACCGTCGACCCGCAGGCCCTCGAGTGCACCGAGAAGCCGCAGGGGCGCACCTACGTCGACTTCGGCGGCATCGACCTCGCGACCACGCGGCTCAACGAGAACATCGGCGTGAACCGCGGACGCATCAAGCCCTACGCGGTGCTCGCCGGCGAGTACACCCGGGTGCTCGGCGCCGCACCCGCGAGCCTCGCCGGACAGGCTGGCTCCTTCGACGTGCCCGCGCCGCGCTACTTCGAAGAGCCGCGCGCCACCGGCGTCGGCATCAGCGCCATGTACGGCGTGAGCTTCGAGGGCGCCCTGGTGATGGCCAAGGCCGGCGCCAAGTACGCCGCCGCGCCCGACGCGACCACGGCTCCCGCCGAGTGCGCCGCGTTCCTCTCCAAAGCCTTCAGCCGCACCCCGAACACCAGCGAGATCGACAACTGCGCCACCTTCGCCACCACCAAGCTGGCCAAGGAAACGAACCCCCAACGCAAGTGGGCCTACGTCTTCGCCAACGTGCTCACCTCCACCGGCTTTCTGACGTACTGAGGCTCCCCCATGAAGAATCTCTCGCGACGCGGTCTTCTCAAGGGTTTTGCTGGCGCAGCCGGTCTCATGGCGGGGTCTCGCCTGGGTGGTCCGCTCCTGCGCAATGCGTGGGCAGCGGGTGAGCCCTCGCACCTCGTGTTCATCTACCTGCCGGGCGGCTTCAACGCGGCCCTCGGCGGCGTGGCGGCACCCTTCGTCACCGGCAACAAGTTCGGCCTCACGTCGACCAACATCATGACGGTCGGGAGCGGGGTCACCACCGATAAGGCCACCATGGGCACGCTGCCCGCGTTCGCGCAGCAGCACTGGTTCTCGGTGGGCACCCGGCACGGCGTCTCCAGCCACACCACGCCCGACAACAGCAACGGCGGGGGCGAGCGGGCCCTCACCCGCAAGGGCACCACCAGCTACCTCACCCGCCTCGCCAGCGTCATGGGCGGTGACTCGGCCCTCAAGGCCGTGCACCTCGGCGACTACCCTGCCTATCGCACGCAGCCCGCCACCGGCGGCGTCTCGCTCCAGCGCATCAGTGACCTCGGCACCGCCATCAAGGCGCTCGGCGCCGGCGCCGCCGACCCCAACGCGCCGGACCGCGCCATCGCCGGCGACGGCGTGGCCGCGGCGCAAGCCATCTCCAAGCAGCAGATCGACGCCAACGCCGAGAGCCTGCTCAGCGTCAACGAGGCCTACGACGCCAGCATCGCCACCTTCCGCAAGCCGGCGCCGAAGCCGGTGACCTTCAGCGAGATCTCCACGGCCTACGGTCTCGGTGGCGCTACCGGCGTCACCGGCTTCGCCTCGCAGCTGGCGGGCGCCGAGGTCATGATCCGCGCCGCGGGGTCCAACGTCGTCTCGGTGTTCGATAGCGGCTTCGTGGGCTGGGACTTCCACCAGGTCTCGGGTGGCGTGTCGCAGAACATGATCTTCTCGCGCAACCGCCTGCTGGGCGCCGGCAGCTTCGACGACCGCATGACGCCCCTCAAGGCGTTCATGAGCCGCATGCTCAACCTGCCCGATCGCAACGTGGTGGTGGCCATCACCGGCGACTTCGTGCGCGTGCCCAACGGCGATCACGGCGACGGCGTCATGACCGCGGTGTTCGGCAAGTACGTGAAGCAAGGCGTCAGCTTCGCCTGCGACGGCAACGCGCGCTTCAGCGGCGCCACCCCGGGGGTCGACGCGCTCTGGGCCGGCCTCGCGGCGGCGCTCAAGGTTCCCGGAAACCCCTTCGGCGCGAACCCGCACGCGCTGGTGTAGCGAGCTCGTCAGGCCATCTGCTGCAAGAAGGGCAGCACGCCGGCCAGGAACGCCTCGGGGCGTTCTACGAACGGTACGTGACCGGTGTCGAGCTCCAGGTACTCGGCGTGGGGCAGCAGGCGTCGCACGCGCGTTCCTTCAACCTTCGGGCGCAGCACCGGGTCGCGGCGACCCCAGACCACCATCGTGGGGCATCGCACGCGCGGCGCGAGCTCCGATAGGTCGCTCGCCGCGTCGCCGAAGCTGCGCCACATGGCGGCATCCATCTCCACGAATCCTGGCCGCTTCCGCCCTTCGGCGATGCGCCCGAGGAGCGACGACGTGCCGGGGCTCTTCACGGCCAGGTAGGAGCGCGCGAACGCCATGCCCGTCCACCGACGGACCACTTCCCGGCCTTGCACCCAGCAGAAGGCTCGTGGCAGCAGCGCGCGCCCCACCAGGCCTCCGGTGTCGACGAGGACCAGGCCCCGTACGCGCGCCGGCCTGCGCGCTGCCAGGCGAAAGCTCGCCGCGCCGCCCACCGAGCTTCCCATGAAGAACGCCGGCGGGAGATCGAGCGCATCGACCACGTCCTCGAGCACGTCGAACACGGAAGCGGCGCTGGCCGAAGATGGTGGCGCCCACATCGCCGACCGCCCATGCCCGGGCCAGTCCACGGCGATGGTGCGGAACGTTCCGGCGAGCGCCGGCCCCACCGCGTCGTAGTCGTGGTGATCGTGCGCCACTGCGTGCAGCAGCACCAGGGGAATGCCTGCGCCTCGAATCTCCACCGCAACGTCGCCTGCCCGCGTCGGTACGTACTGCATATCGCGCCTCCGTCCGATAGTGATATATCTATCACTACTGTTGGTCAAGGGGCCGGCGCGCCTATCTCGCTGGGACGCGAGCCGCTACGCTCTTCGGGCGTGCCCCTCCGTTCGATCTCGCTCGGCGTGCTTCTGCTGGTGGCGTGCGGCCCGGACATTCCGCCGCGGGCCGCGCAGGACGTCGAGAGCGAAACCCCGCGTGACGACACGCAGGCCCGTCTCGAGACGGAGCTCGCGCGGGTGCGGGTGGCCATGCGCGAGCTGTGCGGTTCGCACTGCGGGAGCGTGGTGCTCATCGCGGAGCCCGGGGTGCGATCCGCCGAGACCCGTCCGCAGGCGCCCGGCTACGCCTCGTTCATCGCCTACAACCCGCGAGCGCGCGACTGTGCCCGCCATCCCGACGCGTCGATCCGCTTCTATTGCATGGCGCACGAGTACGGGCACCACCTCGACGTCACCATGAACCCCGCGTGGTCCAGCGACGGATGGACGCGCGAGCTCCGCGCGGACGCGCTCGCCGGATGCGCCTTCGCGCGCGCCCACGTTTCGATGGACGGGATCCAAGGCTCCCTGGTTCGTGCGGTGCTCCTCGACACACCCGCCGGTCGGGCGCGCACGGAGGCGTGCGGCTCCGATGGGGCGCATCCGGGCTTTCGGTTCTCGTGGGACGCGTTGCATCGTGGCGCGCGGCTCTGCAGCGAGCGAACGCCCACGCTCCCGGAGATCGCGGAGTCGGTCGAAGCGCTTTCGCTGGCCGCTCGCAGCAGCTCCATCGAGGCGTTTAGCCGCGAGGCTGGCGGCGACTGCAGCCCGCGCTAAGATTGTGTCGAAAGGTAACAGTCATGTTATGACGCGCCCATCTCGCGCAAAAAATGCGCCGATGGTGCATATTGCATATGTTCGTAACTACGACGTATTTTGCAACAGCGTCGGCCCAAGTGCCGGAATATTCTGTGGTTAACGGGTGTGTAATGATTGCGCATCCGTCATGTTTGCTTAAGATGCCCCTCCCGCATGCGCGACGTTGCTCCTGACAAGACGGTTCTCGAGTCCACCGATTTCACCGCCAACATTCGCTCCATGGCCGCCCATTGGGCCGCAAGCTGGCGCGACGCTCTCGGTGGGAAGACCCTGGTGGCCGACCTTCTTGCCGGGCTCACGGTGGCGGCGGTGGCGCTTCCGCTCAACGTGGCGCTCGCCAAGACCTCCGGCCTCCCCGCGTCCGCGGGCCTCGTGGCCGGCGCCATCGGCGGCATCCTCGCGGGCGTGTTCGGCGGCGCTGCGTTGCAGGTGACCGGTCCTGCTGCCGCCCTCGCGACCATGGTGGCGGCGGTGGCTTTCGAGTTCGGCGCCACGGGGGTGGCTGCGGCCTGCCTGGTGATCGGTGTCGTGCAGATCGTGCTGGCCCTGGTGGGCGCCGGCCGCATCGCCAAGTTCGTGCCGGAGTCCATCCTCGCGGGCTTCACCACCGGCGTGGGCCTCAAGCTCCTCGACCAGAAGATCCCGGAGATCCTCGGCTTCGACGAGATCTACCACTACAAGCTCATCGACCTCGCGGGCATGATGCACCAGCCGCAGTGGCTCCACCACGTGAGCTGGCACGCCGCGGTGTGCGGGCTCGTCGTGGCGTTCATGGTCACGCGGCTCAAGGCGTTCAAGCGGTTCCCCGCGGCGATCATGGGCATCGCGCTCATGACCTTCGTCTCCATCTACCTCCACTGGGACGTCGAGCGGGTGGGCGAGGTGCCGGGGAGCTTCCCGCGGCCAGGGCTCCCGCTCGTGGAGGACGAGCGCTGGTTCGATCTCGCGGCCAAGGCGTTGCCGCTGGGCCTCCTGGCGGCGGTCGAGTCGCTGCTCAGCGCGCGCGCCATCGAGCGCCTGGCGCCCGACGTGCGCCGGCATCACCCGAACCTGGAGATCTTCGGACAGGGCATCGCCAACCTCGGCGTCGGCCTGTTCGGTGGCATGCCGGTCTCCGGCGTCGTCGCGCGATCCGGCGTCAACGTGCAGAGCGGAGGCCGAACCCGATTGGCCGCCGTCGTTCACGGCGTGCTCCTGGTGCTGGCGGTGCTCTACCTCTCGCGCTTCATCGCCCAGGTTCCGATCGCGGCGCTGGCCGGGCTCCTCAGCGTGGTCGGCGCCCGGCTCATCGAGTGGAAGGAGCTTCTCCACTTCGCCCGGCACCACCGCATCGAGGCCGTTGCCTTTCTCGTTTCTGCCGCCGGCACACTCTCGGGTCACCTCATCACGGGCCTGGCGGTGGCGAGCCTGGTTCACCTGGTGCACCGCTTCGTGAACCGCCACGAAGCCGCGCAGCAGCGCGAGCTGGCGGAAGCAAAGGCCAAGGGCACGCGCGCCATCGTCAAGCCGCAAGAGAGCGAGGGGCGCCAACCCGGGCACTGGCAGGCGCTCCCGCAGCACCACAAGTGGCTCACCAACATCCAGGGGCGCTCGCTCCGCGCCAAGAGCGCTTTCGTTCACGAGAACGCGTCGGTGGTGGGCCAGGTCGTCATGGGGGACCACGTTCACGTGGCTGCCGGTAGCTCGGTACGCGCCGACGAAGGCACGCCGTTCTTCCTCGGTGAGGACACCAACCTGCAGGATGGCGTCATCGTCCACGCCCTCAAGGATCGCCACGTGCTGGTGGCCGGGGAGCCGTGGGCCGTGTACGTCGGCAAGCGTGTTTCGATCGCGCACAACGCCATCGTCCATGGGCCGTGCTTCATCGGCGACGACACCTTCATCGGCTTCAAGGCGGTGGTGCACGATTCGGTGGTCGGCGCCCACTGCTTCATCGGCCACGGCGCCATCGTGGTGGGGGTGGAGATCCCCGAGGGGCGACTCGTCCCCAACGGGCGCATCGTCGACACCGCCGACGCGGTGGCGTTGCTTCCCGAGGTCGACGAGCACCACGGCGAGTTCAACGAAGACGTTGTGGAGGTGAACCGCGGCCTCGCGGCGGCCTACCACGAGCACGACGGCACTTCCGCCCACGCCGAGAGGACACTCGAGGCGCGCGCCCGGGCCGTTCCCACCGCGAGCTGGGACGAACGGTGGATTCCGCAGACGGACAAGGAGCGATTCTGATGGTTACGGGATTCTTGATCGGCCTTCTGGGGTACCTCGGGTATCTCGCCACGCGCTGCTCATTTCGCGTGGAGGAAGGGCACCTCGGCGTGGTCACTACCTTCGGCGCTGCCGCCTTCGAGGGCAAGGGCGAGAGCGCCCGCGTGGTGACGCATCCCCCGGGCATCCACTTCAAGTGGCCCTGGCAGAAGGTGATCGTGGTCTCGATGATGGAGCAGAACCTGGAGCTGTCGGGCGAGACCGGCGGGCAGCGGGCGATGGCCCACGACGGCACCATGCTGCGGTTCGACTCCATCTTGCGCTACGTCCCCGACCAGGCGCGGCTGGGGCAGTTCCTCTTCGGCATGAAGAAGCCCCTCGAGCACATCACCAACCTCTTCTCGTGCTTGCTGCGCAACGAGATCGCGAACTTCCAGGTAGCGCGCGCGCCCAAGCGTTCGCTCCCGCCGGCGGGCGCCGAAGGCGCGATCCTCTCCGCCCGCGACTTCGACAGCGAAGCGGGCTCCTACGCCCAGATTCGCCGAGAGCGCGCGCTGCTCAACGAGCGCATCGAAGAGTTCTGCCGCCATCGCATCGCCGACCACTACGGTGTGCGTTTCAACGCCGTCGATCTGGTGGACATCCTCCCGCCAGACGAGCTGGCGGAGGCGCTCAACGCGGTGATCAACGCGCGCGCCGAAGCCGAGGCCGCGTACTTCCGCGCCGAAGGCGAGTGTCAGCAGCGGGTGCTCGGCGCCAGCGAAGGCGTGGAGATCGCTCGGGCTCGGGCTCGGGCGGTGGAGACGGAGATCGATACGCTGGGCGGCTTTCTCACCCAGCTGGCCGACCAGGGGACCCTCGCACCGTACGTGCAGCGGCGCCGCGCCGAGGCGCTGTCGGAGGCCCGCGCGGTGTTCATGAAGGAGGAGCGGTCGTGAGCGACAACCTGCAACTGGTGCTCGGGCTCGTCGTCGGTGCGCTGCTTCTTCCGATCCTCGCCTTCGTCTTCCGCCGCGCCACCATCGAGGTGGACGACGAGGAGGCGGTGGTGGTCACCCATTTCGGCAAGCTCGAGAAGGTGCTCAAGACGCCGGGCCTGCACGTGCACCCGGCGCGGCTTTTCCCCTGGGTCAAGGTGCAGCACGTCTCGCTCCGGCGCGACTTTCGTCACATCGAGAACGTGTACGTGAACGACGCGCGCGGCACCACGCTGCTGGTGGACCTGTGGGTGGAGTTCCGCATCGCCGATCCGGAGAAGGCGCTCTTCAACGTGGCCGACTGGAATCGGTCCATCGTGAACCTGGTCTCCCACGCGGCCACGTCGATCCTCGGCAACCGCGAGTTCATCTCCATTCTCGAGGATCGCACCGAGCTCTCGCAGCTGGTGCAGCGAGACATCTCCGGCGAGACCGAGCGCTGGGGCCTCAAGGTGGAGTTCGCGTTCATCCGCAACGTGAGCCTCCGGCCCGAGGTCTCGCAGCTCATCTTCGAGTCCATCGCCGCCCGGCTCGAGCGGGCCAAAGCCGACATCCAGGAGACCGGACGCATTCACGTGGCCAAGCTCGAGGCGGAGACCCAGGTGCGGGTCTCCGGGCTGGTGGCCGAGGCCAAGGGGCAGTATCCGGTGGCCATCGGGCATGCGCTCTCGCGCCTCAAGGCCCGGCCCGAGGTGTTCGAGGCTTACAACACGCTCTACGAGCTCTCGGTCATCCGGCCCCATCGGCTCATCGCGTTCCGTGGGTTCGGCGAGGGTGAGCTACGGGCGGCCGATGCCGCCATGCTGGCGCCGCCCATCGTCGACGCGCAGCCGTCACTGGTGAAGCCGCTCTCTTCCTCCAACGGCGAGACCCGTCGCAACTCGTAGCGCCGTCACTCGGTGGTGGCGCCTTCGCCGCAGCGAGCCATGCGGGCGAGCTGCGCCAGGCTGAAGGCCGTCTCGGCGGTCTCCTCGTTCGGCCGCACCACGTGCGAGAGCACGGCGTGGGAGAGGGCCACCTGCTTCAGCTGCGAGAGCGACGTGAACGCCTGGTCGTCCTTGGTGCCGAGCTGGCCGTCGGCACCGGCCCGGTGCTCGAGGATGGCGTTCGCCACCCACCAGCTAAGATACGTGTAGGATGCACCGCTAGCACCGAAGCCGAGGTGATCGCGATCGAACGTGTTGGCGACGCGCAGCATGCCGTCGGCCTCACGGCTCCCGTCGGCGATGGCGAGGACGCGGGTGGCGGAGTAGGGATACGCGTAGCCCCGGTGCATGGCCACCGAGAGCAGGCTCTGGAAGGTGAACTGGTCGGTGACCCCGGGCTTCGCGGTCTCGCGCCGGAGCACCGAGAGGGAGGTGAACTTGCGGTCGTCCTTGGTGCCGGCCTTTCCGTCGGCGCCGGCGCGGTAGGCGAGCATCCGGTCCACCTGCGAGGCATCGAGGAAGGCGTGGTCGAGGTCGTTGCACGTCTGGCCGGCCACGCAGAAGCCCAGCTCGGCGCCGCTGAGGGTGCTGGCGGCCTTCAAGATGCCGGCGGCCTCCGGGCTGTTCTGGGCGATGCCGGTGAGCTTGTCCTTGGCCACGAGCTCGCCCTCGGCGGCGTCGGTGTCGGCGTCGCTTTGGCCGTCGGCCCCCGCGCAACCGGCGAGAAGACCGAGACCGCAGGCGAGGGATACGAGGGTGATGCGCATGGGAGCTCCTTGAGAGGGGACCACGATGGCCGCGCGGCACCCGAAGCGGGTGCACGCGGGTGGGAGCGGCGCGTCGTGGCGTGAAGGGGCATACGACCCTTCGCCGAGCGGGCTTCCTCCCTGCACCGTGGCTCCATTCCTTCGGCGCGCTCGGTGACTCGGCGGCGCTCTCGGCACCGCGGCCGCGACAACGGTGTCGTGGTTTCCGTTGAAGAACGCAGGCGTTTCCCGGGTGGACACCTGCGAAAACGCGCCGAAGGCGCCAATCGGCACCCGCGACCCTTTCGCAGGTAGCCGAAAACTATGGCAAATGCGCCAGGGTGCGGGAACATGCAATTCAACCGGGGGGCACTGGCACCCTGGCCCGACTTGTGCTTTTCCATACGCGGCCTGTTTTCCCAACGAGCCGGTCCCACTGGGAGACTCCACCATGTCCGCCCGCTCTGCTCTCGCTTGCTGCTTCGCTGCCGTCGTCCTCGCTCTCGGGGGCTGCGATTCGAGCGGCACGCCCGACGATCCCGCGGACGCCGCGGTCTTCGACGGTGGCGGTCTCGACACCGGAAAGCCGACCCCCAAGCCCGACGCGTCCGATGGCGGGGTCATCGATCCGGACCTGGCGGAGGTGCCGGAGCTCACCAGCGTGAGCCCGCAGAGCGCGAAGGTGGGGTCGGTCGGTCCGAGCATCATCGTCACCGGCAAGAAGTTCGTCGCGCGCACGGTGGTGCAGCTCGACGGGGCGGTGCTGGCCACCACGTACATCAGCCCGACCGAGCTCCGCGCCACCATCCCCACCGGCAAGCTCACCGCCGTGGGCCAGCTGCGCATCTCCGTGGGCACTGCGCCTCCGGGCGGTGGCGCCAGCCAGTCGCTCCTCTTCGACGTGGT
>Ga0075163_10003375_pt1 | contig 21454 bp, 25 predicted proteins | sample JI1023141ADNA_FD_71478 | JGI IMG/M metagenome (GOLD analysis project Ga0075163, IMG submission 71478) | Wastewater effluent complex algal communities from Wisconsin, to seasonally profile nutrient transformation and Carbon sequestration -... | ecosystem: Engineered > WWTP > Effluent > Algae... | reverse complement strand
AGGCTCTTGCTAAATCTTTTGGAGCTATGGCTGACGAATTAAAAAATTTTGGGAAACTCAACGTTACAGTTGAGAAGGGGAAAAAAGCTGTGGTAGTGCTTGATCATACTGTATCAAACCAGATTAATCAATGGATAGAACAGCATCTTCCAGATATGAGTTACATTCCTAACTTTGACTCTATTGAGTTTATAGCAGGAGTAGGTAATGATCTCATCATAACTGCTTTTATGACGCCTGCCTTTACTGGATCAAAAAGACTCGTAAATGTAAAAGAGATCCCAGCTTTGAAAAAAGTTAATAATCCTGCATATAGAGGTGGCATTGTTAGCGATAAGACAATTGCCAAACTGACCAAAAAAGAACTGAAAGCGCTTCAAACCATAGAAAACGCTACTCTCCAAGTCGAAAAGAAAGCTATTTTAAAAACTAATTCTTCTTTAATAAAAACTTTAGAATCAGTACAAGGGATTAGTGCCAAAGATATCCAGAGATTAGAACAAGAAATATCTAGTTGGCTGGGTAAAGACACAAAACTAATAAGGAATAAAGCAGGAGACTCGATTTTCCTTTCTAAAGATGGAATAAGAAAAGTTAGGTTTGATTTCAACAGGCCTTATCCACATGAAAATCCACATCTTCATTTTGAAAGGTTAGAAAATGGATGCTGGGAAGAGATAAAGAGAATTTATCCCTCTGATCTTCCCCACAAATAATATTTATGAGGTATAAATGAGAATCCTAGATGATGAAACAGACAAGAAATTAGATACGATCAGCTTGTTTTTAACAATGAGTGAAGCAAAACAATTACATTCTTATTTGCAAGAATTAATTGAAAACCCCAAGAAACAACATATCCATATGTCGAGTGATGATTATCAAAAAGAAATAACATTATGTGTTTATAATGAAAATTCACTTGAAGGACTTCACGAAAGAGGAAAAAAATTGATTCTAACTGATGAATAAACAGGGTATGAAGCAGGAGGTTTGAGGGTTGGCTGCATGAAGAAGCTCCTCATACTTATCAAGGGAGATATTGATCTTCCCTTTTTCATACTGAGGGTAAGCATTTGGAGATATTGATCCAACACTGCCTCCCATCCCAACCGAAGGAGGTTATTTCTCCAATATGTATGATGCTCACATTGCTCAATCGCTCAAGTGATTTAAAAAAAGACTTTCAGCTTGTCGAGAAAAGACTTCCGCTTAGGGGAGTTGTCTTCACTTTCTGTTGATTGGAAATCTTCAAGGAGAGATTTCTGCTTGCTGGAGAGGTTTACAGGAGTTTCAATATGGACGTGGATGAGTAGATCTCCTTTCCCATGGCCATGGACATTTTTAAGACCTTCACCTTTAACCCGGAGCACTTTTCCTGTTTGAGTTCCTTCAGGAATCGTAAGGCGGACAGGTTTTTTTGAGAGGAGACAGGGGATTTCTTTTTTGCATCCAAGGGCGGCTTCGGAAAAAGTTACAGGAAGCTCAAGGATGAGATCATCCCCTTCTCTTTTGAAGATATCGTGAGGTGCAACATTGATATAGACATAGAGATCGCCTGGAGGGCCGCCATGATCGCCAGCATCTCCGTATCCAGCCATTTTGAGGCGCATTCCATCGTCAATTCCGGCTGGAATGGGAACTTTGACCCGTTCTTTTTTCTTTACTTTTCCAACGCCATGACACTCGTCACAAGGCTTGGTAATCATCTTTCCAGAACCGTGGCAATGAGGGCAGGTGCTCGACATGCTGAAAAAGCCCCGTGATTGGTGAAGCTGTCCACTTCCATGACAGGTTGAGCATGACTTAATATCGGAAGGGGATGCTGCTCCATTTCCTTTACATTTGCCGCACTCTGCGTAATTAGTAATGGCTATTTCTTTTTCGATCCCTTTTGCAGCCTCTTCAAAGCTGACAGAAAGTTGTGCTTTTTTACTTACCCCTTGACGAGCATACTCTTGAGGTCCCCCGAATCCTCCTCCAAAGAAAGAATCGAAGATGGTGTCGCCACCAGGACCACCAGGGCCACCACCGCCTCCAAACGCTTCCATAAAGGTACGTAGAGCCTCTTCCATGGAAGAGAAGCCAGGACCTCCTCCCATGCCCCCCCCTTTTAAGGCATCAGCACCATACTGATCATACATTTGACGTTTTTGCTGGTCACTTAAGACTTCATAGGCCTCAGAGACTTCCTTGAATTTTTTTTCAGCATCAGGATTGTCTTTGTTTTTATCAGGATGATATTTAAGGGCAAGCTTGCGATAAGCTTTTTTAATTTCATCTTGGGTGGCACTTCTAGAAACGTCTAGAACTTGATAATAGTCTGTCATGGGGCAGTGTCAACGATTAGCGGGGTTTTTTAACTTTGTACTTGAGAGCCGCCTTTGACTTTGCTCTTTTACGTACAGAAGGTTTGTCATAAAAGCGGTGTGCTTTTGCAGCTTTCATAATCCCTTCCTTATCGAGCTTCTTTTTTAGTGCTCGAAGAGCTTTGTCAATTGATTCGCCTGTACGAACCTTTACATTCGGCATAAAATGATCACATCCTAGTGGTATTTAAATTACTGTTATTGTTAGTAGCCACCTTGCTTTAGGGCAACTTGTAGATATTCTATACCATATTCCCGTTATTATTCAACTTTTTAAATAGTAGACCTCTGTTTTCTCCTTAGAAATTCCCTCGTTATCAATAAATTTATTGAATAAGTACTTTCTTAAAAAATCAAGGTTGAGCTTGTTAGAAAGCTTATGACTTCCCTGTATCATTGTAGGGGCTTCATAGGTGACACCCTCTTTTGTTCGGTTGCCTGAGAGGGCATAGCATTTTCCTGAGAGGGCATCGGTATAGATTGTAAAAGGGCCCTCTTCGCTTGGAGTATAGAGTATTAAGCTGCAAAAAGGGAGGAGGGGGAGATCCTTAGCGAAAGCAAGGGTTTTAGCAGTCATAACGCCTACTCGAGTTCCAGTAAAAGAGCCTGGTCCTGTTCCCACGGCAATGAAGTCAATGACTTCATTTTCAAGGAGTTTTTGAAGAGCAGGGAGAAGAGTTTCTGACTGTTTCATAGGGGGAAGGTACTCGATGAATAATCTTCCATTTTTCGAGAGGACTACAAAACTATCAGGTCCACTTGTATCGATAATGATAAATTGTTTGTTCATGGAAGTATTATAACAGAGTTGTTTTTATTTTGCAGAGGCCAGTATACAAAAAGTAAGGGTGAGTGATACACTGCGTAAGAATATATTGATAGAGGGAATTAATAATTGATTAACGATGAAAACGATGATTTTCAGGATGATCATCCTGAAGATGAGGAACTCGATCTTTCTGAATCTCTAATGGATAGTGATTTAGAAAAGCTGATTGGGAGTAAGAAAAAGCCGATTATTGATGCCGAGTATCCAGACGAGCTTTTTATCCTCCCGCTTACAAGGCGTCCCTTTTTTCCGGGGATGGCGGCCCCTCTTGTCATTGAACCCGGTCCCTTTTATGAAGTCCTGAAGATCGTAGCAAAATCTTCTCATAAGACTCTTGCTTTGTTTCTTACGAAGAAAGAAGATGCCAACATCTATGAAATGGGGTTTGAAGATCTCTCTGATGTTGGGGTTATGGCAACGATTCTTCGCATTGTCCCTCTTGAGCAAGGGGGAGCGCAAGTTGTCCTCAATATGGAAAAGCGGATCAAGATCAAAGAGCCGATGCCCAAATCAAAATATTTGCGGGCAAAGGTCAGTTATCACGATGATCATATCACCCCAGAACAGTCAAAAATCATTAAGGCTTATTCGATTAGTATTATTACAACGATCAAAGAGCTTTTAAAACTCAATCCTCTCTTTAAAGAAGAACTGCAAATCTTTTTAGGCCATTCTGATTTTACAGAACCTGGAAAGCTCGCTGACTTTGCTGTGGCTTTGACAACGGCAGGAAGGGAAGAGCTCCAAGATATTTTGGGGACCTTTGATGTTCAAGACAGGATTGATAAAACCCTTGTCCTCCTCAAAAAAGAGCTTGATTTAAGCAAGCTTCAAAGTAGCATTAACCAAAAAATCGAAGCGACGATTTCAAAGACACAACGGGAATTTTTCCTCCGTGAACAGCTCAAAACCATTAAGCGAGAGCTTGGAATCGAAAAAGATGATAAGACAAGTGACACCGAGAAATTCCAAGAGCGGCTCAAAGATAAAATAGTTCCTGAAGATGTCCAAAAAGTCATCAATGAAGAGCTTGAAAAGATAGGTGTTCTTGATGTGCAGTCGGCTGAATATGCTGTTTCTCGTAACTATTTAGATTGGCTGACCATTGTTCCTTGGGGAGTGAACAGCAAAGAAAATCATAATCTTGCTGAGGCGGAAAAGATCTTAGAAGAAGATCATTATGGCTTAAAAGATATCAAAGAGCGGATCCTTGAATTTATTGGAGTTGGAAAACTGACGAAAGGGGTAAAAGGGAGCATTATTTGTCTTGTTGGTCCTCCAGGGGTTGGGAAGACAAGCATTGGAAAAAGTATTGCCCGTGCCCTCAATCGAAAATTCTTCCGTTTCTCTGTTGGGGGAATGCGTGATGAAGCAGAGATTAAGGGGCATCGCCGTACCTATATCGGTGCAATGCCTGGAAAAATGATTCAGGCGCTCAAAGCTTCGCAAACAATGAACCCAGTGATCATGATCGACGAAGTTGATAAAATGGGGCAAAGTTATCATGGAGATCCTGCTTCAGCTCTTTTAGAGGTTCTCGATCCTGAGCAGAATAAAGACTTTCTCGACCACTACCTTGATGTCCGCGCTGATTTATCGAATATCCTCTTTATTGTAACGGCAAACGTTTTAGATACAATACCAGGTCCCCTTAAAGACCGGATGGATATCCTCCGTCTTTCTGGATACATTCGACAAGAAAAGGTGGAGATTGCGAAAAAATATCTTATTCCACGTAACCGTAAAAAATCAGGGCTCAAAGCAACTCAAGTAAAGTTCGAAGCGGGAGCGATTCAAGAGATTATAGAACGGTATGCGCGAGAATCAGGGGTTCGCGGCCTTGAAAACAATATTAAAAAAATCCTCCGCAAAGTAGCGGTTGAAATCGTCCGTTCCCAAGAGAAAAAGGGAAAGCGGACGATTCGGGCAGTCACCATTTCGGAAAAGAATCTCGAAAAATATCTTGGGAAGCCGATCTTTACCTCTGATCGTTACTACGAAAACACTCCTGTTGGTGTTTGTACGGGCCTTGCATGGACAGCAATGGGAGGAGCGACCCTTTATGTTGAAGCGTCAGGCGCTCCCTCTGAGAAAACGGGGATGAAATTGACGGGACAAGCAGGTGATGTGATGAAGGAATCTGCTCAAATTGCGTGGAGCTATCTCAATGCACACATCAAAGAGTACACAGCGCAGACGAAATTTTTTGAGGGAGAAGAAGTTCATATCCATATTCCAGAGGGAGCCACACCCAAAGATGGCCCATCTGCAGGGATTACAATGGTCACCTCTCTTCTTTCGTTATCGATGAAAACTCCTGTAGCTAAAGATCTCGGAATGACAGGGGAACTCACCCTTACGGGAAAAGTTCTCCCCATTGGAGGGCTCAAAGAAAAGCTGATTGCAGCAAAGCGCTCCAAGCTTAAGACTCTTATCTTTCCAAAAGACAATAGACGGGATTATGATGAACTCCCTGACTATCTGAAAAAGGGAATCAAAGTGCACTTTGTCGACACTTATGAAGATGTCTTTAAAATTGCTTTTCCTAGGAAAAAATGATGAGCCCTTGGAAAGAAAAAAAATATATCTCTCCTGAAAAGATTGAAGAGAAGATAAAAGAGCTGCGCACTTTTGGGAAAAAAATTGCAACACTCAACGGCTCTTTTGATTTGCTTCATGCAGGCCATCTTAAAATGATCTATGAAGCTTCCAAACAGGGGGATGTCCTCATCGTTGCTCTTAACTCTGATGCTTCGATTAAAAAATATAAAAGTCCCTTGCGCCCCATTGTTTCACTCGAGCACCGCCTAGAAATGATTGCAGCTCTCGAATTTGTTGACTATGTCACCTATTTCGATGAGACCGATCCGATCGCCCTCCTTGAAAAAATAAAACCCGATGTCCATAACAATGGTTCAGAGTATGGAGAAAATTGTATCGAAGCAGAGGTTGTCAAAAAATATGGTGGAAAAATTCACATCATTCAACTCATTCCTGGCCTTTCAACGACAAAGCTCATTGAGAAAATTAAATCATGCGTTTAATTGGAAATCTTAAAGGGGAGAAAGAAGCCTTTCAATTCATCTCCTTTTTGGAAAGAGAGGAGATCTTTGCAAGCTGCGAGCCTGATGCGCAAGATGGAAGGACCTTTCAGATTTGGATTGAGAACGAAGATGACATTGAGAAGGCAACGCATTGGCTGAGTGAGTTTCAAAAAAATAGCGTTGATCCTCGCTTTGATATAAAAGAGCATCCGATCGATACAAAAGGGATTGCTGAAGAGCCTCTCCAGATCCGAGCGATGAGGCTGAGAGGAGCTATCCGTCCACAGATGCCTTTCACCCGTTTTATCGTCTTTTTATGCGCCCTTCTCTACCTTTGGAACTTCTATCAAATGCAAAACCTCAAAAAAGAAAATAACAAGCCCGAATTTTTTACCTTAACCCCTCTATTTGTTGATCTTTCTTATGATATCCCAACAGCAGCTAATCGAGAAGAGCTAAGCCAGATCCTTTTTTTAAAAAATAGGGTAGGGAATGATGAGGTTTGGGATGGTCTTTATGGGGTTGTTTTAGGTTGGCCTCAATCAAAAGGAGAGCTTCATGCTCCCCTATTTGTTCAGCTCCGACAAAGAGAGGTATGGCGTCTTGTCACCCCTGTACTCCTTCATGGAGATTTTCTCCATATCCTCTTCAATATGCTTTGGCTTTGGATGCTGGGGCGTCAAGTTGAAGAGCGGACGAAAAAGTGGCAGTACATCTTAGTCACCCTGATCATTGCGATCGTTTCGAATACCCTGCAGTATCTGATGAGTGGCCCCCTTTTTATTGGGTATTCAGGGATTATTTGTGGACTTGCTGGATTTATCTGGATGCGCAAGCGGCATGCTCCTTGGGAAGGATATCCCCTTCAAAAAGGGACCCTTATTTTTCTTGGGATCTTTATCATCGGAATGATGGTTTTGCAACTCATCTCGTTTGTCCTCATCCGATTTCAACTTGCCAATTTTCCAATGAACATCGCTAATACCGCTCATATCACAGGGGCGCTTACAGGAATCATCTTAGGACGTATTCCCTTCTTTTCTAAAGGAGGGGTATGAGCGTTAGAGATCTGATCATTTTAGGGTGCAGTTCGCAGCAACCAACCCGCCTGCGCAATCATGGCGCCTACCTCTTAAGATGGAATCAAGAGGGGCTCCTCTTTGATCCAGGTGAAGGGACGCAGCGGCAATTTATCTTTGCTGACATTGCTCCTCCTACTGTGACCCGTATTTTTATCAGCCACTTTCATGGGGATCACTGTTTAGGACTAGGATCGATGCTCATGCGTCTTAACCTGGATCGAGTAAGCCATCCGATTCATTGTTACTATCCTGCAAGTGGAAAGGTTTACTTCGACCGCCTCCGTTATGGGACCATTTACCACGACCATGTGCAAGTGATTGAACATCCCGTTTCTAAAGAGGGGATTGTTCATGAAGATCAAACCTTTACCATTGAAGCCAAATTTCTCGATCATGGAGTGGACAATCTTGGTTGGAGGATCAAAGAAGCGGATACGATTAAGTTCGATAAAGACAAACTAAAAGCTCAGGGGATCAAAGGGATTCAAGTTCGGACACTGGAAGAAAAAGGAGAGGTGACTATCAATGGGAAAGTGGTCAAACTTTCTGATGTTTCCTATATCCGAACTGGCGATGTCTTTACCTCTGTTATCGATACCCTGTATTGTCAAAACGCGATCGATCTTGCCAAAGGAGCAAAACTTTTTCTGTGCGAAAGTACCTATCTTGAAGAGCACGCTTCCCTTGCAAAAGCTCATGATCATATGACAGCTAAACAAGCAGCCACCATTGCTAAAAAGGCCGGGGCCCAAAAGCTGATTCTCACCCACTTCTCTGCCCGTTACCGTGATCTTCAGCTTTTCAAAGAGGAAGCAGCCACCATCTTTCCGAGTGTCGATATTGCCGATGATTTCCGCCGTTTTGACTTTCCCTTAAATAATTCTTGATTTAATACTAAAGATTTGTGTAGAGTCTTGGCCTATGAATCCTATATTAGAAAACGCTGTACGCTATACAATCGAAAATGACCCCGATCTTAAGGATAAGTTCGTATGGTATAAATCAGATATTAAACGTCTTCGATTGTGGAATAAAGATCTTACAGAGCTCCCTGAGGGAATCAAAGAATTTCCCAATTTAGAAGTTTTAGATCTAACAAAAAACCGTTTAGCACATGTCCCTGATTGGATTGTGAGTATGGAGAAACTCAGACTGCTTGTTGTTAATCACAATTGTTTAGAAAATTTTCCCCCTCTCCCTCCCAATTTGGAAGATCTTTCTTTAAACTATAATAAACTCTCTACATTTCCCTCTCTTAGGGAAACAAAACTCATTACCTTAGATATCACACATAATGAACTTATATCTCTTCCTGAGTTCCCTTTCCCTCCTACTTTAAAACAATTGGACCTCTCACATAACAAGATTACCCGCATTCCCAACACACTACAAGAGTGTCAAGTCCTCGATTTATGGGAAATGGTAGATAATCAACTTAGCGCTCTCCCCCCTGTTTTTTCTCAATTGCACATGAGGAGATTGGTCCTCAATCGTAACCGTTTCGAAACATTTCCCATCGTTATTAAAGAAATGGATTCTCTCGATCATGTAGAGCTTCTACATAATCAGATTCGAGAGCTTCCTCAAGGGCTCCGATTGAAGTCCCTGGGGATCAATGGAAATCCTTGCAGACTTCCAGAAGCGCCAGAGATTGCTTATATTGATGTCCGGGATTGTTCCTTACATCGACGCTTTATGACCAAAAAGTAGGGATGTTCCCTAGAGGTTGTCTTCTTGTCGTGGTGTTTGATGAGTCGTTACTGTTTCCTTGTCATCAGTTTTTGTTGATGTCTTGGTAGATTCACTATCATTAGGCTTCACAATCTTACTTTGAGAATTCGCTTCCGTATAATTCCCTGCAGAAGGGATCAGGTCATCAGAAGGGAGGGGGGATCTAGCGCGTTCTTTTCTTTTTTTAGGGGGAACAGGAGTAAAAGAAGGAAGCCCTTTTCTGTTGGTAATGTGGGTTGTTAGGCGGAGTTTAGGCTCTCCTTTTCCAGACTCTTCTTGTTTTGCATCAATCAGGAGTGTTTCTGGAGATAAGATTGTCATAAGGTTGTTTCTCATCTTTTCGATAGCAGCGATTCCGTCGTTGTGAATCCATTCGGGAATATTGGAGAGGTAGATGACATCAAAAACATATCCATGGTCTTGTGCCCAAAGGCGGAGCTCATTGAAATAAGCAGTATCCTTACTGAGATTTAAATTGAGATGAGTAATCCTCCCATCCATGTACATTTGACGGACGCTCTCATATGATGTAAGTTTTGAAGTCCACATGAAGTCCTGTTTGTAATGTTTAATCACTTCTTTTGAGCTTCCTACAAGATGTAAGTAACGATCAAGATTTTCATCAATCTTATTCTGAAAAGCTTTGAGAAAATCTTCTGGGGTTTCACATTTGAGAATGTTATCTGCTGTCCATTGGTAGAATTCATGCATCCGCCCATTGATATCGCAAATAATGGCGCGTGCCATAGGGCGATTTGCTAAAATATTGTAATTGTATTCATAGGCAAATCCTAATAGAACTCCATTAGATTTAGACGGTCTTTTCGATAATTCTTCTAAATTTTCTTTCTGTCCACACTCTGTTGTTACAAGGTAAAGGGAGCCATCTACGTAATCCTCTTGAGGTGAGGGAGGGACGGGAGGGAGAGAGGGATGCTCTTCTTGAGGAAAAGATTCGTGGATGATGTGATTTTGAGGGCTACGGGATAAAGGCTGGGTTGTTGTCGTCATAAATACTCCTAAAAAATAACTTTTTACATAATTATAATAAACGTGATATTTAATATCTATTTCAATGTTAAAATATAACACTAATAATTAATTTAAAATTAAACTGAAAATTTTTAGTATAATTAATGTCTGACAAGGGTAATTTTTATGCGTGTTAAGAAATCAAAGTTCTCTTATGATAGCTGGCATCAATAAATCGTTGTCCATCGATAAATAGAAGAGGTTTTTATGGCAAAAAAGGAAGCAGCAGTAAGTGAAAGAAGTAAAAAGAGTGAAGTTCTCGCAGCTTATCACGATCTCTTAGATGAACTCAAAGAAGTGAATCAAAGCCCCTCCAAACCCAAGCAAGAAGAGAAAAAAGCTATCGAAAGATCTTCGGAGCTTTCTTGCGATGGGATTATCACAAGCCTTGCTGAAACGAAACTTAAAATCAGCAAAAATTTGGAATCTTTAGAATTGCAGCTTATTGACGAGTACAAAAAATTCTCAGATCTTCAAAAAAGCATCGAATCCTCTAGAAAAGAGCTTGAAGAATTGCATGATATTACCTACCAAGCAGAAACTCTAGATGCTCTTGTTGAAACCCAAAAACGCTTCAAAAAAGAGACCGATGAGGAGATCAACGACACTCGAGACACCTTTGAGCAAGAGATGGCTGCAAAAAAAGCTACATGGCAAGAAGAAAAAGTAGCGCGATCGAAAGAAAGAGAGCGAGAAGAGGAAGCCTATTCCTACGAACTTGCCCTTAAGAGAAAAAAAGACAAAGACCTTTACGAAGAAAAAAAGCAGCAGATTGAAAAAGCGCTTGATGAAAAAGTTAAACAATCCACCCAAGCTCTAGAATTGAGGGAGACTCAAATCTCTGAAAAAGAAAAGGAACTTGAAACCCTCCGCGAGCAAGTCACTCAGTTCCCAGAGAAACTCCAAGAAGCTATCGACAAGACGAAAATAGAAACAGAAGAAGCTGTGAAAAAGCAGTATCAATTTGAAATGCAGCTCAGTCAGAAAGATCTTGAAGGAGAAAAACGGCTTTACGAACAAAAAGTGGCGTCATTTTTAGAAAAAATCAAAGAACAAGACAATCTGATCAAAACACTTACAGCAAGGGTTGATCAATCAGGAAAGCAAGTTCAAGACATTGCAATCAAAGCTGTGGAAGGGGCTTCCGCATTAAAAGGTTTCTCTCTGGAAGAAACAAATAGGCATAGAAAAGATTCATAAAAATGTCGTGTGCAAGTGGTGGATGATCCCTTCAATCCGTGGATTAGAGGTGCTCCTATGGATTGCAAGGATCCGATAGGGAGAGGGGGTAGGTTGCCAAAGGACGGGATGAAGGTCATGGATTTTCCCTAGAAAGTCGGGAAGGAAGCCGATTTCTGTTGAACCGGCGCAGATGGTTGCAATGAGGGACCAGCTGGGAATGGTGGATTTGATAGGGAGGGGGAAACCGTGAAGTTGTTGCCAACTTTGTTTAAGCGCAAGGACCTCCATTTGATCTTCGGGAAGAAGAACGGCTTTTTTCTCTGCATGCATCTCTTTAGAATAGAGTTGAAAAGACCCTTTGCCAATCTCTGCTACAATCACTCCTTGCCAGGGTGCATTATCTAAGACAAGAGCGATATCTGCTTCGCTCTCTAAAATAGCCCGATAGGCGTGATCGGGGCGCATATATTTGAATTCAATCAAGTCTGTAGAGAGAAGGGAGGGGACAGCAATTTGTGCAATCGCATGGGTTTCCTCTCGTTGTAGCGATTGGTCAAATGGGGGGAATTCTATTTCCTTTTGCAATTGGAGGACTTCCCCACCGTCTCCACTGCACAACAGATGCCCTTTCGATCGTTCTTTTGAGTATTTTTGTTCTAGGAATCATTCCTCTGATCCGTTTTTTAGTGAGGTCAACTCCAAAACAATTGATGACTTCTTACCAAGAAGAAGATCAGAAGAATGAACCAGGATTTCTAGAGGGGCTAAAACTCCTCTTGAAAAACCGGTATCTTTTGGGAATCTTTGCTGCAAACTTTATCTATGAAGTGGTGACCACGATCTTCGACTTCAATTTTAAGATCGCAGCAAGTTCTATTTATACAGGCGTTGCTCTCAGCCACTATTTAAGCTTGTATGGATCGAGTGTGAATATTGTCTCTCTTCTATGTCTATTGTTTGGAATCAGTAATGTAACCCGATTTTTAGGGGTTGGTGTTGCATTAGCAGCCATGCCGATTATTGTGGGAGGGGCTCTGTTAGGATTTCTCTCGCTTGATTCTTTGACTTTTCTTTTTGCCTTGATGGTGGGGTCAAAAGCGATCAATTATGCATTAAATGGTCCTGCTCTTAAGCAGCTCTATATCCCGACTTCTGCAGATGTTAAATTTAAAGCGCAAGCTTGGGTGGAAACTTTTGGATCTCGCTCCTCAAAGCAAGTAGGCTCTCTCTTCAATATGTCCCTTGCTCCTCTTCAAAAGACACTAGGAATCCTCGCTGGTCGCTCATACTACCTGATGCTTAGCGGGGCTTTTTGCTTTCCCCTCCTTGGGCTATGGCTTATTATCGCCATCTTCCTCGGGAAAAAATTCAACAAGGCTGTTAAACAACAAACGATTGTTTGTTAGGCAATTTTCTTAAGAAGCTTAGGTGGTGGTTTGTTATAAACCTGAGTTTTGAGTTTATTTCACTCATTCTCAGGGATTTTTTTCTTTCTTCTCGGTCTTTTTATCTCGAAAAGGGCACTTTGGCCCTTCCCTTCGATAAAAATCCCAAGAATCTAACTCACCTTACGCACGCAGAATGAGAGGAGAATGCTTTTATTTTGATTTTCAGTGGCTTATAAAAAGCGCAATCCTATTCTTAATAGGATGAGCATTTTTTAAGCCACTGGGGATCAAAAGAATACACTTATCCTCCATTCTGCGTGCGTAAGGTGAGAATCTAAGAGAACTCTCCTATGAGAATAAGCAAAATAAACTCAAAACTCAGGTTATAAGGCTCCTCATAATGTAGGGGAGATCGTTCTTTTCCTCCTTTTCCCCAGGAATGAAAAACTCTGATCATTTTTAGGTAGTCATTAAAAATATTTTTTGCTACCTTGCTACAAAACAGTTTAAAAATTCCATGGAGAAGAACATGAAGAAAGGAATATTGGTTTTCTTAGCCTTTTTCACAACTCAACTTTTGGCTCTCTCTCCTCAAGACCTTCATGCTACTTTTCTATTGACTCATCAAGGTCGAGAGTTAGAAGCCAAAGAAATCCTCGCAAATTCTTTTAGCGCGAGGAACGTTGACGTGGATTTTATCGCAGATCAGTTTGTAAGCTGGATTTCTAAACATCCAAGTCAGATGGAAGATTGTTTTAATGAGTCAGCATATCATGCTGTTAACAGAGACAGATATTTAGCCAAAAGGGCAATTCTCAATTATTTTTCTAGTGATAAACCCGAAGTATCTGAATTTGCTGGATCATTTGTAAATTGGGGGATAGAGCTTCTAGAATTGGATGCAGCTCTAAGTCGAAAGGGTGGTAAAAAATGAAAAGATTAACCATAGTGTTTGTTGTTTTCTCTATGTTATTAAATGCATCGGCATTTGCTGATGAAAAGGAGGAAAATGGAAAAGCAGAGCCTCCAAACAGTCCTGGAGAAATTGCTTGGAATGTTGGAATAGGGGTGGCATCTGCAGCCGCTGGGGGAGTTGCTGCTGCAACAGGAAACATTCCTGGAGCTATTGTTGGAGTCGCTAATGGAGCGAAGAATTTTCTGGATGCTGCAAAAAAATATAACGAAAATGTTAGATTTGAGAAAGAGCATGAAAGAGATACAAGTGAACATAATGATGAGCGCCATGATCAAGATTCATGGGACCATGAATATTAATCGGAGATATACTTATGATTGGTAAAGTTATTTTTTTTGCAGTCATCGCTTATTTTGTTTATCAAATAGTCCTTTTCTTTAGGGAGGATAAAGCAAGCAAGAAGATGACAGGACTTGCTATTGGTATTACAATCTTGCTTCTTACATTCACAGGATGGCCGCTCTATCTCAATGTCCATCTTGTCTTTAGTTTATTAACTTTTCTTTATGCGTTAGGTATGTTTTACGAATGCGCAAAGGAAAAGAAAGGATTCTATTTTCTTACGGCTGTTATCTTGCTTGTCCTTTCGGGACTACAGTTTATGGAGTATCTGGGGTACTCAACAAGCTAATACCATTTCCAAACCCAATTTCCCCATGGAAATTTCTGCGTCACTTTGTGACTTTATTTATTGCGAATGGTATAAGGAGGGAGTTGCAATCATCGCATTTTGCCTTTAAAGCGAGCTAAAGAAAGCTCCCTCTAGGCAATTTTTTTGAGGATATCGTCGAGGTCTTCGGTTAGAAGCTCGAGTTCACGTAGGAAGCTTTTGGTTGATTCGGGATGCTTGACATACTCGCGCATAACGTGAGACAGATCGCTCTCCTCTTCTTTTTCTTGAGGAAAGGATTCAACTGCTTTAAGAAGGGTGACATGGTGGTGGCGGCTAATTGTGAGAGGTTGAATAAAGATGTTTTGGATGATTGAACCGATCTCTTCGATTTCGTTAGAGATCTCTTTTTGCACCTTGATCGAACTGGCATAAAGACGGTTGACATTCCCAGCAATTTTTTCTAAAAAATCCCTTTTTGTGGTGAGCCCTGAGTTTTGATGAAGTTCCAGAACATCTGTGGTAAAATTTTTCAGTTCTTTTCTAAAGTTCATAGCGAGTGTTTTTTTATCTTCTGTATTCATTTATGCAAAATCCTCTTTGACCATCATTATAGAGAAATATAGGAGATTTTTCAATAGAGAATTTATAATTAACTTAAAATTAATCATTTCTTAATTGATTCTTAATAAAATGAGCAGTAATAGCAAAGGCATTAGCGACGTTCAGAGAGTTTTTTGAACCAAAGAGAGGGATTTGAACGATGTGGTCTGCAATCTGTAAGGTCTCTTCTTTGAGTCCATATTCTTCGTTGCCGATGAGAAGGGTAAAAGAGGGAGGAAAAGTAAATTCGTAAAGAGAGGGGGCATTTTTGACTGTTTCAAGGGCGATCAAAGGGCGGGGAAGGGTGTTGAGATCTCCTTGTTTTGATGGAACGATATTTTCTGTTCCCATGGCTGTTTTTTGTACTTTAGGGTGGGAGGCTGTCGGCATATTTTCTGAGAAAATGAGAGGTCCTAGGCGGAGCGCTTCGATGGTGCGCAAAATATTTCCAATATTATAAGCAGAACGGAGGTTTTCGAGGTAAGTGGTTACAGTGCCAAAGGGAGTAGCGGTGAGTGTGTCAAGTTGCTTGACAAGGAGGCGGTCTTCCGAAAGGGAGAGTGCAGCTTCTTGCATGTGATACTGGAAGCGATCGATGAGGTTTTCTGTCGATTCTTTAAGGGGAGGAAGATGAAGCCAAGATTCCATTGCACGGTAGTGCAAATCAAGAGGGACCCTTTTTTCATAAAGGGATCGTAGATAAAGTCCCGCATGTTTATGCTGGCGCCGGATAGTAAGGGATAGGAACTTGTCCTTGGTAAACATTAGTTTTTTGCAGCAAGGAACTCTTCAAGAGTTCCATCGAAGACATCGATTCCCTCTTTTTCAAGAGAGATGATTTTAGTGGCAAAATCATTAATGAGATCGCGGTCGTGTGCTGCAACAATCGCCGTTCCTTGGAATTCAGAAAGGCCCCACCCTAAAGCAGATACAGCTTCAAGGTCGAGGTGATTATTGGGTTCATCAAAGATCAGGGTATTGTGGTTATTGAGGAGAAGGGCAGCAAAAATAAGACGGGCGGTTTCTCCTCCAGAGAGTTTGGAGACTTCTTTAAAGGCATCATCTCCTCCAAAGAGCATTTTTCCCATCACGCCACGAATTTCCTGGTCATAGGCACTTTGTTTGTATCGTTTCAGCCAGTCAAACCCTTGAATTTTTTCACTTTTATCGATGAAATCTTCATGATTTGTGGGAAATATCCGATGTCAACCTGGTGTCCTATTTCAATCGTTCCTCGGTCAGGCTCGAGCTTCCCTGCAAGCATCTTAAGGAGGGTTGTTTTTCCGATTCCATTTGTTCCGATGATCGCAACTTTATCGCCTCGCATGATTTCAATTGAAAAGTTTTGAATCACGGGGTTGCCATCGAAAGCCTTACTGATCCCTTCGACTTTAAGGACCACCTTTCCTGATTGTTTTTCGGGAGGTGTAAAGCGGATATAGGGGCGTTGAATGTTAGATTTTTTGAGGTCTTGGGGTTGGAGACGTTTGATTTCACGGACACGGGATTGCACCTGTGAAGCGCGCGTTCCGGCGCCAAATTTTGCGACAAATTCTTTCAGCTGCGCAATTTTTTTCTCTTTGGATTTGGCGTCTTGTTCTGCTCTTTCTCGCACCGCTGTTTTTGCTACGAGCATTTCGTCGTAATTTCCGGGGTAGATGATGATGGTATCATAGTCGATATCAGCAATATGGGTTGTGACACTGTTGAGGAAATGGCGGTCATGCGAAACAACGATCAAACTGCCGGCATAGTTATGGAGAAACTCCTCTAGCCATCCGATCGATTCGAGGTCTAAGTGGTTCGTCGGCTCGTCAAGAAGAAGCGCTTCGGGGTCTCCAAAGAGAGCTTGACAGAGAAGGACTCTAAACTGAAGATCGCTTGGGAGCTCATACATCTTTTTCTCATGAAACTCAGAAGGGATCCCCATTCCAATAAGGAGAACCTCGGCATTCGCTTCAGCGCTATACCCATCTTCATCGGCAACGATCTCTTCGAGATCGCCTAACTTCATCCCAATGGCATCGGTCATCTCTTTTTCGTAAAGGAGATCCCGTTCGACCATCGCATTCCAAAGACGTTCGTTCCCCATGATCACTGCATCGAGAACCCGCGCATTTTTAAATTCTTCAATATTTTGACGGAGAAACCCCACCTTTTTCGGCAACGAAACTGTCCCAGAGGTGGGCTCTTCGACTCCCATCATAATTTTGAGGAGGGTCGATTTTCCAGCTCCATTCGGCCCCGTCAACCCATACCGGTTGCCAGGGTTAAAGGTAGCGCTGACATCGTCGAAAAGGATCCGCGTTCCGATCTTTTTTGAAATCTTATCTAGAGTAACCATGGAAAGAAGTGTAACAAATCTTCCTTGAAGAAACAAGAGCAATTCGACTAACATTGAATTATGGATCTTAAGGAACATATTCAAGAATTTATTCGTCATTTAGAGATCGTGAAAAATGCCTCAAAGCATACCCTTCGAAACTACCATCTCGACTTAAAAGCTTTTGAAGCTTATGCGGAAAAACAAACGATCGATAAAAAATTGATCCGTGGTTATCTCTCCCATCTTCAGATCAAAGGGGGATCTAAAAGGACCGCTCTCCGTCATCTCTCTTCGATCCGCTCCCTTTTCAAATATCTTCTTAAAGAGAAAAAGATCAAAGAAAACCCGGCAGCGGAGATTGGGAGCCCCAAGCTCGATAAGCCGATTCCTAAAGCCCTTTCTTATGGAGAAGTAGAAACCCTCTTTAGCCAGCCCAATACAAGGGAGCTTATGGGGCTGCGCGATCGGTCGATCATGGAACTTTTTTATAGCTCTGGCCTTCGTATCAGTGAGCTTGCAGGATTGAATCGCTCTGACTTTAACTTTCGTGCACGATCCTTACGTGTACGAGGGAAGGGGAAGAAAGAACGGATCGTTCCAATCACCCAAAATGTAGCGCAGTGGATTCAATCGTATCTTGGTGATGCGCGCCGTTTAGAGCCTGGGAAACCCCATACCCAAAAAGATCCCGATGCGATTTTTCTTAATAAGTGGGGAAAGCGTCTCACCACCCGTTCTATCGATCGCCTTTTTAAAAATTATCTCCGTCAAAGTGGTTTAGCGGGAAATATTACCCCTCATACGATTCGTCACACCATTGCAACCCATTGGCTTGAAAATGGGATGGATCTTAAAACCATTCAAGTCCTTCTCGGTCACTCTTCCTTAGGCACCACGACCATCTACACCCGCGTTTCGACAAAGTTAAAGCGGGAGGTCTACGAACGGTCCCATCCGCGCGCCAAAAAACGTTAGATAGAGGTTGGAGAGATTAGCTGAGGCCAAACCTTTTTAATGATGATTCCATCTCGAATCTCAGCAGAGATTTCCTGTCTAAAGAGGTTAACGAGTGCTTGATGTTCTTCTGGGATGGATGCGTGACCATAGTGATCATAGCTATCAAGAAAATGCTGATTCATCCACTCTACAGTGGCTTGATTCCTTCCTATATTAGCGGTGCGCATTTGTGCAATGGCTGTTCTTGAGCTAGAAGTCAAAAACAGGGGGATAGGAGAGGTCTTTTTTTCTCCAAAAGCATACTTGTGGTAAATTAAAGCGATAAAGTACTCCATCATCGTTGGATCACTTTCTGCAACAAGATTTTTATTTTGCTGAGAAAACAAATCGTATAGGCTTTTACCTTCTTTAATTGCATCGGGAAGTTGAAGATAGGGGAAAAGATCAGGAGCTTTTAGGGCTTGCTGCTCAAATGCAGTTTTTACTTGTTGTACCTCATCGATTGTTAAAAATGAGGCGAGGAGATCAGGAATACGGGATCTATCCCAGCTGAATATTGTGAGAAGCAATGTTTGGCATTGATCTTGGAACTGTATGTTATTACAAAGTTGAAGGGCGGCATCTATAACCTTCTCTTTAAAACAATCCTCTATGAGCTTCAGTGCTTGTTTTTGCCTATCTATGGAAAGTTGATTAAAAGATTGGTTTTTTCTCATTTCCTGAATGCATCTATTTTTTGTGGACTCTCGATCATGTTGAATCGTCGTCAATATAGTTGTTCCAAGGTAGTTGAGTATGGGGTGAACCGTTATGGTGTGGTTTTTGATAGAGGTGATAAGTCCAAGCCCAATAGTCATGAGAATAGGAAGTTCGGTTAGAAGGCAAAGACTGTAATACGCAAGTGTAGAGAGCAATCTCTCGTTAAGGAGAGACAAACCTCCTGAGATCCCTTTCCCTTCTACAAAAGAAAGGAGAATTCCTACCCACCAGAGTTTATTAAGAAGAGAGCGAACCTTTTGTTCGCTTACCCTGTTGGTCTTTGCAAGGGCCTCTAAAGAGCCTCCAATAAAGAGGCCTGAAGTTTGAGCCATACGCAATACATTATTTTCTAAAGCAGCTTTTCTGATCCCCCAAGCAGCAGAAAATAGCCAAAGAGAAATGAAGACTGTTTTATAGTAAGATTCGTATCTTTCAATCGTGTCTGGACTTTTTCCGTGAACGTATTGGATGACTGTCATTCCTTTCAAAGCAAGTGGTGTGCCATAGTAGATCCCTTGGCAGGTCCATGAAAATGCTTTATGAGAACTTAGCGATTGCGCTAGGTCGTTGAAAGGAGAAAAGTAAAAATTCTTGAAATAGATAACATTGTAAAATGGCCCAAAGCGGAGTGATTGCCAAGGGATGGATGCACTCCAAACTCCATTTGTGATCCCTGATGTTAGATGATAAGCCCCTTGAACATAATGCATAGATCAACTCCAAATTTTACAAGGATGAGAATGATGTTAAAGGGTTACAATGATTATTGCAATAAAATTTACGGAGGAGGAGTAAGCCGGATTCTGTTCTCTGCGCAAGCGCAGATTGCAATCATTCATCTAGGGATCTTATTGCTAAGATCCTCGAGCGACTTTGAAAGAGCATCGCTTGCGAAAAACATGGCGAACTCTTTTCTTGCTTCAGGTGGGGTTTGCATGCGTTCTTTCCTTACGGAAGGACGGTTAGGTCCTAAACCTAGCTTTTCACCCTGTCTAGTGCTGAGGCACCAGCGGTTTGTTTTCTGTTACACTTTCCGTAGCCTTGCGGCCCCCAGCCTTTCGCTGGCACCTTTTTCTCTGAAGTCCAGACTTTCCTCTCCTTAAGAAGCGGCGCTTCTTAAGCAGCGATTGCATCCCACTCCGTAGTGTATTGTCGTTTGTTTAGGCTTTCACTGTTCGACGACGACGACGTTTTGTCTGAGCAGTGGTTCCTTCGACCGCTTCGCTTTCTTGCCAAAAATGGACCCGTGAGCAGTGTTCGCAGAAGACCACCGCTTCCCCTTTACGTACAAGATTTTCATGCTGCAAAGTGAGGGCAATATGGCAACCGCTACAGGTTCGATTTTCAATCGGAACAATAACGCGGTCTTTTTTATTGCGAATGAGTCGTTCATAAATTTTAAGACCTTCAGGATCTACGTTGGAAACGAGAGCATCCCGCTCGGCCTTTAGGTGTTGCCCCTCTTCGTTGATTTGGTCAATGCTCGACTTGATCTCTTTTTCAAGCTCAATGCTATTTTCTTCTGAGGAGACAAGACTGTCTTTGATTTTCTCTAGAATTTCTTCCTCGGCAACTTTGCGATCAAAGATATTAGAGGTTTGTGTTTCAAGAGCCACTTTTTCTCTTTCAACAGTAGTCATTTCTTGAGTAAGCGCATTGAATTCTTCAACTTTTTTGACACTCGATTGTTGCCCTTCAAGTTTTTTGTACTTCTCGGTGAGGGTTTTAATCTTTTCCTCTAAACCATTCACTTGTTTTTCGATCCCTTTAATCTCTTCTTCTTTAAGGTGAAGCTGTTCTTTGAGCTCCACGCGGAGAGATTCGATCTGCTTAAGTTCTCCCTGACGCTGTCTTTTCATCCGCATCAGCCGGATCATCTTAATATCAAGTTCTTGAATGTCAAGTAGTGGTTTAAGTCCTGTTTGCATTTCTCTCTCACTCTATTTTAATGTGTTCCCATCCTACCTTCTTGCAGGAAATTTCTCAAGCTTTATCTTGCCTTTTTGCGTAACTAAAAGCGGTGGTAAGTAAATTTTTTATTTAAGGGGATATAACTCTTCCAGTTATGAATGCGCCAAATTGCACTCAGCAGCAATCCATGAAAGATAACGAGAATTCCCTCGGTTGATATCGACCTGAACGATTTCTGGAACTTCGTAGCTGCACTCTGCTTGGATGGCATTTTGAATGGCATCAAAATGTTTAGCATCGGTCTTCAGGATGACTTTCACTTCTTTACTTTCTTCAACTTTTCCTTCCCACCGATAAATCGATTCAACCTCGGGGAAAATGGAAGCGCAGGCAATCAGCCGTTGATCGAGTAGTTGATGGATAATCTTTTTTGCCTCAGTCTTGCTTTGGCAACTCCAAAAAACGTAAATCATATCAGACTTCATATCGGATTTCTCCTTTCAGTTCAACCTTACTCTTGAATCTGGGTGTAACTAAACGTGGTGGCAAGTAAATTTTTTAATCGTAGAGATATCGTTATTTTTAGCAGGAATTGCTAAGGAGCGATCGAAAAGATGCGCCGGGCTCCATGTCCTTCGGCATGTCCCCTGCCGCC
>Ga0075163_10003374_pt1 | contig 21454 bp, 14 predicted proteins | sample JI1023141ADNA_FD_71478 | JGI IMG/M metagenome (GOLD analysis project Ga0075163, IMG submission 71478) | Wastewater effluent complex algal communities from Wisconsin, to seasonally profile nutrient transformation and Carbon sequestration -... | ecosystem: Engineered > WWTP > Effluent > Algae... | reverse complement strand
TATTCTCTCGAATGCAGGTACGTTCTCGCTTGCAATTGTTCTGTCGGCTACTCTTGGCTTAATTGTCGCCTCACTGCTCTACTTCTTGCGCTTCAGTTATTTGCTGGATTATGTTCTGACGCATTTGATTCCGTCCAATACGCTGAAGGAATTCATTAACACAATTATCTGGCAACCTTGGGCATCGTGTCTGGTGGCAACGGGCATTTTTCTCTTTATCATTGGCTTTCTGACACTGTTTATTCGTGCCTGTTCATTTTTCGTGAAGTCCCGGATTTATATCGGTGATGCCTTTGTTATCAGCACATGGGCATTTTTGCCAATCGGATTTTTGCTTGTGATGACTGCCGGTCTATACCGTATTTTCACGACCGATACTTACACCTTGATTTCCCTATTGCTAATTTTGGGCATTATTCTATGGTGTATTTATCGAATGTTGCGTGGTACTGCTATTATTTATGATGTCCGCGCTTCGCGTGTGTACATCATCGGTTTGCTTCTTATTGGCTTGGTGTTGGGCGCTGTACTGTTTTATTACGACTCACGCTACTCCACTATTGCTTTTGCTAATTATTTCTTCTCGGTTCTGTACCAATAATTATTGTCCGCATGGCTCTTGCCCTCGCAAATTATCTTCGTTTTCGTACTGTTGCGCTTGCTCTCCTAGTAAGCGCAACACTGCTTTTCGGGCGTACCCAAGCACAAACAACCGTGCCGGAAAAAGCGGAAAAAAATAAAGCGGAAAAAAGTAAAGCGGAGCAACCATTGGAATTGCCCGAGTTTGTGATAACAGGTGTGGAATCGCTCGATGTGCCGGGCGGTGCAAAACAAACTCCTAAGCCCGTTGCCAAACTTACACAGCAGCAGGTGAGCCGTTTTAATCCTCTGGACAAGCAGTCTTTTACGCTCCTGCCCGCCTCCCCCACCAGTCGCGCACTACTTCCACAGCAAGGCAAAAATGGTTTTCTGCAAGGTGAATTTGGTATGTATATCACGCCAAGTGTGGATGCGGGTTATCGAGCTGTACTAGGTAATTTTGACCTCAATGCTACGGGCGGAATTTTGCACTCAGGCGGATACCAGCGCAACACTGATTTTACCAATGTTCACCTGAACATAGAATCCGGCTATCTTGCACCGGAAAAATTCTTCTTTTTTGGTGGAAGCCGCACTGACACATATTTCAAGATAAAAAACTCCAATTACAAGTTCTTTGGAGCTGATAGCATTGCTTTTCCTGAATCTGTTCCAGAACGTAGCGCACTGAGATTTGAAGCAGGGGTGCAGACCGTCGGCAGTTTTGAGAATTGGCACTATGACATGGGCGTGTCGTCGGGAAGTGTGCTTTTGAGCGGGGTGCATGAGAATTCGCTTGTTAATGGACATTTCATCGGAAAAACGATACTGAAAGGAGGGTTCTTGGTGGGTGCAAAAGCAGAAGTGCAGTTGCAATCGCACATAACTCGACCGCTCACCGACAAATATTTGCTTGCACCAAGTATTCTGGCGGGATACAATGCCGCTCATTTTGCTTTATCGGTGGATGTGGGTGTTCATATCGTATCAGCCGAATTTCAGAATCTGATACGCCCATCAGTAAATCTGAAGGCGGCATTTGCGGCAAGTAGTTTGCTGACACTAGAATTATCAGGTTTTACGGGTATTCGCACCAATAGCTTTCTGCGGGCACTTGAGCAAAATCCATATACGCTTAGTGTAAGCGGCAGAGCTGTTACAAATGACCTTTATCGTTTCGAGACGGTTTTATACGATATTTGGGCATTTATACGTCTGCATCCTTCTCAACACGTTGGCTTGACTATCGGTTCTGGGATAGAAAACTGCGATTTTGCTATGGTCTATAGAACAGCCAATAGCAATGGCGGAATTGCTCCGGAATATCGGCTGACAAATATTGTCCGGCTTTTTGCTGAGTTCGATGGCAATATTACAGCATCTGACAACGTCAAAGCCCGGTTGAACGCACGATTTGGCAGCTCAAAGGTGGTGGGCTTTTCACAGAATGAAGGTACTGACGTGCCCTATCTGACACCGTTTGACGCTTCATTACAGTATCGCCGTCAATGGCTGCCGCAGTTTTATTCTATTGTGGAAGGCGTGTATGTTACCGAACGACCACCCAGCAGCGGTAGGAACCTCCCTGCCTATTTTGATCTCCGCCTTAAAGCGGACTACCAAATCACGCCAAACATCAGTGTTAGCGCTCGTGCTACAAACCTTTTGAACCAGCCAATCTTTGTATGGCAAGGTTACCAAGAGCGTGGCATATTTATTGCAGCAGGGTTTGTGATGACGTTTTAATGACAGCATTTCCTCCCAAAGAATTTCAAGCGGTTATGATAGAACTTGATGATACAAAACACCACGATTTTCTCAGCGACGAAGCACGAAGCGGCTTTGGCGATGATGATGAGTCTTTTGGTCTTGGCAGACACGGTGAGGCTCAACCCGCTGAACAAGAGCATGAGACTGAGCAAGGTGCTGCTTCACACGTGGAGATTGGTGCGGTTGATATTGTGCCGAAAGAGATTGAAATTTCAAAGGATGAAGAAAAAATACAGCCGCCCGAAGCCATAGAAAACCCAATTGCTATGGTTGCTGATAAACGCTATGAGGAGCCTTTCGCTGAAATATCCGGCAATACAATCTCAGAAGCGTCTGCTACATCAGAACTTGAGGCAATTCATTCTGCTGAAGATAATATCTCCGCAGATGAACTGGGCGCTGAGGATTTGCCGGAAGAAAAGTATGAAGAACCTTCCGCCGCCAGCACGATTCCTACGGCACACGAGGCGTATATTCCTCCTGCGTATGCTCATTTGGATACTATTATCACGGAGAACGCAAGCACAGACGGCTCACGGAAAGTAATCACGATTCCCGGTGCAGAAGAGCAGCGCAAAGACGATGCCGAAAAAGCCGCTGCTGCTGCCAGTGCTGCCCAGTCCAATATAAACACCCCACGCCGAGATACGTGGTCGCGGAATACTATTGCTGCGTCCTTAGCTGGGATATTGTTGGCGGCACTCGTCGCATCGGGGTATATGCTGATGCGCAAAACGACAATTGGCTCCGGTGCTCAGAATCTTTGGGCTACTCTTACCGGAGGTCGCGCAGAATCTGGCGTGCAAGACAGTGCTGCGCTGACACTTCTTGACCTGACAAAAAAATCGCAAGAGAAGAACGCTCAAAATAACGATAACCAAAATCTTCTGAATAATACGGCAAATACGAACAATACAAACACTGAAGGTTCAGCCTCTGCTAGTGTAACTTCAGCGAATAGCCAGACCGCAAACGTCTATAGTACCCAGCCGCCCACAGCACAAAACAGCAATGCTGCCGTAAAAACCGAAAGTAGTTCCGTAGCTGAATCGTCGCAGAACAAACCGACGACACTTGCAGCAAACACCCTGTCGGCAACATCGCAAGCACAAGCACAAGAACAATCTACTCAAGTAGCACCTACGACAAAACAAATTCCCGGCACAAAGCAAACGACATCAGCAGCGCCATCAACGAAACAGTCCAATAACCAAGCGACAAAGTCCGCTTCAAATAAGCAAGAAACCTCAATATCGGCACCAACGACTGCTAAGACTAAACAAGCATCTTCAGCCTCTGCACTCGAACGTAAGCAAACCCAGCAAATAAGCGGTGTTTTTGCCATTCAGGTCTATGCTACTCCTTCTATCGCCGATGCAGAGGACTGGGTGGAACGCCTGAAACGGCGCGGTATGGTCAACGCAATGGTAACGTCGCAAGTTGTGCGTGGGCAAATGATGTATCGTGTTCGCTTTGGTTTGTATAACACCTTGCACGAGGCAGAACGCGATGCAGAGCGCTTTGGCTATATGGGAAGCTGGGTCGTACGCTTGCGATGAGTATGTCTGTAGGTTCTTCCCTGAATTCTTCTCTTTCCGTGTTTGCGGTAAACTCCCTGAATTTTGCTAAATTGCAATAGTATTTGTGTGTAAGCACCCAATTATCCCTTCCACCGCACGAACCGTAAACGCTTACAACCGCAATGGAAACCGACACCCTCGATTACGAAATGGATGAATTGGAAGCCCAATTTTCCGATAATCTGCCGTTCGCTTTTAGCGGAGGGCAGCAGCAAAAGCCCGCACGCTCAATAGCGCGGCGTAGGCTCGACCGTGAGCTCGAAACCCTTGACCGCGAGGAGCGGCGGCGGCGGCATACAATGATTGGCTTTGGTGCAGCGCTATGTGTGCTGGCTTTACTTCTGATAACGCTGAACCTACTTGATATTACCCCGTACATTCGGCAACCGGAACGCATCACTGTTCCAATTCAACTTTTGCAATTTGGCACTGGTAATCCCAATTTGCCCAGCGCAGGCAATCTCACTGCCGAGGGAGCCGTTCGCAAAGCCCGACAAAATCCCGAACCACTAGAGGATGCCCGACAATCTGACCGTAAAGTCGAAGAGACTGCCACCGCCAAGCCCCGCGAATATACGCAGTTGTCTCTAGTCAAGCCCGTAAAAGATGACGCCAAAACAAGCGAAAAACCCGCAAAACTTGCCGAAAATGCCTCCAGCAAAACAGACATCGGCTCCACGACTGCTCCTGCAACATCGGAAGGCGAAGGCTTAGGGCGCTTTGGCTCCGGCGCAGGTCGTGGTCAGGGGTATAGTTTGGACTGGGGCGGTGGAGGTAACCGCGTTGTGCTCCATAAGGAGCTACCGAAATATCCGGCAGGCATTACAACATCGGCACAAATCAAAATGCGTTTTACCGTGCTGCCCAATGGTAGCGTTGGTATGATTTTGCCCATGCAAAAAGGCGAACCCGCGCTGGAACGTGCTGCTATGGAAGCACTACGGCGCTGGCAGTTCAACCCCACAAACGATGGTAAAGATATGCTTGGTTTTATTACCTTTACCTTCCGTATTCAATAACGTCTTACACCATTTGTTTTTCTGACAGGAGATTTTTATGGTTAAAGCAGTCGTATTCGACCTCGATAACACGCTTGTTGACTTTATGGCAATGAAGCGCACCGCAATTGACGCGGCAGTAACGGCAATGATTGATGCCGGCTTCGACCTGACATTTGACCAGATAAAATCGCATATTGACCGCATTTACAACGAGCAAGGCATTGAGTATCAGCGCGTTTTTGATCAGCTTTTGCATGAAGCCCTTGGGCGTGTTGATTACAAAATTCTTTCCGCAGGCGTGATAGCATACCGCCGCGCCCGTGAAGCCTCGCTAAAGCCCTACCCGCACGCAACGGCAACTGTGATAGAATTGGTGAAGCGTAACATCAAACTCGCCGTTGTTTCCGATGCCCCGACTTTGGAGGCATGGTTGCGACTTTCGTATATCAATTTTCATCACTTTTTTGATGCCGTTGTTACTTTCGACGATACAAAAGAGCGCAAGCCAAGCCCGAAGCCGTTTTTGATGGCATTGGCAAAACTTGGCGTTGAACCCCAGCACGCTATTATGGTAGGCGATTGGGCAGACCGAGATATGGTTGGCGCAAAAAATGTTGGGATGCAGACTGCATTTGCCCGCTATGGCGACTCATTTGGCAATCAAAATGTCGTTGCAGATTTTGTGTTGAACGATATTGCCGAACTTTTGGAGATTATTACAAAACAAAGTATCTCCTAACCTCTTGTCTTATTTTAATTTCTAACGCTTACGCTAACTTCACCACCTCTTTTCTGTTTTTGCGTTTTCATGGCTATTCTTCCTATTTATACCTACGACCACCCCGTTCTGAAGCAAGTAACAAAGCCGGTGGAAAACATTACTGATGAACTCGTCCAGTTTGTGAAGGATATGTTCGAGACTATGAACAATGCTGATGGTATTGGTTTGGCGGCAAACCAAGTTGGTGACTCGCGCTCAATAGCCGTGATTGACATTAGCGAACTGGAAGAAGACAAAACAAAATCAAAGGTGAAAACCCCGCCTATTGTGCTGATTAATCCTGTCATTACTATTTTTTCTGATGAAACGTCTGAATCGGAAGAAGGTTGCCTCAGCCTCCCGACCTACCGCGATACGGTTACACGCCCCGAAAAAATACAAGTACAGTTCTACGATTTGCAGATGCGCCAGCACACAATAGAAACTGATGGGTTGCTTTCCCGCGTGATGCAGCACGAAATTGACCACTTGATGGGAGTCTATTTTTTTGAACGTCTCTCCGCCATGCGCCGTGCGATGGCTCATCCGAAGCTGCGCCGTATTCAGCTTGGGCAGGTTGATACGGATTACCCACTTTTCAGCGAAAAATCTGCGGCGAAAAAACGTTTTGCCAGAGGGCGTAAGTAACCGAAATACTGAACCTTGTGCCTTGAAATATTCCCGATATGACTGTCCAAGAATCGTACGCCGGCATCCAATACGAAATCCGTAAGCGCACCCAAGCAAAACGAATGTCGCTCAAGGTCTCACACGACGGGCGCGTGTGGGTATCAGTGCCTATGCGGGCTTCACTCAAGGATGCGCGGAGTTTTATGGAGAAAAATATCGCATTTGTGCAAGCAACATTAGATAAAGTTGCCGCTGAGCGCTCACAGAAGACCTTAGAAAAGCCGAATGCGTCCTTGGAAGTATTGGTCGAAGGCGAATGGTTGCGTTTAGTTATCGCCTCGGGCGAGAAATTTACGATGAACATTTCCCACGATTCGGACGGCATTCTTGCACTACAATCTCGCCATCTGCTCATTACCGTTCCCGCCGAAAAAATATCTTCCGAGGAAAATGCTCATAGTGCTGCGATGCAGTATTGGCGCTATACGATGATTCATCGTGCTAATGAAATTCTCCCAAAGCGAACACTTGCTCTTGCCGAATCCTTCGGCGAGCCTTTACGCCGTATTGCCGTCAAAGACCAAAAATCGCTTTGGGGAAGCTGCGTCAAAGCGCGGCGAAGTATCAATCTGAACTGGCGCTGTATTCTCTTTCCGCCGCCCGTGCTGGATTATCTTATCATCCATGAACTTGCCCATTTGCGTCAGGCAAACCACTCTCCGGCGTACTGGCAGCAGGTGGAGGCGTGGTGCCCCACCTACAAAGAATCAGAAAAGTGGCTCAAAGCCAATGGACGGCGTATTATGGCGCTTACGGCGTAAACACACTCATAAGCATTTCAGACGTGGCGCCTCTCCAATTTTTGCTGTTGTGCTTGATTATGATTGCTTGCTCGCCACTCTTCGCGCCAAGAGCATTTCTGCAACTGCTGCCAGAACTGCCCCCAACAAAAATAACCGCCAAAGCTCCGTGCCCGTGCTTGCCCGAAGCGTATCCATGCTTGCTTTCCTATAATCACTAATCACGCGGATTTGGTCGTTGTCCGGTACAAATCCCGAAAGAGCTTTCGTCATTTCATCGCCGGAAAAGCTTGTCATCATGGATTCTGAAGCAGGCGGATTGACAGCAAGCGTATGAACGATTGCACCTTGCTTGCCCGATATTTCCGTGCTGACGGCATACACTCCCGGCTGCTGCACGCCGCCCTCAAGCGAAAGCACAGCACCCGACGGCATCTGCGCCGATTGCCGCACGGATGCTGCGTTAGCGGGGTCGGTGATAGTAAGAGGCGCACCTTTGGGAAGTTTGCCCGAAAGAAGAATCGTTACCGATTGCCCTACGACTGCATCGGATGATGCCGAAGCACTTGCCGTCAGATATGATGCCGAGCGAAAGACAATAGGAACAAAAATTCCCGTGACTGGAAAATTACTCCACCCCGTAAATGGTGGGGCTGCGCAATACAGCACTTTGCCGTTGCCAAGTTTGCTTTCGGCAAGAAAAGCACCGTCGGGAAGTTCAATGAGTGCTTGTGCCGCCATGCCATTACGCTGAAGCGGGAGCGCTTTGAGGAAGCGTGGCGATTCCACAAGGCGTTTAGAATCAGCATTGTCTCCTTTGAAAACCCCGCTAAAAAGCGGATGCGCTTTCTCGACAGCGGTAAATTCAGCGTCGGGAGAAGTTGCGCTTTTTGCATAATCACCCTGCGCAATGGTGCCGAACTTGAGCGCCGAAAGCACGGTCGAGTTGTAATTCGCAATATCACTGCGGTCTCCGGCAAAAATGAACACGCCCCCGCCGTCCTGCACAAAGGTTTGCAAGCGGCTGACATCACTTGCGGAAAAGCGAGGTAGATTGACCAACATCACAGCATCTACTTCGTTCAATGCCATTGCCGAGAGTGCTTCCGGCGGTAGAACGCTAAGCGACGAGGCGATATTTCCCGACCTCAGCGCAAGTGCTAATAATGCTGTTTCATCGGTTGTGCCAATAACAGCAATGCGCGGCTTGGGTGGCAGCACAAAGCCAAAGTGTCGGCGATTATCGGCTTCCAAAACGTCACCTTCGACTTCAACCATGCACCGCACGAGACCATATCCTCCTTTTTCGCCGCTCGTTTCAGGAGCAGCAGCTGCAATCGGTATGGTGCGGGTTTCGCCGGCGGGAATATTCACGGTGCGCTGCGCAACGCGCTCTCCGTTCATCACGAGACTCACGATAACATCTTTCACGTCTTCTCTGCCGCTATTGCGCACACGGGCTTCTACCTCTACGGGCTTACCACTCTCGAATATGCGGGTAATCAGGTGTAGAGAATCTACCGACAAATTTTTCTCGCCAGCTTTGGAATCGGCACCAATCGGAACGACGTAGAGCGCTGCAGATGCAGGGAAAATCTTTGCCGAATCACGCTGTGCACCAGGGTCGTCGGTGATGATATTTGTTTGGTTGTCTGTGATAATGAAAATTTCTTGGTTGATATTTCGCGCCTTGCCAAGTACCGATGAAGCAAGTCGTAGCGCCGACTCCAGTTTGCCTGTGGTATAGGCGATTGGCACATTTTGCACCGCTTCACCAAGTGCGCCAAAATCCCGCGTGAACTCGAAGTAGCGCCGATCGTCAAGGTTTGCCATTTGGACGAGTGCCGCTTCGTCGCCTTCGCTCAGTGAGCGTATAATCCGCAGAGCAGCCTCCTTAGCTTGCTTCATGCGCACCCCACGTTCATCGGCAAGTTCCATGCTGAAAGAATTATCGAGAATAATCACAACCGAGCTTTTTGCCTTTGCGCCCAGTCCGGGAAACGATGTTGGCACGGTCGGTCGGGCAAATGCCAGCACAGCGCAGACAACAATCATAATGCGTAGTAAGAGCAAGAGAAGCTGTGTGAGTTTTAAGCGTCGAATGCGCGTTTTTTGAAGTTCTTTGAGAAAGGCAAGTGTGCTAAAATCAATTATTTGCAGCTTGCGAAGATTGAAAAAATGCAACAGAATCGGGATTGCTGCGGCAATAAGTCCGAAAAGAATGGCGGGATTGAGGAAAGTCATTGTTGGTGATTGGGTTAAAAAAGCGAGGTGTTGAATTTTGAATGTTGAGTTTTTGAGTGACGGACGAAAAGGCTCACCGTTGCGATTCTGATAGACTCTGTGCTTCAGTACCGATGGCTCAAAATTCAGTATTTTCAGAAAAGTGTCGGTATTTACCGCACAGTATTTTCGACAACAATATTCACCGTGCGGCAGTAAAAGCGTCCTTCGGGTGTGGTATTGTCGTGTAAAAGCCCTTCTCGTCCGCGTCCTTGTGTCGTAGCATCGGGGCGATTCAGAACGGCTGCTGCTGCTGCTGCACGTTGAAGCGAAAGTGTTTTGTTCATAATAGCATTGCCGGTGCGGTCGGTGTAGCCGGTGATGGTAATGCGCGATTCAGGGCGCATCCGCTCACGAACATAATCAAGAATACTTGAGTTTTGACCGCTCACTTCTGCCTTGTTAAAATCGAACAGGAGCAGACCAAAGGTATTCACTTCTTTGTCCGCAATCTTTGCCGCACGTTTTTTTGCGATAGAAACAATTTCCACGGGAAGCGCACCCGCAGCCGTCGTATTTGCACCGCTTTCGTCGTTGACGCTGAGAGTGTATTGTACGGGCACGGTAAGCTTGGGAGCTGTATTGTTTTCCTGCGAAGTGTTCCATTCTATACGGTCTTGAGGCTTGCCTGTGCCGTTCATATTCTTGAGTGTTTGGGTCGAGCGTTTGCTTTTTGTACCCGTGCTTTGAGCGATATTAACATTCCATGTCGTGAGGTTTACCTGCGAAGTTGCATTCGTGCGCAGGCGCACAACCGGTGGAACAACAGTCCTGAGCGTATCGTTTGCAATGACGACATCCGTAATCGCAGGCGTGGAGGCGATGATTTCGACACGACGATTTTCTGCAATGCCGTCTGGTGTCTGCTCGTTAGAAAATTTTTCGGGCAGCACACGGAACTGTATAGCAATGCGGTCGTCTGCTATTCCCCACACTGTGTGCAAATAGTCCTTCACAGCGAGTGCCCGTGCTTCCGAAAGCCTCAAATCATCCTGTGCAGTTAGTCGCTGTGTGATAGACGGTGATTGTGTGGTGGTCATTGTGGACAAGGTTGCTTGCGTCGGGGTAAGCGTCGCTATGGTCTGTACAGTCGCGCTCGTGGTAGCTTTTATTTTTGATGAAGGTAAAGGCGAAGTGCTGGCAGAAATAAATTTTTCTTTTGCTGATTTGCAACCCACCAAAGTCAGTTTTGAGGATGGATTGAGCGCCATCCGACTGCCTATGATGTTCAAGACGTTACGATAAACCTCAAGCGTAGTTTCAGCAGAAAGGATATTTTCAAATGATTGCTTGGTCTCAACGATGCGCCGCACCTGCTCCGGCGAAAGGCGGTTATACCGCAGAGGCACACTAAATGAGCTGTTCTCGAAAAAAATGTAATTCAAAAGTGGGTGCATTGTCGTTGCCAAAAACTCCTCTACGCGCAGTGATTGTATCGGATATTCAACGCTGTCTTTACGGGCAGGGTTTGCATTTGGTTTCAGACCAAATGCTTGAATATAGGCAGAAATGGTTGAGCCGCCTGTTCCGAATAGCTGAACTGTGGCGGGGCTGCCGAGACCTCTGTATGCAATTTGCAACTGGCAGGAATTTCGCCCCGCGCTTGTGGGCTTGTAGCGCATACGCAGCGACATGGTTGCTTGCGGATAAAGAATATACGTTGTGTCGGTCTTGACCGATGTGGAAGCATTTCCGACTAAGCGGAAGTCCGTCATGTTCGGTCCGGTAAATGTAATACCGGTAATGATGACGGGTTGTAAGCTGATATTTTTCAATACTGCCACAAGAGTATCACGTTGCTGCTTAATTTTTACCTCTTCAAAATCTACCGTACGATTGGTAACGACAATCAGAGGAGCAGCACCAGCACCGGTCATTGTGTAAAGAAGGGTATCGGCTTGAGAAATAATGCGCATTGTGGCTGTGCGGTCGCCTGTACCTGTCGGGCGAAAGCGTAGTTCAAGGTTTCGTGCACCTTTGGGTGGAACAATTAGCGGTGCCCCGCCGGAGACAATGCTAAAATCAGCGGCATTTTCTCCGAGAAATGAGATGTTCTCAATGCGCACAGGCGAAGTATCGTTATTCTGAAAAAAGCCACTCAGAACCGAATCCTTTGCTTCACCGCGCAGTTGCCGTCCCATGTCCACATTGCGGGCGGAAAGTCGTGGTGCCGTAATGGTAAAAGGTGCAGCAGAAATAGCTTCTTGTGTCGCACCCGTGTCTGGCAGCCATGAAAGGGGGCGAGATTGGAAGATACTGCCCGCAGATACTGAGGCAGTAGTATTGACGCGCCAGAAAAATGCTTTACGGTCGGTGCCGACCGTAGCAGCATACTGCCCGTTCCGCGAAAAGGTAATATCATAAACTTCGCCTGCATGACCAAGATTGTTGCTTGTGTTCTGGTCGGCGTGTGCTCGCAGCCAAGCCTCTGTTGTAGAGCCGCTACCACCTAAAATCTGCACGGTTCTGCCTGTTTCCACATCCCAAATTCTTGCTGTGCGGTCGGCGCTCACGCTTGCCAGTGCGGAGCCATCGGGGGTAAAGACCACTTTGCGCACCACCCCAAGATGCCCTCGCAAGTTCTGCACCCAGCCGCCACTTCTACCATTCCAAATTTTGATAGTGCTATCGGCACTACTTGTAACAATGCGGTTTCCGTCGGGTGAGAATGCGCCTGAAATGACAATGCTACGGTGCCCGGCGAGCCGCTCCAGCGGAATGCCTTTTCGGGTGTCCCAAAGCCGCGCCGTGGCATCAGCGCTTGTGGTGAGGAGTTTTGTGCCGTCGGGCGAAAAGGTAACACTGAATACTACGTCCGTGTGAGCGGTGAGTTTGTAGAGAAGGTCGCCCGATTTTGCATCCCAAATAATCGCAACGCTGTCTGCGCCTGCTGTTGCTACCAGTGAACCATCGGGTGAGAATGCTGCGTCATATACCGGACCATTATGCTTGAAGCTATGAATTGTTTCGGCGTTTTCGGTGTACCATATTTTTGCTGTGCTGTCCAAACTTGCTGTCAGAACGCGGCTTGAACCGGTGTTTTCGGGAGCGAATTGGAGTGCGGTTATGCCGTCGAAGTGGTCGTAATACACATCTGTTAAGTCGCCACTTTGAGCATCCCATATTCGCACCGTTCCTTCGTTAAAACCAGCCACGACATACTTACCATTAGGGGAGGTAATAATTTTTCCCGGAAGAGCTGCATTTTTTCGTTGACCGAATTGATTGCTGAAATACATCTGCCCCATAGAACCCGACTGAATATCCCACGCCCGCGCCATACCGCCAGCTCCAAGTGTAATGGCTGTCCGACTGTCGGGCAAAAACGCAGCGCTGCTCATGTAGTCTTTGAAACTGGAGAGTTTCGGGCTTGGGATTTGGCGCAGGCGCACGAGGGCTTGGTTTGTGGGTTGCTTTGGGATACGCCAGTCCGAACGCAAGCCGCTTGTGGCAGCAATCAGGGGCTGCCACGTTGAGCCACGATTAGCGCTAAAATCAACGCTGACCGCCTCCGATGGCATGATACCTGTCCACAGGAGCGTTGTATCGCCTCCGGCAACGTAGCTTTCACCACCGTTTGGCTCAAGAATACTGAGGCTCGGTACATTCGGTTTTTTACCCGGAAAACCACCGCTAGCGTAGAGTGTACGACCACCGCAGACGTTTTCATTAAACGTAAATTTTGTGTACGCGTAGCCCGAATCAGTTGGCATAAATTTTACGGAAAGGACTTTTCGCTGACCGGGTTTGAGTTGAAAATAGGTTGGCGAAATACTAAAGCGCTCATCCGAACTTTCGATATTATTGATGGTAAAGGAAGCATTTCTGGCGCGGACGACGAGTTTGAGTTCTCGCGCTGTGCGGGGCGGCACACCACCAAAGCCGATATTTTCGCTCGAAAATTCTAGGGCTGTGATGGATTTAGCGGGAATATCGTACGAGAGCGACTGAGAAAGCATACGCGACGGCAGCGTGAATGTGGTATTCATACGACTGACATTACAGGTTTTTTCGCTCATCCACGCAATTTCGCACGGACGACTACCAAGCGCGAGTTGCAGCAGTATGCGATAAATCTGCTCAGCCTGCTGAATACTGGTAACATTTTCAAAACATTCGCCCCCTGTTTTACGAGCAATGTTACGCAGAATTTCCGGTGCAGCCATGCCCAAGGTAACGCAATAAATCGTTACGCCATCGTTCTTTGCAACTTCTATGATTTGTTCCTCATTGCCGCCGCCCTGCCCGTCGGTGAGGAAAATAATAATCCGGCGGCTGTTCTTCGCGTTTTGCGACACGTACAAGCCTCCGGCAACGGGACGGAGCAGACCCATGTCATAATCAGTCCCACCGAGTGGCTTGAGCGACGAGATAGCCTTCAAAAGGCGCTTACGGTCTTGAGTAAAGTCTTGGTTGAGGTAGTTGTTGTGGTCGTAACTGGTGATAGCACATTCCACATTGTTCTCCGGCATCGCTTGAATCCATGCACGAGCGGCAGTTTGGGCAAGTGTGAGATTGGAAATGCCGCCTGTGCCTTCGCTCATAGACCCTGATACATCAATCGTCAGCACAACGGAGAGTGATTTTGCAATGCCCTGTGGCGGGCAGGTGGCGCTTGTTACCGTGCGCGAGGTGCCATTTTCACGAATAGCAAAATCACGTGCCGTAAGGTCTGGAATCGGTTTGCCATCAGCGTCTAATGCAAAAAACTTTGCTCGGATAAGTGGGAATGCCGATGCATTAATATCATACATTGTGAGAGATTGTGCGTGGACTTCCGCAAAAGCGCCGCAAAGGACACACGCAATAAGGCATACAGCAAGACTATGGGCTGCACGAACAGCAATCACGTCGGTTTTGCGACGATAGGTGTTGAAATACGTTCTGAAAAAGGTCTTTACCACAGGAATCGGAAATAATTCGCTTTAGGCTAAAAAAATTGCGGTTTACTAAGTTCGTAAAAATATCACTTTGAAACTACACATCAAACACCAAAGCGACGTATATTTGTGTTTGCCGAAAGTCTGTCTCCAAGAAGCGGGCTTTTCTCTTTCACTAATGCCGGTTCCGAATTATGTTCGATAATCTCTATAACACTTTTATTCTACCGTACTTAGAAAATCCATACCTGCCTTCTGTGGTAATAAGTGTTGCCGCGCTGGTGCTGGGGGTAGGGCTTCGCTGGATAACGGGGCGGTGGCTTGTGCGCATTGCCACGAAGAGAGAAAATCCATACGACGATATTCTTGTGGATGCTCTTCGGCGTAGTATTCTTTATGTTGTGCTTTTGACAGGTCTCAATATCGCTCTGCGTGAACTACCCCGTGCTAAAGTCATCATGCCATATGCACGACCGTTCCTGACGGCAAGTTTTGTAGTTTTGTTGGCATATATTCTGACCAAAGTGCTGAAGATGTTAGTGCGAATCCGTGCTGAACACGACCACAACCGTGTGGCGACTGTTTCGCTTACGCGCCGGGCGATTGAAATTGTGGTCTATACTATTGCGGGGGTAATGGTGCTTCGGTCATTTGGGGTAGATATTGCGCCTATTATTACAGCGCTTGGTGTGGGCGGTTTGGCAGTGGCGTTGGCGCTGCAAGAAACGCTTGCAAATCTCTTTGCTGGAATCTATATCACGCTTGCCGACCAAATTCGCGTGGGTGATTATATCCGCATTAGCGACGGCTTCGAGGGCTATGTGCGTGATATTGGTTGGCGAAATACGACAATTGAGATGCAAGAGATGAACGCCGTTATTATTCCCAATAGTAAACTGTCACAAGCAATTGTTATCAATTACAATCTACCGAATGAAACCCAGTATTTGCCAATTACTTTTGGCGTACACCACAACACCGACCCGCAATTAGTCGAGGACGTTCTTGTCAATATGGTGCATACCTTTGGTTATGCCAGCAGCGAAGAAGCATTCAAAGCAGAAAAGACTGACGGTAAAATTCGCGGTTTGCTCTTTAGCCCGGAGCCGATTGTGCGCTTCCGCGAATTTGGCGAATTCACGTTGAATTTCCGATTTTTCGTGGCAGTGAGTCATTTTGATTTACAATTCGAGGCACGGAGTAACGTTATGAAACAAGTGTATTACACCTTCAAGCAAGCTGGTATTGTTATCCCGATGCCAATTCGTGCGCTCCAAATAGGCTCTGCGCCAGAGTCCGATACGCCGCGCAGTCTTAGCGCAGCAGAGATGCAAGAGCTTTTACGTGAAATGCGAGGGCGAGAAAAGAAGACGTGAATCAAGGAGAGATAAAAATTATTACCGATGCCGTAAGTCCATTCCTGTTGAGGTTTATCGGTGCTGTTGAAAACCACCGATTGATAAGATTTGCAGGAGTCCGCTAAAATTACGACTTTGTAGGCACGGAATTTGCAACACATCGTGTGTATGCGCGACAATTTTCTTCACAGAAAAGAGAAACCATTAAGCCATTGTCGTCGTATATTCATTTAATAGGATATTACAACACTTTCTGCTTGAGGAGGTTTAGACAATGGAATACTTTGATGCAACCGAAGAACTCTATGGCAGCATACATGAGTTCATGGACAAGCATGACGGCTCATGTCCCGAGCGTCTCTACGTCTCTCCTGTTCTTTTTCAATGGCTTACTCAAGTTCGTATCGAAGAAACGCAACTGAAGGGACAAGACCCGAACACGCTCGACCTCCATATTTTTCCGACAGAATTTGGTTCGCCGCACGTAGTGATAGATGAGTTACTTTCTGATTTTGAGATTATTCCAGAATAATTTTTGTGCAGCACAATCATGTATCGTCCCCGATTTTGTGCATAGAGACGTCCGGTTCTCTCTGCGGAGTGGCTCTTGCGGATGCTACTTCCCGTGTGCTTCTTGCCGAACTCTCCTTCTTTGAACCCTTTCTGCACGACAAACTTCTTGCTGAGGCAACTCGTTCTCTTCTTGCCATGACGGGCATTACGTTTTCTTCGCTTGCGGCTGTGGCGGTTTCTGCAGGACCCGGTTCGTTTACAGGGCTGCGCATTGGTGCTGCTTTCGCAAAAGCACTCGCCTTCGACAACACGCCTCCACTCCTTGCTGTTCCTACGCTTCAATCTATCGCCCTTGCTGCTACCCCCGTAGCAGTGGCTATGGGCAAAAAACGAGTATGCGTTGGTATCCCGTCGCATAAGCATTTGGTCTATGCGCAGAATTTTTCCTTGGATACCACACCACAGGGAGCGATTGAACTTCTTGATGAAACCCTTATCACCCCCGATGCAAACACCTTCTATGCCGGAGTAGCATTTGCTCAGCCCGCTTTTGCTGCGGATGCGAACTTTACAACTCTTTCTGAATTTTGCCGAATTACGCCTTCGATGATTGCTGAGTCCGCGATGATGCTCTTTCAAAAGCAAGCCTTTACGCCTGCGGAAGACTTTGTGCCGCTCTATGCACAAGAGTTTGTGCCCAAGTCCCTTCCAAAACTGGACTCATAAAGCAAGGGTGTCCCTGATGCACTCAAGATATGTATCGACCACTGCTTCGGTCGCATGATGCCGCTTTACCCATTCTTTGCCCTTTCGACCCCTATTCTGCCATTGCTGAATATCGCTTAAAACAAACCGTACATCCTCATCTAGTCGTGCGCGACGGATGGTGTAGAAGGGATGCACTTCGCCGCCGGAGCGATTTTCCAGAAAGCGCTCGAAGTCGGGCATGAGTTCTACTGCCGTTGGAATACCCATTGCAAGGCTTTCCAGTGAGTTCACGCCATACCCCAGTTCGCCGATTTGGTCAATAAAAAGATGGCATTGTGCCTTTGTGCGAAGCGCCTCCGGGTGTGGCATTTTTTCAATGAGCACAATCTCAATGGGAAAATCTTTTTTGAGTCGTTCCAGCGAACCAAGAATTTGCTCTGTGCCTTTTGCTGCGCGGTTCGTAGGCGCGTGTCCGATGCGAATGCTCTCGCCGATAACAGGCGCTTGATATTGTACGAATGGCGCATAATTGGGTGCTTCGTAAGGATAAAATAAAAATTTTGCCTCGGGAAATAGTAATGTATGGTCGTGTTCAAAAGTGAAGGTGCAGCGCGATTTTTCCTGAACGCCTGGAATAATGCCGCGTGTGCGCATATCCGAACCGTAATATATCGTCGCAATCGGTACAGAGGTTTTTGCCAAAAGTCGCGGAAAGCGTGTGAAATCATGTCCGCCATCGGCGATGATGAGGTCGAAACTCTCCAAGCCGCCTATTTCCTTGAGCACACGTCGTATTGCGGGTTGCCAAGCGGCATCGCGCAAGCGAAAAAGGAGATTGTCCAGCATATTAGCAGGTTTCCAGCGTTTTGCTGTTCCGGTGTGGCGTGTGTTGACGATTTGCTCGGTCGGCGTACCGCGCACAAGGCGGCGTAATTGCTTCATTTGCGGAAGGTTAAGCGCAGGAAGCTGTAAAGCAATATCTTCTTCGTATTTTTGCATCGGCGACAGCAACGTAATAAGCCGACTGTCGTGTCCGCGCCTACGCTCCTCATGCACGAGGCGCATGGGGATTCCCGCAAAATTTTCGACGGCAAGATGAAGAATGCGCATAAAAGGTCAATATGATTCAACAGCAGATTATGATTCAACAGAGTCGTATGATTCTACAACATCGTGAACGCACAAATATACATCCAATTGCACACCGCCACGCAGTTTTTGCGATAGTATGTTTGGTGATTGCCCTGTTTATGTCGGTCGAAAGCGCCTCTGGGCAAGAGACAGACGACGTGCAGCCTAATCAACCACTCTTTCTCCAAGCCGAAAAGCTCATCGGCAATGCCACGCCAAACGGCTTTGTGCGAGAACTCATCGGGAACGTTGTGTTGACGCAAGGGGCGGTTACTATCACGTGTAATCGTGCCGTGCATTACATTGAGCAAAATCGTGCCGATATGTTCGGTAATGTGATTATGAAGCAAGGCACGGTCACGATGAAAGCCGCACAAGGCACATATGATGGCTTTTCGCGGCAAATTTCCGGCTCCGGCGGCGTAACGCTTCTCGACCGCAACAGCACACTAACTGCCCGCGAAGGTACATATTCTGCCGCAACAAAAATAGCGCGATTTTACCGCACGGTGAATATTGAAAACGATTCGCTCATTATTTCATGCGATACGCTTGAATACCACCGCGCAACGCAAAATAGCTATGCTTCCGGCAAGGCAGTGGCGGTGAGCAAAGTTTCAAGCGCCTACTTGCAAGGGGATTCGCTGGTGAATATTCCGAGCAAGCGTTATTCCCGCATTACCAGCTATCGCAATAATGCGCAGCCGATGGTGAGCCAGATAGACACGGTTGATGCCGATAAGTCCGACCGACCGTTTCAACAGTCCTCTCAGCAGTCTTCTCAGAAAAAAAATGCTTCCAAAGCATCCGCCAAAAAGCAAGCGACAACAAGCGCTACGGTCGAATTGCCCGAAAAACGTTTGGATACGCTCTGCATAACTGGTAATTTGTTGGAAGCATTTCGTTCTGATTCCAACGAAGTCTATCTTGCCACGGGTAACGTGCAGATGACACGCCGTCAACTCGCAGGACGCGCTGACCTTGGTGTGTACGAAAAAACGTTTAATCGTATTCGGTTGTTGCCTAGCTCTACACTTGAAGCAACCGGGGCAACAGCTACGACCGCAGACAGAGCAAAGGCATTACCAGTCGGTACTTCGAGCGGTAAAGAGCGTCCACGGCTTTGGCTTGATTCCACCCAGTTGCGTTCTGATTCGCTGATTGTGCTACTGGAAGAAAAACGTTTGGAGCGCATAGATGCTTACGGTAACGCTTTTGCTGCCAGCAAAAACGATACTGCGCATCAAGACCGCATTGACCAACTTGCCGGAGAAAATATTATTATCTCCATACGGCGCGATACAATGCGCTCGGTCGTGGCGGAAGGAAAAGCGTTTAATTTATATTTTGGCTCGTCCGACAATGATGACGGCACAAAGCAGCCCGACGGCGCTGTGCGCAATGCCGCCGATACCATCAAAGTTCTTTTTGCCAACGGTGAAATCGAAACAATCGTCTGGCGTGGCAAAGTCGAAGGTGAATATATTCCTGAGCATATAACCCGCAAGCAACTTCAAACCTTGCGCCTGAAGGGTTTTGCGTGGATGAACGATAGACCAGTGCTGGAACGAGGTGGCTCGCAGAAGCCCAAGCCCGCAGTCGCCAAACAATCAAATCCAAATCAGTTGCCAACGAAAAAACAAGTAATGAAGCCAACGGAAGCGTCAAAACTTCCCCCAACAAAAAACGCAAATATCCGATGAAACAACGTTCCTCTTGTACCCGTAAATCTCCGAACATTACTGCCGTACCAAGACCACGATATGGCGGGATTGTCTCTGTTTCACTGTACTTATTAAGAGGATATTATGATTGACACGCATTGTCATCTCGACCACAAGCAATTTGATGAAGACCGCTCCGAAGCAGCAGCGCGGGCATTTGCGGACGGAATGACGCATTTGGTGATTCCTGCCATTGAGCCTTCACGGTTTGATGCAGTCTTGGCACTTGCCGAGTCGGATGAGCGGATATTCTGCGGTATGGGCATACATCCGCATGATGCCCTCAAAGCAAGTGATGAAGCGCTTGCGCGGGTAGAAGAACTGAGCTATGGAGCAAAAGTCCGCGCTATCGGTGAAATCGGCTTGGATTATCACTACGATTTTGCCCCACGCGAAGTGCAGCACGAGGCGTTTCGCAAGCAGTTGCAGATTGCGAAGCGGCGGAATTTGCCGGTGATTGTGCATAATCGTGAGTCCGACGACGACCTTATGAACATTCTGGATGACGAACAAGATGGCTCACTGCGCGGCGTGTTGCATTGTTTCTCCGGTACGCCGGAGCAGGCAGAACGCGCTCTTCGACTAGGCTTTCACGTTTCCTTCACGGGAAATATTACCTTCAAAAAATCCACTCTTTCCGAAACCGTAGCTACTGTGCCGATGGACAAATTGATGATTGAAACCGATGCGCCTTATATGTCGCCCGTGCCGCATCGCGGCAAGCGCAATGAACCAGCCTTTGTGCGCCTTGTCGCCGACAAGGTTGCTGAAATCCGTTCCATGACATTGGATGATGTGCTTTTGCAGACCAGCAATAACGCCAAGCGCTTTTTTACGTTGAGTATTTTGGTTCTAGCACTCATTGCTGCGCCTTTGGTAACATTTGCTCAAAGCACCGCCGATGAAGACGATGATGAAAAATATGTCGAACCACCGAATCCATATAAGAAAGTTATTGGTATCGGTGGCTTGTTCGGATTAAATACGTTGACGGACTTTAATAGTGGTGGTAATACTGCTGACGATGGCTCTGCTGTTGGTCCCGGAGCGAGCCTCTCTTTTTTCTTGAGCGACCACTTTGCGATTAATGCATCCTATTGGCAAGGCACCAATACTACCCCGACAAGAATTGATCCCCGCACCGGTATGCCGCGCCAACTTCGCCCGAATGACCATCAAGCATTTGACCTCTCGCTCCAATATGTAGTGAATCCGTCGAATATCCTCAATTTTCATTTTATGCTTGGTGCTTCATATTTGACGAACAATTTTAATCGCGATTCCTTGCAAAGCTACTGGGGATTTCACATGAATATCATTGGTATCAGTCTGAATTTGAAAACACCAATCGGTATCTTCTACCCGGGCGTAGAATACCGTGCAAATATTGTTCTGGGGCTCAATGAAAGTAAGCGTTATGGTCCAACGGATTTGCGGACATTGTACGGATTTGTTTTTTCTATTCCTCGTGTTACTTTGCAATGGTACCCTAATTTTTCGGGCAAATAATCTAATCTTTTGTGGTTTTAGCTCAAGTGGTAATTTTTTTATCCTCAATTTCTAATTCTCGCCCGTTATGCTCACAGTCCTTGATAATCCTCTTGTCCGGCGCGACATCACGTTTTTGCGTGATAAAGCCACTCCGCCCGATCGTTTCCGTGCAGCTATGCAGCGCATCGGAACGGCACTTGCGGTAGAATCAGCGAAGTTTCTCGGTATGCGTACTTTGCGCGTCGA
>Ga0075163_10003373_pt1 | contig 21456 bp, 17 predicted proteins | sample JI1023141ADNA_FD_71478 | JGI IMG/M metagenome (GOLD analysis project Ga0075163, IMG submission 71478) | Wastewater effluent complex algal communities from Wisconsin, to seasonally profile nutrient transformation and Carbon sequestration -... | ecosystem: Engineered > WWTP > Effluent > Algae... | reverse complement strand
TGACTGATAATTTCCTTCAGGAATGTGGATTTCATGTAAAAAATCATCTGATCCTGAAAGGTTAAATAATTGGGTATAAAATGAATTCGAATCTGAATGATAAAATGAAGTTGGTATATTCTGGTAATAAAGTAGCCCATTTTCATCTATGATATTCAAATCTTGAAAAGCAGCTTGGAAGTCATTCATTTCTGCATTCGTTAATATCTCAATTCCACCGACTTCTGGCATTTTCCGTCTTAACTCACCACAAAGACTAAATTTGTGGTCAGGAAAAGTCTTAGCTAATTTCTCTACTAAAGATTCTCCATGATGGATAACGTGGGCGTATAAAAATTTGCCCCTTGCATCCATGAAATATTCAATTTTGCTTTTTATTTCATCTTGAAGTTTCTCACCAAAACCTTTATAAGACACAAGCCTATTTTCATTACATGCATACAATAACTCACCTATGGTAGTAATATCCATCTCTTTCCATATCTGCTTTACTTTTTTAGGACCAAGACCTTTTATGGAAAGCATCTCTTGGATACCTGATGGCGTCATTTCCTTATACTTCTGGAGCAAAGTCATCTGACCATTTGTGACCAATTCTTCTATTTTGTCGGCAATAGCATTTCCCACTCCGGGAATAGACGCAATAGCTTCCTTCCCCATGGTGCTAAGATCACCTTCTAGCTTTCTAAGGCTAAGGTAAGCATTGGCATAAGATCTTATTTTAAAAGGATTTTCATCATGCAATTCCATCAATTTTGCCAAAAGATCAAATTGATTGGCTATTTGTTTATTATTGAGCATAGGTGTTTTGATTTGCCAAAATGCAAATGTAGTAATAACTTTGCTTTTACAAAAACTGAGTAGTTTTCCAAAAAATATTTTTGTTCGTACCTAAATCATATAAAAGATGGAGTCAACTCCGAAAAAACTCAAAATATGATAACCAACCGTATTTTGCCCTATACCCTGAAGAGAACCAATTGGTTATCAAGATAGTAGGAATCATGATTTTACATTTTATTTCAACCAAGGACTTTTAGGAATTGAATCAAGATATAAGCATTTAAAAAACTATAACACACTTTTTTAAGAACCCAACACTTTAAAACACTTTAAAACACTTTAAACCGCTCAAAACAAGCCATTTCCAATGCTTCACGGTCATCAGGATGTGCAATATCAATTAGCGCTTTTGCTCTCTGTCTTAAATTCTTACCATATAAATATGCATAGCCATACTCTGTGACAATATAATGTGCATGAGCTCTTGTAGCTACTACTCCTGCTCCTTGTTTTAGGAATGGTACGATCCTAGGCTCTCCTTTTTTCGTCCTTGAAGGTAAGGCAATAATGGGTTTTCCACCTTCACTCAATGCTGCCCCTCTTAAAAAATCCATTTGGCCTCCTACGCCACTAAACTGGAATGTACCTATAGAATCCGAACAAATTTGCCCTGTAAGATCAACCTCTATGGCACTGTTGATGGCTACAACTTTGGGATTTCTTCTTATAACATGCGGATCATTGACATAATCAATATCCAAAAACGTAAAAGCAGGATTATCGTCTATATAATCGTAAAGTTTTCTACTTCCTAACGCAAAACCAGTAACAATCTTATTCGGGTGTATGGATTTATATTTATTGGTAACAATATCTCTGTCAAATAAATCTATGATACCATCAGACAACATTTCTGTATGTACACCTAGGTCTTTGTGATTTCCTAGACATCTGAGCACTGCATCTGGTATGGCCCCAATGCCCATCTGCAAGGTACTTCTATCATCAATGAGTTGAGCAACATGTTCACCAATCTTCAGTTCATCCTCGCCTACTTTCCCACCAAACATGACTTCTTTTAATGGCTCTTCACAATATACCATCGCGCTGAATCTTTTAGTATGGATAAGTCCGTCTCCGTGCGTTCGTGGTACATTAGGATTGACCTGTGCGATGACTTTTTTCGCTGTATTTACGGCTGATCTTGCCACATCCACGGATACACCCATGGAGCAATAACCATGTTTGTCAGGTGGTGATACTTGCACAATAGCGACATCCAATGGCAAGACATTTCTTTTGAATAATTCTGGAATTTCGCTAAGAAAAACTGGCACATAATCCGCTCTGCCTTCAGCGACATCTTTTCTAATAGGCTCTGATACAAAAAGTGCATTGATGTTAAAAGATTCTTCCATACCTGGCTGGTCCACGTACAAATCCCCTAACACACTTATGAAAACCAGTTCTACATCTCGTAATCTATCTGATTGTAATGAAAGATGGCGTAAAATATTGGTAGGTGTCTGGGCACTTCCGTGAATGAAAACTCGGTCTCCACTTTTAATAATTTGAAGAGCTTCTTCTGGTGAAGCATATACAATGGGCAATCTCATATATTTATATTATTGTTGAATCTGGACGCAAAGTACGGTACTATAGCACTATTTTATTGATGACGATCATCATAGCATCAACTAATCAAAATCATTAAACACCTACATTAGATTTTCCATTTCTTCCATTTAGCTATATTTCTAAAACCTAACCAAGCTGCCGGTTTAGTTTCTTTTCTTAATGTAGTTAATTTTAAATCATCAAGACTATTTATAAAAGAGCCTCCAGTGCAAGTTTTACCATCAGAAGACCATTCAGATACATTCCCTAGAAGATTGTATACCATATTTTGTTGTGTAGTCGTGCAGCCCCAATTTACAAAAGTGGTAGGTGTCACTTCTAACTTACAGAAATCTACATCTTTATTATACCATATAGTTTGATGATCTTTACATCCATTGATATGATTCAGACTATCTTGGTAAGCTATAGCAACATTCCATTCTTCTATAGATGGTATGTTATATTCAAGATAAAAAGTAGTAGTATCCCTTGGTCTAAGCTTCTGTATTTTTCCTGAAAAATATCTTTCACACGAAAATACATTATCTATTTCAAAGATTTTTTTAATCATTTTAGTTTGAACAAGCATCATCTCTAATACCCTATCCTGCCGCCATTTTGTATAATTTTGTGCTTGGGTGAATGATATTCCCACCACTGGAAGTTCATCATACTTAGGATTACGAAAATAATCCGAAACAAGATCAGCAAGGCAAGTATCCAAAACTACCCAAACCGTAGTATCAGGCAAAGCTTTTAGGTAGAAAGACTTATCACTATACCAAGTTTTTAAAAAATGAAGATATTCTTTGTAATTTATATTGGAAACTTCTGTCTTATCCGTGTATAAATTATCCCCGACAAGTATTCCATTCGGTGGATTGATATATTGATATGGAAACGTCTTTTTTGTGGTGGAACAAGCGTAAACTGTCGCCAAAACCAGAAACATTAAAATGTATTTACTTGTCAATATTTTCATGATTTTTCCATTACTTCATCTTTAAACAAATCATAAACACCCATTCCCAATCTAAAAAAATCTGGCAAAATATTCTCAGGGACCAAAGACGAATGCGCATAAAATATCAAATAATAATTGGCTGCTTCTATGGTCCATCCACTTGTTTTACTAAAAAACTTTAGTATTTTATCATCAAAAGTATGTCTTATGAATTCTTCGTGTTCTCCACTAAGATGATATTTTTCTGAAAAAGAAGGATAGGATTCAAAATCAATGTCTTCCCAACCAAAATATGCAGCAATTTTATGCCCAATACTTTCTGGTTTCATTCTAAATTCAGGTAATCCTAGATTTTTTGAATTAACAAAAAAAACAGTTTGGTCAAAAGTATGGTAAGTTTTTCCTGTACTCACTGTGTATTTAAAATCAAACAAATGTATCTCTTCTTCCATTGTTGATAACTTTAGTTGACTTAGATTCCTTATTTTTCCACGCCTACTTTTAAATAATTCAAAATATTTCAATAGTGATTTTACTCCGAAACTATCTTCACCAAGGTATTCCATATTATTTGCGGCACAAAGATATTGATATTTGACTTGTCGTGACTCTTCCTTTTTACTTCCAAACATATTTACTTCACATTAAATTATGGCACAATTTATATAATCTAATATGATAAGTAAACATTTTTTGAGTAGAATTATTCTAAATAAAAAAAAGTCAAAAACAGATAGGAAAATTTGTTATTACTATGTGTAGTTTTGCAGCATACAAACAAAATAGACCAAATGAAGTGGATAATTACCTTTTTTAGTTCCAGTATTGGCAAAAAACTATTGATGAGTCTTACAGGACTTTTCCTAATATTGTTTCTTGTCGTGCACCTCATAGGCAATCTCCAATTACTAAAAGATGATGGAGGAGAAGCCTTCAATACTTACGCGTACATGATGACGCACAATCCTTTGATCAAAATTGTTGCTTATGGCAATTACTTTTTCATTATTTTACATGCATTTGTAGGCATTTCGATCGCCCTTTATAATAAAGGAGCAAAAGGTCAAAAATATGCAGTATCTAACAGCAACAAAACCACTTGGGCATCCAAAAACATGGCTTTGTTGGGTACATTGATCTTAGCATTTATACTGATTCACATGGGAGATTTCTGGTTTAAGATGAAGTTTACAGATGAATTAGGTATGAAGAGTTATGAAGGATTTCCTGAAGTTAGAGATTTATACACAAGAGTTTCCACTGCTTTTAGTCAGTTATGGATAGTTATTGTGTATCTAATAGGAATGATGGTCTTATCATTTCACTTATGGCATGGATTTCAGAGCGCATTTCAGACTTTGGGACTCAATCACAAGAAATATACGCCACTTATCAAGTCTGTAGGCAAAGCTTATGCTATCTTGATTCCTTTGGGATTTGCTATCATTCCCATATGGTATTTCTTATTCAAAACGATGTAATCATACGTAAAGTATAAAATCCTTTTTTAATCAAATTGTTGGGTTTTAAAAACAAATAAAATGAGTTTAAATTCAAAAATACCTTCAGGAGCATTGGCAGAAAAGTGGACAAAATATAAATCCACCATGCCTATTGTGGCTCCTAATAATAAAAGAAAATTAGAAGTAATCGTCGTAGGTACTGGTCTTGCAGGTGCTGCAGCCGCGTCTTCATTAGGTGAACTAGGATATTCCGTAAAGTGTTTTACTTTCCATGATAGTCCGCGTCGAGCGCATAGTATCGCTGCCCAAGGTGGTATTAATGCTGCAAAAAATTATGCCAATGATGGAGATAGTGTTTATAGATTGTTTTATGATACCATCAAAGGTGGTGACTACAGAGCTCGTGAAGCCAATGTGCATAGACTGGCAGAATGTAGTGTAGATATCATAGATCAATGTGTTGCACAAGGTGTTCCATTCGCACGTGAGTATGGCGGATTACTAGAAAACAGATCTTTTGGTGGTGTACAAGTATCTCGTACTTTCTATGCTAGAGGCCAAACAGGTCAGCAGCTTTTAATTGGTGCTTATCAATCACTTTCACGTCAGATAGCGCTGGGAACAGTGCAAATGTACAACCGTCATGAAATGTTAGAATTGGTAAAAGTAGATGGTAAAGCACGTGGTATCATTGCGAGAAACCTATTGACTGGTGAGTTAGAAAGACACGCAGCACACGCTGTTGTATTAGCTACTGGTGGATATGGCAATGTATTTTACTTGTCAACCAATGCGATGATGTGTAATGTCACTGCTGCATGGAAGTCTGTAAAAAAAGGTGCGCTTATGGCCAATCCTTGTTTTACACAAATCCACCCTACGTGTATTCCTGTTTCTGGTGAATATCAGTCAAAGCTAACCCTTATGTCTGAATCACTTCGTAATGACGGTCGCGTATGGGTACCAAAGAAAAAAGAAGATGCTCAGGCTATCCAACAAGGAAAACTGAAAGGTGTCAATATAAAAGAAGAAGATAGAGATTATTTCTTAGAGCGAAGATATCCTGCTTTTGGAAACCTTGTACCACGTGATGTGGCTTCGAGAGCAGCTAAGGTAGAATGTGATAAAGGACATGGAGTGAGTCCTACGGGATTGGCGGTATTCCTTGATTTTTCGGATGCCATGTATAGATATGGTAAGACAGAAGCTAATAAAAAAGGTATGACAGGTCTTTCTGATGCACAGATAGTTGCATTGGGAGAAGAAGTAGTGTCAGCCAAATATGGTAACCTATTCGAAATGTACGAAAAAATCACTGGCGAAAATCCATACAAAGAGCCAATGAAAATATATCCTGCTGTCCACTATACGATGGGTGGCGTATGGGTAGATTATAATTTGGAGACCAATGTACCAGGACTTTTTGCTTTGGGTGAGTGTAATTTCTCAGATCATGGTGCCAATAGATTGGGTGCGTCCGCTTTGATGCAAGGTCTAGCAGATGGTTACTTTGTGATACCTTATACTATCGGTACTTTCTTGGCGAATGAAATTTCGACGCCTAAAATAAAAAATGATTTGCCAGAGTTCATAGAAGCTGAAAAAGCGACTAAAGCTCTGATAGATAAATTATTGAATATCAAAGGAAACCAATCTGTAGAAAGCTTCCATAGACGTCTCGGTAAGATCATGTGGGAATATTGCGGTATGGCTCGTAACGAAGCAGGACTGGTCAAAGGAAGACAAATGATTCGTGAACTTAGGGCTGAATATTACAGTGATGTGTTTGTACCAGGTAGCAATGATGAATACAATCCTGAACTCGAGAAAGCAATCAGAGTGGCAGACTTATTGGAGCACGGCGAACTCATGATGGTTGATGCACTCAATAGAAATGAATCTTGTGGTGGGCACTTCCGTGAAGAATCTGTCACTGATGATGGTGAAGCAATGCGTAAGGATGATGAGTTTGCTTACGTAGCAGCTTGGGAATGGAATGAAACAGAACCAATCCTTCACAAAGAGCCACTGGTATTCGAAAATGTAGAATTGAAAACAAGAAGTTATAAATAATCCTGATAAAAATATCCATTATGAGCGCAGATATGAATTTAAAAATAAAAGTCTGGAGACAAAAAAATAATAAGGCATCAGGAAGTTTTGAAACATATCCTGTTGTTGCCAATGAACACATGTCCTTCCTAGAAATGCTAGATGTACTTAACGAAGGATTGGTCAATCAAAAGAAAGAACCAATAGCTTTTGAGCACGATTGTCGTGAAGGTATTTGCGGTACATGTAGTATGGTCATCAATGGTCAGCCACATGGACCAAGCTCTGGCACGACAACTTGCCAGCTTCACATGAGACACTTCAAAGATGGAGACATCATCGTAGTGGAGCCATACAGAGCTAGTGCTTTCCCAGTATTAAAGGATTTGGCAGTAGATAGATCAGCATTTGACCGTATCATCCAAGCAGGTGGTTACATCTCTGTCAATGCAGGGCAAGCACCTGATGGTAATGCCATTCCGATCGAAAAAGGTAGAGCAGGACAATCATTTGAAGCAGCAGCTTGTATCGGTTGTGGTGCGTGTGTAGCAGCATGTCCGAATGGTTCGGCGATGTTATTTACTTCAGCAAAAATCGCTCACTTAGGTCACTTACCACAAGGAGAAGTCGAGTCCAACAAACGAGCACAAGCTATGGTAGCACAGATGGACAAAGAAGGCTTCGGTATGTGTAGCAACATAGGTGCTTGTGAAGCAGAATGTCCAAAAGAAATCAAATTAGAAAATATCGCTTTTATGAATAGATCGTATCTTAAGGCGGTGTTTAGTGGTGAAGAAGTGTAAGTAGTATCTTACTTTTTTATAAAATAATAAAAGCCCGAATTGCTGAATTGGTCAGTGGTTCGGGCTTTTTAGTGGGTTCAATTTTAATTTGATAAACAAAAGAAATAAATGTATAATCAACTGTGTTTATAGCACGATAATAATATCAATTACTAAAAGAACTCAGAAGTTGGATAGCATTTTACAGCACATAACATTTCAAAATTACATTTACCATTTCCTTAAATCATCTTTAACGCTGTGATAACTATTGCTCAACCTTTTATCCATTACCTTTGAAACATAAAATTAACCATAAAATATAAAAAAACATGAAATCACTTTTTACCCTTTTATTCACTTTCTACTGTTTCTTCATAACAAACGGACAGGTTTCCAACATGTATTATATCAATGGACTTCCACTCGACTCCATCCAAGCCGAATATATCCAAGCCGAAACATGTAGGGTAGCTTTTAGCACTAAAGTATTTCTGGATGTTGATTATGGTCAAGAATCAAAAATCCTATACAACAAATACAATAGAATAGCCGATACTAAAGGAGATTACATTGAATTCAAAAGTAATATGGATGCTTTAAATTATCTGACTGCCATAGGTTATGAGTTGATAGATACCGACTACCTACGAATGAAAGATGATGAAATCAGGGTAAAATATATGCTTAAGAAAAAAGAAAAGTAGATTCTATTGTTAATCAATTAGGAATCTATATTTTTTCAGAAACAATATCATACTAGACTTCCGATACTTTTTACTACTTTTGAAACTCAAATGAGTTACATGAGTTTGCGTCTGACACCTTTTCCTAAACCTTCTTTACGTTCATTTCTGAATGTCATGGCTGCTATTAGCTTGACGATTGTCTTTATATTAGTCGTTTTTCAACCATTCGGAACGGCAAATTTTGACCATCCTTACAAATATTGGATCCTTGTAGGATATGGAGTAGTTACATTTATTTCAGGGTTAGTATTTTATTTTTGTGTTGCTGCTTTGGTCAGTGAAACTCGATTAAATAGATGGTCAACTATTGATGAGGTGTTATTTTTGTTTTGTATCATTCTGATTTGCCAAGTGAGTTGTTACTTCTATTGGGCAGCTATGTTTGCTGGACATTTAGATTGGTCACAATTCTTTAGTTTTTTTAAGATTGCTTCTTTGATTTCTCTTGTGCCAGTGTCCGTATATTTGCTATTCATTTATCAAAAATACAAAGAAGTAAAGTTTGTCTCAAGTGAAGAATCTCCTATCCAAACATCTGAAGCTGAAAAAATAGATAAACAATTGACCATTTACGGTGCAGGAAAAAATGAAAAAATCATTCTTGCCCCAGAAAATCTATATTTGGTAAAATCGGAAGACAATTATGTCATTCTTTTCCTACTTGAAAATGGCAAAATCATTAAAAGAATGATGCGAAATACTTTAAGTGATATAGAACAACAGATCGGAAATTCGTTTTTCAGATGCCATAGATCATTTATAGTCAATCCTGTGAAAATTGCCGAAATAGAAGGAAATATTACCAATACTAGAATTAGTCTGACAGATATTGACATCAAAATCCCTGTGTCTCGATCCATGGTAGAGAAGGTAAAAATACTCGTTTGAAAAATAATCTTCAGTTCAAATCTATCAAAAAAATACCTATTTCCAAACATAACTAACAGAATATCAATCACCTTGTGGTAAACTGCAAACTGTAAGTCAAACTGCAAACCTTACCATTCGCCACAAAACATTGCCATAAGTCCCTTCGATTTTTTTACTTATATTTTGTCCTGCATCTTTGCTTCATCAAAATTTAACAATCGATATGAACAACGCAGAAATCTTTAGAATCTTAATCATTGCTCATGCAGCACTTGGTGGTGTGTCTCTCCTTTCAGGCTTTGTAGCCGCCATAACAATAAAAGGAAGTAGGTCACATATCATCAGTGGACGAATCTTTTATTACAGTCTCGGTAGTTCCATTTTACTATCTCTTATCGCTGCAAATATGCCAGATCATAACAACCCATTTTTATTTTCTATTGGTATATTTAGTGGTTATTTTATCGTAATCGGTAAAAGAGCAATCCAATATAAATTACCGACGCATGTTTTTAACACCGATAGAATCATTCACGTCGGCATGCTTATGACTTGTATTTTAATGGTCTTAGTTCCATTGGTAATTACTAAATCCTTTCATATCGTAGCTGGCGTTTTTGGCCTTGTAGGATTGATATTTGCGGTCAGAAATTTGCTCGACCTTCGCAATACTGATCAAGTCAGAAAAAACTGGCTAAAAATGCATATTGGAAATATGTCAGGTGGATACATAGCTTCAGTGACAGCTTTTGTAGTGGTCAATAATTTTTTACCTGGTGTATATAATTGGTTTGTACCTAGTCTCATTGGTGGGATATTTATTTTCTACAGCATAAAAAAAGTGGAAAGAATAAGTAAACCCAATACTCCCAATCTAATTCTTACAAAAACCATAACCACTATTATCTTTGTATATTTTTCATTTTTTTACAGTTTTGCCCAAAACGATGCAGCTTCTATTCCTTATGGCAAAGAAATAGGCATACGAATAGGCATATCAAAAACAAAAATCAATGATCAACGATTGAGTGCAAAGTCATTTACCAATTGGTCACCTAAATATGGGATCACATTCGGAAGTAGAAAAGAAAATAGTTGGAGTCACAATCAGCTGGACTTTACTTATGTGAAAGGCCACAAAAAAGATCCATATTTTACGCTAAATTCCATCATAATATCACATACATACTCATATCAGCGTAAATTGGGTGAAGGATTTTGGCTAGGTGGTTTTACAAATAATAGAACGATGCTTAACTTCCCTAGATCTTTGTATAACAGTATGTTTGCTAACAATATAATCAGCTACACCATTGCTCAATCGATCGGACCAAAACTAAGTTATACAAATATCTTGACAACACAAAAAGACAATACTATCGAAGCACAGACATCCATTGAAGCCCCCATATTAGCTTACTTAATCCAACCTATATATGGACATCCATATCCGAGTAGGTATCTGGAAGAAGGGACTTTCGATCCTACGAGAGCTGACATGGCGATTCCAATGTTAAAAAGTGGAAAATTTGTAAGCATTTCTAGATACAAAGGTCTAAAAATCGAATTGAGTTTATTCTATTATACATCGGATAGGTTTAAAATAGGGGCAAGTTATCAAGGTGAACTTTTATATGCAAATGCCAATGGCAAAGCTGTCCAATTGCAATCCAATGATTTCATTGTCAATCCAAGTTACCTTTATTAATCACTAATACCACAAATATAAAATATCATGAGACCATTTATAATCATTACGTTATTTGTCCTATCATTTATATCCCCATCTTTTGCACAGTCAACCACAGGCAACACTAAAGTACTCTTTGACGAATTCTGGACTTTTGTAGATAAAAACTATATCTATTTTGATGCTAAAAAAGTGGATTGGGACGCTGTGTATCAAAAATACAGTCCAGGCATTAATGCACAAACCACTGAAGACGAGCTATTTGCCATCATGGATGCAGCTGTGGTAGAACTAAAAGATGCGCACAGTCTTCTGGTAAAACCAAAAAAGGTGGGTACTCAGTACGATTTCAGAAGTGGATATGATATACATTTTGACCCAAATCTTATCAAAAGTAAATATATAAAAGACTCACTTGGCCAAGATGGTAATCTCTATTGGGCAATGTTGGACGGTAATATTGGCTATATTCATTTACCAAAGTTCAATGATTTTCAAGCTTTTGAGAAGGTCTTGCATTTAATGAAAATTGCAAAAGTGAACAAGCTAATCATTGATGTCAGAAACAATGGTGGCGGTGATTCTAATCCAGTACCTAGATTATTAGGCACCATAGTGCAACAAAAGACATTGCTAGGTTCTTATGTAGAAAAAATCGGACCAGCCCATGATGATATAGTTAAACCAATACCAATGTACGCTCAGCCTAGACCTGATTTCCACTTTGACATACCAATTTCTGTCCTTATCAATCGTGGTTGTTATAGTGCTACTACTTATTTTGCAGCAATGATCAAAAGTCTACCAAATGTCACATTGGTAGGTCAAGTAACTGGTGGTGGTGCTGGTGGGCATCTAGGCTATCAACTTTCCAATGGATGGCAAATCAGGGTTTCAGTCAGTGATTTTCTCGATAAAAATGGACAATCTACTGAAGTCGGCGTGAGCCCTGATGTGTCTATTACTAATACACTTGACAATATAAAAAATGGTAGAGACATTATGCTTGAGAAGGCGATGGCGTATTGATATTTTATGATTAAGGTTAGTTGTAATTAATAATATTTTGTTAAACAAAGATACAGGCCTAACTTTCGAAATAATAATTCGGTTTTATAATCGTTAACTTTGTTGATGTTTCATAACATTGGCCAATTTAATATAAACCAACTTAATATATTCAATATGCGATTTCAATTAATATTTGTAGCTTTAACTCTGACATTATTTGCTTGCTCTTCCAAAAAAAATATGAACGAAAACCTTCCCATAAGTGATAATAGTCAGACATCTTTGGACTGGATAGGTGTATACCATGGTGCCTTGCCTTGTGCCGATTGCGAAGCCATCAAAACAAAAATCACATTGAGCAACGACTTAGCCTATGTTATGGAAACAAAATATGTAGGAAAAAGTGACGAAGTATTTACATCAACAGGTAAATTTACTTGGGACAAATCTGGTAGTAATATTACCTTGGAAGTTGCTGGCGAAGATAAAGCGAACCACCAATATAAAGTAGGTGAAAATACCTTATTTAAACTTGACAATCAAGGAAATAGAATAACAGGTGCATTAGAGAATAATTATATTTTGACAAAAGTGGATTTTGATACTGATATCAGAGAAAAATATTGGAAACTAACAGAATTGAATGGCAAACCAATAAAATGGGTTGATGGTCAATCCAAAGAAGCACATTTCATGCTGAAAGCAGATGATAATAGAGTTCAAGGAAATGGTGGATGCAATGGTTTTTTCGGATCGTACGAAATAAATGAAGGTAATCGCATCAAGTTTGCCCAATTAGCGTCTACCATGATGGCTTGTGAAAATCTAGAAACTGAAAATGCCTTGATGAAAGTCCTAGAAATAGCTGACAATTATAGTTTAAACGGTGACTATCTCTATCTCAACAAAGCTAGAATGGCCCCTTTGGCGAAGTTTGAAGTGGTGTATTTTAAATAACTATGGAGTCAATATTTTGATTACCAACTAGTAGCTAAAAGTTAAATCCACTTTCGACAAAAAATCCTTGTTCTTTAAATTGGGTAATTCCTATCTGACATGATAGGGTAAAATTGTTATACACTATCAAATCCAATGCTGGACCATATCCAAATTGACCAGTGTTTGTGAGTGTATTTGATACTCCATAATAAGGATCGCGAGTATAGCCATAATCAAAATTAAACCTAAAAAACAATTTGACATTCATTACTTTAAATTGATTGGGCAGGCGATCATAGGGTCTGAAATCCTTGTCCAATATTCTTAGTTTAATTGCATTTTTGGACAATATATAATCTCTACCATCTAATACATACAATTGATATCCTGTGATATTATCGCTAGAATATCCTAAGCCCGAATTAAGCACATAAGGAGGTCTGTTGTTTTGGAGATTGACCTTAAATTTTAATCTATTGCTGATTATTAGCCATTTTTTTATGGTTGTATGCCTTTCACCACCTATCGTAAACCAAAAATTATTTACATCCTTAAAGATTCCCAAACCTTCTTTCCGAACATTTATATCGAACCTATACCCACCAATTGGATATAAAGGATATAATGTATTGTCAAACTTAAATATGTAATCTAAATAGAAATACCTCATCTTTGTCCGCCCTTCCAAAAAGTAGTCTCTATTTAATTGCTGAGGAATAAATGAGTCAACTCTAGCTGATATAAACTCTAATCTGATATTCTGAAAAGTAAATGCATTCCTTCTATTTACCAATCCGATACTTGCTCTGTATTGATTAAATATCTTTCTTTCATCAGGATTTTTGTAAAATAGAAGTTTATTATCTTCAGTGCGGTAGGCTATTTCTCTATTTTCTGTATAATTAAAATTTGTAGAAAATCCCCACCCTTTTTTGAGATATGGATACTCATAAGATACTTCATATTTGCGGGTGAAACCACGTTGAAATTTGAGTTTCAACTTGTCTTTATTTCCTGTAAAATTGATATGTGTCAGGGCAAGTCCATAATTGACTCTTTCTAATGAATAATTTTGTTCTTTTCGCCATACATTAAAGTTTCTATCTGCCAATTCGAATATAATATATGGATAAATGTACCAATTCTCCTGTAAAACTATCTCTACATTAGCAATAGAAAGGTCTGTATTCCAGTTCTTTAAATTAATTTTTGCATTTGTAAACAAGCCAATACTTTGCAGTCTTTTTTCATTTGATGATAGCCTTTTTGCCAATTGATCTAGTGGTATGGTGTCGCCTGAATGTATATCCATTTCATTCATTATGACCTGACGAGTCGTCTTTTTATTGCCAAAAATATGAATGCTATCGACGATGACATAATCACTTTGACCGTAAATATTTACAGAAAAAGAAAAACTAGCAATAAATACCAACCGGAATCGGCAAATTATTAGAATGATGTAATTTATGTTTTTCTCAATGTTATACACAAGCATTAAACGTTTAGATAAGACATCAACAGATCATAACGTTCTTTGAGTCCATCATGATACTCTATCTCCGAAAAAGATGCTGAAATCTGATAACCAAATCGTTCGAAAGTGCTTTTTAGGGCATTAATATCTTGTCTATTTAACTTTAATGTCACATACATGAGACTAGTATCAGGTATATTATTGACAAAAGAGCTCAAAATCGTGATATCTTCAGATTCTGTAATTCTGGCTATTTCTGCGAGTGAATAGTTTGCCCTAGATATTTCCAAAACCAAAATACTTCCCGGATCAGAAAACGAAAAATGCGTTGCAAAATATTGAAGAAGATGTTCCATAGTAATAACGCCAAGATAGTTTTCTTCTCTATCTATAACGGGAATGATGGTAAGTTGCAATCTACCCATCTTAGTCATCACTTCAAATAAATGTTCATTTTCAAAACAATAAGGTCTCAAAAACGAAAGCCTGTAAGTTCCAATAGCTTCTTTTGTGTCATGTATCAAAATATCTTCTTCAGAAATTACCCCTAGTAACTTTTCAAAATTCACGATTGGGAGATGTCTTACATGATATACTTGCATCATGTTGAGCGCTTCATCACCTGTATCAGATGTCTGAATAGGTAATAATGTCTGTGAAATCAATTCTTTTGCTACCAATACTTATGTTGTTTGTTTGCTAATGTTAATTAACTACTTTACTGTTTATATTATTGTCTCAACAACCTTTTTCGCTCAAAGTTGAACTCATCATCAGACAAAATGCCTTTTTTCCTTAATTCGGACAATTTATTGAGTTGAGCAAGTAAGGTATCATCTAACATTTCCTGTGCCATTTCTACAGGTGGGGCGATCGGCGTTGAGGGCTGTGATTGAATAGATTCTGCCTTTGTTTCAAAAGGATTGACCCTAAATCCTGCACTCCTAAACCCATCAAATTCGGGCTGTATACGGACGAAGGCTAGATCGTCGTGTGACAAAATCCTTTCTACATCTTGGAGTCCTAAAGATACAGCCTTACTTAAGTGGTGATAAGCTTTAGATTTGTTTTCTGTAAGAGAATATGCACAAGCGATATTAAAATGCAAAGCAATATCATTGGGTGATATTTCTAGCCCTTTATTAAAATCAATGATGGCATCAGCTAGGTCAAAATCTTTGTATTTTTTAATGCCACTATTTTTGAATGGATTTGCTTTGGCAGAAGCTGTAGGTGTCGGTTTGCGAAAAGATGGCTGACGTTGTCTATTATCAGAGACTTGTTCGTATCGTTCCATTTGTTGTGACCTCCTTGTTTCTAGAGGACCTTTAGATGGTGCTGCATATCCTTTGTTATACATTTTATCAAAAGTCTGATCTGTCATATTTAATAACTTTGCGCCATGTATCACACCTAAAATTGTTGTGATTGGGAAACCTATACTCATGGACATCATCAATAGAATTACAAACCAAATAAAGCCACCTGTTTTGCCCAAATATAGTTTGTGCGCGCCCACAGATCCTAAAAAGAAGGCCAACATGGCTGCTGTAACTTTGTTTTTTGGTATCATATTTTTACTATTCTCTTGTACTTTAATAAATTTTGCATGTCAATACCGCAATGTCGTCAGCAATGTCATTATCCCCTCTGAAAAGGTCTACTTCGCTTAGCAATTTTGCATTAAATGATTCAGGATCCATATGACCATTTTCGTTTACAAATTTCTCCAGCATGACATCATTAAAGTACTCATCATTATTGTTTCTCAACTCTGGCAATCCGTCCGTAAAACTCAAAACCATGGCTTCATCAGTCAATTGAATTTTTTCTTCCTTTATATTTTCCAATTTTTCAAAGGCTCCTATAAATGAACATCCTGTATCTAGTCGTCGTAATGTGCCATTCATCTTCAGAATGGGTGGATAATGACCTGCATTGACGTATCTCAATGTTTTTTGTTTGGTATCTATCTCTGCTACAAAGAACGTGATATATCTGTCACTTTTGGTAATTCGATAGACAGACTGATTCAAAGCAAAGACGAATGTCTCCAAATCACGGTATTGGAAGATCAAACTCTGGATCATTGCCTGAAAATTTGCCATTAATAAGGCCGCTGATACACCTTTGCCTGATATATCAGCAATACAAAACGCAAATCTATCTTGGTCAAATCGAATGTAATCAAGGTAATCACCTCCAATATTGAAGTGGGGTTTATATATTTTTGAAAGTGCAAACTTAGACTCCACCGGCAAATACTCAGGTATAAGCATGTGTTGTACTTCAGAAGCAAGTTCCATCTCTCGACGGTATCGTTCTTGTTCTATTTGTTTTTTAAATAGTCGTTTATTCTCAATGGCCACTGCTATTATATTGGTGATCGTGGTGATAAATTGTATCTTATTGTAAAGATCTTCTTTCTCTTTTATACCACCGATAATAGAATATGAAATGGGATTATCCTTATGAAAAACGGGGATTATGATATCAAAACCTTGTAAAATAGCATCTTCATCGTCTTTGACCGTATGCAATCTTTTGTGTTGGAGTAGCAAAGGAATCATTTTGGAGATGTGGCTTTTATTAAAGTTAATAGAGGTAGTACACTCCCAACCATTCTCTTCAATCACAAATAGGGCCATTTTTTCTATACCCATTTCCCATGACAAAAACGACTTGTACATATTAAAAAGACCATCGGCAGAAACATTGTCATTTATCGCCTGTGTGATGGTAAGTAGGGATTTTATCTGAAGTTGTTTCAGACTCAATTCCTTTTCTAATTTCTCTAAGATTGCCAGATCACGATTCATGAGACAAACCTACACATTTTTTATTAATCTCAAAAACATTTGGAAATAAAGGAGAAATGTGGTGTAAAGCAAAGATGATATTTTTAATTTTAGAAATAAATAATCATTGAATTATTGCATATTGTATTCTAAATTTATACATTTGTATTGATTATCAGTCAATAACTTAGAATTCAAAAAAAAATACAAATATCATGAGATTTAAAATCAATTTTAAAATATTCCTTTTTACTTCATTCATATGTATCTTGAGTTGTTCAAAAGAAGAATCCACAAATAACCAAACTAATGTAAATGAATCTTCAGGCACTGAATTAATTGACTTTAAGGACAATGATATTTCGAATATTATAAAAATGAATTTTTCTAAAGAATTTGGAGGCATTGAAAAAGAAAGAGAAGTTATTAACGAAATGGTGTTAACTGATATGCTGTGTAATGTTGATACCAATATAGTGACGGAAATAGTGACCCCAAACAATGATTACTTTTTAAGTCTGAAAGGAAATTTAAAAAATAGATGCGAAAGTAATTTTATGGTTTACAATGATCATTTTATCTATTTCACTACCAAAGATGCAAAAGGAAATTCAAAAGCGGGCAACTTTGAGATTGCATTTGACATGAATACAACGATTAACATAGGAGGAAATATTGATGACAATGTATATAAATATAGTGGGATAGCGTACAGGAATTTGACATTTTTAAAAGGTCTGAATTCCAATCAAGAAATAGGCGGGGTAATCAAATTTATTTCAAATTTCTGCCCTTTTGACTTTAAAGGGAATGAACACAGTGATAAAATTGAGTATGAAGTAAATTTAAGCCTTTACAATCAAAAAATAATTTCAGATAAACTTAAAGTTACAGCTACAATAAAAAGAGAATCATCAAATTGGGTTTTGAAACTAGACAATGGGGCAACTTATTTATTTAACTAATCAAGTATTTCAAAATTTACCATTTTTTACTCAGTAATTACTATTTCTTCTTTTCTTTCCACAAAAAAACTAAGTAAGGTGTATAATATTGCAGCCATTAACAGAATAAAATAATAGGTAAATAATCTCCAAACAGAAACAACAAGGTAGGCAATATCACTCGGAATACTCTTACCAAATATTAATAAAAATGATGCTTCTGCACCTCCAGATGCTCCTGGCGTAGGTATAAATAACATAGTTACAAAGATCACCCACTGACGAATATAAATCTGAATTGCTTCAAAATCAATATTAAAAGCATGCAGAATGACTATCAATACAGAAAACTTTGCCATCCATTGCAGTAATAATACAGCAAAACTAAAGACCATCCTCAGTTTGCCATGCTGCCATACTAATGTAAAATTAGATTTCATCCCTTGGATGCTATTATACAGTTTTGCTTTCGCTTTAGTAATCAATAGTTTTATCCGTTGAGGAAGGTAATGAGTAATTTTGAGATAAGCAGGAATCGCATTCATCCTTATCATTAAGATATAAAAAGCTAGTATAAATATTATTACAGAAATAGTATTTATATTTTCAGCCATAAAGCTGTAGAGTTCTGACCATATATCAGTAAGTAAACCCGAAGAAAAAAAACCTGCCAATACGATACCTGTTGTATAAAATATAATATCTTCTATGACGCCATAAGTGAGCATAAAACCAACACTGCCAGATGCATATCCACGATTGAGAAGCAGTGCGGCTTTTACAGGAGCTCCACCTACAGATGTGGGACTTAGTGCAGATGCTACATCAGCAGTAATGACTACTCTTACAGCATCACCATATGAGATTTTTTCATTCAGAAATGCTGACCACATACGTATTCTAAGCGCGTATCCTAACCAAGGACAAATAATTAATACTAAAATAGTTAACAAATGTAATACACTGAGTTCGCCTAAATAATTGAGCAAACTCCTTTCTGTGGTGGACAAAACGAAAGCCACATGTGCGCCCACACCTAAAGCAACAAATAGAATCAATCTATTAAGTATCTTTTTGAAATTTAATTTGCCGGACGACATATATTGATCCCATGTTTTTTGTCGTGCAAATGTATGCTTTTAATTTAGAGCTTTCAATAATTTAGTCATTATAACGACATAAATACAAATATTGACTATGAATTGGCAATAATTTCATATTTTTGATGTTTGAATATCGATGAAGTCATTCAAAAGTATTTATTTTTTTTTATTGACAAACTAAAGAAATATTCAAATTTAAACATCCATCAGTCTGAACACTACTCAAATGCTGGTGTTTAGAATATCGTATATGAAGTACCTAACCTTAAATATTAAAATTTTTATCACCATAACAATGTTATGTTTTGTGCTAAAACAAGACATAAAGGCTGAGCATATCATAGGAGGTGAGGTAAAATATGAATGTGTAGGTAGCGATACCACTAGAAATACGGTTACATTTTTAATCACTTTCACTATGTATAGAGATAGTAAGAGTGGTGGAGCAAATTTTGATAACAACGCTACGTTTGGTATCTATCGTGGCAATAATCAATTTTGGAACTGGGTACAAACTGTAGTTGTCCCTAGACCAACAAGTATTTCTGAGGTGCCCATAGATACGAGTAACCCATGTATTTTAGTACCTGTCAATGTAGGAGTAGAAAAAGGTATATATATTTTTGAAGTGACACTGCCTATTTCTACCCAAAATTATATGATTTCCTATCAAAGATGCTGTAGAAATAGTACAATTTTAAACCTAGTCAACCCTGGTGGAACAGGTGCCGCTTTTACCACAGAAATAGATCCTACATCACAAAGATCATGTAATACAAGTCCGAATTTTAATAACTTCCCGCCAGTTGTCATTTGTGTCAATAGAGATATAGATTTCGATCATTCTGCAATTGATATAAATGGTGATAGTCTAGTTTATGAGTTTTGTCCTTCATTGACTGCTGGTGGTATGGATGGTGTCAATGGTGGTAGTCCCATCGCTTGTACTGGTGTAACACCTGCACCCAATAATTGTCCTCCACCTTTTGATAATGTCATATTCAGAGCACCTGGTTTTACTTCAAGCCAACCAATGGGACCCAATATCACCATTGATAGTCAAACAGGCTTAATAAGTGGGGCGCCAAATATCTTAGGACAATTTATAGTAGGAGTATGTGTAAAAGAATATCGAGATGGCATACAGATAGGTACTTTGAGACGAGATTTTCAATTTAATGTTACTACATGTGAAATAGCTGTGACTGCTGACTTAAGAGCCACGTCTAAAACTGACACAGAGTTCAACGTCAATAGTTGTGGAGAGTTTACCATCAACTTTCAGAATCTAAGTACTGATACAAGATTTATCCAAAACTACTATTGGGAGTTTGATATCAATGGTACAAAAGATACTTTTAACACAAGAAATGTCACATATACTTTCCCGGGTTTAGGATCTTACTCAGCCATTATGATACTCAATAAAGACCTTCCTGGCTTAGCAGAATGTTCTGACACAGCAAATATTACGATCAATTTATACCCTTCTATTGATGCAGATTTCAGCTTTGCATATGATACCTGTGTAGCAGGTCCTATTGCATTTACAGATCTTTCGGTAAGTGGTGCAGGACCAGTACTTGAATGGAACTGGCAATTTGGAGAGGGTTCATCTACCATCCAAAACCCATCATTTGAGTATGAGTTTCCTGGTGAAAAACAAGTAAGACTGATCGTAGAAGATATTAATAAATGTAGGGATACAAGTATTCAACAAATAAATTATTTTCCAGTCCCCGCAATTATTGTTATAGATCCTAATACTTTTATTGGATGTCAACCTGCAAATATTACATTTACTAATCTTAGCAAACCCATAGACGAAAACTACTTATTTAATTGGGATTTTGGTGATGGTAATACAGCTAATGAATTAAGCCCTTCAAATCTTTTTACAGAAATTGGAACGTATACCGTATCTCTAGAACTGACTTCACCTATAGGTTGTAAAGTATCTAAAGTGTGGAACAATCTAATAAAAGTTGTTCCTAGCCCAACAGCTGGATTTTCATTCTCGCCTGAAATGCCCAACATAACTAGAAATACCGTTCAATTTACGGATGAATCTATAGATGCTATCTCCTATTTATGGAACTTTGATAGTTTAGGTATTTCCTTAATTGCCAATCCATCCTTTACTTTCCGAGATACGGGTACTTATCAAATCAGCCAAATAGTATTACACCCATCTGGATGTGCAGATACTGC
>Ga0075163_10003372_pt1 | contig 21458 bp, 19 predicted proteins | sample JI1023141ADNA_FD_71478 | JGI IMG/M metagenome (GOLD analysis project Ga0075163, IMG submission 71478) | Wastewater effluent complex algal communities from Wisconsin, to seasonally profile nutrient transformation and Carbon sequestration -... | ecosystem: Engineered > WWTP > Effluent > Algae... | reverse complement strand
AATGCCGGTAATGAGCGATGCAACAAACAAGAACAACCGACCAAAGTTGTGTTTACCATCGCGCCAAGCCATTTGCCAGACCCAGCGATCGCGGAAAATAGGTTTTGCGTTTCGTTTTATGCGGATGAAATACTCAATCATGCCAAGGAAAGAATGCGTTCGTTAACCAGTTTACCACCTTTCATTTGCAGAATCCGTTGTGTTTTTTCGGCCAGCTCGAGGTTATGCGTTACCAACACCAGCGTTGTTTTTTCCTGGCGATTCATTTCAAACAATAAGTCCGTTACTTGTGTGGCGTTCTCATCATCCAGATTTCCGGTAGGTTCATCGGCAAATAAAACTCTGGGTGAAGTGATAAACGCCCGTGCCATCGCTACGCGCTGTTGTTCGCCACCCGAAAGTTGAGATGGATAATGGCTGATGCGCTCGGCCAGCCCCACGCGAGCCAGTAAGTCTTTTGCTTTGGAGGCTACATTGCGTTCGCCCCGAAGTTCGAGCGGCACCATCACATTTTCCAATGCTGTTAAAGTTGGCAGCAATTGAAAATTCTGAAACACAAAACCAATGTATTGATTACGCAGGTAGGCACGGTCGTCTTCATTCATGGCGTTTAATTTAAAACCCATGAGCGAAACCGTGCCGCTACTGGCTACATCTAACCCGGCACATAAACCCAGCAAGGTAGTTTTACCACTACCCGATGGGCCGATAATCGCTACGCTGGTTCCTTGTTGCACTTCAAACGACACATGATCCAACACCATGAGGTCGCGTTCGGCCGATTTGTAAACTTTGGTGAGGCCCTCGGCCTGCAAAACTGTTTCTGGCATGATAATTAAAGATAACCGATCAGGAATTAAATCGTTAATTGAGTAAAATTGTTTAACGTAATTTCAACAATACACAATATTTATGGTAGTCGGCAAATATTCACTTCTTATTGTTTTGTTAATGGCTTTTTTTTCGCCTGCTCCGCCCAAAACAATTTTATTTTTTGGCGATAGCCTTACAGCAGGTTATGGCCTCTCGCCCGAAGAAGCTTTTCCGGCTTTGATTGAAAAAGAACTGAACAAATCCGAAAAGAAAGTGAAGGTGGTAAATGCTGGCCTTAGCGGAGAAACTTCGGCTGGGGGCCTGAGTCGTATTGATTGGATTTTACGCCAACCGGTAGATGTGTTTGTTTTAGAGTTAGGTGCGAACGATGGCTTACGCGGATTGCCGTTAGACCAAACGCAAAAAAATCTGCAAAACATTATTGATAAAGTGAAAGGTAAATACCCACAATGCAAAATTGTGTTGGCTGGTATGATGGTGCCCCCGAATATGGGCAAGCAATACACCGATTCATTCCGGAACATTTATCCTGATCTCGCCAAAAAGAATAATGCAGTTTTAATTTCATTCCTGTTGGATGGAGTTGCAGGCAACGAAAAACTAAACCAGGCCGATGGCATTCATCCTACAGCTGAGGGGCATAAGATTATTGCAACCAATCTGAAAAGTGTATTTGAAAAGTTGATTTAAGTCTGCCACTGATTACACAGATGGGCACGGATTTTTGATTGCGAATACAAGGTTATTTCTTGAACCCTGAATAAATTACCTCCACCCATTGCGCGTACATTTTACCCGATGGGTGAAGACCATCGCCAGCAATAAGTTCGGCATCTTCCAAGCCTTTGCGGGAAATCTCAGTAATGTTAAAATACTTTACACCGTACTTTGCTGCGATGCGTTTGTTGATAGCATTGTATTGATCTAATTCTTCAGAAATCTTTTCTTGTTTCGCCTTACCAAAAGGTGTGTATCCATAATCGGGAATGGAAACCACAAATACATTTTTCTTTTTACCCTTAGCGAGCTTGATTGAAGTCTGGAGTAATTCTTCAAATTCGCGTTCGTAAATTTCAATGGACTTACCTTGGTATTGGTTGTTTACGCCAATCAGCAACGAAACCAGATCATATTCAGGTTTGAGATTTGCGGCCTCAATCGCATCTTTTAAGTTATCGGTTCGCCAACCAGTGGTGGCAATAATGTGTGGTGCTGCTAGTTTTAGTTTTGCTGCCAGTTGATTGGGCCAGCGTTCGGCTTCGGCAACGCTTTCGCCAATAGTATAGGAGTCGCCTAGCGCAAGAAATTTTGTTTCGGGCGGATTAAAAAATAATTGTGCAAACAAAATGATTAGGATCAAACTGCTTTAAAGGTAAAAATATTAATAATGGTATCACCATCATCCAGTACTACCATCCGGATTTTAAATTCACTTTCTGTTAAAGATATAATTTCAGCCGGGAAAGGCATGTTCCAATAATTGAATAATCCCGTGTATGAAGTCTTGCTGCTGAGTATTATAACCATTGAACCATCCAATGTAAATGCCCAATTACCAGCCTCCAAAAGATCGTCATCTTCCACATCGCACTTTAATGAACTGCCTCTTAGTTCATACGTCTGATCGCCATTATTGATAAACTTAAAGAGGTCGTCTAATTGGCAAGGGTCTATTTCTCGCTCCACCACATCAAGACCATTAGCTTGCACAGTTCCATTTAATAATTTCCATGTTTTACTTGAACCCGGATTACCCGCCAATAGCTTTGCTTTTTCCTCTGCGGGAAGTAGTTCATTGTCCTGACAAGAAGAAAAAAACAATAGAGCTGCAAAAAAAAGCGGTGTAATAATTTTCATATAAGCACCTCCAACGGGATTTAATTCAAGATAGTTACTATCTATGTAAACAAATTCCTAAAAATCAGATATGAAGCGGTGCCGATCTTTAACTACATTTTTGTTTTTTCTTATTTCATTAGCAGGGTTCTCACAATCCATTGAAAAATATCCTCTGCTACCAGCGGTGCGTTCGTCTTTCAGAGGTCTCTCGGTTGTAAACGATTCTGTTGCCTGGGTAAGTGGCAGCAAGGGTTGGGTTGGGCGCACAATAAATCGTGGTTTACATTGGGAGTTTAATCAAGTACCGGGTTACGAAACGTTGGACTTCCGGTCGCTCTATGCGTTCAACGATTCAACAGCTCTTATCGCAAATGCGGGTTCGCCTGCCTACATCTTGCGCACAACCAATGGCGGCAAAACCTGGCAAGCGGTTTACACCAATACAGCAGCAGCAATTTTTATAGATGGTGTTGACTTCTGGAATAACCAGGAAGGTGTTATGTATGGTGATCCGATAGATGGCCGCATGTTTTTGTTGTTCACGAAAGATGGCGGCAAAACCTGGCACGAACATGCACTAGAAACCCGACCTAAATTAAGTGAAGGCGAAGCTTCCTTTGCAGCAAGCGGCACTGGCATAAGATGCTACGATAGGAAACGATTAGTAATTGCTACCGGTGGCAAAACCTCGCGCTTGTTTATTTCTGATAATCGAGGCAAAACATGGCGTAATGCCACCCCGCCCGCCCAACAGGGAAAAGAAAGCGCAGGCATTTTTTCCGTTACTTTTCAAAATTCTAAATCGGGTGCAGTAGTGGGTGGAGATTTTGCAATCGACACCTTGAAAGTTAGAAATGCATTTTATACTACTGATGGTGGTAAAAACTGGAAAGAAGCCGAACGTACACCGAGCGGGTATCGTGAATGTGTGGAGTACATCTCCACTAATAAAGTTATTACCACAGGGCCAACGGGTACGGAGTACTCAACAGATGGTGGGAACCAATGGCTACCGCTATCAGATGAAAAAGGGTTTCATGTTGTTCGCAAAGCAAGAACGGGAAGTTGGATTGTGATTGCCGGGAATAATGTGGTGGGTATTGTGAGTTTTACTCACTAGCCGAAAGCAAAGAAGTAAGGCTACAAAAAAAGCCGGCTTTTACCGGCTTTTGTATTGTAACTTAAATAACTCTTACTCAAACCTCAACGATTCAATCGGATCAAGCTTTGATGCTTTATGTGCCGGATAATAACCGGATAACAATCCTACCACCACGCAAATAATCATCCCCACCAACATCCAGAACCACGGCAACACAAACTTGGTAATACCCATAAACCCGGATATTACATTACCAATTAAAATTCCAAGCAACACACCACCAATACCCCCTAATAAACACACCACTATTGCTTCAATTACAAACTGCTGGCGAATGCGTAGCGGAGTTGCGCCCAGTGCTTTGCGTACGCCAACTTCGCGGGTGCGTTCTGTAACCGATACCAGCATAATATTCATAAGCGCAATAGAAGCACCCAACAAAGTAATAAAGCCTACCCCAAATCCGCCCCAGCGCAAACCACTGGTTATACTTTCCATTTCTTCAGCAAGCGATTCACTCTTTTCAATCTCAAATGAATTAGGGTCTCCTATCCGATCATTTCTGATTTTGCGCATTAGCCCGGTAGCTTCACCCATGGCATAATCTACTTCCTTCATATCGGTAATTCCCACTGTTAATCTATAACTTAAGGGTTGCCCGGCAGCCATTTGGTTAGCAACAATGATGGGGATGATCACCATATTATCGTAATTATTATCAGAGAAGTCGCCCTTCTCTTTCAACAATCCAATTACTTTAAACTGTGTGCCTTTAAAAGATATTTCTGTATTAACCGGCCGGGGGTTATCGCCATAAAGTGCCTGAGCCAATTTATAACCTACAATCGCTACTTTACTTCCGTTTTGAATTTCAAACTTTGAAAAGTTCCGGCCTTCCTGAATGTTGAGTCCTTTAATGGCTACGTACTCATCGTTAACACCGCGTATATCTACGTTGGGGTTTGTCTTTACAGAACCATGCTTCACTTCGGCCAGGTTGGTGAGGCGCGCCTGCAAGCATATTGAAGCCTGAACGGGATATTGCTCTATAAATTTTTGCGCCTCTTGGAGATTAAGCCGTTCATACGTTTTTTCACGCACCCCATCCTGATTTGTACCACGATTCCATTTCGAATACATATCAAATGTATTAACACCTAATGATGAAAGACTTTCGTTTACCGAATACTCAATCCCCTCAATTGCCGTTAAAATTCCGACAAGCGAAGTAATACCAATAGCCACAATAAGAGCGGTGAGAACAGAACGCAACATGTTGGCCTTAATCGAACGAAGGCCTTCTTTCATGTTTTCAACTAAATTCATGCGATATAAGTATTTTTAGGTGTGAGACAGAAACCGCTTTTAAGGTATTTCGTTTTCAAAATTATATCTTTAATCGATAAAATGATAAGACCTCAATAAAGTGTTAATTGTTACAAAACTGAGCAAGAAATGAGTGGTTTAACGGGGAGAATCGTGTTTTTGTTCTTGATGGTTACGTTTTCGTGGCGGGCAGCAGCCAATTCCATCTTTATACCGATGGATGAAAAGCAGACTAACCATCTGAAAGCCTATGGAATAGCTTATTGGATTCTGAAAAATGAATTGGAAGTGGAGTGGCTCCTCAACTACCGCGGAGGAAGTTTTATGTGCAAATACCACCCGAAAATCCAGAATGAATTAGTGGTGCGCGGGGTTAGTTTCGAAATTATTTCGGACGCAAAAGTAAATGCTATTGTTACCGAGATTGCCAGCCCGGCCCTCAACTACGATATTATGAAACTGGAAAAGTACCCGCGCATTGCGGTGTACTCGCCCAAAACCAAACAACCGTGGGACGATGCCGTTACACTGGTTCTTTCTTATGCCGAAATTCCATACGATGTAATCTTTGATGATGAAGTTTTGAACGACTTACTGCCCAAGTACGATTGGCTGCATTTACATCACGAAGATTTTACTGGCCAATACGGAAAGTTTTACAGCAACTATGCCAATTACCCGTGGTATATCGAACAACAAAAGGAAGCCGAAGAAACCGCAACACGATTTGGGTTTCATAAAGTATCGCAACTTAAACTGGCAGTAACAAAACGAATTAAAGAATTTGTATCGGGTGGCGGATTTTTATTTGCCATGTGCTCGGCTACCGATACCTATGATATTGCGTTGGCTGCCGAAGGCGTGGACATTTGCGAGCGAATGTACGATGGCGATGCGGCCGATCCGCAGGCACAGGAAAAACTAAACTTCGAAAACACATTTGCTTTTCAGGATTTCAGATTGGTGCGCGATCCATATCAATACGAATTTTCAGACATCGACAATAATTTTCCCGATAGAGGTTTGCGCCAAGACAACGATTACTTTACCATCTTTCAATTCTCGGCCAAGTGGGATCCAATCCCCACTATGCTCACGCAAAATCACACCCGCGTAATAAAAGGTTTTTATGGGCAAACAACCGGCTTTAAAAAACGATTGGTAAAATCAGACGTAGTGGTGATGGGTGAAAACACCGAGATAAAAGAAACCAAATATCTGCATGGTGTTTTTGGAAAAGGATTCTGGACATTTTATGGTGGCCACGATCCTGAAGATTACCAACATACTGTAGGCGAAGAACCCACTGATTTGAATCTGCATCCTAACTCGGCCGGTTATCGGTTAATTCTTAACAACATATTGTTTCCGGCAGCCAAAAAGAAAAAACAAAAAACGTGAGCCGATCTCTCTTTCTTATCCTGATCTTGATAGGTTGCAAACCTACACAACCACAAACTACAACCGACCCTTTACGGCTGGCAGAAGTTGTGTTAGGCAAAGGTCTTGAACAATATTCCAATCAAAGTGAATCGCATCTTCTATATGTGCAACCAGCAGCAGCTTACCCAAATCAGCCCATTAAGTTTTTGGTTATTGAAAAGAGTACGGGTAAAGCAGTATTCGAAAAAAGCTTTAGGCCAGGTTATGTAAAATGGCGCGATGATCGCACCATAGAATATGAAGATTTGCCCGGTATTGTTAAACAAAACGAGGTGAACAGCATAAAAACATGGACTATTCCTGCTACTCCGCAGGCGCATTAATCGGCAGATTTAACCTATCTTGAAACTCAAATTCCTTTGTAAATGAATCGTTATTTACTGTTAATTGTTTTTGCGTATTGCGGCATCATACTGTTTGCTGTTAATTCTTCCTCCACAAAGAAGATAGTAGCACCAAATGAAGTTCATGAAGAAGAACAAGATGGCCCCGGTCAATTTATAGAATTTCATAAAGCCATTCGTACTCCCGAAGATGCAACTGCTCCGGAATATAAATCTGGTTTTATCTTACGCGAACTCTCACAAGCGAAATCATTTGCCGCACGAAAGCGCAGCAATGCCAAAACACAATCAAACGGAGTCCTGGAGTGGAAAGAGCGCGGGCCAGCAAACGTGCCGGGTCGCACACGCGGAATAATTGTTGATCCCGATGATGCAAATAAAAATACCTGGTATGCTGGCTCGGCCGGTGGTGGTGTTTGGAAAACTACTAATGGTGGGCAAGCCTGGACATTGCTTACACCCGATCTTCCTAATCTCGCTACTACTACCTTGGCTATGGCCGAATCGAATCATAATATTATCTACATGGGCACTGGCGAAAGCTTTGGCGGGCTGCCTGGCATTCGTGGAAATGGAATGTTTAAATCAACTGATCGTGGACAAACGTGGCAACATTTAACTGGTACTGAATCTTTATCTGATATTAATCGAATTGCAGTAAGTCCAACAAATGCGAACGTGTTGGTGGTTGCAACTACCACCGGTATTTATAAATCGAACGATGGTGGCACAAGCTGGACGCAACATTCGGCCTTCAGTTATATTGAAGACTTACGCACAACGCCCGGCAACTTCAATATTCAATATGCCGCGCGCAATGGTGTGGGTGTTTACAAATCTGTTGATGCGGGTGTAACGTGGACTTTATCTAACACCGGCATGAACCCCGCAGGCCGAATTGAAATTGCGGTTTCACCTGTAAACGTAAATCGGATTTTTGCTTCAGCAGAAGGAACATTAAATGGCAGCCAGTCGGATCTTTATGTGTCGAACGATGCCGGAGCGAACTGGGGTTTAGTTAACACAACCTTCAATAATGCCAGTCTGGATTTTTTAGGCGGACAAGGTTGGTATGATAACACCGTAATGTGCGATCCGTTTAATGCCGATGTAGTTTACTACGGTGGTGTTAGTGTATTTCGAACTACACTTACCAGTGGATCGACTTCAGTTAACAGTTATAATCTGGAAGAACAAAATACATCCTTTCTGTCGCTTGTAAATTTTGGTGCCGCTTTTGCCGGTGGCGCATTAGAAGCTGGTGCAGCAGCCAACGCTTCTGTTGAAGTCCGGTTTGGGCCTGGCCGTAGCCAGATGGCGCATCGGTTTATGGTTCCTGTTGGAGCCACCTCGGGTGTACCCGATGCCAACTACAGTTATGCAGATTATGTAACGGTACCATTTGAGGTTTGGGATATTACCAACAACCAGCAATTAATGGTTTCATTTCGTGATCAGGACCGGAACGGTGCATTCAACCTGTTGCTCAACAATACAACTGGTGCTGCCACTGAACAAAGTCGCGAATACATTTACATCAGCAATGTGAATTACAACGCCACAACACCTTCAGCAAACATTGCCGTTAATAGCGGCCATATTTTTCAACAGATGTATTTTTTCTGGCCCACGTTGGCAGAAGGTAGCACCTGGCCTGGCAGTGTGGGCACTTCCAAGCTGGTAATTAATTACACATCAGTACCCAAGCAAAACGCTACAACCATTACGGTAGCCGATGCTTATAATTCGTTTGATGGTAAAAATCGCTTTACCACATTTGGTGCCGATGTTCACCCCGATCATCACAACCTTGTTCCGATTGTAATGTCGGCCTCCACCTATAAAATTCTGAATGCAAGCGATGGTGGCTTATTTATTTCCAATACTTCGGCTACACCGGGTATTGCGAATGGCGATTGGGCTATGGTAGGATTAACCTACAACACCAGTCAGTTTTATGGTGCCGATAAAAAACCAGGTGCCGATGAATATTTTGGAGGCATGCAAGACAATGGCACGTGGCGATCGCCATCCGGCCAACAAGCTTCGAAAACTACCAACTACCAGTTTAGCATTGGTGGCGATGGCTTTGAAGTAGTGTGGCACAAACTTGATCCGCTCAAATTGATTGGTGGTTCGCAAGGAAACAACTTTCGCAAATCAGTAAATGGTGGCCTTACGTGGACTAATGCAACTACAGGTTTATCCGGAACGCATCCATTTGTTTCCAAGTTGGCTACCTCAAACGATGTTCCTGAAGTATTGTACACACTTTCATCGGCAGGTGTATTTCGCTCCAACGACTTTGGAAGCTCGTGGATCTTAACCGGTATAACAGAAAAATGGGGCGGCTCAACTTCATTAATGGACGTAGAGGTTTCAAAAGCCAATGCTAATATTGTTTGGGCCGGAAGTGGAATGAATAATTCCGGAACCCTGCGCAACCTTCACGTAAGTACAAATGGTGGCCAGACATTTACCGCTGCAAACAACTATACTGAACGCGCTCTTGGTGGAATTACTAAACTGGCTTCGCACCCAACACAGCCCAATACCGCGTATGCTATTTTTTCTTTTGCCGACAGACCTAAAATTTTACGCACTACAAACCTGGGCCAATCGTGGCAAGACATTTCTGGTTTTGGATTGGCTAATTCAAGTTCAACCGGTTTTCCGGATGTAGCTGTGTATTGTGTGTATGTTCGGCCCGACAATCCAGATATTATCTGGGCCGGAACTGAAATTGGAATTGTTGAATCGCAAGACAACGGTGCTACCTGGGCTTTGCTGGATGATTTTCCGAATGTATCGGTGTGGGATATGAAAGGTGTAGATAATCAGGTTGTAATTGCTACACACGGCCGCGGCATCTGGACGGCTGAAATAGAAATTTCGCAACTGATACTCAACAATCCGGTTGTTTATGCGGTCGGTACTTCACCTAAATCGCAACTTGCGCTGGGCATTACATTGCCAATAGCATTCGACTCTACCCGCGTGTTTATTCAAAATACATATGTAGGTACATTGGAAGATATTGGCTCGGGTAACTTTACCGTACGCATAAGTGGTGTTGCCAAAGGTGTAGTTGAAGCTAAGCTAATCAGTTTTAAAAATGGAGCTCCGTTTCATTCTGCTCCGGTATCTGGCGAGAATTTACAATTGAATGCAATCCGCCAACAGTACTTCAATTATTTTCAGAATGGTGGCGATCTAAAGATGAATTCATTTTCGGTACAAGCATTTGGTACCGGTAACACAAGCTTACAGAGTTTCCATAATTACCTGAATAGTACCCAGCACACTGCGGTGTTACTTCAACCTATAATTGTTTCAAACGAACACCCATTCTTTTATTATCGCGATGCCGCTTTGGTTGAGCCCGGTGAAACCGGTTCTGTTTTTGGTCAACCTGCATTTAAAGATTTTGTGGTGGTGGAATCCACCAAAGATGGCATTAACTGGACTCCGATTGCAGATGGTTACAATGCTTCCACCAATAACGATTGGCTGGCTGCCTTCAATGCCGCACAGGTGGGCAACAGAAGTATGTTAACCGATCATAATATTAATCTGAATAATACTTTAGATGCTGGCGATACGGTACTGTTCCGCTTTAGACTATCGGCCAATGCCACTATAAATGGTTGGGGCTGGGCGGTGGATGATCTTTATATTCAGCAAGCGCCTACCGCTACCGAACCCACTACAGCTAAAACGAATGTATCGGTTTACCCGAACCCTACAACCGGTAAAGTAACGGTAAGCTATACTGTTACGGCAACTACTGATGTAAACGTAGTAGTGTATGATTTAAGCGGCCGTGTGGTAACTCAAAAATCACTCGGACGAAAAACTGCGGGCAGCTATGAAAATGAGTTGTTGATTAACAGTAAGCCGGGGCAATACTTATTGCAGGTTCAAACTGATTTTAAGAAAGAGGTGGTGAAGGTGATAATTATTGATTAATGAGATACATTAAATGGCTTTATCTTCTTGGAACTATTTTATGTGTTTTATTCAATCATGCATCCGATGGGCTAACATATTTTGAAGCAGGGGAATTAAAATATACACGCGAACTCTTTAGCTCTGGTAGTGATGACGATGTTGCCATTTATTTAATTGGAATTATCAATTTAATAGCATCGGTAATATCTTTTTTTGTCACCTCACCTAAGTACCTTTCATTGGTTGTTATAATTGTGGCTGCTCTTCAACTATTCTCGCTTATCCTGATTGAAGTTGGCTCAATCTTGATTACAATTTTTTATAGCTGGAATTTTTATTTACTAGGCGCAACTTTAAGCTACTTCACAATAATCAGCATAGTTATCTATAACCAAGCTAAATCAGAAAGGATTAATTAATGCATCCTATCCCCTCTCACTTCCATACCTTTTAAGATCGCAGCTTCTTGTTCCAGAATTTCGCGCCAGCGTTTTTCAACCTTTTCGGGATTCATGTACTCTTTAGCCAGCGCCAGAAAGTTTTTGTAGTGGCCGGCTTCTGATACCATAAGTTCATAATAGAAATTGCTGAGTTCAGTATCGCCAATTTCTTTCCACAACAACCGGAAGCGTTCGCAACTGCGGGCTTCAATCAACGCATTCAGCAAAAGTTTTTCTACCAATTGTTGCTCGCGGCTTCCACCTTTCTTTACAACCTTCTGAAGTTGCTCCACATATTCATCTCTACGAGGAAAGCCCAAGGTAAAGCCGCGCTTCTTCAGTTGTTCCAACACGCGCTCAAAGTGCGCCCACTCTTCGGCTACAACCGGTGTTAATGCTTCCACCAGTTTTTCTTTTTCCGGATAAGTTATGATTAACGAGATACAGGAAGAGGCTGCCTTTTGTTCGCAATACGCATGATCAATCAGAATATCGGCAATGTTTTTCTCAGCAATGTTTACCCAGCGTGGGTCGGTTGGCAACTCCAAACCCAATACATGCTTTTCCATTAATCGAACAAGATTAAATCAAAACCAAAATCAAGAATGTTACCCTGCCCTCGGTAATTAGGCGTAGGCAAATAACCAAGGCGGGTAATGGCTTGTTGCAGGTTATGGTATTTTACAAAAAAGCGACCGCGCTTAAACTTTCCATTAAAGAATACATCTACCAATGGAAACGCACGAGCTGTAGTTGTATTCTGGATATAATATTGTTGGATGGCCGGATCGTAATTTAATGCCGCATACTCCGATCGCCAATGTGCATCTACACCAATCTGCACCTGCAGGTTTCCTTTGAACAACATGTTTTCATAAGCCAGTTGTGTATTAGCAAACCATTTGGGAATGCGCAACACATTACCATCGTTATTCAGCAACGAAGTATATAAAACCTGTGGTCGCAGGTACACATGCCGAAAGAAGCGTAAACTCATGCGCAACTCGGGCACAAAAAGTTGTTGATTACCATTCGACTGTGCAGCAATAACAGCGGGTTCGTTTGTTCTATCGTTTTCCCGGTAATAGATATAATTGCTGAGTGCGGTGTAGGTAGCCCCTGGCGACACAAACAATCTTCCCCACTTCACTTTAAGAAAAGCAGAAAGCTGATTGGTAAACGGATCGTCAAAATTATTTATCCATTGGTGGTGACTTCCGCGATAAGCTTGTGGTAAGAAACCTGGTTTAACTAATGCACTTGTACCGGTTGCATCCAACCATGGTGTGCGTAATTGTGCCGTAAGGCGATAGTTTCCATCCAATAAATATTCTGCCTGGCCTGCAAGTTCACTCAACGAATCGAACCGAAATGCAATCTGGCCACCCAGATAATTTTCCACTCCGCGCTTATCGTACGGAAGTGCCAGATGATCTAAATATTTATTGGAAGTATTGTACAAACGTAACTTGTAGAATAGACTGTAATAGAAGAATGCAGCTTTACCTTTAAATCCAAACTCGTTTACCATTGTGTTGAATCGGGTTCCATCACTTACGGTTTCTGTATCTATGTCGCTATCTTGATTGGTGTAGGTAAAATATTTATCATAATTGGTTTCGTTTGCCCTTACATCGGCAAACAGATTACGTTGCCGCGTGAAATCAGCTTTATGATATAACTGAAAAGGCGATGCGAGTTGATATTGATGGAATACGTGAATTACATTTCTCAACTCCTCCGATTGTGCGGCAACCAGGTAAGGTCCGGCATTCTCATTAAAGTATCCCGAATAGGTGGAATCAAGTGATGTTAGCAAAATACCTCCGTTCTCAAATACACGATGGCGCATTCTTCGGTACGATGCTAACAACTGGTACCGTTCGTTTTTAGATTTGTAAGAAGTATATAAATCGTAATAATGACTTACCGTTTGCCGGTCGCCCTTACCAACCCGTTGCACTTGTTTATCTACTAAGGTTGGTCGATAATTAAAACCAAAATTCCAACGCGGATTAATGTTGCGCGTAAACTCAATATGACTGCGTGCTCGACCATCGCCACCCCACACTAATAAAATGCGGGTGTAAGGAGATTTAGAATCGAAGTAACGCGGTTCGGCCAAATCAAAGTAAGGTGAATAGGTACTGTACCCTGGCGTTGCTCCAATAGCAATCGGAGCTTGGGGAAAGATGGGATTTAATGCTGTGCCCACATTACCTAAATCCTGATAGAAGTTGTTTAGCTTTTGTACAAACGTCCAGCGGTGGTAGTCAATAATGGTAGTATCAAGCGGCTGATAGTTATTTTTATTCTGATAAACATCACTCTCGGTAATCCACAAGGTTGTTTTGGGGCCATACACATTTTTGGTAGAATCATCTACAATCTGCGAACCCTTACCCGATGGTTGGGCCGGTGATTTGGTTTGTGTAGTGGTGTTAGGATTTGAATCCTGAACAATGCGCTTTTTAGGAAGCGGAGTTTCCTGAGCGATTACTCCGCCAGTGGTTAAAATCAATAAAAGAAGAATAAGAAATCGCACGCGCAAAAATAGACCAGTTTTAGGAAAGACCGCTTGTTGTGGTTACAGCTTTTAACTTTTCGGCCACAACTGCGTGCACCAGACTATCAAATTCCGAACCATTCCTTAAGAATTCGGCCTGCATGGGTAAATAAAACCAACCCGAATGCTGAATAAGTGTGAAAAGAGTGGGATTAATAACCTTCACCATATCCTTTTCGGTAGTGAGAATGCTGCGTGCTCCGGCTTCGCGCATAATTTTAGAAAGATCTTCGGCTGTATACCGATGATGATCTTCAAACCGGAAATGTTTATGCACCGTATGCATTTTGGAAACGTGCTCCACAAATGGTTTAGGGTTGGCAATACCTGTTACTAATACAACCTCAGTTGTGAGTTCTTTGCTTAATCCAATCGCCACAGGCTGCGAATAGTTTATAGTTGTAAAAAATACCGGCTTGGTTGGTGCATAACTGCCGATGGCCTTCAATACCTGATGTTGTTTTTCATTCTCGGTTGTAAAACATTTGGTTACTACCACCACATCGGCCCGCGATGCTCCATGTTTGCTTTCGCGTAAGCGCCCCATAGGTAACAAGGCATCTTTAAAAAATGGTTTTTGAAAATCGGTAACCAAAATCGAAAACTGTGGCACTACTGCCCGATGCTGAAAGGCATCGTCTAATAAAATTACCTGCACATCGGCACACTCATTTAAAATGGTTGGTATAGCCAAAGCCCGCTCCTCGCCAACGGCAACATAAATCTGATCTTTAAATTTTTTGTAAAGCTGAAAGGGTTCATCGCCAATGGTGCGGGCATTATCTTCAGCGTTCGCTAACCGAAATCCTGTTGTACTGCGACCATAGCCGCGACTCAGCGTGGCAATTTTGTAGTGCGGACTCAACAACCTGATCAGGTATTCGATCATAGGAGTTTTACCTGAGCCACCCACATTCAGGTTGCCCACGCTGATTACCACGGTATCGAACTGAAAAGATTTTTTATGGCCGATTTGATATAAGTAATTCCGGAGCCGGGTTATCGCATCTACCAACACCGCAAAAGGCCACCACAGGTACCTGAGAAAAGACATAAAGCCCTGATCTTTCGTTATTTTTGAACCCAAAAGTAAACAAATCAATGGCTGCAACCATAAAAGATGTTACCCATAAACTGGAACAACTTGCTCCTAAATTCTACCAGGAAGATTATGACAACAGCGGTTTGATAACGGGTAATCCAAATGCACCTGTAACCGGAGTGCTGGTTACGCTGGATTGCACCGAAGCTGTGGTGGATGAGGCACTTCAACAAAACTGCAACTTGATTGTAGCCCATCATCCCATCTTGTTTAAAGGAATAAAAAAACTTACCGGCCAGAATTATGTAGAGCGTACACTGATAAAAGCCATTCAAAACAATGTGGCTATCTACGCCATTCACACCAACTTAGACAATGTACATACTGGTGTTAACAGAAAAATTGCTGAGCAGATTGGTCTTACTAACTTGAAAATTCTAGCTCCGCGTGCCAACACCTTACTAAAACTTGTCACCTTCATACCAGAGGCACAAGCCGAAAATGTTCGCAATCATTTATATGCAGCCGGGGCAGGACAAATCGGTCACTACAAAAACTGCAGCTTTAGTGTAGTTGGCGAAGGTACTTTTCTCCCTTCCGAAAAGGCCAATCCTTTTCAGGGAACGCAAGGCAAACCCGAGTTGGCAACAGAGGTGCGCGTGGAAGTAATTTTACCCATACCTGCCCGCGATAAAGTTTTGCAAGCGCTAAAAGCAAACCATCCGTACGAAGAAGTTGCCTATTATCTAACAGCCTTAGAAAATGATAATCAGGAAGTTGGAGCGGGTATGATAGGAGAACTGGCTGAGCCCATGCAACCTTTGGTATTTCTTGAACATGTAAAGAAAACCATGGTGGCCGGTTGCGTACGCCATACTGCCTTACCGAACAAGCCGATAAAAAAAGTAGCAGTCTGCGGTGGATCGGGTAGCTTTTTACTTCAAAAAGCTATAGGCCTGGGGGCCGATGCCTTTATTTCGGCCGATTTTAAATACCACGAGTTTTTTGATGCCGATGGTCGGATTCTGATTGCCGATATTGGCCATTATGAAAGCGAGCAATTCACGAAAGACTTAATAATCGCGTTTTTGAGAGAAAATTTTGCTACGTTTGCAGTCGCTTTTTCAAAAGTTGTTACCAACCCAATTAGTTACCTGTAAGTAATGGAAAATCAAACAGTTGCGCAGAAACTCGAGGCCTTAGTAAAATTACAATCAATAGATTCAAAACTGGACGAACTCAAGAAATTGAGAGGCGACTTGCCCGATGAGGTCCAAGACCTGGAAGATGAAATGGAAGGCTACCGTACCAGGTTAGGCCGTTTTGAAGGCGAACAGAAGGAATTAGAAGACGCCATCAAGAAAAACAAAGAAGGAATTAAAGAGGCTGAAAAGCTGGTTAAGAAATACAACGAGCAGCAAAAGAACGTTAAGAATAACCGCGAGTTCGATGCTATAACCAAAGAGATTGAACTTCAGGAACTTGAAGTACAAATCTGCGAAAAGCGCATTAAAGAAGCCAAGGAAAAGATTGATGCTAAAAAGGCTGAGATAACAAGCATTGAAGCGGTTATTAAGGATAGAAACGAAGACCTGAAGACCAAGAAAGACGAACTCGATAACATTCTGAACGAAAGTCAGGAAGAAGAAAAGAAATTGATGGCCGAACGCGAGAAGGCTGTTAAGAAAATTGAAGATAAACTTCTGAAGCACTACAACCGTTTAAGAAGTAGTTTATCAAACGGATTAGCAGTGGTGCGTGTAGTAAGAGGTGCAGCCGAAGGTTGTAACATCATTATCCCGCCACAAAAAATTGCTGAGATCCGCGAGAAGAAGAAGATAGTAATCGATGAACATTCAGGCCGGATATTAGCCGATGTGGACTTGGGTTCGATGGAAGAAGAACCAAAACCAAAAAAGGCAGCTCCGGTAAAAAGAGCTAAAAAAGTTGAATAGACTCAAACTCATACATCAAACAAAGAAGGCAGGTATAACCACTTGCCTTCTTTTGTTTTGGTGGGTAGCCAATGCCAGTGAGGCCATCTGGAAATTTGATCCCGAACTTTACAAAGCCTACGAGTGGGTAACTAATCTGCACCCGGAAAAAGCAAACGAACTGTTGGCCAATTACAAGGGAAACGTTTTACATAAAACCTATGTGCAAACGCTTAATGAAACCTTGCAAATACTGATTACAGAAGATCATGCCCGCTTTGCTGAATTTGATGAGCGCTTTAAGTCTCGTATAAAATATCTGGAAGGCCTTCCATCATCAGCTGAAACACTTTTTCTGTTAGCCGAAATACATTTGCAACGTGGGTTCTGTTACTTAAACCTGGGTCAGGAAGTAAACGCAGTGCTTTCCATTCGTAAGGCTAACCAGTTGGTTACCGATTGTCAGAAAAAATTTCCAGGGTTTATTCCGGTTAAAAAAACTGCCGGGGCTATTCAGGTTATGGTAGGTGCTGTGCCCGACAAGTACCAATGGTTTATGAATTTGCTGGGACTGAAAGGTTCTGTATCAGCAGGTCAAAAACTGCTTTCTGAGTTGCGGGTGTCAACCTCATCGCTAAGCATGGAGGCCAGCATCTTGTTCTTTGCCGTAAAAGGATTTTTGAACCAGCAATTTGCCGAAGCGGCTACAGGCATAAACGATTGCTTGAAAGAACAACCTAACAATCGGTTACTCTTGTTTATGAGTGTAAACATGTTGATTAAAGATGCCCGCAGCGAAGAAGCCTTGCAAATGATTCATCGCATCGATCAGCAAACACAAGGGTTGCCCATGCATTACATCAATTACCTACGGGGCGAAGTTTTACTTCAAAAAGGTGAGTATGCCCAGTCAATTCAAGCCTTTAAGAAATTTATTGAAGATTATCCTAGCATCAGTTTTAAGAAAGATTCGCATTTTAAAATTGCGCTCAACTATTGGCTGCTGAACGATACTCAAAAAGCAAAACTCTATTTTGACAAAGCTAAAACTACCGGTAGTGCAAAGGCCGAACCCGATAAGTATGCCCATGCGCAACTCGAAACAGGAATGCCTAACAAAAAGCTTAGCAAAGTTCGGTTTAGCACCGATGGCGGTTATTACAAAGAAGCCTCTGCTGCTTTACAAACCATCTCCCCTGCCGATCTGCCCACAGCCAAAGAACAAACGGAATATTATTATCGCAAAGCAAGACTTGCGCATGGCACGGGCGAACTTAGTGCAGCAAAATTATTCTATCAGCAAAGCATTGATATGACAAAGAATAACCCGTGGTATTTTGGTGCGAACTCCGCTTTACAATTGGGTTACATCGCCAAAGCACAAAAAGATTTTCCAAATGCCCGCAAGTATTTCGAGCTGGCTTTGAGTTATCAGCGCCACGAATACAAAAACAGCATCGACAGCAAAGCGCGTACAGAATTAGAATTACTTAACGCGACAAAAACGCAATCTTAAACTACCGCAGTTTCTACCACCAGATTTTTCAAGTGGAGGGTATCGTTATACTTTCGCACTGTAAAATGAGAGCCGGTTTGTTCCAGCAAATAAAGACACAGATTTTCGTGCTCAAACATATCCATACTTTTTAAAGGATAGTTAAGCAGTTGGCATAACAAAATGCGAATGGCACGGCCATGCATGCAGATTAAGATTTGTTCTTCGTCTGGTTGAGCCAGAATCTGAGTCAACGCTCCCGCCTGTCGTTTCACCACATCTTCAGGGCTTTCCCCGCCTTCAATTCGCTCGTGCGTGTTACCCAAACGCCATTGGTCCAACATCCAATGATAATACTGGTCCTCTTCCGGAGTAATGGGTTGGCCCTCTTTGGTGCCCCAACTTATTTCGTTTAATCCGCTCAGGCTTTCGGTCGGAATACCAAGTTCAATAAAACCACTTACCGATTCGCAGGTACGTTTTAATGTTGAAGTATAAATCTTATCAAACGCAATGTGCTTATACATCTCAAAGAAAGCCCGCGCCTGAGCCATTCCCTTTGCGTTTAACGAAGAATCTACGCCACTGCCTTGCACAATGCCTTTCAGATTAAAATCGGTTTGTCCGTGGCGGATGAGATATATTTTTTTAGTAGTCAAATTCTAACTAAGTTTTGAGGTATCTGTTATAAATTGGGCGCAAAAATAAGGAATTAGTTTTAACCCGAGCTTCATCATCTATGCCTGTTTTCAATTCGGCAGTAACCCTTGAACGACTTAACGCACTATCGGCTAATACGATGGTGGCACATCTGGGTATTGAATATACCCGCGTGGGCGATGATTTTCTGGAAGCCCGGATGCCGGTTGACCACCGTACGCACCAACCTTTAGGGTTATTGCATGGCGGAGCATCCGTTACGCTGGCTGAAACGCTGGGTAGTGTGGCAGCCACGTGTTGTGTAAACACAGCTGTACAGTATTGCGTAGGATTAGAAATCAATGCCAATCATATTAAAAGCGTGCGCGAAGGATTTGTGGTTGGAACGGCACGCCCGGTTCACATCGGCAAAAAAACTCAGGTCTGGGAAATCAGAATTGTGAATGAGCAACAGGAACTTGTGTGCATAAGCCGGATAACATTGGCTGTATTGGATAAACGATAAATGATAACAACGGAAAGCATAGCGATTAATACCGAAACCGAACTTATTACCCGGTTGATTGGTGATGCGTTACAACAAGGTGACTCTTTTTGTCTATGGAAAACACCGGCAATAGATGAAAAATTTTTACTGATCACCCGCGAAGTAATTCTTGAAAACGAAATTACTATCGAAGAAACAGTCTCCGGGTTTGTGTTTGCTCCGTTCAATCCTGCTGATCAAAAAGTAATTTTTCCATCCACTTCACTATACAAATTTGTTGAAGGGAAACTGGTTGAAGGAAAATTACCCGATACAAATTCCGATTCAATTCTTCCTAAAGAAAACTTTCACTTTCACCAGGCAACACAGACCAACACGGTTAGTTACGAAGATTTAGTTAAGCATGGAATTTCAAAAATAGAATCGGGTTTACTTGAAAAGGTTGTTCCTTCCCGTTTCGAAGATGCTTCATACAATCCGAATGTTGATCTGATAAAAGTATTCGAACGGTTGTGCGAAAAACATCCGCTGGCTTTTGTTTCGTTTGTTTCATCGCCACAAACAGGCACGTGGATGGGCGCTACGCCTGAGTTGCTGGTAAGTGTTTCCAAAAATAAATTCAAAACCATTGCATTGGCGGGAACACTTCCCTACTCGCCCGATACCAATCTTAAAACAGTTGCCTGGACGCAAAAAGAAATTGAAGAGCAAGCATTGGTAAGCCGGTATATTATCAGTTGCTTTAAAAAAATCCGCTTACGCGAATACGAAGAACACGGCCCCAAAACAATTGTGGCGGGCAATGTAATGCATTTAAAAACTGAGTTTGAAGTGGACATGCAAGCAACCAATTTTCCACAGTTAGGGTCGGTTATGCTAAAGTTGCTGCATCCCACATCAGCAGTGTGTGGCATGCCGTTAGAACCAGCACTTGAATTTATAACTGCAAACGAAGGCTACTCCCGACAATTTTATAGTGGCTATCTCGGGCCGCTCAATATTCAGCATCAATCAAACTTATTTGTAAATCTCAGATGCATGCAACTGTTTGCCGATAAGGTTCGCATTTATGCTGGTGCCGGAGTTACGGTCGATTCCGACCCGAAAGATGAATGGCAGGAAACAGAAATGAAGATGGACAATCTGAAAAAACTTTTTTACTGAGTGGCGCACCAGGCTATTTACGACATCGCTGAAATTTGTGCCCAACACGGCATACAAAATGCAGTGTTGTGTCCGGGTTCACGCTGCGCACCGCTTACTCTTGCATTTGCTAATCACGATGCCATTACATGCCGAACCTTCAATGACGAACGTAGTGCGGGCTTTATTGGCTTAGGCCTTGCTCAGCAAACTCATACACCTTCTGTTCTGGTCTGTACATCGGGCAGTGCAGCGTATAACTTCGCACCGGCTGTAGCCGAAGCATTCTTTCAACAGATTCCTCTTGTTGTGTTTACTGCTGATCGTCCTGCCGAGTGGATTGATCAATGGGATGGTCAAACTATCCGCCAGGAGAATATTTTTGGCGGGCATGTAAAACGATCTTACAATCTTCCTGCCGATTCGCATCCGGATTCTGTATGGCATATTAATCGGGTAGTGAATGAAGCCATCACACTTGCACAAACTTTTCCTGCCGGGCCAGTTCATATCAATGTGCCTTTGCGCGAACCTTTATATCCGCAAGCCGGAGAAAAAATCAAATTCAGCAAAAAGGTTAAAGTAGTTTTAACTGAACACGCACAAGCCGAGCTTACCAAAGCGAGTAAAATAAAACTTGCGGAACAACTGGCTGGGTTTACCCGCATTCTGGTAATTGCTGGTCAACAGGGAAATCAATCCGCATTATTAAAAACAGTTACACGCTTTTGTGAAATACACCAGGCTACCTTGGTGGGCGATGTGATTTCCAATTTTCATGGTTCTATAAATACCATTCGCTTTGTTGATGTATTTCTGGCTCATGCTCCCGATTCAATAAAATCAACCTTA
>Ga0075163_10003370_pt1 | contig 21467 bp, 15 predicted proteins | sample JI1023141ADNA_FD_71478 | JGI IMG/M metagenome (GOLD analysis project Ga0075163, IMG submission 71478) | Wastewater effluent complex algal communities from Wisconsin, to seasonally profile nutrient transformation and Carbon sequestration -... | ecosystem: Engineered > WWTP > Effluent > Algae... | reverse complement strand
TATCGGGTCAAATTACAGAAGGAGATGGTTATGGACAGCGACTTATGAATCCAATAAATAACCCTTTCCAATTTCCAGGTGGTCCATTAAAAGGGATTGATGTAAAATTAGGAAGAAACCCTGGAGGAGGTGTTCAATCTAGAACCACCACAGATATTAATGGAGATTATGAGTTTACAAACATTCCTGTTGGCAATTATAAAATTTACGTAGATATACCTAATCTACCTATGGATTCAACTCGTGAGATAAGCGTAACTGGATCTACAACCAATATTTCGGACAATGATTATGTTGCAGATTCTGTAAAAATTTACATTCCTATTTCTTCAGTTGGTATTAAGAAAAACAAAATGAATGATGGTGTTTTAATTGCTTATCCAAATCCTTTTGCAGAAACTATATATTTAAATATTGAGCTTAGTAATGTGAATTCTATAAGTTATGAATTACAAGATTGTTTTGGTAAGCTATTGATGTCAGAAATTAAATATTTGGACGCAACAAATCATTTAGTATCCATTGATACTAAGAGATTAAACTTGAAATCGGGTGTTTACTTTATGAAAGTGAGTATAGGAAGCGAATGTAGAGTAATTAAATTGTTTAAGAGTTAATATAATCAACCCTCAATTTCAACTAATTTTATTTCCACCCTTCTGTTTTTTGCATTTATGCTTTCATCACATGGTTCAGCGGGGCAAGCAACAGCTGGTTGAGTTTCACCTTTTCCGTCAACTTTTGTTATACGTGATTTCTTGATTTTATTATTTTTAAAATAAGAAGCGGCAGCTTTTGCACGCTTTTCGGATAATTTTTGGTTGTATGCTTCTGCACCTCTTGTATCAGCATGTCCAGTTACAATAATTGAATGTTTTGGGTTAGCATTGATAAACGCTAAAGCTGCTTTTAATTCGTTTTCAGCTTGGTCAGATACATTTGATTTATTAAAATCGAAGTAGATTACAAAAGTTTTTTCTCCTGCACTTGTACCTGTTGTGTTATTATTGTTGTTGTTGTTTGCAACTAAAGGAATGGTGTCTTCTGAAATCTTAGGATTTAGAACGGTGTAGTAGTTTGTTGATTTGTACACGCAAGTATCACACTGTTTTACTTGCTCAATATCTAACTTTTTAACTGCCCCGTTTTTTATTAAACTTTCTACTTGTGATGCATTGGTTAAAATCAAGGTATCGTTTATTCTATAAAACATATTTTCGGTATGCGGGTCTTTTGCTAAGTTTTGTATTAAACTAACCACGTTTGTTTTTCCAAAGTTTGCATTTGTATCTGCATTATCAATAACAATTAAGTCTTTTTTATCAAAGTCTGGAACGTTGTTGAAATAGAAACGATAAATATCAAAATCGCCAATTGTTCCATTTCTGTTGGTAGATAAAAAACCTTCAGAAAAATCATCTTTAGGTGCAAAGAAAATATCATCAGCTACTGAATTAAAAGGCATGCCTAGGTTCTCGGGAGTTGACCATTTTTTGCCATCAAAAGTTGATTTAAAAATATCATAACCACCATATCCTGCAAATGTTTCAGAAGAAAAATAAAGAGTTTTCCCATCGTGGCTAATGTATGGGCTTTGTTCGTTACCATTTGTGTTTATTACGTTTCCAATATTCTCTGCACTTGCCCAGCTGCCATCTGATTTTTTTGTTGAGTAGTAAATATCAAGTTTTCCATAACCGCCTTTTTTTTCTGATGTGAAATAAATTGTTTTACCATCTTCTGTAACCGTTACGTGATTAGCGTAATCATCTGCAATAATGTTTTTTTCTAATTTAGATGGTGCCGACCATTTGTCATTATGTAGTTCTGATTTCCATAAAGTCCCTTCTTTAAAAATGAAAAGTGTTTTTCCATCAGGAGAAAGAGAAACCATTGATTCATGGGCTTTTGAGTTGCCAACATCTTTTACTTCGGCATATTCATAAGGCAATGCAACGGCAGTGTCAAAATCATGCCCTTTGCGTTTTGACATGTACATATCTTCATGATACATATCGTCTTCATAATCTACTTTGGTATTAAATTCATTTCTTCTTCTTGAAGTAAACATTACGAAGTTTTCTTTTGTGTCAACCACAGGTACATACTCTGCATAAGCCGAGTTTACGTGGTCGCCAAGGTTAACAACATGAAGGTATTTTGAAACGAGTTTATTTTTGTTTGCGTTGTAGTAATTTATTGATGCAATACATTTTTTTATATCATTAATAATGGGCTCATTGTCTTTCTTACTTGGAACTAGAGGTTCCACATTTTTAAAAAGTTTAAGCGCAGTTTCTGTATTTCCTAAAAAATATTCGCATTTAGCTAGCGCATAGCTATAAGTTACAGTATCTTCTTTAAAGGAAAGAACTTTTTTCACATAGGGTTGAGCCTTTTTATAATCTTTAAGTTCGAAAAAAAGTAAATCCGTATATTCAATAGTTACTTCTCTATTGTTAGGATTTTTAGTTATGTATTCAGCATATATTTTAGCTGCTTCAACATAATTAGAATTCTCCCTTTTTTTACGAGCTGTAGAAAGATCATCACTAACCTGTGAAAACAGATTGGTTATAGTAAAAAGAAGAAGGAGTGAGTAGATATATTTAGTCATGATAATACGTTGAATTACAAACAAATTTATAAAAAATTGTTTGTGTACAACAAGCTTATGAAATTAACTTACAAACCCAAGTTTACTTTCTAATTCCTTACTTAGTTTAGGAAGTCTTCTTCTTTCAATTAAGAAACTAGTAAACATGGCAATTTCTTTGTAGATATAATGTTTGTTTAGGGCACCCATTAAATAATCTTTCCCTGTACTGCCACCTGTACCTACACGCATTCCAATAATACGATGCACCATATTTATGTGTCTAAATCTCCAAGTTGCCATTTGTTCATCAATTTCCAATAAATTATTTAGTAGTTGATAAGGATACTGAAGTAAAGGATAGCCTCTGTAAAGCATTATAAACAAGGCTGCACGCATAGCTTTCGGACTTAATTGTTTGTCAGGGTCTTCGTGTTTATCAGCAAAAAATAATTGTTCAAATACTTCCACTTGCTGTTTTTCACCATCTACTAAACCTTCTGCATAAACATGTTTGTAGTCGTTCCAAAAGTCGTGTACATTACTTTTGTTATCGAACATTTTATTGTAGTTCTTCCAAAGCTCTTCGTTTTCAAAAAACGGCATTCTTTCTAACCACACATTTAATAATTGAATTAATGAAGGCTCTGTTTCAATTTTTTTAATCATGTCAACTTGAGCAGGGCGTAATTGTGAAACGTAATAATTTTGTCCGTGACGTTGCTCAAATTTTAACCCCAACTTCGCCTCAATAATTTTAAATTGCCAACTTTGGAAGCCAGAAGCAGGACGCAATAAATCTCTAAAATCTAAGAAATCCATTGGAGTCATTGTTTCTAATATATCGATTTGTTGAACTAGCACTTTTAAGATAGTGCCAACTCTACTCGTTCTATGAACAATGGTTTGTAAGTCAGGAGAGTTATCTTTTACCGTATCGCCACTCATTAATTTTAAGCAGCTATCAATTTCATGTAATATTTGTTTAAACCAAACTTCGTAAGCTTGATGAATGATGATGAAAAGCATTTCATCATGAGCCTCTAAATTTTCCTTATCGCTTTCAGGAAGTTGAGCATCTAATATTTTATCTAATTGGAGGTAATCTCCATAATTTACTGGCGGACGTGACATAATAAAGTTTTGATGCTAAATTAAGTATTATTTCGTAAGAAAAAGATGATTTTTATTAGCGTGCGTTTTAATACTTTAAATGAAATCAGATTTTCCTTTTTAGAGCAGAAAAAATTAATATTTCTAAGTATTCAGTAAGCTTTTTGTTGTCGCCCGATTTAATATTAGAAAGTGCAGGTAAATTGGTGGAGTAAAATTTATGGGAATGTGAAGTTTCTATTATCGTGGTAGCAAGTGATTGTGGGAATTTAAATGTCGGGTCATATTCACTAATAATACTTGAAAATAAAGCGCATAAATCTTTGTATGGCTTAAATAGTTTGTCTTTGTTTTCCTCTGTAATATGCTTTGTTAGATAGGATTTTGAGCCTTCCTCAACAACTAATTTATTAAGATTTTTTTCGTCTAATGATTGATTGCTTAATTTTATTTTTTCAGGATTAACTAATAAGTTAACGATGAGTTTTAGTTTTTCTTCAGCGTTTTTAATATTTTGAATACCGAAAACTATTTTGTACTCCATGTAACTCCAGTACCAAGCAATAAGGTAAACGAGTAATTTGTGTTTATTTTCGAAATACCTGTATATGCTGGCTTCTGTGGTTTTAATGTGTTGGGCAAGTTTTTTAAATGTGAATTCTTCAAAACCTATTTCATTAATAAGTAATAATGCCTCTTTTACAATGCTTTTGCCTAAAGAAGAGCTCTGCGGGTCTCTTAGGTAAAGTTTTTCGTTCATTTTTATACTAACTTCAAATTGCATGTTGGCTATTTTGATAGCACAAATATAGTAAATAATATTTTAACATATATTTATAATAGTAATACTATCATTTGTTATTATTTCACTATTTTTGTCAAAATCTTAATTCAATGCATTCATTCAGGAAATTAATCGAGATATTAAAGCCGTTTAATAAGTATATAAATCAGATTTATTTACTTTCTATTTTACAAGGTGTTTTCTACTTAATGGTTCCATTAGGAATACAGGCAATTGTAACGTATACAATGGCAGGAGAAATGTCATCCTCATTAATTTTACTTTGTTGCTTAACTATTGCATCGGTTGCTTTTATTGGAATCTTTCAATTGTGGCAGATTAGGATAACGGAAACAATACAGCAAATTTTATTGGTTTATGTAGGCGTAAAGTTTTCTGAGAAAATACAGAAGTTAGCAAGAGCAGAATTTCTAAAAGATTATTTGCCAAGTAAGTTAAATCAATTTTTTGATGTTCTTTCTTTGCAAAAGGGTATTTCTAAAATATTGTTGGATGTTACATTTGCTATAATAAGCATTGTATTTGGATTACTAATTCTTTCTGCATACAGTGCAGCGTTTTTGATTTTTACTTTTACAACCGTTGCAGTGTTTTATTTTATTATCCGAGTTTTTGGTAAACGCGCGATGGAAACAAGTCTCAACGAATCGAAAAGCAAATACCAGTTTGTGGATTGGTTGCAAACTATGTTTTTAGGATTAAAAGAGAATGACACAAAGTATACTTCCGAATACATAACAAATGCTACTGAGAATAGTTTGCAAAAATACATCAACTACAAAACTTCCCATTTTAAGGTTTTGGATATTCAGTTTAGAAGTATATTGATTTTTAAAGTCATATTTACCTCGTTTTTATTGGTTATTGGTGTATTGTTTGTTCAAATGGGAATGTTGAATATAGGGCAGTTTGTAGCTTCAGAAATTATCGTAATTCTTATTATCAATGCTGTTGAGAAACTTGTAATTAGTTTGGAAACCGTTTATGATGTTTTAACTTCAGTTGAAAAATTATTTCAAGTTTTTGATTTGGAAGAAGTTGATGATCCTGCAATAACAAAGGATAACAAATCACTAAGTAAATTTCTCATGGGAAAAATTTATAACCATGAGTATAAAACAAAAACCAAGCGTATTGTTTACGGCATACTAATTTTAGGCTTAGTAGTTTTGTTTTTGCCTTGGACGCAAACCATAAATAGCACTGGTTATGTTAGTACATTAAATCCTACCGAAAGGCCACAAACCATACAATCTAGAATATCAGGCCGGATAGAAAAATGGTTTGTTAAGGAAGGTGATTATTTAAAGAAAGGAGATACTATATCTTATATATCAGAAATAAAAGAGGATTATTTTGATCCAAATTTAATTAATCGAACAAGTCAACAAGTTACATCAAAGGAATCTACCATTAAATCTTATCAAGAAAAAATTAATTCTATCGACCAGCAAATCGCGGCAATTAATGAAACACTGAAATTAAAAATAGAGCAGTTGCTAAATAAAATTGGACAATCGAAAATAAAAATTGAAACAGACAGTATAGATTATGTAACAGCAAAAAATAATTATGCTATTTCTGAAGATCAATTTAAACGTTATGAAGAGCTACTTACTAAAGGAGTAATTTCGAAAACAGACTTTGAAAATAGAAAGGCAAAGCAACAGGAGGGAATGGCTAAAAAAGTTAGTACCGAGAATAAATGGAGAAACGCAAAAAATGAATTGCTTAACGCCTACATCGAATTAAATTCTGCAAAGCAAGAGTATAATGAAAAACTCATGAAGGCTGAGTCGGACAAGTTTTCAGCCCTTTCACTTCTGTATGATGCAGAAATTGGATTAACAAAAATGCAAAATCAATTAACTAATTATACGATTAGAAATAATTATTATTACGTTACAGCTCCTCAAGATGGTTATGTAACTAAATCATTTGTTTTAGGTGTTGGTGAAATTGTTAAAGAATCTGAATCGCTTATCAGTTTCGTTCCAGAACAAAAAACATTTTCGGTTGAGTTATATGTTGAGCCAATGGATTTGCCACTTGTGCACAAGGGAATGGATGTTCAGTTAACATTTGATGGTTGGCCTGCTTTTGTTTTTTCGGGGTGGCCAGGAATAAGTTTTGGAACGTATCATGCAAAAGTTGTTTCGATTGATAAAGTTATTTCGGAGAATGGAAAGTTCAGGGTTTTAGCAGTTGAAGAACGCCACGATTGGCCTATTTCTACTCAGGTAGGTACAGGTGTGCAAGGTTTAGTTTTACTAAAGAGAGTTCCTGTAATTTATGAGATGTGGCGTAAGTTAAATGGCTTCCCACCTGAATTTTATGATCAGAAAAGTTTAAAGAAGGAAGTAGATTCTAAAGATAAAAAAGATGGAAAGAAGGAAAAGAAAAAATAGAGTACTTGTTGCTTTATTTGTTATAAATTTCATTTGTTTGTCTTTGAGTTCTCAAAATGGCATAACATATAATGAATTTATAACTACGATTAAAAATAATCATCCGCTTATTGAGCGTGCGCAAAATATTTCGGAGCAAGGAAAGTATCTTGTTAACGCAGCACGTGGTTCTTACGATCCAATGATTAATTCTAATTATGAAAACAAATATTTTAATTCTAAGAACTATTTTTCTTTATTGCATACAGAAGTGAAACAACCTATTTTCACTAATCAATACATTACTGCTGGATATGATTATGGGCAGGGTAATTTTTTGGATCCATCTGATGTTACTTCACCAACTGGAACTCCATACATTGGTGTTGAAGCATCCGTTTTGCAAGGACTTCTATTTGATAAACGCAGAGCGGAAGTTTTGAAGGCAAAGGAATATAAAAAGTACTATGAGGCAGAAAAAAATCAATTAGTTAATCAACTTTTGTTTGAAGCATCTAGTCATTTTGCCGAATGGTCTTTTGCGGAAAAAGAATTGCATTTGTATGAATATTTTTTGAGTTTGGCTAATAATCGATATGCTGCTTTAGTTGTGTTAAGTAATATCGGTGAAAAAGCAGCAGTGGATACGATAGAAGCTTCTTTGCTTTATCAATCAAGATTTTTGGAGTATCAATCGGTTAAATTGGATAATCAGAAAATGCAAAATAAGGTATTAACCTTTTCGTGGAAAGATGAATTGAATCCAATGACTTACGATACTTCCTTAATTATAAGGGATAGTTTAGAGTTTTATTTTAAACAAGCCGAAAGCCTTGCGGCAAATGAAATGCAATTGGCTGATTGGGCAAATCCAATTATAACAAAGTATGCAGCCGTTCAAAATATTGTTGGGATTGAAAAACGATTGAAGGGTGAATTAATTAAACCAAAATTGGATGTGAAGTATAATTTTTTATCCTCTAATGCAAATCCTTATTTCACTGATTATTCAACAAGTAATTATAAGTGGGGGGCAAAATTTTCGATGCCACTATTTCTCCGTTCTTCGCGTAATGAATTTAAAATAGCAAAGTTAAATTATAAAAATAGCGGGTATGAGCTGACTAATAAGCAAAACGAAATTGAATTAAAAATGAAATTAATAAACCAAGCCATTTTTATTTTAAGGGACCAGGTTAGCTTTGCAGAGAAAAATGTGAGGTATAGCAAACAACTTTTAGAAGCAGAGAAGTTGAAATTTGATAGCGGAGAAAGTTCTTTGTTTTTACTTAATACACGTGAAACAAAGTGGTTAGAATCTGAATTAAAATTGGCAGAGTACAGAACAAAATTTATTAAAGCAGTGTTTGAACTTGTTTATGTAAAAGGTAGTATCAATTACAAATTGTAGTTATTTACTTTAAATAGCTAATGGCAATAATCTGTATTTTGCGTTCAGCCGCTGCAAATGGACTGTATACTGAATTTCTCGTGTCTTTTACATCATCACTAACTTTACTTAAACTTAATTCTCCAATATCTTCTTCAAAAAATTCTATTCTTCCTTCTTGTTCGTTTGTGTTGTTAATGTATTTTACAAACATTCCATTTTTGTATTCTTTAAAATAGTTTTGTAAACTACACACTCTTCTCTTTGCTAAGTTTACATTGTAATCAGTTGATGCGAGAGGGCTGCAAAAACCTTTCATGGTAATTTTTACTTTTTCGCCACGAGCTAATACTTTTTCTAATAACTCAGCAAATTTATCTAAGTCTCGCATACCAGCATCTACGCTGTCTTCAAAAAAGTTTTCAATTCTGTTTTCTGCAATTTGTTTAGCCTCCACTTCTAAACCTTTCGGATATTCTTCATGATATTTTGGTTGTAAATGCTTATAATCGTCGTAGGTTGTTTTATAATTTTTAGTTGTTGTTATTGCTTTTGTTTTTGGATTAGGTTCATCATTATGAAAAAACAATGTTAGTGGACAAAGTACTTTCATTTGATTAATAATAAGTTTAGAACTGTCTACTGGAACAGGTGGCTCTTCTAATGGAGGAATGGAGAAGCGATAAATATCATTACAACAACTTTGTTTTTCTTCAAAATAGGAACCTATGCGGTTAGAAGAAATGTAAGCTTTGTTTTTTTTGCTGCTAACGCTATAATAAATATCGTTTAATGGAGAATTAATTGGATAACCAGCATTTTCGGTTATTCCAAATTTTTTGTCTTTGTAAGTAGATTTAAAAATATCAAAACCTCCTAATCCTTTGTGCCAAGTTGAACTGAAGTAAAGTAGTTTTTGTTGATGTACATAAAAAGGTGTTATTTCATCTTCAACACTATTTATATTCTTTCCTGCGTTTAATGCTTCTCCGTATGTTCCATCATTATTTATCTTGCAATACCAAATATCTTGCCCACCTTCGCCACCACTTCTATCTGATGAGAAAAACAAATACTCCATGCTATCTAATGTGCCAACATTTGGCTGCGTATTATTTGTTCCTGTGGCATTTATTTGCGGAGGTAGTTTTTTAAAATCCGTCCATTTATTGTTTGCCCAGTTTGATTCCAATATTTCACATTGAAAAGTGCTTGCGTTTTTTTGAGAGCAACGCGTAATAAATACTTTAGTGAAGGCATGATTAAAACAGGTGTTTGCATTGTGAATTCCATTCTTATTAAATAAGGAATCTAATTCCTGAGCTTTTTTAAAATATTCACCTTTTTGCTTAGCTGTGTAAAGTTTATTAAAGTTTATGTTGTTTTTCGAGTCTTTATCGTTGCTAAAACGAAGAGACGAAAAATACAATGTACTATCCCATTCAAACGGGGCATACTCAGAAACCTTGCTGTTAACCATACTATCAAGGTGTTCTATTTTAGCATCAACAGGATTTTTAATTAAAATTTGAGCAAGGTCGCAAGCTTCTACTTCGTTTTTAGCTTTTAAGGCTAATTGTTTTCTAGCTTTATCTTTACTTGCTTTATTTTTGCCACTAAATTTTGCGTATAGTTTTTTTGCATCTTTATACTTGCCCTTACTTTTTAAAATAGTGGCAAGCCAATATGTAGTTTCTGGATATAATTTCGCGTTATCTTTCTTAAATACTTTTTGATACCAATGCTCTGCAATGTCTATGTCGGAGTTTAATCTGCTTGCCTCTGCATATTTGTATTGAAAATCAATGTTAGCTGAATCTATGAGAATAATGCGGTTGTATATTTGTGAGGCAGAAAAATAGTCTTTATCAGCCATTGCGTCTTCGCCTTGTTTTAGTAAGGTTTTAAGAGATTGCGCAAAGGAAGAATTTGTGCAAAACAGAAACAGTATAAGTACTGCAAATATCTTTGCTTTCCGAAAACCTATTTGATTTACTAAATTCATCTATAACAAAGATAATAAAACAAATATTTTATGCAAGTAGTTGAAATTCTTGAATTCCGTATGATTTCCCATTTATTAGGATTTCAATTTTGTGCATACCAGCATTGTGTTTGCGAGTAGTAAAATCTTTAAAAAGTTGTTCTTTAGCAATACCAAGCTTTTCGTTTCTCTGAAGCTTAATCTCTTTTAATTTAAAAACCTTTGGCGCTAATTCTCCCGAAAGTTTTTTATAATGTATGGCGTAATCAATTACTAAATTTTGTTCTTTATTTTTGTTCGATTCTAATTCGAAAGTGAATTTTAATCGATCACCTAATTTTATTTTTTTCTGTGAAATGGAAAAATTGGAAACACTTACTTTAGGATCTTTCTCAAACTCAAAAACCGAAAGTATTTGCTGATTTCCTTTTTTGATAAGGCTTCTAGCGGCATGTTTAATTATCCAAGAAGTGTGCTTGTTAGTTGTTCCCCAGCCTTTTACTATTTTAAGCATTGCATCTGGATTATCTTTCGAAATATCGTTTAAATGATTGGCAACCGATTTTCTTACATACAACTCATCATCTTCTTTTAAAGTTTCTAAAATTTCTTTTGTAGCGTATGGATTTTTTATCGGCTCTTCCAATTTAAACGACCATGGAAGCCTTGGACGAGAACCTTCTGATGATAACCTTCTAACATGATGGTCTTTATCCTTTGACCATTTTTTCATTTCAGATAATGTTTTTTCAAAATCTAATTTTAAAAATTCACGAATGGCAAATTCAGACGAACCAAAAGTGGTAAAATATTTTAGTGCTTCTAAGGATGTTTTGATGTCTTTTTTGCCATAAACACCAATATAATCAGGAAACAATAAACTTACATAACCTCTTTGCACTGTTGGAATTGTATCGCGAAGTATGCTAACCGCTTTTTTATAATCGCTGGGCAAATAAATATGCATTGTTTCCGAAGCCTTACGCATGCGCTGGTTTAAGGAAAGTTCTTTTAAATCAGATGTAACATCTTTCAAAAATTTCTTTGTGTCAAAAGCTGAGTAGGTTTTGTTTAATTCCTCTGCTAAATGCAAGAAGAAATTTTTATTAAACATTTCTTTAAGAGGTTCCATATTGGCAATTGATGGTTATTGAATTATAAAGTTATTGAATTGTCTAAGTTATTAATTAGAAATTAAAGATGTTGGAATTAATTTTGGTTAGAAAAATTTAAATTAATTCTTTAATTCAATATCTCTTCAATTCAACAATTTAATGGTTAAGTTTAACTAGGTACTTTCCTTCAAGTATAGGAATTACAGGGGCAGTATTTGGTACTAGGCAATAACGAATGTCCTTTTTTAAATTCAATTTCACCATACGTTCTTTGTGTGATGCATGGCTTAAAAATTTCATAGGATCTTCTTTTGCCATTTCATACAAGTATTGTAAAGCAAGACAGCCATCTCCTAATTTCACATCTTGAGTGCGTTTTACAATTTCGTGTGTAACAGCACCTGCATATAATGAGTCTTCTAAATTAAATCTGTTTTTCCAGCCTGAGCAAAGTAATAATATGTTGCGTTCTTGTTTTACAAGCCAATCACAAAGTACATCAATATTTAAAAATGATCCAATTACAACTTTATAAGCATTACGAGCAGCTTCAATTGCTTGCGTTCCGTTAGTGGTTGTAAGTGCAATGGTTTGTCCGTTTACATGTTCGCCCATGTAATCGTAAGGTGAGTTGCCAAAATCAAAACCTTCTATTTTTATAGCATCTCTTTCTGCGCCTGCTAAAAAACCTTGTTGTTTGTAGGATAATGCTTCATCCACTGTTGCAACAGGTATCATTCTTTCTGCGCCATGATGAAAAGCGACACAAATTGCAGATGTAGCGCGGAGTACGTCAATAATTACAACAATACTTTCTTTATCTTCGTAAGTGGGATATAAGGCAGGTGAAAAACAGGCTTCAATTTTTAATACTTTATCTGCTGACACAAAGGGGAATTATTTCTTAATTATTTTCTTTAGACTTTCTTGCATTTTGTAGGTTGAAGAGGGAATCATTTCTTTTGGAATGAAAACATCCTTTTTCTCATAACCTTGAATTACAATTTGTAAATAAAGATCTTTAGTTTTTAATTCCTCAGGAATCGAAAATAAATAAAGTCCTGAAGTATTTGAAACAACAGTAGTTTTAGTTCCTTTAACATTAACAACAGCTCCTGTTATTGGCTTTTTAGTTTTATCATCAATTAATTTACCTTGCACAACAACTTTTTTCTTTTCACTCGATTTGGTTGTAATCAGTTTCCCAATCATTAGTTTGGGAGCTGGGTCATCGTGACTCGGTGGACCGATAATTAGATGTGAAGATGCTTTTGCTGCAAAGGCAGAAAAGAATCCGACAAGGAGAAAAAGATATGAATATGCTAATTGCTTTTTCATTGATACTACTAAATTACGAATTTTCCCGAAATAATCGATTTGGCGATTATAATTATTGCTTTAGGAAAGGAATTTTAACAACTTTTGCCTTAATTGCCTTGTCTCTAATCTTCACATAAATTTCTGAATCTACTTTTGAATTAGCTATTGTAACATATCCCATTCCAATTGCTTTGTTAAGGCTAGGTGATTGCGTTCCAGATGTTACTTTACCAATTACAGCTCCACTTGCATCACAAATTTCATAATCATGACGAGGAATACCTCTATCAATCATTTCAAAACCTACTAATTTACGTTGTAAACCTTGCTCTTTTAATTTAAGCATAAAGTCTTTATCAGTAAAGTCTTTGGTGAATTTTGTAATCCAGCCTAAACCTGCCTCTAAAGGAGAAGTAGTATCATCAATATCGTTTCCATATAAACAGAAACCCATTTCTAAACGCAATGTATCACGAGCGCCTAAACCAATTGGTTTAATGCCAAATTCAGCACCAGCAGTAAAAATAGCATCCCACATTTTTTCTGCATGCTCATTATCAAAGTACAATTCAAATCCACCTGCACCTGTATAACCTGTATTGGAAATTACAACATTCTCAACTCCATTAAATGTTCCTTTTCTAAATTCATAATAAGGAATTTCAGATAAATTAATTGAAGTTAATTTTTGAAGCGTAGCAATAGCTTTTGGACCTTGTATCGCAAGTAAAGATGTTTTTTCAGAAATATCTTTCATGTCAACACCATAACTATTGTGCTTACTAATCCAATCCCAATCCTTTTGAATGTTAGATGCATTTACAACTAACAAATATGTTTTGTCGTCAATTTTGTAAACGATTAAATCATCTACAATTCCACCTTTACCATTTGGTAAACAAGAGTATTGAGCTTTGCCATCAAATAATGTTGAAGCATCGTTACTAGTAACAGCTTGTATTAAATCTAAAGCTTTATCACCTTTTAAAATAAACTCACCCATGTGGCTAACATCAAAAACGCCAACTGCGTTTCTAACTGTATGATGTTCGTCGTTAAGGCCTGAATAAGAAACAGGCATATTATAACCTGCAAATTCAACCATTTTAGCGCCTAACGAAATGTGTTTATTTGATAATGCTGTAGCTTTCATAAATTCATTTTTTTTGAGTGGCAAATGTAAGTTTTATAAGGGATAAAAAAAATCGGCTTACAAAATTTGTAAGCCGATTTTTAGTTTTATCTAACCAAATTAACGTGTCCAGTTACGGAGCGTTGTTTCAGGAATGCGTCTTTATAGATTATTTTATAAATAAATACTCCACTTTCAGTTGAAATATTTTGATTGTTACTTAATGAACCCTTCCAGCCTTCGCTTAGGTTATGAGTCAAGAAAACACGCTCTCCCCATCTGTCATAAATAGCCAAAGTATAATCCTCAACTAAAACACCAGTGCTTTTTGGTAAGAATTCATCATTTTTCCCGTCATTATTTGGAGAAAATGAATTTGGTACATAAAAGGCAAAGTCAGGTGTAATAATTACAGGATGTGTTACTTCGGCAAAACAACCATTTACTGTTGTTGCACTTAATGTAATGTTATATGTTCCTTCGCCAGGGAAATCATATGATACATTAAAGTAATCGGCACTATCTAAATCAGCAATATTCCAAAAATAGCTTAAGCCAGCACCATTTGGTGTTGTATTAAGAAAATCAACATGTGGTTCTAAAGAGGTTGGGTTTGAAGGTTCGTAAGTAAAGTCAGGTTCAGGAACACTATTTATGGTTATATATCCTGTTTTGGTTTCGGTATCAACACAACCATTAATATCTGTATAAGTTAAGGAAACAGTAAATAAACCTGCTTGTGTATAAACATGAACAGGATTAGCTAAACTTGTCGTTGATGCGTCTCCAAACGACCAGTTGTATGAAGTTGGGCTAGCTGGAGTTGAAACTGTGCTTGTAAATAAAACAGGAACACTTGGTAAACAACCCGCTAAAGTATCAGCACTAAAATCAATTACTGGGGCATCAAATACTTCAACAAACTTGGTTACACTATCAGGACAACCAACTCCTAAATCTGTTTTATATTTTACACTATAACCTGGTGCAACTGAAGGCCCTAATGTTGGAGGATCAAATTGTGTTGAAACAATGTTATTTATCGTCCAAACACCACCGGCATTATTTGCATAAGCGCTTAATGTAACTGGAGTGTTGTATTCACAAAAAGGACCAAATGTGGTAAAATCAGCAGGTATTTTTTGTGACACTAAAACTAAGACGCTATCTGTTATCATACAATCTGCAGGGCCAACAGTATAAACTACATGCGAGTTTCCTAAAACAGAAAGTTCGGGATGAAAATTAGCCGTGTTGCCTGCAGGAACAACACCACCTCCATTACCACTTCCATTTATGTGATGCGCCCATGTTCCTCCTGTTGGAGTTATTGCTGATATTGAAAATAATTGAATAGGATCCGAATTACAAAATATACTATCAGTAGTTACAATCTGAGCAACACCTCCACCAATACTAAATGTAACTGAATCATTTCTGCTACATAAACCGTTAAGTGTAGTAACAGTTACTGTATAAGTTGTAGTGCCAGATGGAGGAGTTACCGTTGGATTTTTAATGTTAGGATTTGATAAACCAATTGCAGGAGACCAGTTATAAGTGTAGTTTGCTGGGTTAACAGAAGATGAAAAATTGAAAGTGACGTTTGGCCTCTCACTATAAACAGTTTCCGAATTAGGCACATTACAACCTACTTGTCCATCTTGATCAAAAGTTATACTTGACTGGAAAGCAGTTGCAGTTGATAACACTTCATCACCACCAGACCAATCATCATTGTCGTAACAAAACTCAATTAATAAGTTAGAAACACCATCATAAGCATAAGGACTTGTGAAATTAAATGTATTTAATCCTACAAAAGGTGCATACAACGGAGATGTATAAACTGTTGTAGCTCCAGTTTCAAACGCTCCAGTTGCACTTGCAAATGCATTTGTAGCAGTACATTTTATTTTTACAGTTAAGCCCGCATAAGTTTGACCACCAACGGAAGAAACATTTAATCCAATTGAATTAATAATCCCTTGCCCAAGTCCTAATGCTTGTAATTCGGTAGCTCTAAATAAATATTGTGCTCTACCATCTTCCCACACACCCATAAATGGACTTGGATTTGTGAAGTTAGGAGTTGTGTTAGTACCTACTTGAATAAGATTACTACTACCAGTACATGCTGTCCCCGGACTCAATGAGCAACTAGCGCCTGATAAACATGGGAATTCAACATCAAGTTGCAATGGGGTAGGAGGCACTGCCGTCATACAAGTGTCATTTCGCACTGTAAATGGTGGAGGCCCTTGTTGGGCAGTAACAACAATAGAGTCTCGTTTAATACAGCCTAAATTACTTGTAACAGTTACTGAATAAGTAACGGTTTCTGCATCGGCCATTGTAAGTAAAGGTGTACTAGTCATTGGCATATTTAATCCTGTGGTTGGTGTCCATACATAATTGTAAACACCAACTGGGTTAGGTGTAATGCCTAATTGAATTGGATTTCCTGTACAGCCAGAAGCTGTTGGTCCTGGAGTTAATGCCCAGTTAAATGTTGGCACAACAGTAATTGTAACAGTATCTCTATTAACGCAACCTGCACCACCACTTGTTTGTATAACATAAGTAGTAGTAGCATTTGGTGTAACGGTTGGCTCTTGACATGGGTTGCATGACATTTGAGGCCCCGTTGCCATCATAATACCTCCAAGGTCAAACCAGTTGTAAGGGCCACCAGGGCCAGAACCATGAAGCACTGCTGCATCACCTAAACAAATTGTTGTGTCGGGGCCAGCATTAGCTGCTGGTAAAATATTTATAAAATAGTTAACTACCTGTTGCCCAGGGATTGGACATGCATTATCGAAAACTGTAACAGTAAGGAATGTATTCTGATTTGCAGAGCCCGGTGGAGCTGTCCAAGAAAAACTTAATGCAACATTATTGGGTTGCCCTGGAATTGGATATGTAACATTAGCAGTTGCACCAGCTAGTGCAGGGTTTGTTGCTAAGTTTGTTCTTATTTTGAGTGAGTCTGCGGCATTTGGATCAGTGAAGGTAACATTGAATGAGAAAGGGATACCCTCACAAATTTGTAATTCATATGGATTTAAAGGATTTAATACTGCACCATTTCCAGTAACATTTCCAGAATTAAGTCCGCCTGAACCACAACCAATGGTTAAGTTATTACAGTTTTGTACTACCATTTGTACATCACGAATTACTTCTCCAACTAAAACTCCATTAGCATCAAACTCTTGAACCAACACTACAACAACATAAGTTCCTTGAGCTGTTGGTGTAAAATTTAATTGACCTGTTGTTGCATCAATAGTAATACCTGGTATAGGCGATGTTCCTGTAAATCCTGGGCTATATGTTAATGGGTCAGTTGGACTTGTTCCCATTGCAGATATTAATGAATATTGAAGAGTGTTTCCATCTTGTTCAACAACACCAAAGTTATAACATGCGGGTTGATTAACACATAAGTAAGGAAGTGGTTGAGCAGTAAAAACTGGTGAATTGTTGTTGGGCGCGTTTAAATTATTAAGAAGGGCATAAGCGTATACGTCGGCAGCATCTGGATTATCAAGATTAACAATCAACCCATTTCTGCAACAAGTGTTATAAGAAAAAACCCAATCTGTGCAACCACCTGGTAAAGTTACTATACCAACATAATCTATCATATTGTTACCATTGATTGTTCCACCATTACATGTAGAAGTAGCTGAGGCGCATATTTGTGAAATATCAACTCCATCGCCTGGTGTTAATGGACTTTGATTTAATGTAACGTTTTGACTACCTAAACATCCATCAACACTAATACTTTGAGATGTTCCGGGATTAAAACCACCCGTGCAATCCCAATAAACTGTGTAGTGTACCTCATACTGATTATTACCTAAGCTAATGTAGGTAATTTCACCACCAGAAATATGTGATGCGTAAGTTGAAATACTTACAAGCAAAATGCTTAAGAGAGATAATAGTTTTTTCATCTATTTTATAAATTAAAAGACAAATTTCGAAAATCGAATTTACTAAAAATTAATGAGATAAGTCAAAAATTTAACTTTTCCTTCACGAAAATCTTAAAAAAAATGGATAAAATGGATAAAATAGAACCTAATTATTAGGTTTGGAATAATTTTAGAGTAAAAGCGTCTACGAAATAACAGGCGGTGCCTCCATTATGTGACCACAACTCTTACAAGTACATAGGTCTTTATCGTTATAATATTTTTTAAACACTGCTTGAAATTGGTTTGCGATATCGGTTAACATGAAATATTCTTCAAATAATTTTGAATTACACTTTTCACAGAACCACAATAAGCCATCTTTTTCGTTTTCTCTTCTTTTTCTTTCAATTACTAAGCCTATTGTGTCTTTGTAGCGTTTTGGATTATGTGGTACCTTTGGAGGAAGTAAGAAAATTTCGCCTTCTTTAATTGGGACTGTAACTGCTTTTCCATTTTCTTGAATTTGCACTTCAACATCGCCTTGCAATTGATAAAAAAACTCTTCACTTTCATTATAATGGTAATCTTTTCTAGAGTTTGGACCACCAACAACCATAATAATAAATTCAGTATCTTGATAAACAACTTTATTGTTAACTGGTGGCTTTAATAAATGTTTATTTTCTTCTATCCATTTTAAGAAATTGAAAGGGCGAATGATACTCATAGTAGTTTTTTTACAAACCTATAAAGATTTGAGCGTAAAAACAACAGATAAATATCAGTTTGTGTAATTCAATGATTGGCACTATATTTGGTTATTGATTAAACAAAAAACAAGTACCATGAAAAATATATTAGCTGTAGCATTATTATCTTTCTCTTTATTAGTAGCAAGTGCAGCAAATGCACAAACAAAAAAAACAAAAAAGGTAAAGCAAGAAGATCCTAAAAAAAAGGAGCAAAAAGACACTACCAAACCATCTGGAACTCGCATGGCTATTAATAGTTCGGGATTACCAACTAAAGGAAAAAAGAGCACCACTTCAAATAGTAATAGAACAGTAAGTGACCCTAAACAAGAACCAAAAAAGGACGATGGAAAAAAAGTTGATGAAAATAAATAAATTTTTAATCGTATGAAATAAAAAAAAACACCACAATTTTGTGGTGTTTTTTTATTTAATTTGGCCATGTTATTAATTAGAATGTTTCATTATTTAAAGAAAAATATTTTTTTACTATTAATTGCGAGTTTACTTGTTACTTGCAAAAAGGAGAACTTATGCGATTGTTTTAAAGGAACAGGTAAGCAAATTTCTGAAGTGAGAAATTTAGAAGTCTTTAATCAAGTTTATGTACAAGATGAAATAGAAGTGCATTTGACAGAAGGTGCCGAGTACAAAGTGAAAGTAGAGGCTGGGAAACAAGTGATTAAATTGGTGAAAACAGTTGTAAAAGATGGTGTTTTAACAATAAGTGATGAGAATAAATGCGATTTTACGAGGAGTTACAAGCGTGAGGTTATCGTTTATGTTACCCTGCCTAAAATTAGAAAACTTGTAAACGATGGATTAGGAGATGTTTACATGGATACACAGTTTACCTGCGATACGCTTAATTATTACATGTCTAATTCAGGTAATTTACATCTTAATTTAGACGCAAATATTGTTTATGGTGGTATGCATGGTAATGGTGATGTTTACATGAAAGGCACAGTTAATGAAAGTTCTGTATTTGCGGGTGGACAAGGTTATTTTTATGGCTTTGATGCTGTGGCTCAAAAAATGATTCTTACTTTAAATACTTCTGGACGAATGGAGGTAAACGTTAATTCATTTATGAAAATTGACATGTATGAACGTTCAACTGGAGATATTTACTACAAGGGATACCCTAGCTCAATTTGGAAAGCAACATTTGCTGGAAAGGGAAAATTGATAGATAAAAATTAGAAAAAAAAGGGCATAAAAAAAGGGTAAGCTACTTTCATCGCACCGCTACAACCACCTACCCTTGCTCCGTTCCCAGCCTGGGGGATTCAGCAGGAGCTGGTCGTGAAAGACTTACCCGTTGCAAAAATACTAATTAAATTGAATTTGGTAGTAAAAAAGTTTTATTTTTTCTTTTTATCTTTTTCAGGTTTTACTTTTTCCTTACCTGTAAAACTCCATGTTTTTTTGTCTTTACCATTTTTCATGTGTCTCATTCCACCTTCAATTTGATAATTATCAATAACGCATTTAAACTCAAAGGATTCACCTTTTTCCATTTCGGTAGTCGCTAACACTTCAATGTATTCAACTTCAGTTTCTTCATCCATATAAGTTGAATCTTTAACCAATTCATAACGAATTAGTTTAAGGTCAAGCTTTTCGCTTATAACATCTCCGCACCAAACTTTTCCATCCTTAAATTGCAATTCGTCAGGAGTTGTTTTTGGTTTTTTAGGCTCGCTTATGTCTATTGTAAAAAAACGTTTATGTAATTTATCTTTTTCCCCTTTAAATGCTAAAAATGCAGTTAAGGTTAAAATAGCAATTGTAAGTTTTCCAAATTTTAATGTTCTCATGTTCTAGGTTTTTGTTTTAACAAATTTAAAAAATCTCTATTTTATAATGAAAAGTAATATTAAATACTTGTAAACAAACTACGTACCAATTTATCTGTTGAAACTTAATCTCATTCCAATTTTACCTTCAATTACTTTTCCATTATCATAAACTAATTCCCCATTAACAAAGGTTTTGCTTACTGAAGCTTTAAACTCGTGCCCTTCAAACGGCGACCAACCGCATTTATAAAGGATATTTGATTTTGTTACTTTGTATGGTGTTTTTGGATTTATTAAAACCAAATCAGCATAAAAACCTTCTCTAATATAACCACGCTCTTTTATTTGAAACATGTCAGCAACATTATGACTCATTTTTTGGACAATCGTTTCTAAAGAAATTTTCCCTTGATAATGCAAGTCCCACATTGCTTGAATTGCATGCTGTACAAGTGGACCGCCACTTGGTGCTTTTAAATACGATTGTGACTTTTCTTCTATTGTATGGGGTGCGTGGTCAGTAGCAATTACGTCAATTCTTCCGTCAACAACAGCTTCCAAAATATTATCTCTATCGTAACGAGTTTTAACTGCAGGGTTCCACTTAATAAAATTACCTTTTGTTTTATAGTCTTCATCAGTAAACCATAAATGGTGAATACACGCTTCGGCAGTAATACGTTTGTCTTTTAAAGGAATCTTATTTGTGAACAAGGCAAGTTCTTTTGCTGAAGAAATGTGTAAAATGTGTAGGCGAGTATTGTGTTTCTTTGCCATGTCAACCGCTAGTTTCGACGACATATAACAAACTTCTTCGTCTCTAATAATGGAGTGAAATGATGCATCAATATCTTCACCATATTCTTCAATTATGCGTTGTTGATTTATTTTTACTTGGGGGTCAAATTCACAATGTGTTGCAATAAGTGTATTTACATTTGAAAAAATATTTTCCAATGTGTTTTGATTATCAACCAACATGTCGCCAGTTGATGAGCCCATGAAGATTTTTAATCCGCAAACAGTTTTAAAATCTATTTTTTTAATTTCTTCTAAATTATGGTTGGTGGTACCCATGAAGAATGAATAGTTTGCAATTGAACATTGCCCCGCTCTCTCGTACTTTTTATTTAACT
>Ga0075163_10003369_pt1 | contig 21467 bp, 17 predicted proteins | sample JI1023141ADNA_FD_71478 | JGI IMG/M metagenome (GOLD analysis project Ga0075163, IMG submission 71478) | Wastewater effluent complex algal communities from Wisconsin, to seasonally profile nutrient transformation and Carbon sequestration -... | ecosystem: Engineered > WWTP > Effluent > Algae... | reverse complement strand
GGCACCACGCCCGACGGCCTGCCCAAGCCCGAGTACCACTTCGTCGGCTCGGACACCCAGGTCGTGCTGACCGGCAACGGCCCCATGGTCGTCTACCAGGACGCCACCAGCCACGAGCTCCTCGTCGCCGACAAGAGCGGCGCCATGGGCGCCTGGCGCCCGCAGGCCCTCGCCGGCAACGAGATGGAGTGGAAGGGCGCCTACGGCTTCTTCGCCGCCGCCGCCCTCGGCACCAACCAGGTCACCATCTCCACCTGGGTCATCGATCAGCAGCAGGGCGACAACTGGGTCGAGCTCTTCGGCATCCCCGTCTCCCCTCCCTGAGGGACAGGATCCGGGGTCCCATCCATTCGAGATCGCTACGCTTTTAGAGCGTACCGCGGCGAGAAAAGGGACACTTTCCGGGGGCGTATCCGGCCGGAATCGCTGGGCTTTTCCTAGCGCATGCGGAACTCGGCGGCGGCGGCGATGGCGAGGCCGAGCTGGCCGGCGGCGCCGACGTCGGAGAGGTGGGCCATGCCGGCGAAGGCGGTGGCCCCGCCGACGAGGGCGAGATCGGGGCGGACGGCGGCGCGGAGGCCGACGCCGACCTCGCCGCCGGCGGCAGCGCCGGTGACGTCGTCGGAGGCGAACCGCAGCACGCGGCCGAACAGCGCGACCCGCGCGAACGGCACGAAGCCGGCCTGGCCGCCGAGATCCCGGCGCACGCCGAGCGACAGGTCGCCGGCGAAGCCGTCGGCGACGCCGTGGTCGCAGGTCATCGCGTCGGCGCCGACGGCGCCGCAGCCGGCGGTCCCGCGACCGAAGGTGAACGCCATGCCGCCGTCGAACCAGTCGTGCTCGGCGAGCCGGTACAGGTAGCGCCCGCCGACCCGCATGCCGCCGGGCGTCGCGCCGCCGCCGCCGACCGCGCCGACCTCGGCCGCCAGCGCGACCTGCGCCGCGCCGTCCGGGCCGCTCGAGCCCTCGTCGGCCAGGGCCGGCGATGCGGTTGTGACCAGGACACAGACCCACGCGGCGCGCATGTCCGGGAGGCTAGGCCGCCCGGCCGTCGCCACGCCAGTTTTCGGCAGCGTCGGCCCCCGCCCGGGGAGCGGGAGAGTAGATTCCCGGCCATGAAGCTCGTCGTCCTCGCCTGCGCGGCGGTGCCGCTCCTGGCTGCCTGTCCCAAGCCGCGGACCTCGGCCGCGACCCAGCCCACGCCGGTCGCGTTCGATCCCGCCAAGTCGGATCCCAAGGCGCTCGAGGTGGTCGACACCGGCGTGGCCGCGATCGGCGGCGACGCGCCGTGGCAGGCCATGAAGGAGCTGCACTTCAGCGTGACCTACAAGCAGGACACCAAGGTCGTGCAGCAGAACGAGCACTGGTGGGATCGCTGGAACGGCCGCCACAACTTCAGCGGCGTCGACGTCGCCACGCTCGGCGGCGATCCCGACGACGTCAAGGCGCTGCAGGTCAAGCAGGACCTGTTCGGCGGCACGCCGTGGGTCGCCTACGACGGCAGCCCGCTCACTCGCAAGGACGGCGCCGAGGCCGCGGCCCGCGCCAAGAAGTTCCTCGCCGCCGACCTGTACTTCCTGGCGATCACCCACAAGCTCAAGGACCCCGGCGTCATCCTCTCGCTCGAGAACGCCGAGGTGACGATGCCGCCCACCGTCGACGCCTGCAAGCCGTCGTGCGCGACCGTCAAGGTGACGTTCGAGGCCGGCGTCGGCACCGACACCTGGTACGTCAACTTCAACACCGAGACCAAGATGCCGCAGGTGATCGAGCAGGCGCACGGCGCCGGCCGCATCGGCTACGTCATCACCGACTGGGTCGACGCCGGCGGGCTGAAGTTCCCGGCCCGCATGCAGAACATCGGCCTCGCCACCGAGGTCATCGCGTTCGACGGCATCAAGCTCGGCGAGCCCGACGACAGCCGTTACGAAGTCATGGTCCGCTAGCGCGCGCCGCCGCGCCCGCAAGGAGTCACCGACATGGCCAAGCCGCTGGTCTACAACGCCACCCTCGTCGAGCGCATCGATCTCACCGACGCGCTGTGCCTGTACCGCATCCTGCCCGACGAGCGCCCCGCGCCCGGCTGGTTCACGCCCGGCCAGTACTGCGTGCTCGGCGCCAACAACGAGCTCAAGCCCGAGCTCGGCTCGGTGCGCCGCTCGATGTCGATCGCGTCGGCGCCCGAGGACGGCGGGCCGATCGAGTTCTACATCCGCTACGTCAGCAAGCCCGAGAGCGACAACCCGCTGACGCACCTGCTGTGGAAGCTGAAGGCCGGCGACCGCATGTACATGCGCCCGGTCGCGGCCGGCGTGTTCACCGTCAAGGACACCGTCGGCGTCGACGATCCGCGCCTGCGGGTGATGGTCGCGGCCGGCACCGGCTCGGCGCCGTTCGTCAGCATGGTGCGCAGCGAGCTGCGGCGGAACCCCAAGGCCGACCTGTCGCAGTGGGTGCTGCTGCACGGCGCGTCCTACGCCGCCGACCTCGGCTACCGGGACGAGCTCAACCGGCTGGTCGCCGAGCACGGCCTGCGCTACTTCGGCACGGTCAGCCGGCCCAAGGACTCGCCGGGCTGGCACGGCGACGTCGGCCGCGTCGAGCAGTTCTTCGCCCCCGATCGCCTCGGCGATCTCGAGGCGCGGCTGGGGCTGGCGCCCGGCGGCTTCACCTCGAAGACCGCGGTGATCTTCATCTGCGGCCTGCAGGGCACGATCGGCACGACGATCACCAACCTGTGCGCGCGCGGCTTCGTGCCCGATCACAAGCGCATGCGCGAGGCGCTGGGCGTCGCCGCCGAGCAGCCGGCCACGTTGTTCTACGAGCAGTACGACACCGAGCCGGTGATCGACATCAAGAACCCCGATGTGGTCGCGCCGCTGGCGGCGCAGCTCGCGGCGGCGCTGAAGTCGCTGTGACGCCACGGGCGTTCGTCACCGGCGCCACCGGCTTCGTCGGGCGGGCGGTGGTCCAGGCGCTGGTGGCGCGCGGCGTGCCGACGGTGGCGCACGTGCGGCCCGACTCGCAGCAGCTCGACGCGTGGCGAGCCCGGCTGGGCGCGCTGGGCGCGACCGTCGACACCGCCGCCTGGGACGCGGCGGCGCTGACCGCGGCGGTGCGCAGCCACGCGCCGACCCACGTGTGGAACGTGATCGGGACGACCCGGCGGCGCGCCAAGCGCGACGGCGTCAGCGGCGACATCTACCAGGCGGTCGACGTGGCGCTGACCAAGATCGTCGTCGCGGCGGCGGTCGGCAGCGGCGCCCGCCCGCGGCTGGTGCAGCTGTCGTCGATCGGCGCGTCGGTGAAGTCGTCGTCGGCGTACCTGCGCGCGCGCGGCCACGCCGACGCGGCGGTGATGGCGTCGGGCCTGCCGTGGGCGATCGCCCGGCCGTCGTTCATCGTCGGCGACGGCCGCGGCGACGACAAGCGCACGGTCGAGGACGCCACCGCCGCGGTCGCCAACCTGGCGCTCGGCGTGGCCGGCTTCTTCGGCGCCAAGCAGCTGCGCGCGACCTACCGGTCGATCGATCCGGAGACGCTGGCGGCCGCGCTGGTGCGGCTCGGGCTCGACGACGTGCGCGACCTCATCGCCACCGGGCCCGAGCTGCGCGCGCCCGCGTAGCGCTCACTGCGCGGTGACCGAGACGTTGTCGAGGCCCCACGCCTCGTCGTCGGGCGTCTGCAGGCCGTCGCCGGTCCACGTCAGCGTCGCGGTCGCGGCGCTGTGGGGGATCGTGAAGGTCATGCGGTAGACCGCGTCCGACGGCGTCCCGGCCCAGGTGAAGCCGAGCGTGTTGAGCTCGCGCGCGCCGGTGTTGCCGGGGTTGGCGCCGGTCGGGTAGGCGTCGGGATAGGCCTGGCTCGACGACGCGAAGTTCGAGAACGTGGTGTCGAGCAGCGGCGCGCCGTCGAGCGCGAAGCCGAGCCGGTCGGGACCGGGGGCGTTGTTGCCGTCCCACGAGCCCCAGACGTACACGTCGAAGCGCACGGTCAGCAGCTGGTGCGGCCCGAGGCCCCCGAGCGTCAGGCCGACGGCGCCGTTGCCGTGCGGCCCCAGGAACGCGTCCACCGGATGCGCGGCGGTGCCCGGGCTCGACGAGACCACCGCGGCCGACCACTCCGGCCCCGCGCCGCCGGCGAAGTCGGTGGCGTACGCGGTGTCCATCGAAACCACCGGCGGCGCTGCCGCGCCCGCGCTCGCGGCGAACTGCGCGTCGCCGGTGGCGACGACGTCCAGCACGCAGTCCTCGAGCGTCGCCGGGACCACCACCCCGGCCGCCGCGCACGTCGCCCGCGCGGCCGCGGCCTCGGCCGGCGGCAGCGCGCCGCTGGCGATCGCGCCGCGGGGGAAGTCCAGGTCGGTGAAGTCGGCGGTGCCCTGGCTCGCGGGGTAGTCGAACAACGACTCGGCCTGGCTGATCCGCCAGCTCGCGCCGAAGATGTCGCGGAGGTCGGCGAACGCGACCGGCTGCGCCAGCACGACGCCGGCGCGGGTCGTCAGATCGTTTGTGGTCACACCATCGGGGCTCGGCAGCAGGCCGCGGACGACCTGGCCGAGCGGCAGCCACGGCCGCACGTCGAGGTACGAGCCGGCGAGGCTCACCGCGACGCGCGCGCCGGTCGCCCAGCGGAGCTCGTAGGTGCTGCCGCTGCGCACGACCGCGCCGGCCGGGAGAGCGAGCGCGGCGCCGTCGGCGAGGTCCACCGGCGCGCCGTCGAGGCGCAGCGGCGGCGACGCGTCGACGTAGAGCGCCACGCGGTGATCGCCGAGCTGGGCCGCCACCGCGGTGTTGACGGCGACGCTCGGCGAGCTGCCCCAGGCGCGCTGCCGCACCTGCACCGTGAAGCCGGCGTCGTCGGTCATCAGCACGAACTCGCCCCAGGCCTGGAAGTCGTAGGCGAGCCCGTCGAACGTCACCAGGTGCGGATCGCCCCAGGTCGTGGCCGGCGCGCCGGGCGGGCCGGCGTCGGGCGCGGCGTCGGGGCCGGCGTCGGCCGCGTCGGACGTGGCGTCGGGCGCATCGGCCGGTGCGTCGGCGGGGGCGTCAGCGGGGGCGTCCCAGCCCGCGTCCGGCGGCGCGTCGAGCCCACCATCCGGCGCGGCGTCGAGCGGCGCGTCGAGCCCGCCGTCAGGTCCGCCGTCAGGTCCGCCGTCAGGTCCACCGTCGGGTCCGCCGTCGGGTCCCGCGGCCGCGTCGTCCGCGGGCGCCGCGTCGGGCAGCTCGCACGCGTCGCCGACCCGCCGCGCGCCGGGCGGGCACGGCCCACAGTCGGGGTCGGTCGCGATCGCCGGATCGCTGGGGTCGTCGTAGATCGTGACCGCGGCGTTGCCGCCGGTGATGCCGAGCGCGCTGAACACCCCCTCGCTGGCCTCCCACCGCTTGCCGGCGCCGTCGTCGGCTGAGTTGTCGCGGATCGTCGCGCTGACCTGCTTGCCGTCGTAGCAGACGACGTAGGCTTGGCCGCACTCGGAGCGGCGCAGGTTGGGCATCGACAGCCACGCGTCGCCCTCGACGCACGCGCCGGTGTCCGGGCACGCGAAGGCCGGGACGAAGTAGCCCGGGCCGGTCACGTCGCGCGGCTTGGCGGTGCGGCAGTTGCTCACGGTGTTCGCGCAGTAGGTGCCGCGGTCCTCCTGCGTCGACGGGATCCGCCAGCAGCTGTTGCACGCGAGGTGCGCGCATGTGCCCTCGCGCCACAGCGAGGTCCGCCGCACGAGCGCCGGATCGTGCTCGCCGAGGTCGCCGCCCTGCTGGCACGCGGCCACGAGCGCGAGCAGCCCCGCGGCCAGCACCGCGCCGTCGGCGCGCGGCGAGATCATCGAACGAGCTCTCATGCCGCGACGTTCTGCGACCGCGACCGCGACCGCCATTACGCCGCGATGACAGCGCTCAGCGCCGGTACGTCTTTCGGTTGCGCACCGAAAAACTCATGGGCTGTCAGTTCCAGCCCTGCGACGAGCCGTAGACGCCGCGCGGGATCGTCGCGTCCAGCGTGGCGGCGTCGGCCGGGCCGCCGGCGTCGACCGGCGCGCCGGGGCCGCCATCCATGGCCGCGCTGGCCGGCGCCGCGCCGGCGTCGACCACGCGTGGCAGCCGTCCGACCGGCGCTGGCGTGCCGGCGGCCAGCGCGGCGCGCACCTCGGCGAGCTCGGCGGTCAGCGCGGCGGCGCCGGCCGGCAGCGCGGCCGCGGCCGCGGCGACGCGCGCCCGGGCCTGCCCGCGATCGCCGGTCGCCAGCGCCGCGCGCGCCGCGACCAGCAGGTTGGCGGCCAGGCGCTCGTGCTGCGCTGGAAGCTGCGCGCGATCCAGCGCGATCGCCTCGTCGATCCTCGCGCGCGCGCCGGCGCCGTCGCCGCGGGCCAGCGCCACCCGCGCCAGGTTGGCCAGCGCGATCGCGCGATCGAAATGATCGCGGGCGGTGAACACCGCCAGCGCGCGCTGCAGGTGCGCCTCGGCTGCGGCGAGCGCGCCGCGATCGAGCGCGACCAGCCCGAGGCTGTTCTCGACCAGCGCGACGTCGGCGTGATCGGCCCCGAGCGCCGCGGTGCGGATCGCCAGCGCCTCGCGGTACGCACGCTCGGCGCCGTCGAGGTCGCCGGCGAGGCGCAGCACGCCGCCGAGGTTGTGCAGGTCGCGGGCGACGTCGACGTGGCGGTCGCCGAGCGCGGCGCGATCGATCGCCAGCGCGCGCAGGTGGTGGGCCCGGGCGCCGGCCAGATCGCCGCGCAGCCGCGCGACGTGGCCCAGCGCCGACAGCGTGCGCGCGACCTCGACGTCGTCGCCGACGATCGCGACGCGCGCGGTCAGCGCCCGGTCGAGCGCCGCGGCCGCGTCGTCGAGCCGGCCCACGTTGAGCGCCAGCAGGCCGCGGCCGTTGTCGACCTGCGCCGCGAGCAGCGGCGGCGCGCCGGCGCGCTCGACCGCCGCGGCGGCGTGAGGCAGCCACTCGCCGGCGCGGATCAGATCGCGGCGATCGCCGGCGACGCCGACCCGCACCAGCCAGGCGCGCGCCGCGCCCAGATCGTCATGGCCAGCCACCGCCGCCAGCACCGCGCGCTCGGCGGCGCGATCGGCGTCGACGTAGCGGCCCTGCCGACGCAGCACCTCGGCGATCGCCTGCGCCGCGGCGGCCTCGGTCGGGCGGTGGCCGGCCGCGATCGCCGCCGCCTCGAGCGGCGCCAGCGCCGCCAGCGCCGCGTCCGGCGCGGCCGCGCCCTGCACCCGGGCCGCGGCGATCTGCGCGGCCAGCGCGGCCACCGCCGCGCGCTGCGCCGGCGGCACCGGCGCGTACAGCGCCAGCGCCGGCGAGGTCGCGCACTCGTCCGGATCGATCAGCTCGGCCACCGCCGCCGCGGCGCCGCCCGGCGCCACCCGCTCGACGATCGCCCCCAGCGCGGCGGCGCGCGTCGCCAGGCACGCGGCGCGCACGTCGATCAGCGGATCGGCCCGGCCCGCCTGCGCGCACACCACCTGCCGCGCGCCGCGCCAGCGCGCGGCGTAGCGATCGAGCGCCGCGCGATCGTCGGGCGGCGTGGCGCGCGCCGCGGCGATCGCCGGGCTCCACGCCCGATCGAGCGCGGCAACGTCGACGGCGCACGTCGCCGGCGGCGCGGCCCCGCCCGCGCGCCCGCGCGTCCCGACGGCGACCGCCGCGACCGCGATCAGCGCCGCGACGCCCACGCCGCTCACCAGCGCCCGCGCCGGCCGGTCCGGATCCATCGCCGCGACCAGCGCGTCCAGCGTCGGGTAGCGATCGCGGGGCCGCGGCGCCAGTGCCCGGGTCAGCGCCTGCAGCACGGTGGTGGTCCGCCCGATCCGCCACGTCGTCCGTGGCAGCCCCGCGGCGATCGCGCGCGCGAGCGCCGGTACGTCCGCGCCGACGAACGGCCGCGCGCCGGTGATCAGCTCCCACGCCATCACCGCGAAGCTCCACTGATCGCTGGCCGGCGTCGCCGGCTCGCCGCGCAGCACCTCGGGCGCCATGTACGCCGGCGTGCCCGCGACCACGCCGGTGGCGGTGATCGTCGTGTCGAGGGTCGCCAGCGCGGCGTCGCCCGCGCCGGCCTCGACCGCGGCCAGCCCGAAGTCGCCGAGCCGCGGCCGCCCGTCGGCGCCGACCAGCACGTTGGCCGGCTTGACGTCGCGGTGCACCAGGCCGGCGGCGTGCACCGCGGCCAGCCCGCGGCCGACCGCGCGCAGCGCCGCCACGCGCGCCTCGTCGTCGCGGGTCGCGGCCCAGGTGCCGAGCGTCGGCCCATCGACGCGCTCCATCGCGACGTAGACCGCGTCGCCGTGGCGGCCGACGTCGTGGATCGTCACGACGTTCGGGTGCGCCAGCCGCGCCATCGCCTGGGCCTCGCGCGCCAGGCGATCCGGCGCGTCGCCGCGCTCGGGGCGCATCACCTTGATCGCGACGTCGCGGGCCAGCTCCGGGTCCCGCGCCGCGTAGACCACGCCCATCGCGCCGGCCCCGAGGCGGCGCTCGACGACGTAGCGCCCGAGCCGCGCGCCCGGCGCCAGCTCGTCGGGGCCGCGCGCGCCGCCGCCCACCACCTGCCCCGCCGCGCCGACCAGCGCGCGACACGCGGCGCAGCCGTCGAGGTGGAGGTCGAGGTCCGCCAGCTCGCCGCCGGTGACGTCGCCCGACACGACCCGCAGCACGGTGGCGTCGTCGAGGCAGATCATGCCGCCTCCGACGATAGCGCGCCCGGCGCCGACCGCTCGTGTACATTCGCGGCGCCATGCCGGTCGCGCCCGCCGACGCCGTCGCCCGCGCCACCGCCGCCCTGCCCGGCGTGGCGATCGACGCCGCCGCGCTGGGCGAGGCGCTGGCGCGGCGCGGCGACGGCGCCGACGTGATCGAGCTGGCGCTGGCGCTGGCGTGCGCGCGCGGCGACGCCGCCGCGCTGGCGATCTTCGAGCGCGACTACCTGCGCGGGCTGCCGGCCAGCCTGGCCCACATGCGGCTCGACGCGGCGGTCGTCGACGACGTGGTCCAGCGCACCCGGACCCGGCTCCTGGTCGCCGAGCCCGGCGCCACCGCGCGCGTCGTCGAATACGCCGGCCAGGGCACGCTGCGCGGGCTGGTGCAGGTGGTCGCGACCCGGATCGCGCTCGACCACACCCGGGCCAAGGATCGCCCGACCGCCGGCGGCGACGAGCTCGACGCGCTGGCGGCGATCGCCGACGATCCCGAGCTGGCGTTCCTCAAGGCCACCTACCGCGCGGCGTGGCGCGACGCGTTCACCGCCGCGGCCGGCGACCTCGACGCGCGGGCCCGCAACCTCCTGCGCCTGCACCACCTCGGCGGCGCGACGCTCGAGCAGCTCGCGGCGATGTACGGCGTGCACCGCGCCACCGCGGTGCGCTGGCTGGCCGACGCCCGCGCCGCGCTGGCGCGCGGGACCCGGCGGCGGCTCACCGCGTCGCTCGACGTGTCGCCGGCCGAGCTCGACAGCATCCTGGCCATGATCGGCAGCCGCCTCGAGGCCTCGGTGGGACGGCTGCTCGCCGACGACGGCGAACCCGGGTAGCGCAGCGCGCGAGGTGGTCATCACCGGTACAACGGGCCACGCCGGCGATCGGCGCACGCGCCGCGCGCCCGCCGGCGATCACGGCGCCGCGAAGTAGCCGGCCATCGGCGGCGGCGCGATCTGGAACGTGCGACCGGTCACCAGCTCGCCGACGGTGATCCGCAGGTTGGGCACGATCAGCGGCGCCTGCCGCAGCGCCTTCTTCATCCGCCGCGCCAGCCCCTTGTAGGCGTCGACGTTGCTGGCGCGGAACCCGCCGATCGCGCCGCTGCCGCCGAAGCTGCCCGCGCGATCGCGGGCCGCCGCCACCACCGCGGCCGGCGCGTCCTTGGCCGCGATCAGCACCGGCCAGCTCACGCTCGGCAGGGTCGCGACCCGCGCGACCCCGGCCGGCAGCGCGACCCCGCTCGGCACCACCGCGGCGTCGGCCTTGCCCAGGCCCACCGCCGCCACCGCCGACAGCGCGTCGGGCGACGGCTCGATCTTCCAGAAGCCCGCGGCCAGCTCGCCGCCGAGCAGCGCGTTGTCGACGAACGCCGCGTGGCGGCCGTCGGTGATCGGCGCCAGCACGGTCTTGCCGCGCAGCGCGAGGATGCCGGCCGGCGCGCCGCGCGCGACCAGCTGCCACGGCGCCGCGGTGTCGCCGTCGCGCACCGCCACCGCGAGCGCGGTGTGCGGGGCGCCGGTGGTGGCCAGGTACTCGGCGTCGACCACCGCGAGCTGCACGTCGCCCTTGGCCAGCGCCGCCGCGAAGTCGCTGGCCTTGCCGTAGACCCGGCCCACGCCGTCGGCCCCGGCCAGGTGGGCCGCCAGCTTGTTGGCGAACTCGAGCCGCGCCGCGGTGCCGTCGAACGGCGTCGACGGCGCGTAGACGCCGACCGTCACCGGCGCGGCCGCCGCCGCGCCAGCGAGCGCCAGCACCACCGCCGCGATCATCGTGGCCTTCATCGCTCGCCTCCGCCGAAGATGCGCTCCTTGGCAGCGATCCAGTCGTCGAGCACGCCCAGCCGCGCGCCGGCCTTCTCGGCCTGTCGCCACAGGTCGAGCGCCTTGGCGCTGTCGCCCTCGCGATCGGCGACGATGCCCGCGCCGATCAGCGCCTCGGGCACCCGCGCCGCCACCTTGGCGAACCCGGCGCGCGCGGCGTCGAGCTTGCCGTCGGCCAGATCGAGCGCCGCCAGATCGTAGGCCAGCTCGTCGGCGCCGGCCCGCACCTCGACGGCGCGCGCGGTCGCCAGGTGCTTGCGCGCCTCGGCCAGCTTGCCGGCCCGGTAGGCCTGATCGGCGGCCGACATCGCGACCACGCGCAGCGCCGAGCCGGCCAGCGCGCGCGACACGCCGGTGGCGCTGCGCGCCAGCGCGGCGAGCTTGTCGACCGCCTTGCCGGCGCGCCGCGGGTTGAGCCCGTCGACGAACGCCGTCAGGATCGGCACCGCCTGGGTGTCGGCCGGCGCCGGGAACGGGCAGCGCAGCTTGGCGATCGCCTTGAGCCGCGCCGCCGCGCGATCGCGATCGCCGGTCGCCACCGCGGCCAGCGCCGCGTCGCAGCGGATCGCCACCGCGTCGTCGCCGGCCGCGTCGCCGGCCGCGTCGTCGAGCAGCTCGAGCGCCGCGCCGGCCTGGCCGTCGCGCAGCGCCGCCAGCCCCGCCGCGTGGCGGGCGGTCACCAGCGCCGCGGTCCAGCGCGGCTTGCTGGTCGCGCGCGCCGCCGCCGGCACCGCGAGCAACGCCGCCACCGCCGCCGCCGGCGCGTCGGCGGCCAGCTCGATCGCCGCGCGCTCGAGGCCGACGTCGAGCGCCCGCGCACCCTCGGCGCGCTGCGCCGCCTGGGTCAGCGCCGTCCGCGCCGCGGCGACGTCGCCGCGCGCCGCCTGGGCGCGGCCGACGAGGATCAGCGTCACCACGTCGGCGGTCGCCGGCGTCGCGCGGCCCAGCACCTCGACCGCGCCGGCGGCGTCGCCGCGCGCCAGCCGCGCCGCGCCGAGCGCCCGCCACACCGCCGGCCCGCTGGCCACCGCGTCGGCGCGCACCAGCGCCGGCTCGGCCGCCGCCACGTCGCCGCGGGCCAGCGCCGCCTCGCCGATCGCCAGCAGCGCCGCGGCCAGCCGGCTGCGGGTCAGCGCGGTCGCGCCCGCGGGGTCGGCCGCCAGCGCGCGCTCGAGCGTCGCCGCCGCCGCCGCGTGATCGCCGGCCGCGAGCTGCGCGCCGCCGACCATCGTGCCCAGCGCGGCGTCGTCGGGCGCGGTCGCCAGCGCCGCCTGCAGCCGATCGAGCATCGCCGGCCCACGGCCGACCGCCACCAGCGCCTCGCCGAGCTCCACCCAGTAGCCGCGGTAGTCGACCGCGTCGGGCGCGACGACGAGCGGCTCGAGCTCGGCCACCGCCGCCGCGTGATCGCCGGCCGCGCGCAGCACCTTCGCCAGCCGCACCGCGTAGCGCGCCCGCGCCGGCTCGAGGCCGCGCGCCTCGGTCAGCGCCGCGCGCGCCGCCGCCAGATCGCCGCGCGCCGCCTCGGCCTCGCCGATCAACGCGAGCCCCGCCGCCGAGCGCGGCTCGACCGCGAGGTAGCGGCGCGCCTGCGCCAGCGCGTCGCCGGTCGCGCCGGTGGCCAGCGCGCACTGGCCGTCGACCAGCGCCACCGTCGGCGGCGCCGCCGGATCCGCGGCCAGCCGCCGCAGCGCCGGCCGGGCCCGCGCGCAGTCGATCGCCGCCAGCGTCCACGCCTGACCCAGCCGCGCGTTCATCCACGTCGGGTGGCGCGCCACGACGCCGTCGTACAGCGCCAGCGCCGCCGGCGCGCGCCGCGTGCGCAGGTACGCCTCGGCCAGGTCGAGCGCGTGGCGATCGTCCTGCGCGGCCAGCGTCGCCGGCCGGGTCCGCTGGTACGCCTCGAGCGCCGCGGCCGCGTCGCGCCAGCGCTCGTGATCGGCGTAGTGGTGGCCGAGCAGCGCGTGCGGCGCGTAGCGCTCGGGCACCCGCGCCGCCGCCGCCTCGAGCAGCGGCACCGCCTCGCCGGCCTCGCCGGCCAGCATCAGCTGCGTGCCCAGCGCGATCGCGACGTCGTCGTTGTCGGGCGCCAGCGCCCGCGCCTTGCGCATGATCGCCACGCCGCGCGTCGGCTCGCCCTTGGCGGCGAACACCGCGGCGCGCAACACGTAGGCCTCGATCCGCCGCGGGTTCAGCGCCAGCGCTTGATCGAGCGCCTTGCCGGCGGCGCCGTAGTCGCCGGCCTTGAGCGCGCGCCGGCCGTCCTCGACCAGCGCCGCGCTGTCGTCGTCGCCGCGCGGCTGCGCGACCGCCGGGGCCGCCGCCAGCGCCAGCGCCAGCAGGCTAGTAGCGATAGCCGAGCCGCGCATACAGCTCTCTCCCTTCGCCGGGCAAGGTGGCGATCGCCGTCGTGCGATCGTAGTCCTCGGGGGCGGGCACCGCCTCGCGCTGCCCGAGCAGGTTGCGCACGCCGACCGTCACGTCGAAGCCGGCGACGCTCGGCAGGTACGCGACCAGGTTCCACGCGACGAACGCGTCGGCGCGCACGCCGTCGACGCGGGTCGAGCGCGCGCCGATCGCCTGCACCTCGGTCGAGACGTGGGCCCGCCGCGCCAGGAGCGGCGACGACAGCCCCGCCGACGCCACCCAGCTCGGCGCGCCGATCGCGGTGACGCCGTCGCCGTCCTCGACGCGGGTCAGCGTGCCGCCGCCGAACGCCAGCCAGCCGTCGGCGTCGCGGTAGCTGGCCTCGAGCTCGAGCCCGGTCGACTGCAGCCGGCCGCGGTTGGCGAACTGCAGCCGCTCGTTGCCGTCCACGGTCACGGTGTCCTGCTCGACCAGCCGATCGGCGGTCCAGCGGAAGCCCGACAGCCGCGTGGTCAGCCCCGGCCGCGGCCGCGCCCACACCACCGCCTCGTAGCTGCGGATGGTCTCGGCGCGGATCGCCGGGTTGGCGACGAAGTCGACACCGTCCTCGAAGAAGCCCTCGTACGCGCTCGGGTTGCGGAAGCCCTCGGCGTACAGCAGCTTGGCGCCGTAACGATCGCGGCTGGCGAACAGCGCGGCCCGCGGCGACACCCGATCGTCGAGCGCCGAGTTGCGATCGGCGCGCACGCCGGCGGTGAGCGCAAGCCACGACAGCGGCCTGGCGTCGACCTCGGTGTACAGGCCCTGCAGGTTGAACGCCTTGGGCACCTCGACCACCTCGTCAGGCGCCGCGCCGTAATAGAAGGCCTGGCTGTTGGTCGAGATGAACGTCACCTCGGCGCCGGCGGTCACGCCGAGGCGGTCGCCGTCGAGCACCGCGTAGCGGCCGCGGGCCTCGCCGCCGCCCCACCGCGAGTCGCCGATGTCGGTGAACGTGCGGCCGTCCTCGGCCAGCACCAGCCGATCGCGGTAGCGGTAGGCGTTGGCGTAGAGGCGCGCGGTCGCGGTCAGCCGCGACGACAGCTCGCGGGTGTAGCCGCCCTCGAGCATGCCCAGCGTGTCGGCGGCGACGTTCTCGGGGCTGCCGATCAGCGACTGGTACGGCGCGAACGGCAGCGTCCGCTCGCGGCGGTAGAACCGCACCTGGGCGAACGCGCCGGCGTAGGCGCCGACCACGCCGACCGACAGCGCCCGTCCGCGATCCTGATCGACGGTGCCGAGCGCAGGCACCGTCAGCGTCTCGCCCCACCGGCCCAGCGCCGCCACCGAGCCGCGCAGCTGGTGATCGACGTCGCCCATCGCGAACCCGGCCGCCGCGCTCGCGCCGAAGCTCGAGCCCTGGACCCGGCCCCAGGCGCGCGGCGTCTCGGTCGCGCCGCGGGTGACGATGTTGACGATGCCGAAGAACGCGTTGGTGCCGTACACCGACGACACCGGGCCGCGGATCACCTCGATGCGCGCGATGTCGTCGATCGCCACCGGCGCGTCCCAGCCGTAGCCGGCGAACTGGTTCCACGGCTCGTTGACGGTGGCGCCGTCGATCAGCAGCAACAGCCGGGTGTTGAAGTCGCCGACCACCTGCAGGCCGCGCACGCCGACGCGCTCGGTGTAGTGATCGTCGACGACGTAGACGCCGGCGACGCCGCGCAGCGCCTCGGCGACGGTGCGGTAGCCCAGCCGGCGCAGCCGGTCGCCCGACACCACGGTCACCGCCGAGGCGACGTTGCCCAGCGACTGCTCGCGCTTGGCCGCGCCGACCACGACGTCCTCCTCGACGGTCGCCGCCGAGGCCACCGCCAGGCTGGTGCCGGCGTCGACGCTGGTGTCGTCGGGCAGCGGCGGCAGATCGTCGACGTCGACCCGCGGCGCGTCGGCGCGCGCCAGCCGCGCGGTGGCCAGCGACACCACGGCCAGCGTCAGGGCCCAGCGGCTCATCCCGCGGCCCCGAGCGCGCCCGCGGGGATCGGATCGTAGTGGCACAGCACGAACGTGATGTCGTCCTGCGCCACCGTGCCCGCCGCGAACTCGTCGATCTGCGTCCGCACCTGGTCGCGCAGCCGCCCCAGCGCCGCCGCGTCGCCGCCCATCGCCGCGCCGGTGAAGATGCTGCGCAGCCGGCGATCGCCGAACAGCTTGCCCGACGGCGCCTGCCGCTCGACGACGCCGTCGGTGAACGCCACGAACAGGTCGCCCGGGCGCAGCTGGATCGCGCCGCGGCGGATGTCGAGCTTGAGCACGCGATCGCCCAGCGGGTTGCCGCTGGCGGCGATGATCGTGCTCTTGTCGAGCCGACGGTCGGCCGCCATGTGCATCACGTACGGGAAGTTCTGGCCGGCGTTGGCGTACTGGATCGTCCCGGCGGTCGGATCGAGCACCGCCACGAACGCCGTCATCAACAGCGACGCCTCGCCGACGTTGCGGATCGCCGCGTCGATCGAGCGCAGGATCTGATCGGGGGTCAACAGCCGCTCGTCGGCCTCGGCCAGCGCCTCGACCGCGCCGCGCGCGGTGCCGGCGACGATCGCCGTGGCCGGTGGCGTCGCCGATCACCAGCAGCAGCCGGCCGCCGCTCAGCGTGCGGTAGGTCCACCAGTCGCCGCCGCAGCTCGACGCCGGTTCGCAGTGTCCGACCACCCGGAACCGGCCGTGCTCGACGACGTCCGGCGGCGGCAGCATGCCTTGCTGGACGCTGCGGGCCAGCGCCAGCTCGCGCTCCATCGACGCCTTGGCCGCCTGCTCGACCATCAGCTGACCAAGGCGGTCGGCCATGAAGTTGAAGTTGGTCGCCAGCGCGCCGATCTCGTCGTGGCGGCGATCGTCGACGCGCTGCCGCAGATCGCCGGCGGCGATCTTGGCCGCCGAGGTCGCCAGCGCGCGCAGCGGCCGGCCGGTGCGGATGCCCTGCACCGCCGCCAGCACCACGCCCAGCGCCAGGAGCGCCAGCGCCACCATCCACACGGTGCGCATCGAGCGCTTGGCCTGATCGTCGGCGGTCGCCACCACCCGCGCCAGCTCGGCGTCGAGCTCCGCGGTCGACACGCCGAGCCGCAGCTGGCCGAGCACCTGCTCGCCCAGCCGGATGTCCGAGCCGTAGATCCAGTCGGGCTTGTCGGGCGCCACCCGGCGGTGGCCGATCCCCCCGCGGGCGTCGGTCAGATCGTCGAACACCACCGTCGGCGCGCCCGGCGTCGCCGCGACCAGCTTGCCGTCCGACGCCACCGCGATCCACTGGATGCGCGGGTAGTCGCGCAGCGTCGCGGCGATCAGCGGGCCGACCTCGCCGAAGGCCTGCTGCGCCATCGGGATCGCGGTCGCGGTCGCGACGTTCTTGGTGAGCAGCTCGGCCTCGCGGACGATCGCCGCCTCGCCGGTGGTACGACGCGCGGCTACATCGTCGCGCGCCAGCTCGGCGATCGTGCGTTGCCCGAACCAGGCCGAGATGGCCACCGCCGCCGCCACCACGATCGACGTCGTGAGCATGAGCTTCACCGACAGCGGAATGCTCGCACGCGACGCAGACACGGCGTGATCCTCGGGCCTTGGCCCGAGTGTGTCAACCGGTCGCGGGCGAGGAGCGCCGACCGGCGCGCTGCGCGTGGGCCACCGCGACGGCGAACAGCCGCTCGAGTGGTTCGGCCACTGCATCGCCCTCGACAAGCCGCAGCGCCGTCGCGATCGCCTCGATCGTCGACACCATCCCCGGCATCGGCGCCGTGCGCAGCCGCTCGGCCGCCGGGATCGCCGTCAGGTGCAGCATCGGCAGGCCGCGCAGGTACGGCAGGCGCTGCCGCATCCGCCGCGCCTGCTGCCAGGTCGCGTCGAGGAACACCAGCGTCTCGGGCGGCGGCGCCGGCGCCTCCGTCCAGCGCGGCCCGTCGGGGAAGACCAGCCACGCGCCCGGGCCGAGCACCGGCACCGCCACCGGCGTCTCGCGATCCGGCGACGACACGTCGTGGAGCTCGCTGTTGGGCAGGGCCAGGTGGGCCAGCCGGCCCGAGTTGCTCGACCGGCTCTTCTCGGTGTGGTGGCGCAAGATCACCACCCGGGTCCGGGTGACGATCGGCCCCTCGGCGGCGATCGCCGGGCACAGACACAGCTCGTGCCGATACAGACAGCGCGGGCAGCGGGCGGGATCGTCCACGCCGCGCGTGTAGCACCGATCGCCGCCGCCGATCGCCGCCGCGCGACATCGATGTCGCGGCCCGCTGATCGCGCGCGGTCAGCGGTCGTGAGGATCCAACACGTTGGGCGTGGCATCAGGGTTGCTGTACTGGTCGGCATGCGCCGCCTCGCCCTCGCCGCCCTCGCCACCCTCGCCGTCTCGCTGCCCCTCGCCGCGCCGGCCCGCGCCGACGGCACGTACTTCACGATGGGCCTCGGCCCCGGCGAGGTGTCCGACGAGCTCGGCGCCTACGTGCGCGACACGTTCCACGGCCGGTTCGCGCTCGGCCACCGCGCCGGCAACCTGGCGATCGAGGGCTACCTCGCGCCCGAGAGCGACACGGACCTCGACAACCCGTACAGCTACGAGGCGCTGCGGCTCGGCGTCGACGCGCGCTACGTCCTGCCGCTGCGCCCCGGCGTCCAGGTCTACGTGCGCGGCGGCCTGTCCAAGACCAGCGCGACCTTGTCGTCCAACGGCGGCGGGCGCTACGCGTCGCGCGACTTCGAGGGCCGCGGCGTCGACGGCGGCGCCGGCGTGCAGCTGCGCGGCAAGGTGCGGGCGCTCGGCTTCCTGTACTGGCCGCTGTTCTTCGTGCCGGCCGGCCCCAAGGTCGACGCCGCGATCTTCATCGACCACGGCGTCGAGTTCGATCGCCTGCACGCGGTGACCGGCCCCGAGCGCTCGATCGACGCGCGCTTCACCCGCCTCACGATCGGCTTCCACGTCGGCGGCGACTTCTGAGTTCCAGGGGGCTCGTCGCCGAGCCCCCCTCGTCGGGGCCTGGTCCCCGACGAGCCTCCCCCCAGGACGCGAAACTCCCGACGCGTCGACCGGTGCTCAACCGAAAGACCTACAGGCTCTGAGTTCCAGGACGCCAGGTCACGCGTCGGCGGCGGTCGCCTGGGCCAGCGCGCCCACCAGCGCCTCGACCGGCTGCGCGCCCGACACCGCGAGCCGTTGATCGAAGACGAAGAACGGCACGCCCGAGATGCCCAGCTCGCGCGCCAGCCGCTGGTCGGCGCGCACCTCGGCGGCGAAGCGATCGCTGGCCAGCATCGCCGTGACCTCCGCGGCGTCGAGGCCGACCTCGGCCGCCAGCGCCGCGAGCGTGGCGCGATCACCGAGCGCCTGGCCCTCGGTGAAGTGCGCCGCGAACAGCCGCTCCTTCGCGGCGGTGCCGTGGCCGTGGGTCGCCGCCAGCTTGACCACGCGGTGGGCGTCGAAGGTGTTGCCGCTCTTGCTCCGATCGATGCGGAACGCCAGGCCGTCGCCGGCCGCGATCCGCGTGACGTTGGCGATCATCGCCTCGGCCTCGGCCGCGCTGCGCCGGTACTTCGCCGCCAGGCGCTCGGCCTGGGTCAGGCCGTCGTCGCGCACCGCCGGCGCCGTCGGATCGAGCTCGAAGGCGCGCCACGTGACCTCGACGCCGCCGGCCGGCGCGGCCTGGGCCAGCGCGGCGTCGAGCCGGCGCTTGCCGATGTAGCACCACGGGCACGCCAGATCGGACCACACGTCGATGCGGAGCGGCGTCGTCATCCCCGATGTGTAGCGCACCTCGCGGGCGAAGCTCCGCTATCATGGGTCGATGCGTCGGGTCGTGATCTGCGCCGTGGTGCTCGCGACCGCGGGCTGCAACGCGGTGTTCGGGCTCGACCCGGTGGGCCTCGATGACGGCGACGGCCGCGGCCCGGGCCTCGACGGCGGCGACGCCGACGCCGGCGGTCGCGACGCCGCGGCGATCGACACCCCCGCCGGCAGCGACAGCGACGGCGACGGCCACGCCGACGACGCCGACAACTGCCCCGCGCTCGCCAACCCGCACCAGGACGACGCCGACGTCGACGGCACCGGCGACGTCTGCGACCTGTGCCCGGGCAGCTTCGATGGCAGCACGCCGATCAACGTCGACAACGATCAGCTCGGCGATCTGTGCGGTGATCCCTCGCCCAGCAGCAAGCAGTGCGTCGCGTGGTTCGACGGGTTCGGCACCGGGCGCACCGCCGCGCGCTACGCCTCGCCGCCCGGCCACGGCACCTGGCAGATCGGCGGTGGCACCGCGCGCCAGGGCGACGCCGCCGCGACCGACGCGCTGCTGTACCTCACCAGCCCGCTGGTCGCCCCGGCGGCGGTCGTGACCCACGCCGCGGTCACCAGCGTCGCGTCGATCTCCGGCGCCACCACCTGGGAGGTCGGCGCGGCGGTGATGATCACCGACACCAACCTGCCGGTGCCGAGCGCCGGCCTCGGACTGGTGAGCCAGGCATCGACCGCCACCACGGCGCTCGTCATGGCGCGCCGCTTCAGCGCGACCAACGGCGAGGTCGCCAACGCCGCCGACGCGCTGCGCCCGCTGAACGACGGGCTCGCCGCCACGATCGTGGCCGACGCCCGCGGCGCGCTGACGGCGCGGGTCCGCTTCGACGACACCCCCGGCGTGACCCTGGCGACCACGGCGACCGCGGTGCTCACCGGCAACGGCGCGATCGGCGTGCGCACCCACCACATCGCCGCGACGTTCGACTACGTGCTGGTCGCGGTCGACGCCGCCGGCGAGTGCCCGCCCCGCGTCGAGCCGTAGCCGGCCGCGTGCGCACGCCGCGCCCCGCGCCTGTGCAGCTTCCGTACAACCGCCGCCGCCGGCCCGCGCGGCGCCGCGCCCGCAGCGATCGCGGTGGGAACGCGGCTTGCTCGGACTCACCGCGATGCACCACCGCACGCTCCGGGTGTCCCTGCTGATCCTGTGCGCGCTCGCGATCCTCGCCCCGGCGCGCCGGGCCCACGCCCAGTCGGACAGCCAGCTGTGGCTCGAAGGCGGCGTCGCCCACGACGTCGGGCGCGTGACGCTGGCGTTCGATCAGCACCTGCGCTTCGACGACGGCATGAGCCGGGTCAGCTCGATCATGCCCGAGCCCGGCCTCAGCCTGCGGGTCAAGCGCTGGCTGCGCGTCGGCACCAGCTACCGCCTGCAGTACGAGCGCAACCGCGACGGCGTGTTCGAGACCCGCCACCGCGTCCACGTCTGGGGTCGCGCGCGCAAGGACCTCGGCAAGGCTCGCCTCGAGTACCGTCTGCAGCTGCAGGAGCAGGTCCGCCCCGACGACAACGAGCTGTACCGCCACAGCCTGCGCAACCGCGCCACGCTGAGCTACCGGGGCAAGCCGCGGTGGACGCCGGCGGGCTCGATCGAGCTGCACCACGACCTCGACAACGGCGACGCCATCCACCTCGACAAGATCTGGCTGACCGTCGGCGTCGAGCACCAGCTCGGCCGCTACGACCTCGAGCTGTACTACCGGGCCGAGCTGCCCCAGGCCCGCGCCGCCGATCCGACGCTGCACATCCTCGGGCTCGGGGCGCACGTCGAGCTGTGACGCGCACCGCGCGCCGCGGCGCGGGATGAGCGAATCGTGACAGCCGGGCGCTGGGCGACGCGCGCCGGTTGGGCGATCATCGGCCGATGAGCTGGCTTGTCACCGGCGTGGCGATCGCGGTCGCGATCGCCGCCGTCGTCTGGGCGATGCGCCAGCAGCGGCGCGCGCTGATCGCCGCGCTGGCCGCGCCGCCCGCGCCCGCGATCGCACCGGCGGCCTCGCTCGCTGCGCCCGCGACCGCCACGCCTGCGCCCGCCACCGCCGCACCGACGGCCCGCGCGCCCCACCCCTCGACGCCGCCCCCGGCGCGCCCCGCCAGCCCCAGCGCCCCGCCGCCGCGCGCGCCCCACCCCTCGACGCCGCCGCCCGCCGCCGACCCGCGCCGCGCCGCGCGCCCCACGCGCCCGAGCCGCCCGCCCGACTCGCCGGCCGACGAGGCGCTGGCGTGGCTGGCCGGGCTCACCGAGGAGGTCGCCCGCGGCGCGACCTTGCCGCCGACGCCGCCGCCCGACGTCCATCCCGACGCCGCGGTCACCTTCGAGGCGCTGGGTCGGGTCGCGGCCCGCCTCGACGAGATGACCCGGGCCCGCGCGCACATCGTCGCCACCGAGCGCGACCTCGATCGCGCGCGCAAGATGTACCGATCGATCTTGCCGCTGGCCAGCGTCGGCAAACACGGCCAGATGCGCTTCGCCGGCGCGTCGACGCCGGCCGCCGAGACCGGCGGCGACTGGTGGACCTACCGCAAGCTGTCGGGCGAGCGGCTGCTGGTCGCGGTCGGCGACGCCACCGGCCACGGCGTCTACTCGGCGATGATCGGCTGCGCCGCCCACGGCGCCGTCGAGGCGCTGTCGCTGGTCGGCGAGGAGCAGATGACCCCGCGGGCGCTGCTCGACGCCATCAACGCCGCCATCCGCGTGCCCGGCGCCGATCGCGCCGCGATGACCTGCTTCGCCGCGCTGTTCGATCCCGGCGGCAC